>Ga0247608_10001052_pt1 | contig 40301 bp, 65 predicted proteins | sample 176DNAGHGlowgp2_FD_193490 | JGI IMG/M metagenome (GOLD analysis project Ga0247608, IMG submission 193490) | Sheep rumen microbial communities from Palmerston North, Manawatu-Wanganui, New Zealand - 1766 DNA GHGlow gp2 | ecosystem: Host-associated > Mammals > Digestive system > Stomach > Rumen ...
AATCTGTGTTTCAACCTTATAAATTAATTATATCAGTGTACACTGATATTGTAAACAGATCTGAAGAAAGTAAATCTTTTCTGACAAATTAAAAGAAGCACCATCACTGGTGCTTCATTCTGTTCAGCATTTCTTCTTTTATCAATTCCAGTTCCTTCTTGCATTCCATCCATGAAACACTGAACATTGCTGCCTTTGATAATTGATTTAAGCTGATTGCATACTGTTCAAATAATTCTTCATTGCTTGCTGTTTTTAGCCATTCTGTGTTCATTAGTTCATGTCCTTCCTGATCAGATCTTTGATATAACCTTGTACATTGGTACACACATCAAGCTGTTCTATGATGTCAGCATCAGTCTTCCTGTTCAGGTTGATCTTGATCTGCTTCACATTCTTGGCATTGTACTTGATTGAAGCTTTCACATGTGCTTTTTTCTTTTCTTCCATTAGTTATCCACCCTTTCATAAATTAATTCCCATTCATCTTCTGGTATGCCACCACAATCAAACTTTTCCTGCAGGTTATAGAAACACTGAAGCAGGTATCTGTCATTGTGCCATCCTTCAAACAGATCATCTGTTTTGGTTCTGGCTGACATTGGAAAATACTTTGTGAATCTGAAATGATCCACATTATAACCTCTGCTTAACATTTCATCTGCCACCATAAGACCATAATTATAAAACTGTGACAGTGGATAATCCATGATCCTGTTCACCAGTAAATGATTTGGTGTGCCATTTTCAGCAATTGCCTTTGCTATTGCGCAGCATTCTCTCCACTGTCCAAGTAGCTGTTGCCTTGGCAGAACAGGAATTAAATTTTTGTGCCATAAGCGCATTATCTATCACCTTCCTTTCTAACTTCATCTATGATATATGAATATGGATCCACCACATTATGGTATGTGCTGACAGCTTTGACTGTTTCACCTTTCCAGTCATATGTGATGATTTTGTCAACAGTGTCAATGTGGGCATCCTGTTTCATCCACTTTCTGTGGTATTGTACACTGACAGCAGATCCTGCTGCCAGTGCCTGTTCTATTTTCTTGATTGCTGTGTTCCAGTTCATTTTGCACCTTCCTTTTCAACCATTTTACATCTTGTCAGCACTGTTTGTTTAATGCCTTCATATTCTTTGTGATCCTTCACTGTACCGATCAGTTCAACCTTTTCACCTTTCTGGACAGGAACACAGGTGGTCTTGGTGATGTGATCAAGATAACTTGATGTCTTCCAGATAAACACATTATTAAAAATATCTTTGAAAGTGTACATGTGCTGATCACCAAACTGTGTTTTGTAGAAATGCAAGCCAGTCATTGTGGCTGTGATTCTGATTTTGTCACCAATCTTGCCAACATAATCAGATTTGGATCTGTTGATCTGCTTGGTAGCTTCCTTGACCTTATCAGCCACATCAGCTTTCCAGTTTGACCATCTGTAAACACCATCAGCATCTTTAAAATAGCAATCTTCAACATCAATCATCAGTGTGTCATAACCATCCAGATCATGATCTGTGTGCCATCCAATCATATTGTCAAATTTGCAGCCAAGTGCCTTCAGTTCATCCTTGATCTGGTATGTGTCACCAAGCACCACCCATGTCTTACCTTCAGCATTAAAGCCTTGTTTCTGAAAGAACACTGCATTCAGTTCATCCGCATGTGCCTTGCGTTCAGCCTGTTTTTCTTCCAGTTCAGCCATCTTCTTGTTGTGCCTTTCAAGTCTTTTGGCTGCAAGCTTGGCTTCATATTCTGGTGTGCGCTCAATCCATGTGCCATGCACTTTGCCTGCACCACCACACTTCCAACAGACACCACCATCAAGTGGTGACAGCACTGGCTGATTGTTACACATACCAATAGCATAATAACCTCTGCCACCACATCTGTCACAAGTTACCATGCCTTCATAGTGCTTGCTGCCATTTCTATCAATTTTGATTAACTTTGCCATGTCAATATCCTTTCTGGCAGTTTGACCATCCCACTGCCAAGGATTAATATTAGCAGGTAACTTTCACTTCATAACCAAGATCTTGAAGATGTGCGATCTCACAAACAATACTGTCATGCACCCAATCATATGTCGCACCAGTAATAGGATCTTCACCTTCACTTTTTACTCCCCAAGATTTTGAAAACTGCCATTCGCCATCAATCATCAGCCTTAAAACCCACTTGTTTTCTTTTCTGCTCCAATTGATCCAAGCTTTTCTTTTTTCCTTCATTTGTAACTCCTTTCACGCATTAGCCATTTTATCTTCCATGATGTCAAAGCACTGTTCGATATAATCACAGATGTCATTCCATCTTCTGTAGTTGGAAGTCATCTTTTTGACTTCATCAAATAAGTCAAAAGAATCAATGGTTCTTAAAACATCCATTTTCTTTTCAGAGATAACCACCCAAGGAATGAATGCATTTCCACCAAGATTATCACGAAAGTTTTTTAATGATGAACATTCCATTGCAACACTGGTCATGTTGTTGCTGTCTGCAAAGTGTCCGATTGCTAAATACTTTTTCATGATTGTTACCTCTCTTTCTACAGATATTATAAATCAGTGTACACTGATTGTCAAGCACAAATTTAAAAACCACCATAAAAATTATGATGGTTTTTAAGCTTCATTTCTGTTTGTTTTTTAAAACTTCTTTTTCATAACAATCCAGATGAAAGAAGTGTTTTGTTTTATATTTTCCTTTGCTTATAGTCCAACCATACTTGTCCCAGTCTTTTGCAGTTCTTTGGGTACAGTTTGGATGATAATCAACATATTTATCACAATATGGACATTTCATGTTCTTATACATTTTTTATTTCTCCATAATCTCTTTCAGTACATCTTCAGGGAACAGCTCACTTGCCAAGATCTTCACCAGTTTGTTTCGCTTCTTGCTGATGTTCTGGTACTTGCAATCATAGATCTCACTGATCTCCATGATGGTCATACCATCAAAGTATCTGGAAGCAATCACATCTTTATAGTCATCGTTTTCAATTTTTTTCAGTGCTTCATCAATGCGCTTTCTTTCAGGATGATCTTCTGGTAACTTTGGATATAGGTACAACAGTTCTTCTGTTTTCTTGAAGCTGTTGCTGAATACATATGTAATCCTTCCTGCATCTTTCAGTTTCCGCAGTGTTTTCATGGCTGCAGCTTCCGCTGCCTGATCAATGACTTTTTTCAGTTCTTCATCCATTGTTTTACCTCTTTTTCTTTCTCAAACTTCCGCATACAGTTCCAACCACAGAAATTCAGCACCTTTGAATTTTCTTTGCCATTTTTAACATTCTTCTTATAAATGTATTCATCACCATCAAACCAGAATTCTTTACCGCATTGAGCGCATTTGTACATCATTCTTCAATCCTCACACAGACATATGGTGTCCGTTTAATCCTGCCTTGGTTATAATGTGATATAGTTGACACAATGCAGTTCTTTGTTGTGCCACAAATATCAGCCAGTTCCTGTGCTGTGTCTGCCACAGCCAATGGCAATTCAAAATCATCATTAGTGATCTTCATCCAGATGTTTTTCATCTGATGCCCTTCTTTCATCAAATTTCTTCCAGACATGATACAATGCCCATGCCAGTGGATCATAGATCCAAGCCTGTGATTTTGCCCAATCATACTGCTCATAAAGATCAGCAATTGCCTGATAAAATTCTTTATCTTTCATCTTCCACCTCTTTCAGATGCTTAATAGTCAGTTCCCCATTTCCTTTCTACCCACGAATTGAATCTTGCGTGAAGATATGCTGACCATCTTTTGATCCGCACATCCAACCACAGGATAGCTTTACAAAAGATATTGTTTTCTATCACTGTGTTTCTTTCTTCCGCACATCGTAAGTCCGTAACCATTAATGTCAGCTTCACGTTTAAGCCTTTGATTTCGGTTTTTGCTTCTTGAAGTTTTTTCTGTGTTGCTTCCAGATCTGCCCTTAACTGATCAACTTCTGCCTTTTCAATCAGCAAAGTTTCAACACCAGATGTCGAATTAATCATTGTTGCTAATACCATTTTCTTCCACCTCTCTATCTGTATATGATTTTCTGTACCAACCGCATTTTGGACAGACCGCACCAATTTCTGGTTGATTAATTAACCTTGTTCCGCACTTTCGACAGTTCCTTCTGATAACTGGTTTGCGCTTTAATTTATTGCTCATTCTTCATCCTTTCTCTTGCCTTTCTTTTTCCTTCTTCAACTCTTCGCTTTCTGCACTCTGGACATAAGAAGGTATACTTTCCTGCAAGGAACACTTTTCCGCAATCTTGACAAATTTCTTTTGTTTTTTTCATTTTTCATCCTTTCTTACAAAAATCTTTGTTGGTTTACCTTCAAACCTTACTGTTTTTATGTCATATCCAAAATGATCTTTTACCTGCCTGCTGAATTCCACATGTGATATAGGCTTCATTGCATTTTCAAAGCAGAATTGGTCATACAGTCTGTAACACTTCTTTGTTGGCTCATTCATCAATGAATCACCTACTTCATCAAAGAATGTATTGATTGGATTAAGTGCTTCTTCATATTCAGCCAGTTCTGCATCAATTGCAGAATTAGTGGTGAAGCTGTTACTGTCCAGTACACGTTTCAGACCTTCTATCCCGATCTTCACCAGATATTCCATGCATTCAGGATCCCTTAACTGGTATTTGATAAATGGTGAAAATCCTTCTGTATTCTTGTTAAATGAAGCATTAAATGGTACGATGATCAGCCTGTCAATAATTGCATCTGAATCCCTTCCCCTTCCAAGCCTTGGTATGGTGTTTCCACTGAATATCAGCTTGCAGTAGGGATTAAATTCAATTGGTGCTGCAAACTTCACATTGGCATTCATCCTGTCACCTGATACGATCTTTTTAAAAGTGCCTGCAGATGGAATGAATTCATCTTCAATGTCATCCCCAATGTTAGCCAGTTTTCCGAACAGACCTGCTGCCTTATATTCATGCGTGAAGTCAGCCAGATCCAGTGCGCTGATGTTGTCTTCACCAAGCAGATGTGCAAGCATATCCAAGAATGTGCTTTTGCCGTTGTGCCTTTTGCCCTTTAACATGAATGCTTTTCTTAACTCATTCCTTCTATAGAAAGTGTAACCAATCAGTTCTTCCAGAAGCATTCGCACCTGCTTATCACCACATGTCAGCCTGTTCAGGACATCATCTGTCAAAGCACTGTAAGCTGCTGCATTGTAGTTCCAGTTGATCTTGTTGGTCATGATCTTGTCCTTGCTGAAGGATTCCAGTTTTCCTGTATTCAGATCATAGATCCCATTTTTAAAAGCAATGAAATTTGCACTGGAAACAGGTGTGTTCTGATCAATGCTTGCCATCAGATAAGACAGCACTTCTTTCCTTTGCTGCTGTTTCAAATTGGGTATGTGTTTGATCATCAGACCTTCCAGATTTACTGGCACATACACACCATCTTTGAAGTAGTGCAGCACACCACCAATCTTAATGATGTTGTATTCACTGATCAGGAATTGTCCAAACTTATCATGTAGGAATGTCTTGCCATCATAGAACACTGGTTTTTGGAAAGCTTCATCACGCAGTACAGTGTCAAGTTCTTTCTGATCGAGTGGTTTTTTCAGCACATATTTATTGATGATATTGATACATTCACGCACTTCATCTTTGGTGAAGCCTGATGATTGCAGCTTCAGGATGTAATTAAACAGTTCCTGATTCCTGCCATCACCTTCAGCCATTGACATCCAGTCTGTTTTGCACTTTACTGGCAGCATCCACTTTGGCACTGGATCATAATCTTCATCATCAAAAATGTCATAGATGATCTTTCTGTCTTTGCCTTTATACTTCAGTATGCTGTAAGATGTTCTGGATCCAAGTTTGCCATCAGACTGCAAGCCACATGCCAGTGTTCCCTTGATCCAGTTCTTGTCATACCTGCTGTTGTTCTGGAATAAGAAGTGCTTTCCACGTGTGGTTTCATATACTCTGCAGGCAAGCTGATGATCTTCTACAATCTGCATCATGACTTCTGATTGTGCGTAATCATCCACATCAATCAGGATGGTATTGTCATTCAGGATTCCTGCATATTCTTCCAATTGGGACACATCACGCAGGTTCAGCAGTTCATCAGATGTCTTGCCCTTAAAAGGCATGGTGCATTTCTTATTATTAGTTGTCACATATCCTTTGAATAACTGATACACTTTGTCACCTCACACCAAACTGCTCCAAACGCTTTTGCGCCACATCAATGTAATATTGCCTGTCAAGCAGCTTTGGCACTTTCTGTCCATTAATATCACCATTCTGTATGAAGCAATGATCAGGTGTGTTTGCAAATTTTTCTATTGTTTCATAATCATTTTTGATTTTCATTTTTCCAATAAAAGAATCAGTCTTATTGGTGCTTGCAAATACCCTGAATGTTTTATCTGTCAGGTATTCCCCATTGTAATAACCACAGATGTATTTACTTGACACCTTCACAATCTTCTGGAATTCCTTCAAATCATCACAGAAGTTAATGGTCTGCTGAATTGGTACACCATCCACCATATAAGCAACCAGTGCCTTATTGACAATTGGCATGTCATAATCCAGATCATTCAATGGCTTGACATAAGCACCTTTGCTTTTGATGTCACCATCAACACCAATTGCCACATAATTATTAACATCCTTTTGGATAATCCTTTTGTAGTAATCAAAACTCATGTGCAGACCTGTGCGCTGTTCCCATTCATACACAATGTCATCAATCACATCAAAATCTTTTTCTTTGATCAGAAGCAAAATGCCATCAGTATTGCTTTGGATCAGTTTGATGTATGGTTCTATCTTTTCGATCAGATCCACCATCAACACCTGACCGAATATGCACACAAGCTTTCTGTGTAAAGGATCATACATTGCATTGTTTGGATCACCTTCTGAGCCATAGGTGATGTTGCATATGCGCTTGTATGGTTCTCTTTCTTTTTTCTTCTTCAGTTTCTTTAACCGCAGTGATTCTGACAAAATGTGTTCAAACTTGCCATAATCTTTGACTGCCCTTGAAAGCAGTTTGTACCTGATCATCAGTGTTGGATAAAGCTGATCAACATCAGCCATGATCATTAGTTCATCTGGCTTGCAAGTATAACTGTACTGATTGATTGCACCATGTAAACCACCCCAAGCCACCACATGATCAACACCTGCTATCTGACAGTTCAGTGCTTTAGATTCATCATGGTTCTGCTTGTCCAAAAACCAATTAGCCACAAATTGATATTTCTGCAGATTCAGTGTATCTGGCAGCCTGATTGCCCATTCATCCAACAGATCTTGTTTGACTGCACCAAGGATAATTGCGGCAAGCTGTGCCTGTGTTTTGCCAATGTTCTTCAATGGTAAATTGAAAGCATTCAATAATGCCATCTGTGCATCAAATTCATTTTTAGTGCGCAGGAACACTTGCATTGTCTGTTCCACATCATGCCTGCAGTATTTTACTGTGTCTGCCAGTTCCTGTGCTGTCAGCTTCCTGTTGACATTAAAAGGCACTGATGTTTCTTGAATGTTGTTACCCATGAAGCCTTCAAGCTGCTTCAGACTGTTGAAACCCTTTGCACAGTCATAATTGTACAATTGGATCTGGTTGAACAGGCTGCTGTATTCCCAACCTTTTTTGCCTTGCAGGATAATGAAGTCATTGACTTTTTTTGGATCCACACCAAGCAGAATTGCTTTCAGGATGTACTGGTCATAGGATCTTGAATTATAACCAATCCAGATCTGATCTTTATGCTGCTGATGGTATTCAGCCAGTTTTTCTTTATCATTCACAATTACAGTTTCAGACTGTTCCTGCGGATTAATAATGACAACAAGCCAGTCATATTTAAAAACTTCAAAGTCATAAAAATTCAGCATACATTTACCTTCCGTTCATCCACTCCCAATATTCAACCTCAATGGTTTTCCATTTAAAGCCACAATCAAGACAAGTCCTTCTTCTGATTGGCAGTGTGTCATGGATCCTTACTTCTGTTACTTTGCTGTTACCTGATCCGCATTTCTTACAGGATTTCATTCCACTTCCAGTCTGGTGTAGTCACCATCATGCGATTTTCTGATGTCAAATCTCATATATTCTGCTTCAGCTTCTTCTGCCATGTCCAGAAGCAGATCATTGAAATCTACATAGTCACCATCAAATGTAACTTCTGAATCATCAAAGATACCAAGGCTTCTTAAAAATTCAAGTCCTTTGTGAATAGGGAAGCCATTGCCATCAGCACTTCTGCAGAATACCTGATTGAAGAACAGACATTGCTTCCTGTGTTCACCTTCCATGATCCTAAACTGACCTTTGATCATTGGCTTTCCGTTTTTGGATTCACCAAGTTCCAGTTTTTCAAGCTTGCAGGTGTATATACCATCAGGCAGTTCTGCATATTCACCACTGTTTTTTGCAGCTTCTTCTGCTGCCTTCACAGCTTCTGTTCCACCAAACTGTTCATTCCATTTATTAAAATCAATTGCCATTTATCTTTCCATCCTTTCTTTTAATTCTGCTATTGTTTCATCATCTAAATTACGAATTACTTCTTCGATCAGTGGCTTCAATCCATCATATAATCCATTCCATTTATCCAGTAATTCATAATATTGTTCTTCATGTTCCTGAAGTTTGCTTAATTTCCATTGTGATATATCAGGCATTGTTCAAATCCTCACTTTTTTTAAATTCAAAAATTTCATTCCATAAAAAGTCAATAACAGTTTTCATATCATCTTTAGTTATTGAGTTTAATGTTGGCATTTCAAGCACTGTTTTTATTGCCAATCCTTTTTCTTCAATCGAATAAACAGGATGTTTTATGTGTTTAAAAATACTCACTGCTTTTCCACTATTCATAGTCACCTGCTTTCTCCTATTTATTTAAAAGGCAATCCGTCATCATCAATGTCATCAGGGATCTGCATAAAATCTTCAGCAGTGATGTCATTTACTTTCCTGCGCCTTCTTTTTCTGCCTGTTTCTTCTTTCGCTTCTTCAGCAAGTGTTTCTGCAGGCTTTTCTTCTTCCTTTTCGCCATTTCTATCCTTTCTGCTTCTGCGCTTCTTTGGTTCTTCTAATGCTTCTGCAATGGCTTTTTCAGCTTCTTCCTGTTTCTGCGCCATCTTTTCTTCTGGTGTTTCAGTTGGTCTGCTTCTGCGCCTTCTGCCACCTGCTTCTGGCTTTTCAATTTCTGGCTTGGCTGCTTCCTGATCCAGTGCTTTCACTTCTTCATCTGGCTTATAATCACCAATTTCATAATAGTTCCTGATCTTGGTGTCCACATACTTCAAATCATTATCAATGGCATAACTGTCAAACATGCCAATTGGTGACTTTACAGTGTCCATGCCACTGTTCTGTGTTAAAAATACATACTGACCATCATTTACTGATGTTTTCAGCACCACTGTGAACAGTCCTTCAATGGTGATCTTTTCATCAAGCATCTTTCCAACTGTCTTGATCTTTTCATGTCCGTCATCAGTGCGCTGAAGGTGTGACAGGAAGTAAACAATCACATCTTCAGGAAGATCATCACAGTGCTTGATGATGGTGAAGAAGTCACCCTGAATGTCATTCCATTTTTCCCATCCAGATTCTTTGATGCGCTTCATCATAGGGAATGACAGGATGTACTGTGCATCATCAATCACAATAACCTTCTTCTTTGTACTGTCCATTGCCTTGATCACATCACCTGACAGTCTGTCAAAGGATGGTGTGATACATTCAAAGTGGTTCTTGAATGGCAGCACCTTGTTTGCTGTGTTGATCACCAGTATTTCTTCTGGTTTGAAGTTTCTGATACTGGCTGATTTTCCTGTACCAGAATCCCCAATAATTAAAACTTTCTGTGCCATTTTTCTGTTTCCTTTCTTTTCGTTTTGCAACAATGTGCTGTAAAGTTCTTTTGTTGCTTTCGTTTCCATGTATCTTTGATATGCAAGATCATTTCTTGCTTCTTCTAAAGCAGCCATATTTACTCCTTATTAATTCCACACATAGATCCCATCTTGATAGTAGATGTAATCTGATGGTGTAGCCATCCCATTGCAATAGCGTACATACATTGGTTCAAGGTAACACTGCCATAATGCTGTGTAGGCATAATCTGCAATGCCAAGTGAATCCATATAAAATCCATTTGATGTATATACCTAAATTTTTCATTTGATCCTTAAACTTTCTCCACGTTCACCAAGGTGGGCATACTTGCAGTCACCCTGTTCACATAACTCCCTGATTGCTTCCAGATCAGGTTCTTCTTTGATCCGTACCAGTTCATCAGGCAGTTCAGATGTATCAGCCACATCCAAGATCACTGGTGCTTTTCCACCATTCTTCTGGATGTTGAAACTGAACAGATCTGTCTTGAATTTTCGCTTGCCTGTCAAGATCATTGATTCCTGCAGGTTTTCCTTTAGTCTTTTAATTCCTGATTCAAGCAGATTCTTTCTTGCAGCCAGTCTTTCCTGCTCTGCCCTGATGCCTGCAAGATTGCTTTCCATGTTCCTGATCACTTTGGCATAATTGTCAGCCTTAATTTCAATTTCACCTTCAACAGCTTCCAGTGTGTCTGTGATCACCTGTGAATCAATGTCAGGATCTTCAAGCATCATCTGAAGCTGAAGGTATTCATCTGTTAATTCATATAGATTCATTTGTTTTCGCTCCTATCAAATAAATTTTTCTGTTGCTCCCAAAACCAGTTAAAGTCATCACTACCGTCACAAAAATTGATGTATTCAATCATAGTTTTAAAATCGTCAAACTGGTCTGGATAAAGCACTATTGCAATGCCACCTGAATTCCTGATCTGCTTGATGTTCCACTTCTGCAATTCACTTGGATGACCATTAGCAGCTTTCAGTTCTATTCCAATAAAGTAACCATTGCAGCAGACCAAAAGATCTGGAACACCTTCACGCTGAACACCATTTGACCATGTTTTCAGCACCCAACATCCCTGATCAGATAGGAATTTTTTCACTTGTTTTTCAAATTGTTTTTCAGTCATCTGACCACCTTCTTAACCACCACAAACTGCAATGCCATCAACATACCAACTATGATCTGGATCCAGTTCATGGCATGTGCCTGTTCCAGTTCCATTGTGAAGAAATCATCCTGACCAACTGCACCAATGATCAGCAGTAAGCCAATTGCAAAAATGATTCCTGATACAATCTTTAAAGCTTTCATTTTTCTTTCTCCTGTTGTTTTTCAATAAGTTCCAACATTTCAATGATGTTTTTCCTGCTGTCCTTCAGTTCAGCCATCAGATCTTCTTTGGTAGTGCGCAGATCTGTCTTCATATCTGTGACTGTTGCCTTCTGTCCATTTCCACTGATGATAGATATGAAGATAAAATTCAGCGCACTGTTGGCAATGGCATACCAGATTTCAAGCTGTGTCAATCTGCATCATCCTTTTCAAAAAGTTTTTCAGTGTAGTCCTTTCGCATTTCCAGTGTCCTTAAAATCTTTTCTTCAATAGACCCTGTGCAGATCATCTGGTAATAGAAGCATGGTCTGTCCTGACCGATTCTGTGGATCCTTTTCTTTGCCTGCTCATACAGTTCAGATGACAGTGGAAGTGTGAAAAATATCATTCTGCAAGCCTTCTGCAGATTCAGTCCCATAGCACCTGCCTGATACTGGATGAATGTGATGCTGTCAGAATCCCTGTTGTATGCTGACATATCCTTTTCAGTACCATTGATAAGTGAAATATCTCTGCCCATGTCTTTAACTGCATTCACCATTGCTTTCAGTTCTTCTGTGAAGTTGTAGAACACAATCAGCCTGTCATCAGTACTTTCAACCAGATCAGTAAACGCTTTCAATTTAGCTTCACTGTATTGCCCACACAATTGCCGTTCATAAAGCATCTTTGTCAATGTTGTGTCACCAACCAAGGTGTAACCATTCTCCACTGTGTAAGGATCTTCAAAGGTAACAATCCCATCTTTTCTAAACTTCCTGTATTCTTTTGAAGCAGGTACTTTGACCTTCTGGAAGATCTGTGATGGAAGATCAAACACTTCATCAGTCTTCAGGAATTGGCAGCCATACTGTGCCATTTTCTTTTTCAGCCTGTCTGTGTTTTTGTAACCTGTCACAATAGGAATTGACCTGCCAACAGTGTCCAGATATTCAACCTTCACAAACTGTTTCCAGTACAGATCCTTGCTGATATTCCATCCAAGAAGATGCATCTGTGACCATAAGCGTTCATACTTGCCACCTGTTGGTGTTCCTGAAAGCAGGATCACATTCTTTGGCTGCATCTTCAGGATAAATTTGCTGCGCTTTGATGCTTCATTCTGGATCAGTGATGATTCATCAAGCAGCAGTGTGAAATCCTTCAGCATCAGTAGATCCTTTCTGCGCCAGATCAGATCATAATTGATGATGCCAATTGCAGAAAAACAATCATTGTCTACAAATCTAAGGAATGTTTTAAAATCCTTTTCATCTGTCAAATCAAACACTAATTCTAATCCATAAACATCTTTGAAGTGGTCATACCAATCTTCAATCTTTGACTTTTGGCACACAACCAAGTTCACCCTTGCGCCAAGCTGCATCATCTTTTCGCCACCTGTATAGGTTTTACCGCATCCCATATCATGAAAAAATGCAACATGATTCATACCTTCTGCTTTGTCCAGTGCTTTCTGTTGGAATTCATACAGTTTCATGCTTTTGTTCCTTTTCCTGAATTCTGTTGATGACCTGATACAACACTTCAAATTCATCAGCCTTGATTACCTTGCCAGTGATGTCATCTACTTCTGTGCCATCTGCTAAAATGTGCCTAACCATCATTCATCACCTTCTGGCGCAAACAACACATCAAGTGAAAGTTTTGACTGCAAAAAATTCTTAATTGCAAAAGCTTCAATCAATGTGAATGGATATTTGCCATTTTTCTTTAAAGAAAACTGGCTGACTGATACCCCAATGGCAGATGCCACTTCAGCATCAGTCACATTTTTTCTTGCAATTTCTGCTCTTAAATTTGGGTACATGCTAACTCCTTTCAAATTTAAAATTTTTGTTATTGATTTTCAAAATTGAAAACCTGCCTGTATAGTAATTCCAATTTTGAAAAATGTCAACATTGATTTTATTTTTGAAATTTCTGTTTTTATATACCAAAATACCCATAAAACCGCTTGTTTATAGCATTTTTGGTTCAAATTACCTTTTTAAAATTAAAAACAAAATGTTGAAAATTAAAAAGCACTAATATAAAATGAAAACATCATCTAAAGAAAGGAAGTTCATGTCATGACTGTTGAAGAAAGATTGAAAGAATTGATCATTGAAAAATTTGGGACAATGAAAGATTTCACAGATCATATTGGCATCCCAAATTCAACCTTTGCAAACATCCTTCGCAGAGGAGTACAGAATGCAAATGTTGTAACCATCATCAAGATTTGTCAGGCTTTAAGTATCAGCACTGATGATCTGGCTGAAGGTAAGATCGTGCCAATCAGCAGGATGATCATTGCACCAACCAAAGTGGAAGACATAATTGAAAATGCCAAGCGTGAATTAATGAATGGTGACAATCTTACACTTGATGGTCATCCACTTGATGAATCTGATGTGTATGACATTGTGCTGTTACTGGATATGATGGTGGAAGTTGAAAAGAAAAGACTAAAGAAAAAGGATGAAATTAAATGACAAACTATCTTAAAACTAAAATTCGTGTTGCAATTTATGTACGTGTAAGCACCAAGGAACAAGCACTTGAAGGATATTCCATTGGTGAACAGACTGACCGCTTGACCAAATTCTGTGAAGCACATGACTGGACAATTGTGAAAGTATATACTGATGCAGGACATTCAGGTGCAAACCAAATAAGACCTGCACTGCAGGATCTGATTCAGGATATTAAAGCAGGCAGAATTGATAAGGTGCTTGTATACAAGCTTGACCGCTTATCCAGAAGCCAGAAAGACACACTGGAATTGATTGAAGATGTGTTTCTGAAGAATGGCACAGACTTTGAATCCATGAGTGAAAAACTGGACACATCCACACCACATGGTAAAGCCATGATTGGGATCCTTGCTGCTTTTGCGCAGCTTGAAAGGGAAATGATCAGTGAAAGGATGTCAATGGGAAGGGAAGCCAGAGTGAAGCAAGGAAAGTGGAAAGGTGGTCATCATGCACCTTATGGTTATGACTATGAGCCATCACTTGAAAAACTGGTCATCAATGAATATGAAAGCATGATCATCAAAAATTTGTTTAATAATTTCACAAAAGGAAAAGCCATACACACCATTGCAGATGAAATGATTACAAAAGGACAGACTTTGAACAATGGCAAAGTTGATAAAAGAAATCTGCACTATTTTCTGCGCAACAAAACTTATTGTGGATATTTAAGAATGAAGAATGATTGGGTAAAAGGCTTGCATGATCCAATCATTTCAGAAGAAACATTTGAAGCTGCACAGGTGATTCTGGATGAAAACAAGCGCAAATTTGATGAATTGGGAATTGTAGTTGGTTCTAATGCTGTAACTACTTGTTTAAGTGGTGTTATTTGGTGTGAAAGATGTGGCGCAAGATATTCTAAAGTGCAAATTGGAACAAAAAAATACGGATATAAAATGAAGTATGGCTGCTATTCAAGGCATAAAAAATCACAATGTATGGTGATTGATCCAAAATGCAAAAACAAATATTATGTTGTAGAAGATCTGGACAACATTATTTTCAATGAAATCAAAAAGCTTGCTGTGGATCCTGAATACATTAACAAGATCAAAAAGGAAAATGAAAAGAATCCTGAAGTGCAACAGATCCACGCAATAGAAAAACAGATCAAATTAATTGGCAATCAGCTTTCCAGATTTGCTGACCTTTACAGTCTTGGAACATATACTTTGCAGGAATTGGACGAAAAAACTAAACCACTTTCTGAACAACGTGCAAGATTACAGATTGAATTGGATAGGATCAAAGACAGTGAAAAAGTAATCAGTGCTGATCAGGTGATGAAAGTTGTGGAATCGTTTGAAGAAGTGCTTGAAAAAGGTGATCTGCAGGATAAAAGATCTATCATTGAAACTTTAATTAAAAAAATCACCATTGATGGTGATAACATTACAATCTATTGGAATTTCATATAAAATTTTTAAATTTACACTACCAACTGCTACAGATCATTTTAATGATGTGCAGCAGTTGGTAGTTTTTATTTTTATGTATTATCAGATCCCTGATAAACCACAAATGTCACCACTGATCCTGCCTTTTCAATAGGTGTTTCCAATGTCACAGTGTTATTACTGATGGTGTATTCATTGCCATTCAAATGGATCCCATTAATGTATAGTTCAAGTATATCATAGGCAAATGAATACTGTGGCACATATGTAAGCACATTGAAAGATGATTCATTGGCTGTTCGTGTGGTATAAATGCCTTCATACTTTTTAAACAATTTGACATCAGTAAACTGATCCTGAACAGAAGAAAACCATTCATTGAATATTGCCTGAAACTGCTGAAAAAGTGTTGTGGAATCCAACTGCTGAATCAGTCCCTGAACATATCCACACAACTGACTGTTTCCACGTGTATCAGTGATCATGGCTGCAGTAATGGCTGTTACCTGTTTTGCAACACTAATCTGTGCCAGACACATTTCATATCTGCTGTCATCACGCTGAAGTGCAGGTGCTGATGGTGTTGTTGCCAGTGTTCCTTGTTTGATTTCTATACCCATAGATCTTGCATTAAAATCAACATAGAAAATAACTGAATCAATTCTATTTAGCAGCACATCTGCAGTATTCACTGTCAAAGTCATATCTGCTGTATTCACCATCTTATGACCATTGATCCATCCAGATCCTGCACCAACTATGACATTCATGCCATTGGATGCACGCACCTGAAGCTGTGTAGATGGATTAGGAAATACACCATTGCCAACTAACTGATCCAGATAACTGGTTACATCTTCAGCATTATAGATCCTGTCATATGTACCATCATTATTAACTGCATTAAAGAAATAACTTTCGATTGCCATGCCAAAACCACCTTTCAAATGCCAAATGTAGGCACTATAGAATACATACCTGTTTCTGATACACTTTCAATTACTTCCACCAATCTGGTGTTTATATATAATCCCCATCGTTCATTTTCAATCACACAGAGATCCCCAACATTTATATCTTCCTTGTATTTTACATTGTCAAAATAAACTGTTCCTGTAAATGCTGCAGTATATGTTGTAAGGCTTTCTTTTCCTGATTCCTGCAGCAATTCCTCATATTCTGCATCACTGATTTCACCATCATTACTTTGGACCTGTCTTTGATCCTTATAGATTTCCCTTCTGTTTAAACCAGTCTGACCATCCGTCACCCACTGTGTTTTTCTGTCAAGACCTTCACCTTCACCTGCCACAAGCACTGCAGTTGTGATGTCCTGATAATTTTCCTCATATTCAGATGAAAGAAGATTGTCATACTTATCAGAGAAGATCACCCAAGGATTAACTGACTGGTCATAAGTGTGATCAGTGCCTTCATATAACATAAATACAAACTGATTATCACTGTTCAATGTCACCTTAAATCCAACACCATAGGTTTCACATATGTTGCTGATGGTTTCCAGAAGATTTTTACCAGTGTATTGCGCCTGCATAGTTTGATTTATTTCATATGTGCCAAGCACAAAATTAGAAATCTGTCTTGCAGGAATTGTAGGTGAAATGATGTTATCATTCAGAAGCTGATTGATGCAGGCACTGACTTTTCCAGTCACAGTGGTCTGCACTGCAATGATCCTTCTGGATAAAATCGCACCACCTAAAAACCTGCCTGATACAATGATGTGATCTTCACCTTCAGTGGTTCTCTGGATCACTATATCTTCGATCACACCAACATTGTCATCATCTTCACGAATCACATAATAGTCCTTGACAAACAATCCAACATTTTTGTTGTTGACATCCACAACCAGTTCAAAATCACCACTGGCATAAAATCTTGTTGCCCAAATAAATGACTTATAATCATCAACAACAGCTAACCTTTCAAAGCTTGTATTCAGGATAATTGGAATCATAGTATTCATGATCATACCCCTTCATACATGTTGTAGTGTTTGAATGTGATCAATAAATTTGCAGCATTACCATCTTCCACTTCATACACAAATGTACTTCCATTGGCAGCTAACTGTAGCCATGTGCTGTTTTGCATCACATAGTTAAATACATTGCTGTCAATACCATTCCGCAGCAATGTGGCTGTTTTCTGTCCTTGTCTGGTGTCCAGTGTGATCAAATCTGCTGCCTGCATTTCAATGTTTAAACCAATAAAGTCCTGTGTCACATAGTCATACACCTTTGGATTACTGACAGCTTCCCTTGCATACAATTCAATGACCATCCCACAATCCACATCACCTTCATTGTCAACAGTAATGCCAATGTCAGTGCTGAAATAACTGAATACAAGTTCAGGTTCTTCAGTTGATGCAAATGGAAAATGGAATGCACTGATGATGTTCTGCAGTTCATTCACTATTTCCTGCGCACCTTTAAAGTATGGTGATGGACACAGAATGGCAGCAGTCACAACCTGCTTCATTGCAAAATATGTAATGTCAATACTTTGGATATATCCTTCAATCCACACTTTTCTGTACTGTCCATTGTATGTCAATTTCACATACTGCTTTGATTTCAGGACATTAAATACTTGAATCCTGTTTTTTGCTGCTTCATATTCAATGGCAAAAGCCACATTAATAGTGCGCATATTCAGCTTTGCACTGTTAAATCTTGCGCCATCAATCAGTGCAAGCGCACTGGTATTGATTGTGGCTGCAGGTGGATTCAGACCTTGAATTTCTGTAACAGTAAAAGGTGAGTTCTGACCAAATGTAAGCTGATCACCTGCAGCATTTTCAAGAATTAATTCATACATTTTGTAACCTCACTTTTGCAGTAAACAGTAAGCTGTTGGTTTCTCTATACAGTGTCAGCCTATCTACTGCTTTTGGTGAATTAATTGTCTGATTGAATGTCACAATCTGCTGTTTACCACCAGAATCAGATCCAGTAACATTCAAACCACCAAACATGGATCCAGACTGAAGTGCTACATTAGATTTCAAAGCATTAATTCCATTTACCAATGATGCTTTCACACCAAACAATGGAAGATCTGCGCCATGACTTAATTCAGAATTAAGTGTACCTAAAACATTCTTACCAAATGCAGATACCTGCTTTAACGTATCTTTTTCTTTTTTCTTTACTCCAAGTCCTAAACCTTCATCCAAAAATTGTCCCATTTCATCAGTGGCTTTGGATGGTGACTGTTCCTGTAAGGATGATTTTAATTTTGATAACAAATTTCTGCCAAAGTTAGCAATGGTGCTGAACACACCACTTTGCTTTCTTTCATTAGCAATACCATTGTTTACACCATCAATCAAATCTTCACCTGCTGTAGTAGCACCTGTTTTCTGCTTGGAAATTTCTTTAATGGTATCAGTAACAAGCTGTGCCATTTCTTCTTTGGATTTTGGCTTGCCTTCTGCTACACCATCCACATACATCTGAACAAGACCACCTGCACCTTTTTTAAATTCGATCTTTGCCCCAGTGATCTGTGAAAGCTGTTCAGCAAGACCATCTTTCCATTCAATCTTGACATCATTCATGCCACTTGCAGTTGCACTTGTATATTGTTTCAGGCTTTCTCTCTGCTGCGCAAGCCTTTCTTCAGACTGCTTGATCTGTTGATCATACAGATCTGATCCGCTTTGTTCTTTCATTTCTTTCAGTAAAGCAAGATTGGTTTCTTCTGCAGCAATAGAATCTTCCAGTGATTTTTTCTGCGCATCACCTGCAGACTGATAATCCTTCACATAATTCCAGTTGACAGTGGACATTTCACTATATCGTTCTTCATGTGCCAACTGCATATTCTGTTCATAAAGTCCTACATCATATGCATATTTTTCAAGAAGATCTTTTTGTTCATCATAATTGGCTTGTGCCTGTGCAACTTCTTCATCCTTTGCCAATTTTGATTGATACATCATGTCAATCTGTGTTCTATAATAATTCTGTTCATCAATGGTTCTTGCATCAAGCAAGCCTTTCATCAGATCAGAATACTGCTGATCCAATTCCATTTGTTCCTGCTTCTTGATTGCCAGATCATCTTGGATCTTATTAAATTCACGCAATGCATCAGCCTGACCTGCTATGGCTTCTTTATACATGGATTCCTGTGCATCCAGAATAATCTGTGCCTTCTTCTTTTCCATTGTTTTATCAATTTCAGTCTGAAGATTGCCATATTCCTGAATGACACCATCAACCATTTTAATTTCAATGCCAAGTGCCTGTGATAACTGACCTGTTATAAAAGATGCCCTTGATTCATAGCCTTCCTGCACTTTACCATTTTCATCAGTAATGTTTTTCAGTTCATTATACAGGCTTTCATAATGTGACATTTCAGTCATGCCTGCATCTATATTTTTCTGCTGTGCTTCAGACAGTCTTTCCCATGATTCCACATTTTCACTGATCTGGTCTGCCTGTTCTTTCAGCGCATTCATTTCAGCTTTATGCTGCTTTTGTGATTCAGTCTGAATGCTTGCTAATGCTGCGATCACCCCAATTAAAGCCACCACTGCTGTGATAACCGCACCAATTGGATTTGCAGACATTGCTGCATTCCAGATCACCTGTGCTTTAGTTGCCAGACCCACACCTGCAGTCAATCCACTTACCGCAGTTGTTACTGCAGTAACAGTCTTTGATATAGCCATCACCGCATTAAATGCTGTGAAAGCAGCAACCGCAGTCATCACAACAGGAACAATCTTATTAAAATTGTCAATAACAAATTTACCCACTGTTTTAACTGCTTTTGTGAATTTTTCAAGAACAGGAAAAACAGTGTTTGCTACTTCTGGTGCATATTTTTGCACAATCTTTTTAGCAGATTTAAATAGACCAGTAATAATAGTCTTGATCCTTGGCACAGAATTCTGAAGCATGGTTTCAGCACTGTCAGTGAATTCCTTTAAGGATTTAGACATATCCGCATTATCATCAGCAACTGCCACCATCAGGTTTTCCCACGCTGCTTTCATGGATAATGTGCTGCCTTCAATTGTACCTTCAGCTTCTTTTGCTGTTGTGCCTGTTATGCCCATGTTAGTTTGGACTATATGAATGGCTTCAATAATCTGATCAAATGATACTTCATCAAGACTGCTGACCGCATCATTCACAACACCTGCATCCTTGACAAGTCGCAGCATTTCTGTTTTTGTGCCACCATAACCAAGCTTTAAGTTGTCAAGCATGGTGTAATTCTGCTTTGCAAATCCCTGATAAGCATTCTGGATCATCTCCATAGATGTTCCCATTTTGTTAGCATTATCAGCCATGTCAGTAATGGCAAGATCAGCAACCTTTGCAGCTTTCGCAGTGTCACCATTTAATCCCTGAAGCAATGATGCAGAAAAACTTGTGACTGTTTCCATGTAAGCGTTAGCTGACAGACCTGCAGTTTTATAAGCATTGGCTGCATATCCTTTAACAGCATCTGCTGATTCACCAAACAGTGTTTCTACACCACCAGTTAGCTGTTCATAGGAAGCATAAGCATTGTATGCCTGCTTACCAACATTGATCATTTCAGATCCAAGCTTTTTAAAACCATTGATCAATCCTTTGACCGCACTTGCAGCCAAATTAGCCATTGTGCCTTTTAAGACAGTAAATCCACCATCAAGTTCTTTAACATCATCAGTGGTATCTTCTATTGTCTTATCAAACTGATCTGCTGCATGTTTTGCATCCTGCACCTTTGCTTTATTTTCAGCTAGTTCCCCTGATAAACTGGAAATCTGACTGGCAAGTTGTTTGGCTTCTTTGGAATTTTCACCATACATAATCACTGCATTGGCATATTCTTTTTTAAGTGAAGCCAGTGCAGTTTCCTGATCAGATATTGTTTTTGACAGCTTACCAACTGCAGTTTCTGATTCAGCCTGTTTTGCACGCATGTCAGAAAGCTGATTGGTATATCTGTTAATGCTTGTTTCTGTCTTAACAATGGTAGCTTTCTGATCTTCAATTTTAATACGAAGATCAGCAGCAGCCTGTGAATTTGCACCCATTGTCTTGACAGTATCAGCATATTGTGCTTCAAGCACTTCCAACTGTCTTTTCTGTGCAGGCAAAAGCTTGTTCAACTGCTGAAGTTTTGCTTCCAATCCTTCAGTGCTTTTTGACCACTTATCCATGCCTGCAGTGGCTGTTTTAAATTCAGCATTGGCTTGGCTGACAGCACGCTTGGCTTCCTGCATTGCTGCTTTAAGCTGCGTTATGTCAACCTTCCATTTCATGGTGCTTTCATTATCATTAGCCATCTGTCATCACCTGCTTTTAATACCAGTTATCATTTTTCGCTTCTCTGCGTATATGTATATTTCCGTTTCTATCTTTCCAAACTTTTTCAGCACTCTTGGATTTTACTTCATTGTCTGAATGGATCCATCCAAGAAGCTTGACCACTTCACCAAACTTTTCCCTTCTCACAATGAAAGGTGTCAGTGCTGTGTATTTCTGGCACAAACCATCTGCCAGTTCATAAAACAAATCTGATAATGACATGGTAGCAGCATCATTTGTGCTGCTACCACTTGTCAGTTTTTTGACTTAAACGATTCCTGAACATAATTGAAAAGTGCAATGAAAAGTGGAATCATTTCTTTGATCTTGATCCTGCGCAGTTCTTCACGCAGCATACCTTCTGTCGCAAATATGTCAAGCAGAAGATCTTCCAGCTTACCCCTGTTAGCAGCAATCAGCTTAAACAGTCCTTCTTCATCATTCAGATCTGGAACACCTTCATCTAAAACTGACAAGATATCCTGAATTGTTCCATACATGATGTCATATTCATCAACTTCATATGTCTTTTCAATTTCTTTCTGGTTTTTATAAATATTTATTTTCATCGTTCATTCTCCTTATAAAGTCATGATGTGGGTAATCTGGTCAGGAGCATACCAGAAACATGCCTGCAGTGCTGCTGTCCCCACATCCATTAATTTTTTAGTTTCCTGAAGTGCTTCCTGAAGTGCTTGCTGCAGAAGCTGCTTCCAAGGTGTCACAAGTAGTGACCTGATCAAAGAATTCACTAACATCAGCAAGACCATCACGTTCATCAACCACCAGTGCCTTCTGACTTGCATTAGGCTTGGTGAATACATGCATGGTCTGGATGCCAGTGTAAGTAAGCTGCTGATTGTTAGAATCAGTGCTTGCATTTTCTGTCTGGCTTGTTTCATCTGGAACACCAAATGTTCCTTTGTATCTCCAAACATATCTGTATGTGCCATCTGTCAAGCGAAGACGATAACCAAGCGCAAAATACTGTGGTGTTCTTTCGCCATCCATAAATGCGCCAAGTGTGCTGTCATAACTCTTGCCAGTGATAGCAGCAAGTGTTTCAAGATCTAATGCAGGAACAGTCAAGGTGATAGTGTCAGCACCTTCTGCATTAATGACTAATGCAGGCTTATTATCGTAATATTTTGTGTCAGAAGCAGTTTCCACTGTTTTGCTGATCTCTGCAACAGGTGCAAGGATCTTGACCGCACCAGTGACATAACCAGTTGTGCCTTCTGCGCCAGTGGTTTCATTGTTGTCAGCCAGAACAGGTGCATAAACAAGATGGTCTGTACCTCTGAATTCATCAACAAACTGTGCCATTGTTTATTTCCTCACTTTCTCAATAAATAATAAGTTCATACCTCTACCAATGTGTGTTGGTTCATCTGAAAGCACATCATAGCCAGATCCATCTGGTATGAATCCAACTGCTTTAAGCAATGATTTGGCTTCCAGTAACACACTATTGACAAGAACAGGATCATTTGAATAGAAATTCAAATCAAAATCCCAAATTGTTTCTGTTTCACTGTTGTCATAAAAAGATTCATCCGCAGTGCTGTTGTTCCAATAGGTGAAGAAAGCATCAGGATATTCAGCAGTATTTGATAAGGATCCCTGAATATAAACTTTATTTGGATCATTCCCAACTAAAGGCAATATAGTATCAATTAACAACTGTTTAACATCCATTTCACTTACCTGCTAATTTCAAATGCTTCTGCATAATTTCTTCCTGTGATTTAGCAATCTGTTTTCTTGTTTTAGTCCCTTTTATGGCATTATAGATATTAGAATCCTTTGCCATTCTTGGTGTGCCATACATCACGAAAATAGAATGCATAAAGCCTGCCATTGATCCACCACCATTGGTTGAAAAACCTACTTTTACAGTTCCAACTGATCCTGACCAATCCACCCTTGTATCTTTGATGATTGATCTGTACATCTTACCAGTGGCATAACCCTTCAGACCTTTCCTATCATAGATGGCAGCAGCAGGTATCAGATTGCCTTTCACAATATCTGATGTTTCTGTCAATGCTTCATTTACTGCAGATTTAAGATCACCATCTGCACGATCAATAGCAGCAGCCAGATCTTTAAAACCATCAAATGTAATTGACATCTTTGCCATTATGCTTTGCCACCTACTTTTTTGACTTTAAACTGAAGGTACTGATGCCTGAAATCTATATCTTCTGGATCACTTACTATGTCATAACGCTGTTCAGTGTCGCACAAATAGATCTGGCAATCTGCTTTTATATCTGGTCTGTACCATGTATCAATCACAGCAGTGTCAATCACTGTGTACACACCATCCTGCAGATTTTCAGTACCACCAAATGTTCTGAAGGATCCATAAAACAGTTCACTGTTTTCAGGATCTGAAAATGTTTTCTTGGTGGATCCATACACCCTTTCAGTTGTAGGAACAAGCAGCTTCATTGGGACATTGAATGGTGCAGATGGTTTATAATGTTTAGCCATTGTTACCACCTCTTGATGAAAGCTGTATCACTCTTTCATAGAAGTATGGTGAAAGCTTACCTTCACCTGCACCATAGTTCCAAAGATCCGCAACACCACGTGCAACAGTTCCTGCAGATGCAGCCACATTGATCAGTGATGTTGGAACACCTGCTGAAAGCATATACTGGTTTACTTCATCAATATATGCCTGCAGCGCATTGTCCTGATATGTGCCTGTGATATTCAGTGCAGCTTTCACTGTATTCAGCATGTTAAATTCTGCATCTGCCATGACTGTTCACCTCTTTTTATTAAAATCCAACACGTGTGATCGTGATGTCACCACTTGCCAGAACAGCTTTATACAGTGATCCATCAGCAACCACATCAACACTGCCTTCTGCTGCTTCTACAGCCACACCATCAATGGTGAAGCCTGCAAATGCAGAATCAGCCATAAAATAAAGCGTGCAAGCAGAAACACTGGATGCAGTAGCATCAATGTCACAGGATGCCACAGGCTGATCAGCAATAAGAACAGCACTATTAGTTTTGATCTCATAATTTCCAAGTACATCTAAAGCTGCAAGCTTTGCAAGGCTTGAATTGCCAGATGCCTGAAGTAAGATCACACTATAAAGGCTGATAAGATCAGTTTTTGTTACTGGAACAATTCTATCTGTGTTAATCATTTTCGTTTACCTCTTTTCTTAAATTAAACCTGACTTCCAGAAGGGATGTTTGCAGCAGCCCATTTGCCAGAAACAACAGTCAAAACTTTGCCATTGTCAGCAGCTTTGACTGCAGGCAGTTCTGCTGTAGATCCACTGGAAATAAGTGCTGCAATTGCATTGATCATGTCTGGAATCAGTGTAATGTCTGCAACATCAGAAGCAGTACCACCAAGTGCCACATATAATGTTTTGAATGCATCAACAGTTCTATCCATTACAATCACCACCCTTACGAATTTTTCTTCGTGATCAGAACATATCCTTCAGGATTCAGCACTTTACCATCAACAACAACCAGTGCTTTATCAACCCATTCATTGGTTTCTTCATCAAAGTATCTGCGCATTGTGAAACCAAAGTTTTCATTGATCGCATATTCATCTGGCTGCCAGAAGATGCCAATGACATCATTTGCAGATGCAGAATCAAAGTCAGGAAGAATATCTGGTTCAACCAGTGCAATATCTCTGCCAAAGAATCTTCCATTTGGATTTCTTACATCACCATCATTGACTTCAAGACCTGTAGCCTGTCTGAAGATTGGATTGTTGTTAGCATCAGCCATGGTTTCCAGATAGGTTTCAACTGTGGACAGTGGGAAGATGAATTCGCCTGCACGATAGCCAAGTGGCAGTTTAGCAAAGAAATTCTTTCTCCATGCAGTCCAGTCATTCATGTCTGCGGCACTCATGGAAACAGTCTTGGTTACTCTTGGATCATTCAGGATGCCAAGTGGCATTCCATTGCCAGTTCCATTGACAATTGCCTGATCCATAGCTTCCAGATAAGCAATTGCAATCAGTTCAACCAATTTAGCTTCAAATGCAGAAAGCGTAACAATACTGGACAGGAAAGACTGTGCCAGTCTGATTTCTGCTGTATGATAGCTGAACATAACCTTTGCAAGTGGATCCACTTTCTGTCTTGGGGAAACAGTACTTTCATTGATCCATTTGAAGGATGCACGCAGTGCGCCAATTGGGAATTCAACTCCACCCTGAACATTCATCTTACGTACTTTGTTGTACAGATTGCCATAACGTAAGCGAACAGTATTGATCACTTCATTCATAATTGTGATCGGTACAGCAGCACCAGTTTCAGCAGTGCTGATAGCTTCGCCTGCACGTGTGATCAGATTAGATGGAATAGAAGTGCCTTTCTGGACATAAGCCATGAAAGCCTGTCTGTATTCCAGTGTGCCAGTTGGATCTTCTGCTTCATCACGTTTTTCAGCAGCTTTCTGACCAAAGACACCTTTCACCTGTCCATTGACAAGTTTTGCTTCTTCAGGGACACCACCACGCTTTTCAGCTTCTTCTGCTTCTTTTGCACGCTGTTCCTCAATTTCAATTTCATTCAGTTTTGCTTCTGCATCACGTACTTCATCCTGAAGCTGTTCTGCTTCTGCAGTAAGGGATCTGACTTCTTCAACAGAAGTAGATGCTGCAATTGCAGATCTGATCTGTGTAATGCGAGCATTTCTTTTTTCGATCAGTTTCTTTAAAAACTCTTTCATGATTTTCATTACCTCACTTTTAATAATGCTTTAAATTTCTCTTTTTCCAGTTCCAAATCACTCTCCAGTGACCGCTTCACACTGTCCAGTGTTGACTTGGCATTGTCCAATGCCTGTTTATTTCTAACGCTGATGGATGTATCTTCATATGCAGGAAAAGTAACTGCACTCACTTCCACAACATCAGATATGCGTTTCACATGCCTGACTGGATGATCAGATTCCAGTTCAGACCATTCTTCATCATCCACCCTGAACATGAATGACATACCACTAATATCACCACGTTCAATAGCTGAATACAGATTTCTGGCTTCTGAATTATTCTTCACATCCAGATTCACCCTGATCATCATGCCTTCATCATCAACAGTAAGCTGCATAGTGCTGTTGGCATTATTATTTCTGGATCTTGCCAGTGGAATCTTGCTGACATCATGATTCACAAGAAATCTGACATCACGCAGATCCGCACCATTTAATGCGCCACGTTCAATGACTTCATCAAAATATCCCAGATCAGTCCTGCTGTTATAGACTATTGGTCTGCCTGTTACAACACCAACTTCATCTTCATTCTGTTCTGCCCTGATTTCAAAGGCATATGATCTCTGTTCATAATCTTTATTCATATCCATCACCCTAAACCAATTGTTACTGTGCCAAGTCCATCATGTGTTGCCACAAGTGTCCCTGTCGCAGATTTACTTTTAACATTTTCATTAACATAGTCATCGATTTTTGCAATTACTGTATCTGCTTCATATGACATTGCAATGTTTGCAACAGTGTCATTGTTAGACCACAAGTTTGATATTGCTGCAGGCAGCACTGGCATTGCAGATCCATTGAATGTCATGCTGTTATATGTATTCATTACAAATGCTGAAGCATTGTTCCCAACTTCAAGCTGTGGATATACCACTTCATTAACAGTCACACCACTGTCAGTAAGCTGTACAGATGCCACGCAGGATGCCACTTCTTTAGCCAGTGTGAATGTTCTTGCATTATTTCTTGCAACAATGTAATCCGTTGTGCCATCTGCGTAATTCAGGATTAACTGCGCATATGTATAACCAGTAGTTTTTCCTGACGAAAGTGTATATGTTTCACCAACAACAAACATGTTCTTATCAAGATTGCATGTTGTCATGGCATAAGTGCCAGTTGATGTTCCAGTACACTGAATGGATCCATCAGCCTGTTTTGTGAATGTCACACCCTTGGAAACAACCTGATTAGCAATCTGATCAATCCTGAACAGGTTCTTGTTTGTGACTGCAATAGTTGCCAAGACTATTTCTTCTGATTGTGCGTTATAAAGTTTTAAGTCATTAACAGCTTCATTGGCAACCGCATCCACAACATGGATCATCTGACCACTTGCAGTAGCTACTATTTCTGACTGTGCTTCAATGGTCAGTTCCACTTCTTCTGATCCATCATAAGACTGACCATTGATAATCAGTCTTTCTGGATTAGGAAGCTGTGTTGGAATCAGTTCGTCAACCTGTTCCTTGGTGTAATAGTTATTTGGATCAACAGTACCTGACTGTTCCAACAGGTTCAGCAAATATTCAATAATGTCAGCATTCTGCTGCACAACAGCTTCTGTGGTTTCCAGTCCCTGAAGCACTGGCAGGCTGTAAACTGTTGTGTTGAATTCCTGCACTACATCACCAGATCCATCTGTAGCAAACAGTTTTAAACAGACAATAAACTGTACATTTCCCTTATAAGCACATGCATTCCTGCCAACTAACCAAGTGAAGTTCATCAGTGATGGATCATCACCATCCACTTCCAGATCATCAACAATGTACACATCCCCATCACCATTAGCATTCATGTAGTTGATCCTTGCATTGAAAGTGGAAAGATCAAATCCACAGTATTCCTTTGGCATTTGGAATGGGATCTTATTGACATCATCATCTGATTCAACACCAAGCAGTGTGATGCTGTCTGGTATTGCCATTGTTCGCAGATCATCATTAATAACTATGTAATCATTTGCCATTGTTGTTCACTTCCCCTATAATTCTTCTTCAGTTTCCGTCAAAGTTTCCTGTTTTGATTCATCTATGACATCCATGCTGACATTTCCAACCTTGCCCATCTGATACTGGCTTGCAAGATCAGCATCCACCCAGTTCAATGACATGTACCGCTTACCTTCCAATTCAGGCAGTGGGATCAGACCGAACATTGTTCTTTTTTCGTTTTCGTAAATGGATCCAGTTGGTGCAAGCAGATTGACCAGTTCAAGCTTCTGTGTAATTGTCATGAAGATCAGATCTTTAGGATAAAACTTGATCTGGTTTCCAAATGCCCTTTCACGTGAAGTGAACATCTTTTTGGTGAATGCCTGTGAAATAGCAGTGATCAGTGGTTCAAGTGCCTTCTGATAAAAAGCTTCATACTGTTCCTTGCTGAAATCACCTGTCAAAATTGAAAGTGGAATTCCCCAAGTGCGCAGGATCTTTTCATCAACAAACTTTAATGTGTCATTGTCAACAAGCTTGATGTCCTTTGGAAATGGAATAAATTCTGCTTTCAGATCCAAAGGCAGGAAACCGCTTTCAGAATTGTTCAGCCTTCTTTCCAGTTCACGCACATTGGATTCCACTTTGCCATCATCAAGCATGGTGTTGTACTTCACCACACCATTGACCTGATAGGATGAATTCATTGCTTTGGCAATGCCCTGAAGCATTGTCTGGTTCAGATTCAGTGTGTCAAGCAGTGGCTGATTGTCTGGCTGACCGAAACGATTTCCACCCATGTATTCATTCAGTGAATAGTTGTACTTGATGTGGATCACATCATCATATGGAATAGTAGTTGTTTCCCCATTCCAAAACCAAAACTTCACAAAAAGCCTGCCACCTGCATCTTCTATAAAATCAACCTGTGTTGGATTAATTGGATATAAGCTGTCATAATACCTGCGTTCTTCACCAGTCTTTTTATCTACCCATGTGTAATATGTAGGAATAATGAATGCGTTGTAATTCATCAGAAGCATCCACACTGTTTTTTCAATGAATTCACTGGTGGTCATCAACTGGTTAGGATTATTCAGCACATCCTGCACAGTTCCTTTGACTGGAATTGGATCATTATCTTTCATCCGCACATGTGTTGGTGTCAGCTTCTTCATTTCATCAACAATGCACTTTAAAGCCTGCTGCACAACATCAAATGCATAGATATTAGTGCCAAACTGTGAATAAATTGGTGTAAAGCCATCAAATGTTGGCGCATATCTGCTATTTTTAGGTTCTCTGCGGAAAAACTTATCTAACCATCCCATCTTTTATTCACCCATTTCACAGCGCATTGTTTATTTCAGTCCTGTACCTGCGCAGCATTTCATATGCCATGATCAATGACAATGTACCATCAATCCTTCTGGCAGCCTGTCCTTTGATCTTCACAGGCATTATGTGTCCTGTGTCCCATACCTGAACAGATGTATTACCAAGACACCATCTGTCAATTTCATTGTCATTGTAGGCAATGTTCTGATCCCTGATGTCAGCTTCCACCAATCGCATTGGATTTGACAGCACATATCTGTTCTGATAGATCATTTCTGTTTCAAATCCGTAATCATCCATGCGCTTCAGAAATTCTTTTGCAAACCTTTGGTCATAACCAACTTTATAAGTCCTGATCTTATGTTCTTTGTACAATTCTGCATACCAGTCAGCAACAAGTGACACATCCACTTCATTGCCTTCCACAATCCTGATCAGACCTTTTCTTGCCCATTCTTCATATTTAGCACCTGATTCCTTATCATCACTGGCTTTCAGTTTTGATTCAGGGATCCAGTACATGGAATGTATGTATTTAGTGTTGTCATCAGGTTTAATCATCAAAACTTTGGCTGAACACATATCAGTGGTTTCAGCCAAGTCAACTCCACCCAATGCTATACTACCAGTGAAATCTGCAATATCGTATACCCTTGAATAATCCAATAATTCTCCCATGATCCAAGCTTCACTGTTAGACACCTTGAAGTTAAAATCCTTCGACAGTGTGAACATCCTGTCAGCTTTCGATCTTCTGGCAGCATCCACCTGTTCACGCAGATAGTCATACCGCTTCACAATGCCAAGTGTAGGATTTGATTTCTGCCAAGATCTTTCATCCTGCCACACTTCCTGTTCAGAATCCTGTGTATAAAGCCAAGGCAGGTATCTTTCCGCACTGATACTGTCATCTTCACCATTCAGGATCTTCCTTGCCTTCACCAGTTCTTCATCCAGAAATCCACCATTGACAAATCCTTCTGTAGTGATCAGGATCAGTTTTGGATTAGGCTTTAAAGACTGTGACTGTTCAATTGACTTGATGATCACATTGTCTTTCATTTCGTGCACTTCATCCACAATGGCAAAGTCAATGTTTCTGCCTTCCTTGTTTCTGGTTCTGTCAGACAGCTTGAACACTTTGGATCCATTGAATTTGCACTTGATATACTGCTGATTCTTCCATGTGTCCTTTTGTTCAGGATCTATCATCAAGCGCATGGTGTTGATTGCTTCATAAAGGATGTTTGCCTGATTATCATCATTACTGCTGCACACAATGTCAGATCCGTCATTTCCTGTGATCATTTCAGTCAGTGCCAGTCCACTGCAGGTTTCTGACTTGGTGTTCTTCCTTGCGATCAGCAGCAGGATCTTCCTGAATCGGTCAGTTAGATCTTCTGCCATCTTGAAACCATAGGCTGCACTGATAAATGCTTTCTGCCACAGCATCAACTTCATTGGCTGACCATAGAAAGGTGATTTTGTCAACCGCACACAGTTTTCCATGAATTCCATGCGCAGATCCGCATCACGTGTGTCATAGATGTACCTGTCATCATCCAGTTCTTCCATCAGCTTTGTCTGTTCATCTTTCAGTTCACAGCCTGCTACAATTTCACCTGACATTATCTGCTGATAGTATTCTTCCAGATAACCATTACTAAACCTGATCATTGTAGTTCTGCCTTTCTTGATTTGATGAATGCCCTTAATGGTGATTCATCTTCTGGTGCATCTTTGCGCAGGATCCCTGTTAGGATCTTAATGCAGTTGTTATACTGCTGCAGAAGTTCCTTGTACTGCTTTGCCGCAGCAGTTGGTTTCTGGATGTCAGGAAAATCTGGATGCACTTTGATAAATGGAAGCTGTCTTAATTCAGAAAGCTGTGCTTCCAAGAACACAACATCATCAATCATTGGCAGGATGATGCCTTTTGTGTCTTCAATCTGCTCAAAAATCTTCAATAATTCTTCTTTTCGTGTCATTTTTTGTTCCTTTCGTGCGATTTCACACGTATTTTCACACGTATTTTGCCTATTTTTCAGCCTAATCAGTGTACATATATTTTAGGTGGTTAGTAACACAAAAATGTTGATTTTAAAGGCTTTTTTGCGTTTTGAAGTGTTACTAACAATGTACACTGATAGTAACACATTAGTAACAGCGCAAACCCTTATGGCTGTAGGCTTTGCACGATTTTGTTACTATGTTACTAACCTAAACCCTACTAATAGTATTTTTTTAAGTGAAGTTAATAGTATATATTATATATAAAGAGATTTTATATATAGTAACAGTAACAAATCAGTGTACACTGTAAGCAAAAATCCTTTATTTATAGGCTTTATTAGCGTTACTAACCATGTTACTAACCCCAACCAAAAAGTAACAAATTTCAGCAGAAATAATTGGATCTAATCAAAAAATTCCAGATTTCATCACAAAAAATCTCAAAAAATCCTTTTCTGTGACAGATTGGAATTCCCCTTTGCAGTCCCCCTTAAAGTCCAGAAATCTGCTGATGGGGGGATCATCATTAACATAAAAATCCTACAAAAAACTAAAAAATTTTTATAATTTTTATCAAATAACTTCATCTGGCTGAAACTTTTCAAACCATTCATTGATATAACCAATCCATTCATCAGCATTATCACCACGATCCATAGCACGCTTGATGCATGTGTCATGATCAGTATCAATAAAGATCAGATCATCAGCACCAACCCTTTGTTGTAGCCTGTCCCTGTCACCTTTCATAGCACCACCAGTAATGATGTAAGCATTGTGCCACTTACCTGATCTATACTTGATAATGTCATACAACTTATCACGCATTTCAAACACAACACTGCGCAATGCAGCAGGCTTGTCATATCTCTGGTTGATGCTGATCATCTGCCAGATAGAATCCATATCCACAATCAGATCCTGTTCAGTTGCCTGTTCATGCACCCATGTTGACTTGCCTGCACATGGTGATCCATACACAATAAAGACCTGCTTTGTCACAGGTCTTTGCGTTGATGTCTTATTGAAGCCAAACCTTTCATGTACTTTGTTGTGACACCTGAAGCAAACACATTCAACATTTTCAGGATTCAGGCTGATGTTATGATCATTCACATTGGCTTCAGACAGTTCCTGCTTGTGATGGATGATCAAGTCATACTTATGTAAGATAGGCTTTGTGCAAATCGCACAATGCACAAAGCCATCCTGATCTGTGTGTTCTGCCATGATAAGTTTTCTAAAGTTCAGCCATTCTTTGCTTCTGTAAAAGTCATGTCTGTTCATGTGTTGGTCACCTTGATCAGTAGTATGTTGGAACAGAATGTTCATATCTTTCCAGATATGTTATTATTTCAGCATTGACAGTATTGCTTCCACCATAACAGATTTCATGTCCTCTACCACTAACTTCACGATAGAAAGCATACCCACCACTATTGACAATAGCATTGACAAATGATCTTGCAATTTCCTTTTCAATTGCAGGATTTCCGCTGTTGTTTGTTTCCGTACTTCCATACCAAATTTTAATAGGTGGTAATTTATAAGGACAGTAATCAACACCATCAATTGTCATGATATGTTTATATGGATTGTTCCCAACAACTTTTGATTCATCCCATGTGTCACCCAATCCATAAAGCACTTTCAAGACTGCCTGTGTACCATCTGTTGCGTTCCATACTTCACGCAAATCCAAAGCTGGTGAGCATAATGCAATAGCATTAATATTAGGAAACCCTTGAAAAGCAAGATTCATAGCTGTCAAACCACCCATTGAAAAAGCATAGATTGAGAATGTTTTTTCAACATTGTAATTATCTGTAACATACAGATATGCTTTTCGCCATGCTTCAATACCTCTTTGATTGCCCCAAAATGACCAACCAAGAACATCGTTTTTGAATCCGTTACAATCAAATACAGCAAATCCATAGTGTGTGAATGTACTAACAAGTGTGTTATAGTCTTCATTTTCTGTCCAGTTTCCATCACCGCTTACACCTTTACCTGCACCATGACACATCATGATAAGTTTACATGGTCTTCCAACAGGTTTGTAATCAAAAGGCAAAGTCAAAACACAATCTACATCTACATAATTAGGCGTTCCTTCATTGTTTGTTTCTTCTGTATTGGTATATGTTGCAGATGTGTTATTTACAGGCACAGTAAAACGAATATATCCTTCTTCATATCCCTTTTTAGGTGATTTCCAAACGCTAACAGGATAATCCTGTGCAAAGTTTCTGTAAAAACCATGCGGACAAATGATTGCTGTTTCTACATTGGCAGGTAAAATGCTGACTCTTAAATATTTAGCTGTTGCAGGTGGTACAACATCTTCACTGTTCCCCAGTGTAACACTGCTGATAAATGTTTTGTTTGAATCATAATAAGCACCAAGTCCAATGTTCTGTGCATACAGTTTTTCGATCCCATCAATGCTGATGAAATCTGTGCAGTTCCAAGCACTGCTTGCTGTCTGAACACCGCTTGCGTTGATGTAATATCCAGTGATCAGCTTGTCTGGATTTACAAAATTATCTGGACGATTATCTGTATATTGCAAGTTGTAATCATCCATTGGATTATTTACATAAGCCAAATCACTTTTTAATTCATCAATTTTATTTTGCACCCCAACTGCAGAATACACAGAAGCAACACTGTCTGTGATAGGTGTAGATATGATCAAATGTGTTGCCCCTGTTGGCACCGTCAGATAAAATTGTCCTGATCCATAAGTTTCACCTATTCTTGTGCTTGTACCGCTTGTTGGTACAGATATGTTGTTTTGAAATTGAAAACGATCATCTGACACAACCTTTATGATCTGTCCTGCTGTAACTGTGTATTTGTTCAACTGAAAGTTTGCATTTGCTGAACAAAATCCATCTGATTCATTCAATCGCCATCCAATAGGTGATGCAACAGCATTCATTTTTGTAACAGAATATATTTGATCTTCTGCAAGACTTAATTCATCTTTTACATTCTCAACCTGACCTCTGACAGCATCACCTGCTGAATTATAAGTAGTGCCATCCGCACCAACACGAATGTCAACCAGTTCAGCATCCGCTGTTGTTGCGCCATCTGGAAGTGCAATGATGCCATCCACCCTTGATTCCAAAACATCCAGATCTGTCTGTTCAGCTTTTGCTGCAATTGAAGTATCATGACCATCCAACCTTGTTCTGGCAGATGCATCAACCACTTCAAATTCTTCATTTCCAATAACAAGTTTCTTCATTTCTTTTGACATTTATTTCACCTCACACTAATTGTTACTGTTCCATTATCATCACTTGTTGCAACCAGATCTTTACCTGAAGGCAGTTCTACTACTTCTGTGATTGCATCTATACAGTCAGGAATAGTAGAATCATTAGAAACAGTAGTTAATTCACCACCTAATTTGACATAAAGATCTTTTAATGCATTCACTGTGTTTTTCTGCATTTTAATTACCTCACACTATTTTGAATACATCCAACTGTTATTTATCTTGATCCAGACCCTTTTGGCACGTTTCCACTCACCATTCACCTTGATCCAGACAGACCCTGTTTGCCATGCATTGGCAACCTTCAGATCCATGCCACCCATAATGGTTAAAGTATTAGATTCCTTCCAAGCTGATGCCAATGATCCGTTTAATGCCCTGATACGATATTTCACAGCTTTTCCTGCACCATTTACATCAATACTTGGATCAGTGAAGCTGTCCACTAATGATCCTGATGTTTTATTTGAAGTCACATCTAATGATGGATGACCTCTCCATCCACTGTTTCCCCTTGAATACTGGATTTCATAACCAGTGATGACACCAGAAGCACCAGACCATTTAAGTGTGACATCATCACCAAGACCCACATAATTATTAAAACCTGCTGTAATCGTGAAGGATGTTGGTGCAGAAGGTGTTCTTGCGATCTTTTCCAGTGTGGCAGTCCCACTTGCAGAACAACTGCTTGGTGTGAAGTCACCAGATGACATTGTTGCTGATATTGCGCATTTTTTAGATCCATCATTGTCATGTGTGACTGTGACTGTGCGTTCTTGTAAGAAATACCAAGCACCACCATTGATATATGTTGGATATGGAATATTGCCACTATATGTGCCTTTAGATCCGTTTATAGTAATAGTTGCACTATAGTCCCCACCCACATAAGACTGTGACCTTGCTCTGCCAAGATAGATCTTTGCAGTGACCTTGGATGTGTTATTTGCAACACTTACATCAGATTCTGACCAGACAATCTTAAATGTCCATTCAGAATTGTTTGTTGATCCGTTAATTGTTCCACTTGCCATTTACATCACCCACTTAATACTGGATATAAATATCACCATTGGATCCACCTGTTGGTGCTGCAGTACCTGATGTAATGGCTTTCTGGTGTCCAGAAAGCAGACCTGCTGCAGACAAAGTGACCTGTTTGGCAGCATCCGCACCATTCTGGCAGTTCACCCAGAATTCAATGGTAGTATCACCTGCAATGACCATTCTTTCTGCTGCACCAGATCCTGCAGCAGGTTCAAGCAGCTTTGCTGATTCACCAGATCCGATGACAACAATGCCACCATCACCAATGCTGATTCCTGATCCATTGGCATCACCAGAAATAAATCTGATCATGTCACCATTCCTGCTGGCACTGGCATACCCAATATTGCCAGTCATGCTGCCACCTGCAAGTGCAAGCACAAGATCTGTGACATCAACTAATGATTTATCTTCACCGATCACATAAAAATTCATTTTTTCACCTTCTTAATTTGTTACAAATGCGGAAAAGCCTTTTGCTTTTAATTTAGCAACTAATGCTTCTGCATTTGCTTTGGTTTTATACGCACCAGTCTGGATCTTGTATGCACCATCCAGATATTTAATGATTGCTGCAAATCCTGCAGCTTTCAGTTTTTTCACCTGTGCTTCAGCATTAGCTTTCATTTTATAAGCACCTGCCTGCACATAATAGATCACATCTTTAGATGGTTCAGTGGTCTTATCAATGTATGCCTGTGTTAAAGCTGCTTTCGATTTAACCCCATACAAGCCATCTACATCCAAGCCTTTTGCCTTCTGGAATTTCTTCAGTGCGGATTCAGTAGCATCACCAAATTCACCATCTGCACCATAAGATCCGCAGGAATATCCGCAGGCAATCAGCATGGTCTGCATCGTTTTCACAGCTTCACCACTGTCACCATTCATAAGATAATCACGATCCTGAAGTTTTGCATTTACTCTGGATGCCAGATCCCCTAATCTGGCATATAGCCAGTCACCACAGCATTCAGTGGCTGCAAACCATCTGTGAACAGTCAACAGCATTTCATGTGCCTTTGGTTCATAATTGCAATGACCCAACCAAAGCAGCTTGGTCTTCCCATACCGCTTGCAGATGTCCACACACAGATCCACAAGCTTCAGATAGACCACCCAATTAAATGCATACGGATAATAGTTATCAGAAGCACATTCAATGGTAATTGCCCTGTTATCATTGGCAGGTGAAGAAGAAGTCCATGCCCTGTCTTTTTCTTCAACATACATGCCAACCCTTCCATCAGCACCAATGCCATAATTGGAAGAAGCCTGTCTTGCAGGATTAGCGAATAAAGCACCAAGTGCTTCTACAGTACACTGACCAACTACACAATGTGGTGTGATCCTGTCCACTGCATGATTTCTTGGCGCATTCCTGTTTGGGGAGATCAGCTTATAATTTACTAACTTTGAATTACTCATTTTTTCACCTTCTTTAAATACTTCACATTTACTGCTGCAGCTTTCATGCCATCTTTTCCAATAACTGCTCTGGATCCAGTCAACTGCATGACAGTGTAGGTTTTATGCATCAAATAAAACTGATCACCATTCCAGTCAATTGGATCAGTGACTGTCACAGTGTCACCAATCTTAATTGGCGCAGGTGCTTTTTCAGCTTTAGTAGCTGCATATGTCTTTTTCTTTGTAGCCATCATCAAACCTCACTTTCAAGCTTTTTCATTACCATACCTCACTTTCAATCTGCTTCTTCTTCAGTTCCAGTTCTTCTTTTTTCAAGCGCAGGCTTGCAGGATCCTGTGTCCATTCCTGATCTTTATCCCAATGCTTTAACAGGATCATTGCTGAAGCAGGATCTGGAAGCGCATTCTTTTCATATAATTCAACCCTGACAAGTTTGCGCTTTTCTACAGTGTCCACATCAATGCCCATCTGCACCAATAGATCTTTTACTTCATCAGACCATTCTTCATATTCAATGACAGTCTTTTTTTCCGAATAAGTGAATCCTGTTGCACGCTTGAAAAGTGCAGATTTTATTGCTTGTACAGGCATTCTTCTGCCTTTTTTGTAGAGTTCGTTTAATTCGTTATACTGCTTTTTATACTCACAAAAAGTAGCCTTGTTGATGCCAAGATTTTCAGCAATTTCTTTATCTGTAACACCAATCTGAAGCCAGTCCATTATTTCAGCAAACCTTGGCTTCACATTGGTCAAATATTTATTTGGTCTGCCCATAAGATCACTTCTGTTCTTCTGTATTTGTGTGTTTGCCTATTTCAGCCATAATTGGAGAAAGCACAGCCATGATTAAAGCAACAATCATTGGTTTCCATTCAGCAGGAATTGCAAAAGTGCCAATAATGGCATCAATATTTGCGATCACAACACCAATGACTGCCTGCACAATTGTGCGAAGCAGTCTGAATCCTGTTTCATTACTTGTAAGAAATCTATTCATTTTTTCACCTTCCTTGGCAATTTAGTGACCTGTTCCATTGTTTCTGTAACAAGATCATTTCCACCCAGTGCTTTATATGCATTTGCCATCCTGATCAGACTGGATGCATCACTTGTATAAATAAACCCTTGTTTGATGTACTGTTCACCAAGCCATACAATGCGATCCTGTGCAATGCTCATTAATGCTTCATTCTGCAGCAACATATTGGTGTTATTTTTGTCTTGGCTTTCCTGAAGTTTTTTGATAGCTTCCTGTAGATCTTTCATGGCTGATTTTTTATTATCATTCCTGTTGATCAGGAATTGAATAAAAGCCCAGAAACCACCACAGACAAGCACACCACCAATAATTAATAACGCTTCTTTTAAAACAGGATCCACCTTGCAATACCTCATAAACATTAATTTTCATCTTAATCTTACAAGTGATAGCATTGTAAAAACATACCCACCAATGCAACAAAAAAGCACCCTGAAAGCAGGATGCTTATTGTTATGGTCTGATGAATAGCTGCACCCATTCAGTTCCATACTGACCACCTTCATAAAAACCTACACCAAGCTGTGTATAGTTCTTATTCAGGATATTTGCTTTGTGTCCAGATGAATTCATCCATGACTGCATGACTTCCTGCGCAGACTTTTGACCTGCAGCAATGTTTTCACCTGCATAAGTATAACTGACACCAAAGTGCTTCAGCATGTCAAAAGGTGATCCGTAAGTTGGGGACTGATGACTGAAATAATTCTTGTCAGCCATATCCTTGGCTTTCGTGTTTGCAATGTCTGTCAGTTTGGTTGACAGTGTAAGTGCAGGAACACCTGCTTTGGATCTTTCCTGATTAACAAGCTTCAGGATCATTTCAGCTTTGCTGATCTGTGTTTCTGAAGATCTGTCTGGTGATGAAGCTTCTGTGTTGCCATCAGATGGTGTGTTCACACTTTCACCTGTGGATCCATCAGGCAATTCCACTTCATCTTTTGGATGGATCATGTGCGGATTTCTGAAGTGTTTGTTCAGAATCAGCACCTTTCCAAATGGTACTTTATATCTTTTGGCAATGCGCCACATACTGTCACCACGCTGAACATCACAGTGCTGTGCAGAAGCAGGCATTGCCACACCAGTGGCAAGTAGTATAAAGGCAGCAGTAGAAAATAGTATCTTTTTCATGGTTATAGTTTGTGCATATATAAAAAAGAAGCCACACCACATGTGGTGTGACTTTTACCAAAGTTATAGGAGATTTGAAACATGAATAATCCTAATATCAATGTATGAAGATCTGAAAGAATGGTGACAATAATTAATGTCATACTGGTTAAACTCCTTTAGATCTACTTCCCATCAAGAAAAAGACCACCCATGCAGGTGGTCTTTCTTGTTATTTCATTCTGTTTAAGATTTCTTCTTTGATCAGCTTCACCACTGAATGAATGTTTCTGTATTCTGTGGTAAATACCTGTGTGTTATTAAGGTGATGCAGTGTGTTTTCCAGTTCTGCCAATAATTCTTCATTTGTTGCTGTTTTGATCCATTCTGTTTTCATGATTTCAAATCCCTTCTGATTGATTTATATTAATTGTAATCTAATACCTTTGAATCTGTCTTCAATTAATTTGTCCATGTATTTCAATGCATCTGATTTCTTTTCAAAATAAGAATGCCATTCCACTTCACGATTCAAACCTTTATCAAATTCTTTCCAACACACCATGTATTTCATCTTTCATCTTTCCTTTCAAATCTGTGTTTCAACCTTATAAATTAATTATATCAGTGTACACTGATATTGTAAACAGATCTGAAGAAAGTAAATCTTTTCTGACAAATTAAAAGAAGCACCATCACTGGTGCTTCATTCTGTTCAACATTTCTTCTTTTATCAATTCCAGTTCCT
>Ga0247608_10001053_pt1 | contig 40257 bp, 30 predicted proteins | sample 176DNAGHGlowgp2_FD_193490 | JGI IMG/M metagenome (GOLD analysis project Ga0247608, IMG submission 193490) | Sheep rumen microbial communities from Palmerston North, Manawatu-Wanganui, New Zealand - 1766 DNA GHGlow gp2 | ecosystem: Host-associated > Mammals > Digestive system > Stomach > Rumen ...
GGACTATAATTCTTTTCGGTGCTAATTTTCTTCACACAAAAATTGTACCAAAAAAGGAGAACGCTTCCAAGCACTTTCACTTGGAAGCGTCCTTCTTTTTTTAGGGACTTTTTTCACAGCCCCTGTTTTTTCATTTGATCAGAAAGCTCTGGCCGAAACCGTAGGGCGAACCGTGGCGGCCGAGGCGTACATGCTCTTCCATGGCCGCGCGGTCGGTGACCACGAAGCCCGCAAGCCGGTCGATGCCGAAATCCAGCAGCGCCGGACACATGGGCACCGAGGGGCCGGTCAGAATGGTGGTGGCGTCCTCACACAGCTCCAGCAGGTGGGGCAGGGTCTTGTTGATAAGGCTGCTGCCCGTGATGATCACGAGGTCGCAGCGGGGCAGGATCCAGTCGCAGGCGGCGTCCGGGTAGTCCCCGGGCTTCGGCGCGCGTTCGATGATGTACACAGCCCGGGCCTGATCCCGCAGGCTCGCCGGGCCGCGCATGTGCCCCACGATGCCGACCGTCCTGCCGCGCAGCTCAAGGCCTGCGGTGGCATAGATCTCCGGCGCAGCGCGGCAGTCCAGGGCCGCGAGCCGCGCTGGCGTGTTGTAGAAGGCGTTGGCTGCGGCGAGGCCGTAGCTTGCCTCCCGCATATTCCAGCCGGCAGCAAGCTTTGCCGCTTCCCGCAGCGGCAGGCCCTGCAGCCCCTTCGGATACAGGGGTGGGATGCTCTCGCCCTTTGTCATCATGCCGAGCCCTATTCCCTCTTCCGCTTCGGCCATGGCCCAGCATTCTCCCCCCGTCGTCTTGAGGACGGGGGCTTCGCTTTTTACGCCGTCGATCAGCGCTTCATAGAGCGCGCGATAGTCTTTTTTCATAAATTTTCCCCCGTTCACTGTTTGTCCGTCACGTCCGCCGAGGCAGGGCGGCGTCTTGTCTCGGCCCGATCAATATACTTTTTTTGTTAAGTTTTAGTCTAACACAGCTTGGACAAAAGCACAAGCAAAATAAAAAACTCCGCGGCAATCGCCGCGGAGTTTCAAGAGTTTATGCGATTAGAAGTTCTGCTTCTTGAGCTTGGGGAGCAGGATCACAACGGCGGTGCCGGAGAGCAGCAGGAAGGCTGCCCAGAGGCCGAGATTGCTCTCGTCGCCGGTTCTCGGGCTTGCGGAGCCCTGGGCGGTGGTCAGCACCTGGAAGGTGGTGCTGGCATACTCGCCGCTGGTGGTGAGAACACGGATGGTGTAGGTGTTGCCGCCGGAGCGCTTGTTCAGGAACTCGAAGCTCAGGGTGACGGTTCTGCCGTCCCAGGACACGCCGTAATCAGCGGGATCGGTGAGTTCGATGTTGCCGACATAGACGCGGGAGATCGGCTCGCTGCTGCGGAAGCGCAGGCTTCTGGTGCTGTTGAGGACGTGCTTGTCGGTGTCAAGGGCGCGCAGCGTCGGACCGACACGGAAGGACACCACGTTGGAGTAGAGGCCCTCGGGATCGCGGGCGTCGACAACCTGCAGGTAGTAGGTGTGCTCAGCAGACAGGGAGTTGAGGAAGTTCGCGCCGAGCATGATGTAGCCGTAGTTCAGATCCCAGTACTGGTCGATGCGCACGGAAGTGGGGCTGCGCATGTCGCTGTAGGTGCTGTAGCGGACGTCGGGAACGATGTTGCCCCAGTCATAGGGCTTGTAGTTCCAGCCCTTGCCGGCGAGATCATGGATCTCGGAGTAGAAGGTCAGAGGATCGGAGCCGCTGTACCAGACCTGACCGTCGGGCGTCAGCATGGCGTTGCCGGTGATGCCGCCGGACTTGACGATGAAGGTGCCGAGGATGACCTGCTCAGTGGTGCTGCCGAGCCTCGGGAAGCCGATCAGGTAGTACTGGCCGTCAGCCAGGGTATCCAGATAGCTCTCCTCGAGGACGATGGACTTTCCGTCAGAAGAAATGTAATAGCTGTTGACGGAGAGGGCCTGGACGTAAGAGCCGGAGACGGAGGCGACGCCGAAGCCGTGCATCTTCTGCATGTCGGCATACTTCTCTGCGGTCACGTAAACCGACTGGGCATTCTTGTCGTTCTTGTCGTAGGGGCTGTTGTAGACGTGGAAGTTGCCGTAGTTGGACGTAACAGTGAACATACCCATGTTCACCTGGCTGCTGGCCTGGCCGATCGTGGCAAAGCCGAGGAGATTGTAGTCGCCGTCGGGCAGAGCATTCAGCACGTCCTTGCTGATCGTGACCTTCGTCTGGCTGCTGTTAACACTGTACTGGCTGCCGACGAGAACCTGGTTGAAGGAGGTATTGGTGACGCCGGAGATGGCGAAGCCGTTGAAGTACTGCAGCATACCCCAGCCGTGGGTCTCCTCCGAGAAAATGGCCTCAGAGCTGCTGTTGTTCTTGTCATACGGGCTCTTGTGAATCGCGTAGCTGCCGTAGTTGACCTCGCCGGACACGACGGTGAAGGTGCCGAGGTCAACCTGACCGCTGACATTGCCGATCGTGGCAGTGCAGACGAGCTTGTAGTTGCCGTCGGGCAGGGTGTCCAGAACGTTCTTCTTGAGCGTGAGCCAGCCTGTCATCACGTCGGTGGTCGGATCGTTGATGGTGTACTGGTTAACGTTGAGAACCTGGCTGAAGGAGGTGTTGGTGAGGCCGGCAATGCTGAAGCTGTTCGGCGTGAAGCGGGTGTCCGCCTTCGCGGTGCGGTCCACGGAGAGATCAGCGCGGTTGGCGTCGTTCTTATTGAAGCTGTTGGGGTTGATCGTGTATGCGCCGAAGCTGACGTCGCCGGACTTCACGTAGAAGATGCCGATGGGAACCTGCTCGGTCGTAAGGCCTGTGGTGGCGGTGCCGATGAGCTTGTATTCGCCGTCAGGCAGCGTACCCAGGACACTGGCCAGGATCGTGACGGAAGTATCGGTCTTTTTGTACTCGCTGGAGCTGAGGGTTCTGGTGGAGGTGAAGGAGCCGCCGACCGTGGTAATGGCAAAGCCGGTGAACTTCTCCATATCCGGAGTATTGCTTTCCGTTGCGACGACCTCTTTGGGATTCTTTGCGTTCTTGTCGTAGGTGTCGGGATCCATCGTAAAGGTGCCGAAGGGGATCTTGCCGGTCTTCACGGTGAAGATGCCGATGGTTCCCTGCGTCGAGGCGACGCCGGAAGTGGCTTCGGCGTAGATGTAGTAGTCGCCGTCAGCCAGGGTCTTCACGAAATCAGCCTTGAGCTCAAGCTTGCGCGGGCTGGAATCCGTGCCCTCGGTGTACGTGTAGTCGCTGGATTTGAGCGTCATGGGAGCCGTCATGCTGCCGACGCCTGCGATGGAGAAGTTGCGCAGGACGGGATCCTTGCCGTTCTCTTTGGCAGTTGCGACAACAGAAGCGGGCGCATCTGCGTTCTTATCAAAGGGAGTGCCGGTGATCTCAAACTGGCCGAAGTCGACCGGGCTGGTCTTCACGACGAACTGGCCGGCGTTCTTCTGAACGGAGGAGGTGCCGGTAGAAATGGTGACGAGGAAGTTGTAGGTGCCGTCAGACAGCGTATTCAGAACGTCTTTCAGGATTACAACATAACCAGCTTTACCGTCTTTGTCAGGCTGCTTGTAGTATTCGCTGCTGGTGAGCGTTCTGCTTTCAGTGCCGGAAATGGCAACGCCGGTAATATTGGCTATCACGCCAGTGGTTTTGGGAACTGCGCCAACGGCTTTGCTTTCGGTGCTGTTCTTGTCATAGGGACTGTTGGCGATGGTAAACTCGGCGTCAACAGCGCTGGCCTTGACGGTGAACTGACCGGCAGTGATCTGGGTAGAAGCTGCGCCGGATTTGACGGTGAGGATGAGGTTGTAGGTACCCTCGGGCAGGGTGTCCAGCACTTCCGGCCGGATTGCGACAAAGTACTGATCCTTGGTGACCTTGTAGTAATCGCTGTCATAGCTGAGCGTCTTGCTTACAGGGCCGGTAATGGCAGCGCCGATCACATTCTCCACCAAGGCCTTCGGGTGCAAACCGCCGGCCAGCGCGACAATTGCGCTGCGTTTTTCAGCGCTCTTGTCATAGGGGTTATTGCCGATGGTAAACTCGCTGTCAAGATTGCCGGTGCTGACGGTGAAGTTGCCGAGCGTCTTCTGGACGGTATTGGTGCCGGAGGTGAAAGTAGCAGTGAGGGTGTAGGTGCCGTCGGGCAGGGTGTCCAGGAAAGCGATCTTGAGAGCAACAAGGCCATTCGAGTAATCAACGTAATACTCGGTATCCTTGGTAAGCGTTTTGCTCTGAGTGCCGGAGATGGCATAGCTTGCAGAAGGCATGAGTCTCGCGGTGTCTGCATCGGTGGTCTGGGCGTAAACCTCTGCGCGGTCGCTCTTGCTCTTGTCGTAAGCGTTTTGATATATAGTGAAGTCGGCGATGTTGAGACCACTGTTCGTGACGGTGAAGCTGCCAAGCGTCGTCTCGACAGTGCCGGAGCCGACAGTGGCCACGCCGATGAGGGTGTATTTACCGTCAGCCAGAGAGTTCAGATAGGCTTCGCCAAACCCGAAAGCATCACGCGCGCTGCCCCAATTGCTGATGGCGTACTCACCCTGCTGCATATTGTGGACATAGGTGCCGGAGGGGTTGGTAACCTTGTAGGTGAATTTGTACAGCCATTCCTCGGAAGCGGAATCTTCGGGCTCAACGGTAACAAAATTGGTACCGCTAAGGGGCTTGCTCTTGTCATAGACGCCGTCAGGGCCAGTGACTATTTTGTAGGAAACTCCAAGAGCGCCGGACTCAATGACGAAGTTGCCGATCACGACCTGGTCTTTATTGAAGTCGCTGGAGGTGGTGAAGCCGACCAGGGAGTAGGTGCCGTCAGCCAAAGCGTTCAGAACGCTGGCCTTGATCGTGAGGTTTGTACCATCATTGACATACTCATCGGCAGTGAGAACCTTCGTGAAGCTGGAGTCGGTGACGCCGACAATGCCGAAGCCGCTGAACCGGTTCATCATTTTATCCGCGCCCTTCGCCCAAACCGCAGGAGCGCTGACCGCGTTCTTGTTATAGGGGGTGTTGTGCATCGTGAAGGTGCCGAAGTCGCCCGAATTGATGGTGATGCGCGTAATCTGCTTGAGCGTGGAAGTTGTGGAGATGCCGAAGACATAGTACATGCCGACCGGCAGGCTCTTCACCCAGCTTCCGAACAGGGTCAGCTTGTTTTTGGAGATGGAGTAATCCACGCCCTGCTTGAGCGCTACCATATCCGTGCCGTTGCTTTTGGTGCTGTAACCAAAGCCGCCGTCAAAGCTGTCGCTGTCGAAGTCATTGGAATGATCGGATTTAATCTCAAGGTTTTGTGCTTCATCCGATTTCAGAATATCGAAGCTCTCGGGGACGAAAGTCCAAGTCTCGGAACCAGAATACGGAGTGCCCAGCATCGGGGTGTCCTGGGTGGAAAGCGTGGGCCCGTTGTTCGTCGCCTGCTGCTGCGGCTCAACGCTTGCAGGCTGGGTCTGCTGTCCGCCGAAGTCAAAGCCGCCGTTGCTGTTTGACTGGGAGCCGGAGGAGCCAACGGGGTTGAAATCAAACCCGCCGCCCGCGGTGTTGGTGTTCTCAGCGGTATTGCCGCCGCTGAAGTCAAAGTGTGCCATGGACGTCGCAAATGCGCTCGTGCTGAAGAGGCCGAAGCACATCACGACGACCAGGAACAATGACAAGACCTTAGAAATACTTTTCATGTTGTCCTCTCCTTATGTTAATTTTACTTAACTACCTTATGACACAACGCAAACAGGGAGCCTGCAGTTCACCCCATCTGCGGTGCAGCTATAATGTAACACGGTCTTTCACAAAATGCAAGAGTTTTTTCACAATTTCGTGGTAAATTTTTTCCTGTTTGTTACCGCTTTGAAATTTGTCTTTTTTCTGCTTTGTTCTTGTCTCTGCCGGAACCGTGAAAATATCGGCACTTTTTTTGCCGTTTTCCCAGGTTTTGGAGCCTTCAGCGCTCAGGGCGGAGGGGGGGGCGTCTGTAACCAGTCCGCTTCCCTGCCCCGGCCTCTGTGCTTACTATGACGGCGGCAGCTTTCGCTTTGTTCCCGAAACTTCTGAAAAATTTTTATTTTTTTGTCGGGGCACTATATAAAAAAGCTGTCATCCTGAGCGTAAGCGAAGGATCTTTCCCGGAAAGCTTTCATAAACCTTCTAAGAAAGATCCTTCGCCACTCCGCTGCTCAGGATGGCAGACCGAAAAACGTTTTGCTGCAGTCCTTCTTATATTATCGGAAGCGGTTCTGCCCCGCGTCGTAGGAAAAGCCGACGGCGGCGAGCTTTTCTTCCAGCTCCGCGCGGTCGAGATCCAGATCCTCGCACAGGACGTCGAGGCTGTCATATTCATCCCGCAGGTGGGTATTGAGCCAGCTCAGCAGGATCATCGGGTCTTTCGGCAGCATGATCTCACTCCTTTCCGTCCCGCCGCAGCAGGATCAAAAGCGCCGCGGGCACCAGCATCGCCCACCACACGGCGCGTGTGCCGCAGGCGCGGGTCACCCAGTAGCCCACCAGCACCGCCGAGGCGAACATCAGGTCGATACCGTAGTATTGCAGGCTGACAGACAGGGCCGTGCGGTCTTTGGTGGCAAAGTAGCGGTTGAGATGCTCGGTGGCGATGCGGAGATTGCCCGTGCACATGGTGGAGGCAAAGGCGTTGTCCCCGAATTTGCGAAAGCTCTCCACCTGCAAAGCGCAGACGAAGGAGACCGTCACCGTGGCGAGAACCGAGAGCTTTGCCGGCGGGATCAGTCCCACCAGAAACAGCAGCATGAGCTCCATCCAGAGGATCACGCGCTCCCAGTCCTGCCGGAGCCGCCGCAGCTGCAGCGACAGCGTGACCCCCGCCATGAAGGCGATCACCGGGATCAGATAGCGCAGCGTCAGCAGGACGTTTCCCTGGGCGAGATTGATGCCCATGCGGGCGATGTTGCCGGTCTGGGCATTGGCAAAGACCCCGTCGCGTGTGACATAGGTATAGGCCTCCAGAAAACCGCCCACGACGGCCAGGGCCAGCGACACGCCGTAACGCCGAAAGAGCGCAGGTTTGTTTTTCATATGTACTCCCAAAACACAGAAATCAAAAAACAGGCACATGAAAACTGTGCCCTGATTTTTTATTATAACATAGAATGAACCGGGGCACAATGCACAAATCGTGCAAAAAACGCAGAGGAAAAACAGCAAAGCGGGCAATTGACAAGCGGGGTCAATGTCCCTATAATACGTCCATAACAAAGAGTCGGGGCTTTGCCGCGGCTCTTCTGATTTCAAAAGTTTCTGTTTTCCTATGGGCAGAAAGCCCATGGGGGTACGATAAGCGGGAGGCGCGATATGACGCTTGCGGAGTATTTGAACAGTCAGTTTTCGCTGATGCAGAATCTGGACTTCCTGTTCCGGCTTCTGGTGGCCGCGGCCTGCGGGGCCGCCATCGGCGTGGAGCGCAGCAAGCGCTTCAAGGAGGCGGGCGTGCGCACGCACCTGGTGGTGTGCTTTGCCGCGGCGCTCATCATGCTGATCTCCAAGTATGGCTTTGCCGACCTCACGAACCCCGACGGCAGCAATTTCCCCGGCATCCGCGGCGCGGACTCCGCCCGTGTGGCGGCTCAGGTGGTCAGCGGCATCAGCTTTCTGTGCTCGGCGGTCATCATCAAAAACGGCGGCAGCGTCAAGGGTTTGACCACCGCGGCAGGTCTCTGGCTCACGGCGGGCATTGGCCTTGCCATCGGCGCCGGGCTCTTTGTGGTGGGCGTCGGCGGGACGCTTCTCATGGCCGCCATGCAGATCCTGCTGCACCGCTTCGCCGTCGGCGGCGACGCCTATACCGGCAACCGCATGCAGTTCACGGTCAAAAACGGCTATGATTTCAACACCGCCCTGGAGGAGCAGCTCAAGGCCTGGGACGCGCAGCTCGCGGACAGCAAGATCACCCGCCGCAAGGACGGCACCACCGAATACGACCTGACCATCCGCCGCAAGAAAGCCCTCACCTACGCGGAGATCAAGGAGTTCATGATGGAGCGGGAGGATATCCTCTCGGTCAGCAACAGCCCCCTCTACAGCCAGTACTGATAAAAATCGGATAAAATATTGCCCCTTTTCCGGTGTGGAAAAGGGGCGTTTTTTCTTACAGGATCTCGTTGATCTTGGCTTCGATGGTCTTTGCCACATCCTCGGGCACGATCTTCTTGCTGACCACCAGGTCGAAGATCTCCCCGCAGCTTTTTCTGTTGAAGAGCTTGATGGGGTATTTCATGATCTGGGGCGCGTACTGCTCGATGATCGCCTTGCACTGGGGATTGGCAAAGCACTCCTTGACGGTCATGGTGCGGAAAGTCATGGTTCAGCCTCCTTAAAAATAGCAGTGTTCCGATGAAGCTGCTTTCATTCTACCACCGCAGGGGCACAGCGTCAACCGTAACCCACGTTTCTCACGCGTGTGCCTCGAACGAAGCGTGGGGATTGGTTGCCTCGGTCTGCTCGAGCATGGCGGCGGCCCACTCGCTGCCGCCTTCCTTGGCGCGGGTATACCAGCGGCCCGCCTCGTCCAGGTTCTGCGTCACGCCGAGACCGTTCTGGTACAGATACCCGATCTGGGCCTGCCCCTGGGCGTTGCCCTGCTGGGCGGCGCGGTTGTTGTACTCCATGGCCTTGGCGTAGTCGGCGCTCACGCCCAGGGCGTTCTGGTAGATGTAGCCCACCTGGGCCTGGGCGGGGGCGTAATCCTCGTCGGCGGCCTGCATGTAGTAATCCAGCGCCTTGGCGTAGTCCTGCTGCACACCGCCTTTGCCCTCCAGATACAGGTCGCCCAGCAGCTTCACCGCCGCCATGTTGCCGGCGTCGGCCATCTTCTGCAGACCCGCGAGGGCCTTTGCATAAAGCTCGTCCGCTTTCGCGGCGTCGACCTTGCGGGCGTTCTCCACCGCGTATTCGCCGGTAGCGTCGGCGGCGTTGCTCACATGGTTGGGCGCGGGGCCGTCGAAGAACGCGGCGAGGCTCATCAGTTCAAACGGGGTGAGGTTCGGGGCGGCGGCTGCCTTTTTCGCCGCGTCAAGGGCCAGCTCGTGGTTTTTTTCCACGCCGCGGCCCGCGGCAAAGCACTCGCTGAGCGCGCACATCACGGCACCGTAGTCAAAGGCGGCGGGGTCGGTCTCGTCCGCCACGGCGACAAACTTGATGTAGCGGCGCGCGGCCTCATCCTTGTCCATGCGCAGGCCGTAGCCGAGATCGGCCGCCTCGGCCAGCAGGTAGGACGCGCTGGGGAAACCGCCCTTTGCGGCGGCCTCCAGATAGGTCATGGCCTTGCTGTGGTTCTCGTTGACGCCGAGGCCGAGGTAGTATGCCTTGCCGAGAATGAGGGCGACGGTGGGGTCGGCGCTGTCGGCAAGGGCGCTCGCGCTCTGAAAGGCGCCGCTGTAGTCGCCGCTGTTGTAAAGGGCGACGGCGTCGTCTGCCGCGCCTTCGGCTGCGGCGGGGATCGCGCACAGCGTCAGCGCCAGGGTCAGGGCCAGCAGCAGCGTGATGATTCGTTTCATAATGTTTCTCCTTCTATATGAACAGTTGGTTTTTGAACAGCTTTGCTATTATAGCCTGCCCCGCCCGCTTTTTCAACCGTCCGGGCATGGCAAATCGTGAACATTTTGCAAAGCATCCGCGATTATCTGACGCGCGTGAGCGGAAAAGGTTCCCGGGAGATGAGCCTTAAGGCAATACCGCACAATGCGGCAAGAGCAGATTCCGAGAAAATTTGAGTTCTGATGATGGCACTTTTTCGCAGATGTACTTTGTGTACCTCAAGAAAAAGTGACGAAATCAGGGCTCAAATTTTCCGGAAGATGCCGCAGGCGTATTGCGTGGTGTTGCCTTAAGAAACTTTCAGTGGATTTTTCCGGTGCACCCTGCTATACTGTATCCGTAAAACTGTATACACAGCAAACGCCGGGCACAGCCCGGAGATTTGAAAGGAGATACAAACATGGGTCTTATCAAGGCAGCCTTGAACTCTGTGACCGGCGTGCTCGCCGATCAGTGGAAGGAATATTTTTATTGTGAAGCGCTCGACAGCAACACCCTCGTGGTGCGCGGCCGCAAACGGCAGAGCGGCTTTTCCGGCAATCGCGGCAACGACAACATTATCTCCAACGGCTCGGTCATCGCCGTGGCCGACGGCCAGTGCATGATCATCGTCGAGCAGGGCAAGATCGCAGAGCTCTGCGCCGAGCCGGGCGAGTTCGTTTACGACAGCTCCACCGAGCCCTCCCTCTTCTGCGGCGATCTGAGCGACGGCATCATGGAGGCTTTCCAGACCATGGGCAAGCGCTTCACCTTCGGCGGCGTTGCGCCCAAGGATCAGCGCGTGTACTACTTCAACACCAAGGAGCTCGTGGGCAACAAGTACGGCACCCCCTCCCCCGTGCCCTTCCGCGTGGTGGATGAGCGCGCCGGCATCGACATCGACGTCAGCATCCGCTGCTTCGGCGAATACTCCTACCGCATCGCAAACCCCATCCTCTTCTACACCAACGTCTGCGGCAACGTGAGCGACGCCTACACCCGCGACAAGCTTGACGCCCAGCTCAAGACCGAGCTGCTGACCGCCCTGCAGCCCGCCTTTGCCAAAATCTCCGACCAGGGCATCCGCTACTCCAGCCTGCCCGGCCACACCAACGAGATCGCCGACGCCCTCAACGAGGTGCTCTCCGCCAAGTGGCGCGACCTGAGAGGTCTTGAGATCGTCTCCTTCGGCGTCTCCAGCGTGAAGGCCAGCGAGGAAGACGAGCAGATGATCAAGCAGATGCAGCGCAACGCCGCTCTGCGCGATCCGAACGCTGCGGCGGCCCACCTTGTCGGCGCCCAGGCGGCGGCCATGCAGGACGCGGCCAAGAACGCAAACGGCGCGGCGATGGGCTTCATGGGCATGAACATGGCGGCGCAGGCCGGCGGCGTGAACGCGGCGAGCCTGTATGCCATGGGTTCCCAGCAGCCGGCCCAGCCCGCAGCCCCCAAGGCTGACGGCTGGACCTGCCCCAACTGCGGCAAGACCGTCTTCGGCAAGTTCTGCACCGAGTGCGGCACCAAAAAGCCCGCCGACGGCTGGACCTGCCCGAGCTGCGGTGCGGTGAACAAGGGCAAGTTCTGTGCCGAGTGCGGCGCGAAAAAGCCTGCCGACGCTCCCCTCTACAAGTGCGACAAGTGCGGCTGGGAGCCGGCGGATCCCGCCAATCCCCCGAAGTTCTGCCCCGAGTGCGGCGATCCCTTCGACGATCAGGACATCGTAAAGTAATCATCCTCCCCGGCTGCCCCAAGTGAGGTGAAAACCGTGGCAGATCAGATCAGCAATTACCAGTGCCCATCCTGTACCGGCCCTCTGCGTTACGACGGAAAGACCGGGCGGCTCCAGTGCGACTACTGCGGCGCCAGCTTCAGCGTGCAGGAGATTGAGGCGCTTTACAAGGACAAGGACGAGGCGGCGGCAGCCGCCTCCGCCCAGGCACAGGCGCAGGAGGACAGCTTCAGCGCCGAGGGCGAGTGGACGGTCTCCGGGCAGAACTGGGCCAAGGAGCAGGGTCTGAAGCTCTATAACTGCCCCAGCTGCGGGGCCGAGCTTGTGTGCGACGAGACGACCGCCGCCACCTCCTGCCCTTACTGCGGCAACCCGTCCATTGTGCCGGGCCAGCTCAGCGACATGCTCAAGCCGGACTTTGTCATCCCGTTTAAGGTGGACAAGGAGGATGCAAAGGCGGCGCTCAAAAAGTATTACCGGGGCAAGAAGCTCCTGCCCCGCATGTTTTCCGATCAGAACCACATTGAGGAGATCAAGGGCGTGTATGTGCCCTTCTGGCTTGTCGACGGGACGGCGGACGTGGATATGCGCTTTCGCGGCACGCGCGTGAGCAGCGTGACCACTCCCAACAGCATCATCACCACCACGGAATACTACAACGTGCAGCGCTCCGGCACGGTGCGCTTTGAAAAGATCCCCGTGGACGCCTCCAGCAGAATGCCGGACGCCCACATGGACGCCATCGAGCCCTTTGATTACAGCGAGCTCAAGCCCTTCTCCAACGCCTACCTGCCGGGCTTTATGGCCAACAAATACGATGTGGAGGCCAAGGAGTGCTACGAGCGCGCGGATGAGCGGGCCGGCAACACCGCCGCCGATCTCATGTCCCAGACCGTGGCCGGCTATTCCACCCTGGTTTCCCAGGGCAGGCAGGTCCGCATCCGCAGGGGCAAGGTCAGCTATGCGCTGCTGCCGGTGTGGATGCTCTCCACCCGCTGGAACGGCGAGAACTTTCTTTTCGCCATGAACGGGCAGACCGGCAAGCTCATCGGCGACCTGCCGGTGGCGCGCTCCAAGGTCATGGGCTGGTACACGGGCATCACCGCCGCCGTGACGGCGCTGATGGCGCTGTTCCTGTATTTTCTGTGAGGAGGGCGCGCATGAAAAAACGATTTCTCCTCTCCCTGTGTCTGGCGCTCTGCCTGATGCTCGGCGTCACGGCGTCGGCCCATGCCGCGGCGCAGATCGACTATGTGAGCGACTACGCCGGTGTTCTCTCGACTTCCGCGCGGCAGGAGCTCAACCAGCAGGCGTCCGAGCTCTCGAATGAGTACGGCTTCGGCGTCTTTGTGGTCATCGTCGACGACTACAGATCTTACGTCCGCGGCAGCATCGAGGATTTTGCCGAGCAGGTCTTCCACCGCTACGGCCTCGGCTGGGGTGAAAAGGAGAACGGCATCCTGCTTGCCATGAGCATGAACGACCGCGACTATGACCTCTACGCCCACGGCGATTTCGGCAACTACGCCTTCACCGACTACGGCAAGAAGCAGTTGGCCGACAGCTTTCTGGACGATTTCCGCCGCAACGACTGGGCAAGCGGGTTCCGGGACTACATTAAAACCAGTGGCGACATGCTCCGTCAGGCCAGACAGGGCACCCCCGTGGACGTCTGGATCCCCGATCCGGCGGAGCAGGGCCCGCGCATGACCCTCGGCAAGCTCCTGATCAGCCTCGGGGTCGGCTGTACGATCGGCGGCGTCAGCATCGGCGGCATGAAGCGGCCGATGAAAACCGCCGTGCGCCAGTCCGGGGCGGCAAACTATGTCTCCCGGGGCGGCGTGAACCTGCGCATCCGGCGGGACGATTTTATCAACCGCGTCGTCAACCGCAGGCCCATTCCACGGGTCACGACCACCGGCGGCGGCCGGCCGGGCGGCGGTCATTTCGGCGGCACCACGATCAGCGGCAGCCACGGTGGCTCCCACCACAGCGGAAAGTTTTAAAATGATTTGGCGGATCGCAGCAGCGATCCGCCATGTTTTTTGTTTTTTTATATCAGCGTTAAAAGCTCGTCCCGAACCCTGTCCATGCGGGGATCCACGAGGCCGAAGTCCATCTGCTTCCAGCTCCAGAGGCTGTGGGCGATGCCGTGGCGCTCAAAAACCGTGTGCAGATCCCGGAACCACTTGAGCGCCTCCTCCGGCTTGACCACGTCGATGACGCCGAACTCGCCGCAGTACAGCTCCGTACCCTCCCGCTCGGCCTTCTCGATCGCCGGGGCGAGGAAGTCCTCAAACCAGGCCTCCGACGCGCCGGACTCTTCATAAGTGCATCGGCAGTCTTTATACTGGGGGTTCCAGTATGCGCCCTGGTGGGTGAAGGTCAGGGGCTCGTAAAAGTGGAAGTTATAGAGGACGTGATCGTCATAGGGCGTGTCCAGCTCCGGGACGGTGCGGGCGCTGTTCCAGTTGTAGCTGCCGAGCAGGACGACGGTCTCGGGCGCATGTATGCGGATGCGGCGCACGCATTCGCGGGAGATGCGCTTCCAGGCGGGGAGATATGCCGCCTCCGTCACCTCGTTCAAAAGCTCAAAGACCACGCGGTCGGCGCGATTGCCGTAGCGGGCGGCAAAGGCCTCCCAGATGGCATAAAAGCGCGCCTGATAGCCTGCGTCCTCAAAGAAGCCCGCCTCATGCTCCCCTTCGTCGAAGGAGAAGCCGGGGGTCTTGTGCAGGTCGAGAACGGTTTTGAGTCCGTATTGATCGCAGAGCGCCAGCGCGTTGTCGATGCGCTTTAGGCCGTCCTCCTTCATGCTGCCGTCCTCGTTCTGGATCACGTTGTAGTCCACGGGGATACGCACATGGTCAAAGCCCAGAGCCGCGATCTGCTTAAAGTCGTCCTCCGTGATGAAGGTATCGAGGCGCTCCTCGCTGTAATCGCACTGAGAAAGCCAGCCGCCGAGGTTCACGCCCCGCATGACGCCGAGTTCTTTTAACATAAGAATATCCTTTCTAAAAACGGCCCTCCCGCGGGAGAGCCGTTTTTCATCTTGTATTATCCCTTCACGGAGCCTGCGGTGACGCCGCGGATGATGGACTTGGAGAGGATGATGTACACCACCAGCACCGGCAGGATCGCGAGCAAAATGAACATGTACACCTTGCCCATGTCGAACTTGGAGTAGTCCGCGGAACGAAGCTGGGCGATCATGATGGGGACGGTCTTCATCTCCGCCTTGGTCAGCAGCAGGGACGGCAGGAAGTAGTTGTTCCAGGACTGCACAAAGGAGAAGATGAGCTGCACCGCCAGGGCGGGCTTGAGCATGGGGAGGATGATGGTGTTGAAGGTGCGGAATTCCCCGCAGCCGTCCACACGCGCCGCGTCCACGATCTCCATGGGGAGGTTGGATTCCATGTACTGCTTGATGTAGAAGAAGACGATGGGGGCGGCGATGCCCGGCAGGATCAGCATGAGATAGTTGTTGGTCAGGCCGTACTTGTAGCAAAGCTGCACGAAGCCCGAGGCCGAGACCTGGGAGGGGATGACCATGATGGCCATGATGAAGCCGAAGAGGAACTTCTTGCCCTTGAAGTCATAGGCCTGGAAGCCGTAGGCCGTGAGGGCGGAGAAGTAGGTGGTCAGGATGGCTGTGGCGGAGGCCACGAGGAAGCTGTTCAGAAGGCCGCGCGGGATGTTGATGGAGCTGTCCGTCCAGGCGTTTTTGAAGTTTTCCAGCATGTGGCCGCCGGGGATCAGCGTAAAGCCCGCCTGGAGCTGACCGTTCAAGCGGGAGGCGTTGATGAACAGCATATAGAACGAGAACAGGCACAGGATCGACAGGAAAATGAGGATGACATACACGACAATGCGCAGCACGGTGAGCTGTACGACAGCGCGTTTGGCTTCTTTCGGGGTGACAGCGTTCATCTTTCTTTCCCTCCCTTAGTCGTTCTTTTTCAGCGTGCGGAAGACCAGCAGGCTCAGGATGCCGGTGACGATGAAGATGATGACCGAGATCGCGCCGGACATGCCGTAGTTCTTGCTGCCGCCGAGGTAGTTGTTGAGGTACATGACCAGCGTCATGGAGGTGCGGTCGGGCATGCCCTTGCCGTTTGTGAGAACCTGGGGCACGTCGAACATCTGCAGGCCGCCGATCATGGCGGTGATGACCGTGTAGACGAGGATCGGCATCAAAAGCGGCAGCGTGATCTTGAAGAAGGTCTGCACGGAGCTTGCCCCGTCAAGGTTTGCCGCCTCGAAAAGATCCTGGTCGATGCCCATGATGCCCGCCATCAGCAGGATCGTGGTGTTGCCGAACCACATGAGGAAGTTCATCATGCTGATCAGTCCGCGCACGGTGCCCTTGTAGGCGAAGAAGTCGATGGGCACATCGCTCCAGCCCCAGGCCGTGATGAGCTGGTTCACGGGGCCGACCTTGGAGAAGAGCGTGAAAAACAGCATCGAGAAGGCCGAGGCCATGATGAGGTTCGGCATGTAGATGACCGTCTTGAAAAACTGCTGGCCCTTGATGTTCAGGCGGTAGCTGGTGAAGAAGATCGCCAGCAGCAGCGCGATCACGATCTGCGGCACCGCGCCCAGCAGCCACAGGATCAGGGTGTTGCCGGTGTACTTGAGGATGTTGATGGTGCCGGATTTATCCGGGGTGAAGAGCTTGACATAGTTGCCGAAGCCCACGAAGTTGGGTCCGACCTGCTTGAGGCCTTCACGGTAGTTTTCAAAGAAGCTGTTGTAGATGGTGAGAACCTGCGGCGCGAAGGTGAAGATAAAGTAGGCCAGGAAAAAGGGCGCGATGAAGAGATAGCCCCACTTGGCGTAGGAGACTCCCTTCTGCTGTTTGCGCAGCGTTTTGTCGTCCACGGTTGATACCCCCTGTTTCTGTACGAAGTTGAAATTGCATCGCGGCGCGCAGAGCCTGTGCGCTCCGATCCGATCTCATGAAACCGGGGCGAGGCATTGGCCTCGCCCCGGAGTGGTTTTGTGTTTACTTGCTTTGCTCAGATCACGGAGTCACGATGGTGGGGTACTTCTCGTTGACGTAGAGGTAGAAGTTCTTCATCGCCGTGTCCTTATCGACGGAGCCGCGGTAGTACTCCTGGAGGCTGTTCTGCAGACCCTCGTTGAGGAGCTGGTCGTAGATGGTGTGGTTCTCCCAGACGATGTTGTCGGCCATCTCAGAGAAGACGGCGACATCGTTCTGGCCGCCGAGGAAGGCGGAGCCATAGCTGGGATCGGCAGCGAACTTGGCGTTGACAGCCTGGTTGTTGGAGAACTGAGCCTCGTCGGAGACGAGCTTGGAGCAGACTTCCTCATTGTTGATGAAGGTGTTCATCACGTCGGCAAGCATGGTGGGGTTATCCGTGCCGGCAGGCGCGAGCAGCCAGGTGCCGCCCCAGAAGTGGGCAGCGGGGCCTTCGCAGATGGCCCAGTCGCCGCTGCAACCCTTGTCGGGATCCTGGGCATTGCCCATGCAGAAGTTGAAGTACCAGGCGGGGCCGAAGAAGCACATGGTCTTGCCGTCGCCGAACATCTGGACGTTCTTCTCGTCGTCCCACACGCCGGCGGTCAGGGTGTAGCCGTTCTTGACGAACTCGTCGGTCTGGGTCATCCAGGCTTCGATCTGGGGATCGATCTGGATGTTGTTGTCAGCATCGACCCAGGGCATACTGCAGTTGTTGGAGAAGGGGCGGAAGGTCTCGGCGAAGGAGGCGGTCATGTAGTAGCCCTTGGCCTTGGCGTCGGCGGCGACAGCGTTGAACTTATCCCAGCTGTCGAGCTTGGCCTGCACCTCGGCAGGGTCATCGGTGCCCAGCACGTCCTTGGCGATGGAGCGGCGGTAAATGAGCGCGGAGGGGCAGCACTGGAAGGAAACGCCCTTGACAACGCCGTTTGCGTCGGTCGCGGCCTGCACGGTGTACTTGTAGGCGTTGGAGAAGTCGTTCACGCCCAGAGCCTGCACATCCTGGGTGAAGTCGGAATCGACATACTTGAGGATGTAGTCGGCCTCGGCCAGGAACATGTCGACCTTGTCGTCAGCCTTGGCGTCCGCCTGGTTGAGCAGGGCGGCATCCAGGGCGTCCTGATAGGCGCCGTTGTCGCTGGGAACGATGATCCAGTTGACGGTCACGCCGTCGGGAACGGTGTAGTACTTTTCAAAGAAACCCTTGAACTCTTCGTTCCATGCGTAGATGTTGAAGACTTTGCCTTCGGGTTCATCCGCAAATGCGGCGGTGCCGCACAGGGCGAACACCATGACCAGAACCAGAAGCGATGCGATGAGCTTTTTCATGATCTTTCCTCCTATTAAATATGGCTTTTATTTTTTGCGGGATTCCTGCCCGCTGATTAACACATTTGCCGCACCGAGCCGCCCTGCTGTAGCCGCCCCTCCACGATCACGCGGTCGAGGATGGCGGTGCGCGGGTGCTCGATGAGCTCGATGAGCCTTGATGCTGCCTCGGTGCCGAGCCCCTCGGTATCCTGCCGCCAGGTCGTGAGCACGGGGCTCATGATCCTCGAGAGCGGGATGCCGTCATAGCCCACGGCGGAGATATCCTCCGGCACCCTCAGTCCCGCCTCGTGGATGGCGTTGAGCCCGCCGATGCAGGAGTAGTCGTCCGGGAAGAAAATGCAGGTGGGTCTGTCCTGACTGCCGATGAGCTTTTTTGTGATCTCATAGCAGCTCTTGGAGTCGTGAAACACACCTTCGAGGATCCATCGCTCCGGCACCTCAATGCCGAGTTCCTCACAGGCCCGGTGAAAGCCGGTCAGACGCCCGACGGTGACGCTCGTCATCTCGCCGTGGATGAGGGCGAGCTTTCGGTGTCCCCTCGCGGCGACGAAGCGCACCAGCGCGTCCATGCCCTTGAGATTGTCGGAGACCACCGCGATGCGGTTATTGAAGATATGGTCGATGGTCACCACCGGCAGCTCCGACTGCACAAGCTCCGTCACCATGGGATCACTGAAGTCCGCTGAGGCGACCACCACACCGTCCACTCCCCGGTAGCGGCAGTGCTGGAGGTATGTGGTCTCCCGCTGTCCCAGGCCCCGGTTGATAAAGGTGATGTCGTAGCCGTGGCGCTCCGCCTCGCTGCGGATGCTGTCGAGCACCGTGGAGAAAAACTCGTGCGCGAGACCGCCGTGCATGGGGTCGACGAAAAGGACGCCGATGTTGTAGCTGCGCTTGGTCTTCAGGGCCCGGGCGGAGGCGTTGGCCATGTAGCCCAGCTCGTCCGCGATGCGGAGGATGCGCGATCTGGTATCCTCCCCGATGTCCGGCTGCCCGTTGAGGGCCTTGCTGACCGTGGCCGTCGAGACACCGCAGCGTTGGGCAATGTCCTTCAGTGAAACCACGGGAACCAGCTCCTTTACGATCATTTACTTAATCGTTTTCGTGAGTCTAATGTACCCCTTTTGCTCAAAAATTGCAAGTACTTTCTTCAGAAAATTTCAGGATTTTGAGAGAATCGGCATACTCCACAAAATAAGGCTCCGGTTTTTGCGCAGTTTTACCAATGGCATAGGAGTGTCCCGTCCCGCTGCAGCCGCAAACTACAGGTTTATGAAGAAATTTTACGAAAAACAGCGGATTTCTCAAAAAGGCTCTTGCTTTTTTTGGGAAAGTGCGCTACTCTGTTTGCAACGAAAACGATTAAGGGAGGCCACGCCCATGCAATACGGACACTTTGACGACGAGCGGCGCGAGTACGTCATCACCACGCCGCGCACACCCCTGCCCTGGATCAACTATCTGGGGAGCGAGGACTTCTTCACCCTCTTTTCCAACACCGCCGGCGGCTACAGCTTTTATCGTGACGCGCGCCTGCGGCGCCTGACGCGCTACCGCTACAACAATGCCCCGCTGGATCAGGAGGGTTTCCATCTATATATAAAGGATGGGGACACGGTCTGGAACCCCGGCTGGCAGCCCGTGCAGACAGAGCTTGACGCCTACCGCTGCCGCCACGGTCTGGGCTACTCCGTGATCGAGGGGCGCAAAAACGGCGTCGCCGTCTCGCAGGAGCTGCTGGTGCCGCCGGGAGACAACTGCCTTCTGATGCGCGTGAGCGTGAAAAACGAGAGCGCGCAGGCGAAAACGCTTTCGGTCTTCCCCTATGTGGAGTTCTGCCTCTGGGACGCGATGGACGACTCCTCCAACTTCCAGCGCAACTTCTCCATCGGCGAGGTGGAGGTCGTCGGCTCCGCCATCTACCACAAGACCGAGTACCGCGAGCGCCGCGACCACTACGCCGTCTTCTGGGCAAACCGGGAGCCGGACGGCTTTGACACTTCGCGCGAGGCCTTCCTCGGCCTCTACGGCAGCCCCGCAAAGCCCGAGGCTGTCTTTGGAACCGGCTGCACCGGCAGCGTCGCCCACGGCTGGCAGCCCATCGCGGCCCAGCAGTTTGACCTGGCGCTCAAACCGGGGCAGACGGAGAGCCTGCTGCTCGGTCTCGGCTACATTGAAAACCCCGAGGCGGAAAAGTGGGCGGCCCCCGGCGTCATCAACAAAACGCGCGCCGAGGCCATGATGGCGCGCTATGCCGACGACAGCGCCTTTGACGCCGCCATGGCGAAGCTGCACGCTTACTGGGACGCGCTTCTCAACAAGTATCAGGTCGCCACCGGGGATGAGCGCCTCGACCGCATGGTGAACATCTGGAATCAGTACCAGTGCATGGTCACCTTCAATATGAGCCGTTCGGCAAGCTACTATGAGAGCGGCATGGGCCGCGGCATGGGCTTCCGGGATTCCTGCCAGGATCTGCTGGGCTTTGTGCATATGATCCCCGAACGGGCGCGCGAGCGCATCCTGGATATTGCCGCCACGCAGTTTCCCGACGGCAGCGCCTACCACCAGTACCAGCCTCTGACCAAGAAGGGCAACCTCGCCGTGGGCAGCGGCTTCAATGACGATCCCCTCTGGCTCATCGCCGGGACGGACGCCTACCTGCGCGAGACAGGCGACTGGGGCATCCTGGACGAGCAGGTGGATTTTGACAACGATCCTGCGCTTGCCCAGCCCCTGCTGGAGCATCTGCGCCGCAGCTTTCAGTATACCTGCACCCACCTCGGCCCCCACGGCCTGCCGCTCATCGGCCGGGCCGACTGGAACGACTGCCTGAACCTCAACTGCTTCTCCGCCCACCCCGGCGAGAGCTTCCAGACTACCGGCCCCAGCGAAGGGCCTGTGGCGGAGAGCGTGTTCATCGCGGGCATGTTCGTCAAATACGGGCGCTGCTGGGCGGAGATCTGCCGCCATGTCGGCCTGCCTGATGAGGCGGACGAGGCGCTTAATGAAGTGGCAAAGATGGAAGCGGCCACGCTGGACGCCGGCTGGGACGGCGCGTGGTTCCGCCGCGCCTTTGACGCCTTCGGCCACGTCGTCGGCGGCAAGGAGTGCGAGGAGGGGCAGATCTTCATCGAGCCCCAGGGCATGTGCGTCATGGCGGGCATCGGCAAAGAGACCGGCGAGGCGGCGAAAGCTATGAAGAGCGTGGAGGAGCGGCTCGATACCAAATACGGCATCGTGCTTCTGAACCCCGCCTACACCCGTTATCACCTGGAGCTCGGCGAGATCTCCAGCTATCCCCCCGGATACAAGGAAAACGCGGGCATCTTCTGCCACAACAATCCCTGGATCGTCTGCGCCGAGGCGGAGCTCGGCCACGGCGACCGTGCCTTCCAGGTCTACCGCCGCACCGCCCCCGCCTTTATCGAGGACATCAGCGACGTCCACCGCACCGAGCCCTATGTCTACAGCCAGATGGTGGCGGGCAAGGATGCGCCGAGCTTCGGTGAGGCGAAAAACTCCTGGCTCACCGGCACGGCGGCCTGGTCGTTTCTGTCGGTCTCCCAGGCGATTCTCGGCGTGAAGCCCGCCCTCGACGGCCTGGCGCTTGACCCCTGCGTCCCCGCCGGCTGCCGGGATTACACCGTGACGCGCCGCTTCCGCGGTGCTGTGTACCACATCCATGTCAGAAACCCCCAGGGCGTGCAGCACGGCGTTAAAGAGCTGAAGCTGAACGGCAAGACCCTCGACGGCGCCCTGATCCCGCCGCAGGCGTCCGGCACGGAAAATACCGTGGAGCTTCTGATGGGCTGAGCAGACAAATGCATACAGAATAAAATGAGCCCTGCGGCAGCTTCGCCGCAGGGCTCTTTCATTATTATAATGAATTATTCAAAATCCAGCACGCGCTTCATGCGCACGAGGGTCAGGCGGTTGCGGATGGCGGCGGAGATGTCCAGCATCTCGTCGGCGAGGGCCGGGTCGATGCCGATATGCTCCGGCAGGTACTTGCAGCCGCAGTCGGAGTAGAGCTTCTCCATCTCCTCTACGGAGGGCAGCGCATCCAGCATGGCCTTGATTTCGTCCCAGTGATCCACGATGTTCTGGGGATCGAAGGTACCGAGCACGTCATGCTCGTTCTCCTTCATGATGCCGTCCGCCAAACGCTCGCCGAACTTCTCCACGACCCAGTCGCGGGTGAGCGGCACGAAGGGCTTGGCCTTGGGCTTCATGCCGGCCAGCTTGTGGTATTCGCGGATGCAGGCGAAGGTGCCAACGCCCACGCACTCGCCGTGGATGCCCTCGGCCTTCTCAAAACGCGGCGGCTTCATCTCCACCAGGTGGGCCATCAGATGCTCGGCACCGGAGGCCGCGCGGGAGTTGTCCATGAGCTGCATGGTCAGGCCGCTCTCCATCTGGGCCATGGTCATGGCCTCGTGGTCGGCAACGCCGGTGGCGGCGTATTTGTCGGCCGCGTCCCGCATGAGCTTCAGGGCATGCTCGGCAAGCTCCGCCACCATGGGGCAGAAGTACTCGCCGTCGACCAGGTGGGACATGCGCCAGTCGGCAAGCGAGGTGTACTTGGCCAGAATGTCGTTGATGCCGCTCGCGATCAGGCGCTTCGGCGCGCCGCCGATGATGTCAAGGTCGGCGACCACCAGCACGGGGGCGCACATGGGGGTGGACTTTTTCTGCCCGTTCATGATGGCCGAGCAGATGTTGGCCGTGAAGCCGTCGGAGGAGGCGAGGGTCGGGATCGCCACAAAGGGGATGCCGAGCTTGAAGGCGGGGTAGCGGCCGAAGTCCATGATGGTGCCGGCGCCGACGGCCACGATGACCTCGGGTCTGTCCAGATCCTTCATCATCTTCTCGATGAGGATATCCTCCGCGCGCAGGCCGTTGGGGTCAAGGACGATGTTCTGGTCGGCCTTGACGTGCTTGCCCTCGGTGAGCTTCCAGGTGATCTCATCATAGACCACCGTGCGCCGCCCGGTCAGGCCCAGCTCCTGCATATACTCTTCGAAATGCTCGATCGCCTTCTCGGCCACGACCACCTTGCGGGTCTCCAGGGTATGTTCGCGTCCGCAGACGCATTTGCCGGTATATTGTTCGCAGTTCATAATCATAGGGCATTACCTCCAAATTATCCATTTAACCGGGAATGTATATACAGTGTACCATATCGGAAAGGCGCGGACAAGGGGGCGAAATGCAGAATTCCCGCCGTTTTTTCCGGTCAATTTTCACAAGCGGCGGACGCCATCGCCGGAAAAGTTGTCAGAATAAGAAAAAATAAATCCATCCGCTTGACAGTTTCGATTTGCTGTGCTAAAGTGAAAGCACTTTCAGAGAAGGAGAAGCAGCAATGTTTGGACGCTTTTTCTACAGCTCCAATAAGCAGGGCTCAGCCGACGCAGGGTTTGAGTCTGCCTCTTTCTGCGCTTCTTTCTTCGCCGTCCTTCTGCTTCTTGTTGACACTGCGCTTGCAGTGTCAATTTTTGTTTCCGCGGATATTTTGGCGGCCCTGTGCATATTCGCCGTATTCGGATTGGTATGCGTATTTTTCCTGCGCGTACTGCTGAAAGCCCCCGCAGCGAAACGATCAAAACCCCTCGCGGTTTCAATCTGATACACAGATTGGCCTCGACCGTTTTGGTCGGGGCCGATCTTTGTATATACCTTATTCAAAAGCAAATAAATTGAAAAGGAGAAAACACAATGAAGAAGACACTTGCACTCATCCTTGCCCTCACGCTCGTCTTCGCGCTGGCCGCTCCCGCTGCCTTCGCCGACGGCGCCATCAAGATCGGCGGCACCGGCCCTCTGACCGGCGGCGCTGCCATTTACGGCATGGCTGTCAAGAACGCGGCCGAGATCGCTGTGGAAGAGATCAACGCCAAGGGCGGCATCCAGTTCGAGCTTCGCTTTGAGGACGATACCCACGACGCCGAGAAGGCCGTCAACGCCTACAACACCCTGAAGGACTGGGGCATGCAGATCTCCACCGGCTCCGTCACCTCCAAGCCCTGCGAGGCGACCTCCGCTGAGACCTATGCCGACCGCATCTTTGCCCTGACTCCCTCCGCTTCCTCCGTTGCCACCGTCACCGGCAAGGACAACCAGTTCCAGATGTGCTTCACCGACCCCAACCAGGGCTCCGCTTCCGCTCAGTACATTGCTGACAAGAAGCTTGCCACCAAGGTCGCCGTGATCTGGAAGAACGACGATGTGTACTCCAAGGGCATCTATGAGACCTTCATGGCCGCCGCCCCCGGCCTCGGCCTTGAGGTCGTCAGCGACACCACCTTCAACGACGGCAACGCCACCGACTTCTCCGTTCAGATCGCCGACGCCCAGGGCAAGGGCGCAGAGCTGGTCTTCCTCCCCATGTACTATGACGCCGCTTCCCTGATCCTCACCCAGGCCAGCGCCGCGGGCTACGCCCCCATCTGGTTCGGTGTTGACGGCATGGACGGCATCCTCTCCCTCGAGGGCTTCGACACCTCCCTGGCCGAGGGCGTTTACCTGCTGACCCCGTTCAACGCTGACTCCGAGGACGAGGCCACCAAGGCCTTCGTCGCCAAGTACCAGGAGAAGTTCGGCGAGATCCCCAACCAGTTCGCCGCTGACGCTTACGACGTGATCTACGCCTACGCTCAGGCCTGCGAGGCAGCCGGCGTCACCGCCGACATGAGCGCCGAGGAAATCTGCGACGCCATGATCAAGCAGTTCACCACCATGACCTTCAACGGCCTGACCGGCGAGGGCATGACCTGGGCTGCCGACGGCACCGTCACCAAGAGCCCGAAGGGCATGATCATCGAGAACGGCGCTTACGTCGGCATCGACTGATCCCGGACAGCATTATTAATGCGGCAATAAAATAATCGTAAATCCTTTCTGACTGTGCAAATCATTGCCGCATTAATAGTTGCCATATTTTTCGGTTGCCGCGTCAGCGGCGAGAAAAATGGCATAATATGATCTTATTACTCCGGCTGCACAAGCTTTTGATTTGCGAATATTTAATTGCCGGAGTAATAAAACCAAACGGAGTGCGGGCGGTCACCCGCCCGCACTCCGCAATACATCACCGCACGAAACGCTGACGAAAAGATCAGGCTTTTTGGCTGAGCTTTTCGGGAGCGTTTCGTCCAGTACATACAGAGGTGAAACATGAGCTTTCTGAACTTTCTGATCAGCGGCATCAGCCTCGGCAGCATTTACGCCATCATTGCCCTGGGCTATACCATGGTCTACGGCATCGCCAAGATGCTGAACTTCGCCCATGGCGACGTTATCATGGTGGGCGCGTATGTGTGCTTCTTTGCCGTCACCAAGAATAATCTCCCCCCGGTTCTGGGCATCCTGCTGGCTGTGGCGCTTTGCACAGCCCTCGGCATCATCATCGAGAAGCTGGCCTACAAGCCTCTGCGGCAGGCCACCTCCCTCGCCGTGCTGATCACGGCCATCGGCGTGAGCTACTTTCTTCAGAACGCAGCCCTGCTGCTCTGGACGCCGAACCCCAAGATCTTCCCCAATCTGTTTGCCCGCGTGGTGGACGGAAAGAAGGTCAACGGCTTCCAGCTCTTTAACGGGCAGCTTCGCATCTCCTATGTCACGGTCGTCACCATTGTGGCCTGCATCGTGATCATGGTGGCCCTTACGCTCTTCACCGGCCGGACCCGCATCGGCAAGGCCATGCGCGCCTGCTCCGAGGATAAGGGCGCAGCCCAGCTCATGGGCATCAACGTGGACACCACCATCTCCATCACCTTTGCCATCGGCTCGGGCCTTGCCGCCATCGCGGGCGTACTGCTCTGCTCGGCCTACCCGACGCTGGTGCCGACTACCGGCTCCATGCCCGGCATCAAGGCCTTTACCGCCGCGGTGTTCGGCGGCATCGGCTCCATCCCCGGGGCGCTGCTGGGCGGCCTGCTGCTGGGCATTATCGAGATTCTGGCCAAGGCCTATATCTCCACCCAGATGTCCGACGCCATCGTGTTTCTGGTGCTGATCATCGTCCTGCTGGTCAAACCCGCGGGTCTGCTCGGCAAGAAGATCCATGAGAAAGTCTGAGGTGAGCGGCATGAGACTGAACAAAACCTCAAGAAAAAATTATCTGACCTATGGCGTGGTCATTGCGGCCTATATCATCATGCAGGTCGTGGCAAAGGGCGGCCATCTGAGCTCCTCTCTCAAGGGTATGCTGGTTCCCATCTGCGCGTATGTGGTCATGGCTGTCTCCCTGAACCTGACGGTCGGCATCCTGGGCGAGCTGTCCCTGGGCCATGCGGGCTTTATGAGCGTCGGCGCTTTCATGGGCACCACCGCCGCCATCGCCCTGCAGAACGCGATTCCTTCGGCGCCGCTGCGCCTGACCATCGCCCTGCTTGTGGGCGCGGTCTTTGCGGCCATCGTGGGATTTCTCGTGGGCATCCCGGTTCTGCGCCTCAACGGCGACTACCTGGCCATTGTGACCCTGGCCTTCGGCGAAATAATCAAGAGCATTTTCAATAACCTCTATCTCGGCATTGACTCTAACGGTCTGCACGTGAGCCTGCTGGAGGACAAGACCCACCTGGCTGAGGGCGGCAAGCTCATCATCGCCGGGCCCATGGGCATCGGCGGCATCAAAAAGATTGCAAACTTCTCGGCGGGCATTATTCTGATCCTGATCTGCCTGGTTGTGATCTTTCACCTGGTCAACAGCCGTCAGGGCCGCGCCATCATGGCCGTGCGCGACAACCGCATCGCCGCAGAGTCCGTCGGCATCAACGTCACCCACTATAAGATGATGGCTTTCGTGACCTCCGCCGCCATGGCGGGCGCCGCAGGCGCGCTTTTCGCGCTGAACTATTCCACCATCGTCGCCAACAAGTTTGACTTCAACACCTCGATCCTGGTGCTGGTGTTCGTGGTCTTCGGCGGTCTCGGCAATATGCTTGGCTCCGTGATCGCGGCGGCAGCCCTGACCATTCTGCCCGAGGCGCTGCGCAGCTTTGCAAGCTACCGCATGCTGATTTACGCCATCGTCCTGATCCTCGTGATGCTGGCCACCAACAATCCCACCCTCAAGGGCTTCTTTGCCACGCTGCGCACCAGATTCGGCAAGAACAGTGAAAGTGAAAAGGAGGCGAGCGGGACATGAGCAGCAACACCCCCAAAACTAAACGCAAGCCGGGACTTGAGACCGTCTCCCCTGTCGTGCCGGTGCAGACCACCTATTACGTTCCGGAGCGCGACGTGGACAAGTCGCCCATTCTCCAGTGCATCAACCTCGGCATCTCCTTCGGCGGCCTGAAGGCCGTGGAGGACTTCAACCTCACCCTCGGCCGCACCGAGATTGCGGGTCTCATCGGCCCGAACGGCGCCGGCAAGACCACGATCTTTAACCTTCTGACCAAGGTCTACCAGCCGACCCACGGCACCATCCTGCTTGACGGCAAGGACACGGCCAACATGACCACCGCGCAGGTAAACCGCGCCGGCATCGCCCGCACCTTCCAGAATATTCGCCTGTTTCACAACCAGACCGTGCTGGATAACGTCCTCATCGGCCTGCACAATGAGATGGACTATCTGATGCCCTCCGCGATCCTGCGTCTGCCCGGCTACTGGCGCGCCGAGAAGATCGCCCGGAACCGCGCCATGGAGTACCTGGCCCTCTTCCATCTGGATCAGCACGCGGACGAGCTGGCAGGCTCCCTGCCCTACGGCGCACAGCGCAGGCTCGAGATTGCCCGCGCCCTGGCGACGAACCCCTCGCTCCTCCTGCTCGACGAGCCCGCAGCGGGCATGAACCCCTCCGAGACGGCGGAGCTCATGGAGAACATCGTCAAAATCCGCGACACCTTCCACATCGCGATCCTCCTCATTGAACATGACATGAGCCTTGTCATGAATATCTGCGAGGGTATCGCCGTGCTGAACTTCGGCCGCCTGATCGCCAAGGGCAACGCCGACGCGATCCGCAACGATCCCACCGTGGTCGAAGCCTATCTCGGCAGAAAGGGGGCCAAGGAATAATGCTCAAGGCAGAAGATCTGAATGTTTACTACGGCCCCATCCACGCTGTCAAGGGTGTGAGCTTTGAGGTCAACGACGGCGAGGTCGTCACCCTCATCGGCGCAAACGGCGCGGGCAAATCCACCTCGCTCAAGACCGTCTCCGGCCTGATGCGCAGCCGCGGCGGCAAAATCGAATTCATGGGCAAAAGCATCGCCAACACCCCCGCCCACAAAATTGTCGAGCTCGGCATCGCCCACGTCCCCGAGGGACGGCGCATTTTCACCAGCATGACCGTGGAGGAGAACCTGGATATGGGCGCCTTCACCGTGCGCGGCGGCAACATTGAGGCCGACAAGGAGCGCGTGTTCGAGCAGTTCCCCCGCCTCAAGGAGCGCCGCAAGCAGATTGCGGGTACGCTCTCCGGCGGCGAGCAGCAGATGCTGGCCATGGGCCGCGCGCTCATGTCCCACCCCAAGCTCCTGATGCTGGACGAGCCCTCCATGGGTCTCGCGCCGATTCTGGTCGAGCAGGTGTTTGACATCATCAGCGCCCTGCACAAGGCGGGCACGACCATCCTGCTGGTGGAGCAGAACGCGGAAATGGCGCTCTCCATCGCGGATCGCGCCTACGTCATGGAGACGGGCCGCATCACCCTCAGCGGCACCGGCAAGGAGCTGGCCGCCAGCGAAGAGGTGCAGAAGGCCTACCTCGGCGGCTGATATCAAAAAAAGATAACGGCTATGATATGGGTTTTTCCCGTATCATAGCCGTTTTTTATTCCGTTTTCAGCGGGATATCCTCCCGCCGCACCTTGTTCCAGTCGAACACCGGCACGAGCTCCCTTGCGGAGACCGGCGCGTCGGTATCCGTCAGGCCGCAGAGATATGCGAGCTGACCAACCAGCTCTTCCGGGCGGTACTGCTTTCTCAGCACCTCCGTGCTGAGACTCCCAAGGCGCTTGGAGAGCTTGCCCGCCCCGCAGGTGAGCAGCGGACAGTGGCAGTAGTCCGGGGCTGTACCGCCGAGCGTCTCAATGAGCCACTTTTGCCGCGGCGCGGAGGAGAGCAGATCGCGCCCGCGCACGACCCGCGTCACGCCCATGAGCATGTCGTCCACGCTCACCGCGAGCTGATAGGCGAAAACGCCGTCAGCCCTGCGGACGATGAAGTCGCCGCCCTCACGGGCCGGGTTCTGGGTATAGGCGCCGTAATGCCCGTCCGTGACCGTGATGGCCTCATCGGGACTTCTGAGCTTCCAGGCGGGCTTCCGGTCAGAGACCAGCCGCAGGGCTTCCCGCTCGGCCTTGCTCAGACGGGCGCAGCGGCAGCCGCTGTCAAACTCCCGCTCCCCCGGATGGGGCGCGGAGGCAGCCGCCAGGCGCTCGCTGCGGCTGCACCAGCAGGGATAGACCAGCTCCCGCCCAAGAAGCGTCCGAAAAGCGTCCTCATAGATCTCCGTCCGCTTTGACTGGGCATAGGCCGCGTCCTCCGGCCAGCCCCGATCCCAGTCGAGACCCAGCCAGCGGAGATCCGCCGCCATGGCCTCGGCATAGACAGGCTTGGAGCGCGCGGGATCCAGATCCTCCATGCGAAAGACCATCTCCCCGTTCCGGCTCCGGCAGTCCAGCCACGCAAGCAGCATCGCCAGGAGATTGCCGAGGTGCATGTAGCCCGACGGGCTCGGCGCGAAGCGGCCGACAACGTTTGCCGTCATCTCGCCTCGTCGAGCAGCAGGGGCGTCCCGTCGCAGAAGAGCTTCCCGCCCTCCACGCGCACCGTGTTCCCGCCGATGTGGTTATAGTAGTCCCCGTCCGCGAGCGGTACCGCGACCTTCGCGCTGCGGCCCCGGAGGGAGAAAACGCCGACACAATGGCGCTCGGGCCCAAAGCGCTCCATGACCGCGACCTTGTGCGCGTCGTCCGCCGCGGCCCAGAAGCTGTCCTCCCCGGTGAAGAGGGCTTTTTTCGCCGCCGCCAGCTTTTTCATCAGCGGCATGAGGGACTTGCCCGTCTCCCGGTTGATCGTCTCTTTCTCAAAGAGGCTCGGCAGGTGCGGATCGGCCCACTCCTGCCCGGCGTAGATGAGCGTCGTGCCCTTGAGAAAATAGAGCATCGCCGTCCAGTTCACCAGCGCCTCCATGTCCGTGACGACGGAGGCGATGCGCGGCTGGTCGTGATTTTCGAGGCAGCGCATTTTGTTGTAGTTGTCGGGGTAGAGCGCCTCCTGGAAATTCAGCATGTCGGTCCAGTGGGACAGCGGGCACTCGCCGCGCAGGAGTTTGTCGAACACCTCGCGGATGTCGTAGTCGTATTCCAGGTCGAAGGCCTCAAAGCCCTCGCTGTCGCGCATGGCGGTCATGCCAAGGCGGCGGGCCTTGCAGCCGAAGCTCAGGTGTACGCTCTCGGCAAGCCAGATGCAGGCGGGGTTTACCTGCTTGACTGCCGTGCGCGCGGCCTTCCAGAACTCGAAGGGCACGAGGCTTGCCACATCGCAGCGGAAGCCGTCCACGATGGAGGCCCAGAAGCGCAGGGATTCGATCTGATAGTCCCAGAGCGCATGCTTCGTATAGTCCAGGTCGATGACGTCGGCCCAGTCGCCGTAGCGGTTGCCGGGCTTGCCCTGGGCGTCGTGGTAGAAAAATTCCGGGTGCGTCTGATACAGGATCGAATCGGGCGAGGTGTGGTTATATACCACGTCGATCATGACCTTCATGCCGCGCGCGTGGATCTCCTTCACCAGCTCCTTGAAGTCCTCCAGCGTGCCGTAGGCGGGGTTTACGTCCCGGTAGTCGCGGTTTGCGTAGGGGCAGCCGAGGCTCCCCTTTTTCCCCTCGACGCCGATGGGGTGGATGGGCAGAAACCAGATGATATCCGTCCCGAAGGAGCGGATGCGGTCAAGATCGGGGATCACGGCGCGAAAACTGCCCTCGGGGGTATGGGCGCGAACATATACGGAATAAATGACCTGGGTCTGTAAACTGCGGTCGGTGTCAATGGCCATGGGTGGTTCCTCCTGTGTGTTTTTCCCTATCTTATCACAAAAACGCAAACAGGCAAGAGTGATTTGCTCCTGCCTGTTTGCTGTTTTTGAATTTGTTTTACGCAGCGGGGACGAAGGTAAAGTGCTTCTCTCCCGCAAAGGTCTCGGCATAACTGCCACTTGTGCCGAGGATGATGAGGTCTGTCCTGTCGCCGAAGGCGTCAGGCGCGATTTCGTTGACCGTCGGCGGGATCAGCACGGAGGAGAAGCCTCCGCCCGCAAAGGCTTCGGATTCGATGGTCGTGAGCGCGGCCGGGAGGGTCAGGTCGGGGGTGATGGAGTCCAAAGAAGAAATCAGAAACAGTCCTTCATCAACCCATAAAGCGTAACTGTTTTCCTGATCCACATAACGGACTACATTATTTTCCTCCGTCGGCAAAACATTCGTCGTTAATTGAGCCAGGTTCGGGCATGCGCTGATATCGAGACTTGACAACCGATTTTGATAGCAGAACAACCGTTGCAATGCAGAATTGTTTCTAACGTTCAGAATTGGCAGTCGATTATCCCAGCAGCTCAAGAATACAAGATTTTTACATTTACTTAAGTCCAGATTCTCGAGCTGATTGCTGTAACACCACACCTCCTGTAGCGCTGCATTATTGCTGAGATCAAGTTCTGTCAGCTGATTTTCAAAGCATCCTAGATGCCACATGGCAGGGTTGTTACTGATATCCAAGTTTCCTATAGGATTAGCTCCGCACTCAAAAGACTGCAATTCCAGGCATCCGCTGACATCGACCGCTTGAAGCTGGTTCCAACTGCAATATAGTTTGTGCAATTCTGTACAGCCAGTGATATTAAGCTTTGTCAATTGGTTATTGCTAGCAGATAATTCATGTAACTCTGGGCAAGAGCTGACATCTAATTCTACTAACTGGTTATTCCAACAAGAGAGCCAAGACAACTTCGTGTTATTTGTGACATCAAGCTTTGTGAGCTTATTTCTGCTGCACGTCAAAGATAACAGTTCTCGATTGTTGCTAATACTCAAAGATGATAGCTGGTTACTGTCACAGAATAATGCAGTCAATTTAGGATTATTGCTCACATCCAAGCTTGTCAACAGATTGCCTTGATTGACATTTGAGAACGGGTGACCACACATCAAGCTTTCCAGTAGTACATTATTTCTTACATTCAGTTCAGCCAACTTGTTTCCATTACAAGAAAGGTCTCTTAGCTCTGTGTTCGCACTCACATTCAATTCTTTTAACTGGTTGTTGCTGCACCAAAGTATTTGTAGCGCATTATTATTGCTAACATCCAAGCTTGTCAGAAGGTTTGATCCGCAATTTAGTTCAATCAGCGCTGTATTCTTACTGACATCCAATATTGACAGTTGATTAAAGCTGCAATCTAATTTCTCAAGCGCGGTGAAATACTCGATACCGTCAAGTGAAGATATTTGTTTATCGTAAACATTTATTTCCTTAACCGCCGCAAATTCTTCAGCGCTGAGATAACCGTCCTTATCTTTATCGCAGTTTTTCGCTACGTAGGAACGGAAAGAAGAGTCTGGGAAGTTCGACTCATTGAGTTCAACGTCAGAATTTGACATTGGGTCTGCGTATAACATCACGCCACCATCATATCGTAGAAATCTGTTATCCTCATCTGGTCCGTAACTAACGATATTATAAAGTTCTGGCGATGTATTTCTTACGAGTGTCACCAACATTGGGCTCTGGCTGATATCTAATTCTGTTAACTTGTTGTCTAGGCAGTCCAGCCATACCAATGCTTCTGTATTGTTTAAGTTCAAGTTCTTCAGCAGGTTAGACCCACAATCCAAATGCTCAAGAATTGTGTTTTTACTAAGGTTCAAATTTGTAAGTCGATTACTATGGCAGCATAGAAAAATCAGCCCGGTATTACCTCCGAGATTCAGTGTCTCCAACCGGTTAATATTGCACAACAGCGTATGCAGTGTTGTAATGTCACTTACATTCAAATCAGTCAGTTGATTATCTTGACAATCCAGTATTTCCAATGCTTTGTTGCTGCTAACATTCAGACTTGTCAGGTGATTACTGCCACACTCCAAATCCCGCAACTCATCATTATTGCTGACATTTAAGCTATTTATCTGGTTATTCCAGCACGTTAAAACTTCGAGAGTGCTGTTGTTGCTGACATCCAAGCTGGACAGAAGATTGTTATGACAAGATAAGTCTGTCAACACAACATTGTTACTGACATCTACACTTGACAAGTAGTTATCATTGCAGGCCAAATATTGAAGTGCAGTGCAGCCGTGTACATCTAAATATCTTAATTTATTCATTTGGCAGTGCAAAGACTCCAATGAGGCATTATTATTTACCTTTAATTGGGTCAGCTTATTGTTGTAGCAATTCAGACCTCTCATTGCGGTGTTGCTGCTGACATCAAGCTCAGTCAACTGGTTGCTACTGCATGATAGATATTGCAGCTTGCTGAAATACTCAATACCCTTTAGCGATGTGATAGCGCCCGGCTCTTGGTATTCTCCGGAAACATCTATTTTCTTAACTGTTGCGATTTCTTTCTCGTCGAGATAACCATCCTTATCTGTATCGCAGTTCTCGGATACATAAGCGCGGAAAGCTGAATCAGGGAAGTTGCTCGCACTGACAGCAATTCCATTTGTTTCCCACACGGCATAGAGCGTTATCGTTTGATTACCATTCTTGAGTTCCGGGCAAATTGTTTCGGGCGTCAGCGGGATATTCTGATCAATAACAGCAGCATTATCATATGCTCCAACACGCCAACCCTGGAACGAATATCCCGGTCTGGAAAGCACAAAGCTTGTATCGTTTATCAGGCCGTCCTCGTAGTAGCTTCCATATCTCCAGGTAGACACCGTACGGTTTCCGCTGCGCAGGATAAAACCATCATTATCCCGTGTAAAGTTTTTGTCGTTTATTCCGACAGTGCCCCCGTTTGCGTTATACTGCATGGTCAATGCATTTGACTCCCAAACAGCATACAGCGTTACATTTCCGGTGGGTGTATAACTGCCCGTTACGCCGCTCGTTGCGGTGCTGCTCGTTCCCCAGCCCTTGAAGGTGTAACCCGTGCGCGTCGGCGTGGGGAGTGTCACAGCCGCCGTTGACGTGCTGCTGTTCCACTGCGCATAGAGCGTCGCGGCTGCGTTCGCGGTGTAGCTTGCTCCGGCGTTATAGTTCGTTCCACTGCCATTCGCGGCTGTATTCCAGTTTTTGAAGGTGTAGCTGGTTGAACGTGCAGCACTCAGAGATGTTGAACTCACGCTGCCGCCGTTAGCGTTTAGGGTAACGACATAGCTTCCTGGGTTACTATTTGCTCGTGTCGGCTTCGTGCTGGAAAGTGTCAGATTTGTCCCGTAGGTCTTGGTCTGGTTAGCCGGTGCACCCGTGCCGCTATTGGCGTTATACGAAATTGTGTAAGTAACTGTACCCACTGTAAAGCGCGAGTCAATAAGAGGTATAACATCATTCATGGAGGAATCACGAGCAAAAACCATATAACGATAGCTCCCTTCTGGAAGAGAACGAAAGCTAAAGAAATCATTAATGCCATCCGTCTTTATATCATAGCTCGTTTTATCCCAGGTTACATTATAAAATGGATAAACAGCATCTGAACCAGTGCTATCATTATATATATGTGCTATAACGTTTTTTATTGTGTAATTAGAGCTTATTACGCCACGTAAGCCGAAATTGTTCCCCTTCGTTAAGGTGCCACTTGGCGTTCCTTCGGTGCTGCTGACTTCGTTTCCTGTGACTTTTAGTGTCGATGTAGCATTTTTGACGTTTACATCGCCGGAATAGATAAACCCACGTTGTCCGGTTTTACTTGTAACCTCATACCAGATATTTCCCTCTGTATTATTCCAGCGTGTAGTCGAGTTATATTTGCTGTTGAGTGTTAATGCTTCCACAGTCTGCGATTGTGAATTCGTACTTACACTGCACGGCATATTTTTCATATTGCCAGCAGTTGTGACCGTCAATTCAACGTTGCAAGCGGAACTGGTACATTGATCGAGATATTCAAAGACTTGGGTATTTGACGAATCATAATAATAATATCCATCACTAGATAACGTGCAGTTTTCTTTTATCCAATCCTTAAAATAATCACTTGCCTCTACCGCTGTTCCGCGAAAAGACATTCCGTTAAGAACACCCGGTTCATTCAGAAAATATTGGAAAGACCGTCTTCTCTTGTCATCCGTATTAGATCCCTCAAAGAGAGCAAAATGGAGATGTGGTCCGGTACTACTCCCAGAACTACCGGAAGTTGCAATTTGTTGACCAGCAGAGACAGTATCTCCAACTTTTACAGTCATGGAGTCTTTCAGTAAGTGAGCATATATCGAGGTATACGTTTTTCCCCCAATTTCATATTGAATCTTAATATAATTTCCATACGTTGACTCGCCACAGCAATGCCCTTTCCCTTCGGCAGTAGTCCAATAATGACTGCAATCATTTACCACATATACGACAGTGCCATTAGAAACAGCATAAACAGGCTGTTTAGTAACAGAAATATCGATACCGTTGTGTGTGCCATATGATGCTGTTACATAATTATCAAGGACATAGATCGATTTTCCGGAGGTAGGCCACAAAAAATATGGTGCTGTGTCTGCGCTGGCTTTAGGCGCAAAAGTAATAATTAGCATAAGCGAAATAAAGAAAGCGAGTGTTCTGTTTTTCATAGCATAGCCTCCCGCAAAAAATCATTATGTTATTTTGTTTAGATTATAGCCCGATTACGGGCTATTGTCAATATAAAGGGGGTATTTTAAACTCATTACGAAAGTGGGGCGGGGCGAATGATCGTATATGATCGCCTTTGGCAGACAATGAAAGCCAAAGGCGTTTCTCAATACAGACTTATAAAGGAATACGGCTTCAGTTCTGGGCAGCTCGACCGCCTGCGCAAGAACGACAACATCAGCACCTTTACACTTAACCGCCTTTGTGATGTTCTGCATTGCTCACTTGAGGATATTGCCGAATATAGACAAAACGACAGCTTCCAGTCCTGATTGTTTTTTGGGCAGAAAGCTGTCGTTTTTTCATTTTTCAGCTTCCTCGGGGGAATGGCGGGGAAGATTTCTTACACCGTCTCGATCCGGATCACGTTCGTGTTCCCGCTCTGGCCGGAGGTGTTGCCGCCGGTCATGACCACGGTGTCGCCGTCGTCGAGGTTCAGCACGCGCTTTGCCTCCTTGAGGGCAAAGTAGTTGAGCACGTCCATGCTCGGGAACTGCTCGGTGAGCAGCGGGATGACGCCCCAGGAGAGGGCCAGCTTGTACCAGGCGCGCTCCCCGGTGGCAAGGCCGAGGATCGTGATGGGCGCGCGGAAGCGCGAGACCATGCGCACCGTCATGCCGCTGATGGACGTGACCACGATGGCCTTCGCGTCAAGGTCGATGGCCATGGTGCAGGCCGCGTGGGAGATGGCGTCCACCCGGTTGTGGATGGCGAAGGTCTGCGTGCGGAACAGGCCGATATAGTCAATGTGGCGCTCGGTCTCCTCGGCGATCTCGCCCATGACACGCACGGCGTCCACCGGGTACTTGCCCGCGGCGGACTCGCCGGAGAGCATGATGGCGCTGGTGCCGTCGTAGACGGCGTTGGCCACGTCGCTGATCTCGGCGCGGGTGGGGCGGGGGTTGGAGATCATGCTCTCGAGCATCTCAGTCGCGGTGATGACGCGCTTGCCGAGCATGCGGCATTTGGTGATGAGGTACTTCTGGATGGCGGGCAGCTCGGTAAACGGCACCTCCACGCCGAGGTCGCCGCGCGCGACCATGATGCCCTCGCACACGGAGCAAATTTCGTCGATGTTATCCACGCCCGACTGGTTTTCGATCTTGGCGATTACGTCGATATCGCCGCCGCCGTTTGCCTTGAGGAAGGTCTTGAGATCGACGACATCCTGCTTGCAGGAGACGAAGGAGGCCGCGACGAAGTCCACGCCGTTGCGGATGCCGAAGAGCAGATCCTCCCGATCCTGCTCGCTCATGTACGCCTGGCGCATGACCTTGCCGGGGAAGCTCATGCTCTTGCGGTCGGACAGGACGCCGCCGGTGATGACGCTGCAGCGGATCTCCGTGCCCTCGATGGCCTTGACCTCAAAGATCACAAGGCCGTTGTTGACCAGGACGCGGTCGCCGACAGCGAGATCGTCGGCCAGGCCCGCATAGCTCACGGCGACGATGGACTCATCGCCCACGATGTCGCGGGTGGTGAAGGTGAATTCGTCCCCGTCCTTGAGGGTGATCTTGCCGCTTTTAAAGGTGCGGATGCGGTACTCGGGGCCCTTGGTGTCGAGCATGATGGCGATGGGCAGGCCGAGCTCCGCGCGCACAGCCTTGATCATGTCGATCTTCTTCTGGTGTTCCTCATGGGTGCCGTGGGAAAAATTCAGGCGGGCGACGTTCAGGCCCTGCTGGCACATGGCCTTAAAAACGGCGGGATCTTCGCTGGACGGTCCGATGGTGCAGATGATCTTGGTTTTTCTCATGGCGATACTCCTTTGATTTTATATAATAGGCCGATATTATCCTCTACTCAGTATAGCATTCTTTTTCCCGTGCCGCAATCCGAAAAGCGCGATTTGCCCGTGAAATGTCAAAAGGGCAGGCCGGCGGAAAAACGGACGCCGAACGGGAAAAAGCCGCTAAAGTGTGACAGTTCTGTGACAATTCCTGTGTTATGATGGACTCACAAAGAGGGAAACAAAAGCCCGAAGGAAGAAAAACAAACAGACGGATATCTGAAAGGAGAATACATCATGAACATCATCAACGACAATCAGGCAGCGAACGTTTCCGGCGGCGCACACGCCAACGGCCAGAGCTGGATTGACGGCGGCGCGACCTACTACCGCATCGCCCCGGGCGACTATCTGGGGAACATTGCCCAGCGCTTCGGCACCAATGTCTACGCCATCCAGAGACTGAACCCCGGCGTCATCAAGAATGTCGACGTCATCCGCGCAGGCGACGTGATCCGCGTCCTGTAAGACAAGTGAAAACGCAGCACCGGAGGCCAGACGGCCTCCGGTGCTTCTTTGTTATGATTTCTTTTTACCGCCCCGGTATTCCAGGCACAGCATCGTCATGTCGTCAAACTGCTCGGCGTCCAGGACAAAGTCGTCTACGGCCCGGCGCACGTTTTCGAGCACCGTCTCCGGATGCGCGAGGGGATCGGTATTGAGCGCCTCAAGCATCCTGTCGGTGCCGAAGAGCTCGTTTTCCGCATTCGTGGCCTCAGGCACGCCGTCGGTATAGATAAAGAGCTTGGAGCCGGGGCTGAGCTGCAGCTCGTACTCCCGGTACTTCACTTCCTCCATGCCGCCGATGACGAAGCCGTGTTTGTCCTTCAGAAGCGTAAACTGCCCGTCCGGCTGCATCACGGCGGGGTACTCGTGTCCGGCGTTCACGGCGGTGATTTTGCCGGTGCTGATCTCCAGCACGCCGAACCAGACGGTGATGAACATCTCCTCGCGGTTATTGGCGCAGATCTGTCTGTTGACCGCCTCCAGCACCTCGGCAGGGCTGCGTCCCGTCATGGCGTCGTTTTGCACCAGCAGCTTCGCAATCATCATCAGCAGCGCCGCGGGCACTCCCTTGCCGGACACGTCCGCGATCACAAGGCCCAGATGATCCTCGTCAATGAGGAAGAAATCGTAAAAATCGCCGCCGACCTCCTTGGCCGGGTCCATGCTGGCGTAAAGATCAAATTCCGAACGCTCCGGGAAGGGCGGGAAGGTGCTCGGCAGCATATCCGCCTGGATCCGCGCCGCAAGCTTCAGCTCCGTGCCGATGCGCTCCTTTTCCGCCGTGATCTGGGTGATCTGCGCGATGTACTTTCTTGTGCGCTCGGAGAGCGTGGAGAAGGCTTCCGCCAGGATCTCGATCTCATCGCCCGTGCGGTAGCTGTCGTCGACGGTGAAAACATCGTCGCCGTTTTTCTGGGCGTTGATGTGCCGCGTGAGCTTCTCCAGCGGCTGTACCACCCGGCTTCCCAGACGCCGCGCGCTGAGAACAGCGAGCAGCACGACAGCCGTGCTAATCAGGGTCACCCACGCGGAGGAGCGACTCGCCCCCGCCGAATAGGAGGAAAGCGCTTCCTCGTTGATCTCGTTGTATTGATTCAGCATCGATTCCGTCGGCTGGTTCACCGCCGCCTTATCCACAACGGATACGATCGTCCAGCCCACGGAGGGCAGCGGCGCGCCGGAGAGATAGCAGGCCCGCCCGTCGATATCGGCCTCCTGCACGCCGGTTCTCTCACGCAGCGCCTGCTTGATGAAGCTGGCGAGCTTCCGGTTCGAGCTCTCCCGCAGGTCATCGGCGGTGGCGGAGATTACGGCCTTGAGCTCTCCGTCGTCCCGCGGGGAGAAGAGCACCTGCCCGTCCCTGTTCACCACGCACAAAAAGCCGCTCTCCGTGGCGGTGCTGCGGACAAAGGAGCTGATGGAGTCCAGAAAAATATCCGCGCCCACGACGGCGACAAGCTCCCCGTCGTGATAAATGGGAGCGGCGCAGACAAGACCGAGGATGCCGGTAAAGGTGTCCGCCTCCACATTCGTAAAGATGATATCGCCCGCCTCTACGGCCTGCCTGTACCAGGGGCGCGCGCTGAGCCTGGGGGCGTACGCCGCGCTGCCGTCGGGGTTAATATAGACGTCTGCCCGGTCGTCCACATACAGGATGCAGCCGTCCGTTGTCGCCACAAAGCAGGAGTCAAGCTTGTCGCAGCTTTCAAACACCGCCAGCATGATCTCGCTCATATTGGCAAGCAGACCGAGATCCCGGGACTTTGCGGGGTCGACCCCCTCCTCATGCTGCATCTGCACGGAGGGCTTTCCCGCGTTGGCCGCGTCCGGGGGAGAAAACGGGTGCGGCTGAAAAGCATCGACATTGGCGAAAACCTCCTGGGCGACTGCCCGCAGGATCTTCACATTGGCCACGACCTCGGAAAACAGATCGTCGGCAATGTAGGCCTGCAGAGCGGTGCTGCGCGTCAGGAAGGCGTCCATGGCGTTTTCCATGGTGTTCTCGGAGATCTCCTTGATGGACGCCTCCTGCTTTTTATCGGTCTCCATGACAACCTTCGACAGATTTTTCAGATGGAGGCTGAACACAGTGGTATATATGCCGATCAGCCCCAGGATGAAGACCAGAAGAAGCGTGAATATCTTCGCCTGCAGGCCGCCTATTTTGATTCCCTTTATGATTTTCATATCAAAACCCCACAGGTGTTTCATTTATATTGCTCCTCCCATAAATTCTTGAATTTTGGGAGAGCAATTTTGCCATGTTTCACCGGTGCCCCGCTAAGGGGCGAGCGAAACGGCAATTAGATTATTATTGATGTGCCGGAGAACTGCTGCGTCTTGATTCATAATGAAATTGGCACATCAATAATACCATAGCGCCCGCAGGAGATTCAAGCCATTTCTGCTTTGCACGCGATAAACAGAAAAATGGGGCTGTGAAGAAAAGGTGAGAAAGAACTCACCTGGACTTCACAGCCTCTTTTTTATGTCTGGAAGTAAGAGCAAAACAGGGAAAAGAGAATAGTCCCCCCTACCCCCGCAGAAAATGGTTTGTGG
>Ga0247608_10001055_pt1 | contig 40193 bp, 33 predicted proteins | sample 176DNAGHGlowgp2_FD_193490 | JGI IMG/M metagenome (GOLD analysis project Ga0247608, IMG submission 193490) | Sheep rumen microbial communities from Palmerston North, Manawatu-Wanganui, New Zealand - 1766 DNA GHGlow gp2 | ecosystem: Host-associated > Mammals > Digestive system > Stomach > Rumen ...
TTTTACTTGTTGAAATTGTCTTGATCCTTTATATATATTTAACAATTCGTGCTTTAATTAGCATCACAAAGGGAAAAGCGATGAAAAAAGATTTAATAGTATCGGTTTTAATGTTTGTCTTTTTACTTGCTTCATTTATTTATAATCTTATTACAACACCGGAATATTCAGTTTATTATGCTTTTTTATATGGTATTGAAATAACTTTGATGATTTCTACAATTGGAATGTTTATTGGTTCGTTATTCAATTATCATAAAGATTGTAAGTAAAATGGTATTATTAATTAATGGAAGTGAAATTTATGAAAGAATTTAGAGATTTATTAGTTGAAAGAAAAGAAGATGCAAATGCATTTATTTGTGGTATTCCTTTTGATAAAAATGCAAGTGTTGGTAAAGGCGCATCAGAAGCTCCAAGAGTTTTACGTGAATTAAGTTATGATTTACCTGCTCTAGATATGCAAGGAAATCTTTTGACTGATGTTAAATTATATGATTGTGGTGATTTTTCAGGAGAGGATTTTTCTAAAACTCAAAAAGATTTAGAAAACTTCTTAAATAACGATGGTTTTCATATTATTTTAGGTGGAGACCATAGCGTTGCTATTCCTTCTGAAAGAGCATTTTTTGAAAATTGCAAAAGAAAAGGCACAACACCAGTCATAATTCACATGGATGCTCATCCAGATATTTGTGACGTATATGATGGATCGAAATTTTCTCATGCTTGTCCAATTTTTAGAGCCCTTGAATATGGATTTGAAGATGGAAACGTTGCTTTACTAGGTATTAGAGGATTTGAAGCTCAAGAAATTGAAACCTTTAAAAAACATCCTCAGCTTGATGTATATAAGACAATTGATATTAAAAAACTAGGGGTAGAAAATTTACTTAAAGTTTTAATTGCTAAATATAAAGATCCAAAATATGAAATTTATTTTAGTTATGATATTGATGCAAATGACCCAGCTTATGCTCCAGGAACAGGAACTCCAGAAGCATTTGGATTAACCAATTTTGAAACAGTAACAATCTTAACTGGATTAATTGCTACTTTAAATGTAACATGCATGGATTTAGTTGAAATAGCACCTCCACTTGACGTAAATAACATTACCTCGTGGTTAGGTTTAAAGACACTTTATGAAGTGTTCCACATTTTAATTGTAAATAAAAAACTTAAATAAATATGAATTTTAATTCTTGGGATGAAGTTTTTAAAAACCTTGAAAATAGGGAATATATCAAAGATTTGCAGGGTTTTTTAGATTGTGAATACAAAAATAAAACTATTTATCCACCAAGAAATGAAATTTTTAATGCTTTTAAATTAGCTCCTTTAGAAGATGTAAAGGTAGTTATTTTTGGACAAGATCCTTACCCAAATCCTAATGAAGCGATGGGGCTAGCTTTTAGTGTTAAAGAAGGAATCAAACTCCCTCCTTCGCTTCAAAATATCTTCAAAGAGATTTATAAAGAATATGAAAAAGAAGGAGAACTACCAAAAAGTGGTGATTTAACTTATTTAGCTAAACAAGGTGTTTTATTACTGAATTCTTATTTAACTGTTGAAGCACATAAACCCCTATCTCATAAAAGAAAAGAATATGAATTACTTTTAATTGATATCATTTCTGTTCTTAATAAAATACATAAACCAATTGTTTTTATGTTGTGGGGAGGAAATGCAAAAAAATATAGAAAATATTTAACAAATCCATATCATAAAGTGATTGAAATTAATCATCCTTCCCCATTAAGCGCTAATAGAGGTGGATGGTTTGGCTCAAATTGTTTTTTAGAAGCAAATAAATATTTAAAAGAGAATGGAGCAAAAGAAATTTCCTGGTTAAAAGATTAACTTTACATTCAATAGTTCTAAAATTATAATAAACTCGGGTGCTCAAGAATGGGCTGAGATAAACGTGATACTCGTTTGACCGTTAGACCAGATCTAGGTAATGCTAGCGTTGGAATGTTAGACGATAACTCTACCTATATTTTGGTAGAGATTTTTATTTTTTAGGGGGTAAAGCGAATGGCTTTAGCGGACATTATTTCTTTAAAAAAGATCGATTGGAATCTTGTTTTAACTCTTACTCTTGTGCTTGTAGGAATAGCTATCGTTCTTTTAACTATTTATTTTGTTAAAAAAACATTAGAGAAAAAAGGAATGTTAGAAAATAATAAATTTTTTAAGTATGTTAGTGAAAATTCTAATGACTTAGTAGTGCTTGTTTGTTTTCTAGTTGCCTTCTTTACCTTTATGGGTGGAACTGTTTGTGTTTATTTTTATGCAGAAACAGACATTGCAAATTTTGTAAAATTCTTCACACTTGCCTTTGGTGGAGATGCAAAATTAATTGATTCAACTTATCATTTTCCAGGAAATCCTTTATTAATCATTAGTTTTATAAGTTTACTTTTAACAGGAATTTTAACAGTTATTGGAATGGTAAATTCTGTTAAAAATAGCAAATTTAATAAGGTTTTGCAGGTTTTTTCAATTTTAACTTCATTAACTCCTTTAATTTTAATTGCAGTTTATTTTACAAATTTCTTTAAAATTAACGATTTATCAAGTGTTACTTTAAATGAAGAATGGCCATCATTAGATTATTGTACATACAGTTCATTTTTCTTCTATTTATCAATGTTAATTATTGCTGTATGTAAACCAATTAAAGTATTCTCAAACATCAAATATACAACTCGAGATATCTGTGAAGAAGGCATCTTAATTGCTTTAGCAGTTGTTCTTGATAATTTTGTTAAGATCAAAGTTCAAAGTGGTGGAGGTAGTGTTGGATTTGCTGCAATCCCACTATTTATAATTGCAATTAGACATGGGCCATATAAGGGATTTGTTGCTAGTGCAGTTCTTTTTGGAATCATCACGTGTATGTTAGATGGCTATGGATTCCAAACATATCCATTTGATTATTTCATTGGCTTTGGCGGATATTGTTTAGTTGGTTTGTTCTTTAATTTATTTAAAATTTTCTATAAAAATAAAAAAGAGAACTACGCTCAATCAGAATTTATTTATAGTTTTATCGCTGTAACAATTGGATGTTTATTTGCGATGGTTGTCAGATATATAGGATCTTGTGCATCAAGCATGATCCTTTATGAATATACATTTGTTGATGCATTAATTTATAACTCAACTTATATTCCAATGACTATGTTAATAAATTGGGTAGCTATCATAATTTTGCTTAAACCAATTTTGCTAATTAATAAAAAATTTAATTAATTAGTTTGTTCTATATTTTCGATTTTTTCTTTGTCTCTAAAAAATAAACAACCTATTGTAAACAGTATGTTTGATAAATAAAGAGAAGAAAAAATCATAATTACATTAGGAGCAAAATAAGTAAACTCTAAATCAAAAACAAGCATTGTACAGGATAAAGAGAAAATGGCTAATAGGGTGGTCAAATATATAATTATTCCAACCTTGCCTTTTTTGCTTATTAATAGCGCCAATAACGAAATAATAAAAGCAACGATAGTGAAGCCCATGGTTGTGGACATAGGATAAAACTTCGTTTGAGCGGTTGTTAAAAAGACAACATATAAGGTAAATATATAAGTCAGACCTGAAAATAGGATGAGTAATAAAGAGATAGTAGATAAAGTTTCTTTTTTGATTTTATCTGAAACGGGTGTTTTAACTTGATTTGTCCTAAAAATTTCTATCACTGAAACAATCAAATCAAGAAGAATGAAAAAAATCATAGGTAATATTATTCCCATTAGCAATTTATCTTGGATTAGTCTCCCAAAACTATCAATTGTAGCTACTTTTGAATACCAAAGAAATACAAAATAGAGCTCAAAAATAATTTTAGGAATTGAAAACGCAGTGAGTAAAATAATATTAATAAAACTTTTCTTTCTAAAAATCTCGTTACTAACAGTTAAAACAAAAGATGTAGAAAGCATGATTAAAAAGGCAATTCCTACATTTTCTTTACCTCGATAATAAAGAAAAGTTATTAAATCAATGATTAAAAGTAAAGCCAAAAAAGGCGATTTGATTCGGCATATAAAAAATTTAATTTTTGTAAAAATATTTTTGAGCATTTTTAAAGTTTTTTTCATGAATTGTCAAGCTCTATTTATAAAAAATAGTCATAATGATTTCTTAATATAATATGAACATAAAATTATGTAAAAATGAATTACTAGAATTAAATTTACATTATTTGCAATATAATAAGGTTTTTTTGCATTAGAAAAGCCAAAAATGAATTTAAAGTTTTGCTTATAAATAAAAAATTAAATCTATTTGCATATCAATTTTCAAATCAATGTTGAAAATTAGATTCATTTTTTCCTTCTTTTCATTGCTTTTATTTATAAAAATAAATAAATAGTGTAGTATATTATCAAGTTCGAATAAGGAGACTTATTTTATGGGTTTAAAAAAGTATAGCGAAGAAGAAGCTAAGAAGGTTGAAGAAGCTGAAATAGAAGCTCAAAAGCAAGAAAGTCAAGCTGCTCCAATTTCTTCTGATGAAGAAGTTTTATCAACAATTGAAGAAAATCAAAAAGAAGAAGACGCATTAAATGCTGAGCCACTTAAAGAAAGTGAAGAAGAAGTTTGTAAAACCATTGAAAAAGGTAGACAAGTTTATTATGCACAACAAAAAAAGATGAGAAGAATCAACACTATTTCTAGTGTAGGTATTCTTGCTGTTATTCTTGCTGCTTTTGTTTTAATGCTAACTTTAGGAAGAGATGAAAAGTATAGTTTCATCACTTACATTGGGTTTGGTGTAATGATTCTTTGTTTAATTGGTGCTTTTATTTTTTCAAAAATTACAAAAAACAAATTAACAGCTGCTGCAGATCAATATCTAGATTTACTTTGCAAAACAATTAATGGATATTTATTTCAAGGTGAAGATTTCTCTGATTTAACTGCAAGCGCAACAAAACAACTTGATAAAGAATTATTTACTGATGCGCGAATTTATAAAGACATTAAAGGAACAAAATCTAGAAATACAATTTCTGTAAATTATAAAGGTAAAGTCCTTTTATCTGCTGAAATGGCAGCAAGCATTCAAATTAAAAACCGCTTATCTCCTATGTTTTTAGGTAGATTTTATGATTATGAAAATAGTTATGATAAAAATGGTTGTAGAATTTTAATGCAAATAAAGGGAGGAAATTTATCTAGACCAGTTGATGATTTAGATGGAGTTGAACTTGTTGAAAACAACAAAAATTATCTTGTTTACACAAATGATAAAGAATGGAAAAAAGTTTTAAACGCAAAAACAATAAGCAAAATTACTGCTTTAAAAATAGATAAAACTTTAATTGATGTAATCGTCTCAATTAGACCAGGTAAAACATGCATTGGAATAGACTATTCAGATGAATTTATGTCTATTTTCATTGATAAAGAATTCGATTTTAATACTGTCAAAAGATGCCAAAGAGATCTTGCTAAGGTTTTAGCTGTTTTAGACGAAATTAAATAAGTTCCATTTATTATTTAAGGAGACTAACTATGAGCTTAACTAATAAATGGATTGAAATCCAAGGCTATAAACATGATGGAAGAATGCACCGAATTTGGGACAACGTTTTTGTTGTTGACGATAATGATGAATATATTGTTGTAGCATCAACAAAAACAAAAGTTGTCGAACACGATTTTAGAGTATGGTACACAAAAGAACCTGCAATCATGATTTTCTTTAAAAAACGTTGGTGGAATGTTATCGCGATGCTTAAAAATACAGGAATTACTTATTATGTAAATCTTGCTTCACCTTACGTCATCGACAATTTTAAAGTTAAATATATCGATTATGATTTTGATTTAAAACTTTATCCAAATAGCGATATTAGATTGATTGATGTTAGAGAATATGGCTACCATCGTAAAAAATACAATTATAGCGATGACATCGATAAAATCTTAAGATTCAATATCGAAGAAATTCGCAAAATTATGCAAAAAGGAAATTTCCCATTTGTTGATGAAAAAATTAAAGAATATTACGATACTTTTTTAAATTCAATTAGGAAAGAAGAGAAAAAATGAAATTAAATTTAATATCAAAAGATTTAAATGATACAAATAAAATTGGTGAGTTACTTGCTAAATATGCCTTTAGAGGCGAAGTACTTACACTTTCAGGAGATTTAGGTGCTGGAAAAACCACTTTAACAAAATCAATTGGAAAAGGTTTAGGCATAAAAGATGAAATCAATTCTCCAACTTTTAACATTTTGAAATGTTATTTTAATGAACCAATTTCTCTATATCATATTGATGCGTATCGTCTTGAAGATGTTCGTCCAGAACAAAAAGATATTGGACTTGAAGAAGTGATAGAAGGTAATGGATTGGCTGTAATTGAATGGCCAATATATATTGATGAAATGATTCCTTTTGATTCTCTCAGTATAAAAATTTCATTCAACGAGGATGGGTCACGTTCATTTGATTTCGATACTTTGTCTCCAAAATATTTTCATATTCTTGAAGCTATAAAAAAGGAGTTTTGCAATGCTTAGTTTAGTTTTAGATAGTGCTAATAAAGAACTTCTTGTGGCTCTTTTTAAAGATAATAAAAAACTTGATGAAACACGTTATGAAGCTTGGCAACGTCAATCTGAATTCATGCTTCCTGAGCTTGATAAAATTTTAAAAAAGAATAATGTTGAGCCAAAATCAATTTCTGAAATAGTTGTTACTCTAGGTCCAGGTTCTTATACAGGTGTAAGAATTGCCTTAACAATCGCAAAAATCTATGCTTATACTTTAAATATTCCTTGCTACGCAATCTCTTCGCTTCAAGTTTTAGAGAATCCTTCTAAACCATCAATATGCCTTGAAAACGCTAGAAGTGGAAGAAGTTATGTCGGGGTTTATGATGGTAAAAAAGTAATTGTTAAAGATACGATTTGGAGTAATGGTGAAGTTTTAAAATATATTAGCGAACATAAGGATTATGCTCTTTGTGGCGATTTACTTTATCTTGATCTAATTGGAGAAAGAAATGATATATCTTCAAATTTAATGTTCTTAAAGGGTGAAGAAAATAAGGTTGAAAATATCTTTTCTTTGAAAGCTGTTTATTTGAAGGACTAATATGGAAATCATTAAGGCAGAAAAAAGATATTTAGATGAAATTCTAGATATTGAAAACGAATCTTTTAAACACCCTTTTAAGAAAGAAAACATTCTTTATGAATTAGAAGAAAATCCATTTTCAAACTTCTATTTAGCAAAAGAAAATGATGAAATTGTCGGCTTTATTATTTTCTGGATTACGTTTGAAAATGCTACTATTTGTCAAATTGCTACTAAAAAAACTTTTAGAAATATGGGATTTGCTACAAAATTAATTGAATTTAGTGAAAAACTTTTAAAAGAAAAAGAAGTTGAATTTTATACTTTGGAAGTTCGTGAAGGAAATTTAGCAGCAATCAATCTTTATAAAAAAATGGGATTTTTAACAATCACAAAAAAAGATAAATATTATGAAGATGGAGAAAATGCTCTTTATATGATGAAAGGAGAAATCTAATGGAAAAACCTCTAATCATTTTAGGAATTGAAAGTAGTTGTGATGAAACAGCTTGTGCGATTACTAAAGATGGCATTCTCCTTTCCAATGTAATTTCAAGTCAAATTGAAGTACATAGAAAATATGGTGGTGTAATGCCAGAAATTGCTTCTAGATTACATTTAGAAAATGTTGCTGTCGTAATTGATGAAGCACTTAAACAAGCTAACGTTACTATGGATGAAGTTACAGCAATTGCTATAACTCGTGGCCCAGGATTAATTGGAGCACTTCATGTTGGCCTTCAAGCTGCAAAAACGCTCTCACTTATCTATAACAAACCACTAATTCCAGTTCATCATTTAACAGGTCACATCTATGCAAACGAGTTTATTAAACCACTTAAATTTCCTTGTCTTGCAGTAGTTGTAAGTGGAGGAAATACAGAACTTGTTTATATGAAAAATCACCTCGATTTTGAAATAATTGGTGAAACTCGAGATGATGCAATTGGTGAATCATTTGATAAAGTTGCTCGAGTTCTTGGTCTACCTTATCCAGGTGGAGTCGAAATTGATAAATTAGCAAAAGTTGGAAAACATTCATATAAACTCCCAATGCCAATGCATGATGGAACACTAAATTTTTCTTATAGCGGATTAAAAACTGCAGTAATTAATTTAGTTCATAAGCTTGAACAAAACGGAGAAAAAGTTGTTATTGAAGATATGGCAAAATCTTTCCAAGATGTTGCTGTTGGAATGATTATTGATCGAGTTAAAAAAGCAACAGAATTATATGAAATTAATCAGATTGTCCTTGCTGGAGGAGTAAGTGCAAATAGTTATTTAAGAAGTGAAATCACTAAGACATTTGAAAATACAAATATTGAAGTCATTATCCCACCTATTTGGTGTACAACAGACAATGCTGCAATGATTGCAAAAGTCGGTGAATATCTCTATAGAGATAAAGTATTTGCTTCTTTAGAGCTTGGAGTTGATCCAAGTTGGAGAATTGAAGATTTTAAAAAGTTTTAAGTAAGTTTATAATGGAAGGTAATAAAAAAGGTACGTTTTATGAGTCAAAAAAGAAGTTTAACAAATAGAAAATTGTTTCTCGATTTCTATGATGGAAAATTAAAAGATGGAGAAGTAGTAACCCTTGAAGGTTGGGTAAGAACTAATAGAGATAATGGTTCAATTGGCTTTATCGAATTTAATGATGGAAGTCATTTTAAAAATATTCAAATTGTTTATTCAAAAGAGAATGGTAATTTTGAAGAATTTTCACATATTAGATATGGAACAGCTATTGAAGTTACAGGTAAAATTCGCTTAACTCCTGAAATGAAGCAACCTTTTGAAATTGCTGTTGAAGCAATTAATGTTTTAGGTGAATGTAGCGAAGATTATCCACTTCAAAAGAAAAGACATACTTTTGAATTTTTACGTGATATCGCCTATTTAAGACCAAGATCAAATACATTTAATGCAGTTAATAGAGTTAGAAATGCTTTAGCTTATGCAATTCATACCTATTTCCAAGAAAGAGGATTTATTTACGTTCATACTCCAATTATTACTGCAAATGATGCTGAAGGAGCAGGACAAGTATTTCATGTAATTGCTGATCCTAAAAAACCAACTGAATTTTTTAATGCAAACGCATGTTTAACAGTTTCAGGTCAATTACATGTTGAACCATTTGCTCTTGCATTTAGAGATGTTTATACATTCGGACCAACTTTTAGAGCTGAAAATTCAAATACAAATAGACATGCAAGTGAATTCTGGATGATTGAACCAGAAATCGCTTTTGCAGATTTAGAAGATGACATGGATTTAATTGAGTCATTCTTAAAATTTATTATTAAATACGTCATTGACAAATGTCCTGACGAAATGAATTTCTTCAACACTATGATTGAAAAAGGTGTTTTAGATAAACTTAATAATGTTTTAAAAACTCCATTTAGAAGAATGACTTATACAGAAGGAATTGAACTTTTACAAAAAGCAGTTAAAGGTGGCCATAAATTCGAGAACAATGATATTTTCTGGGGAATGGACTTACAAAGTGAACACGAAAGATATTTAACAGAAGAAATCGTTAAAGGACCAGTTTTCTTAACTGATTACCCTAAAGAAATTAAAGCTTTCTACATGAAACTTAATGATGATAACAAAACCGTTGCAGCATGTGATTTACTTGTACCAAAAGAAGGTGAAATCGTTGGTGGTTCTCAAAGAGAAGAAGATTACGATAAACTTCAAGCAAAAATGAGAGAACTTGGCAACGAAGAAGGTCTTGAATGGTACCTCAATTTAAGAAAATTTGGTGGATGTAAACATGCAGGATTTGGTTTAGGATTCGATAGACTCTTGATGTATATCACTGGTATGCAAAATATTAGAGACACTGAGCCATATCCAAGAACACCAGGAGGATTAAAATATTAATATGGAAGAAAAATCAAGCGATTTATATAGACAACCTGAAGATAGATTAAATTTTGATGAGCAAGAGGCTGACGACGTTACACTTGATGATGAAAATCCTAATGGTGAAAGTGAAATAAATAATTTCACACCAATTCATGAAACACGAAAACAAGTCGAGCTTACTAGTGAAGAAATCACATTAAAAAAAGGTAAAAGAAGTTTTGGATGGTTCTTAGCTTTTTGCATAATGGATTTACTTTTTGCAGCTTACATTGTTTATATTGTTATAACAGTTTTTGCAAATTTAGCTTAGATTTGAAGGTTTTTTGATTATTTTTAAAGTTTCTTCTCATTTCGAAGAAACTTTTTATTTTTTAGGTATATAAAGTTAATTTATATACCTAATATAGATTTTTAGATGCTATAATATAGGCATGAATTTTCAAGAGGAATTAAACGACAAACAATACGAAGCCGTTTCTGCTGAAGATAGATTTTTAAGAATTATTGCAGGCGCTGGAAGTGGCAAAACTAGAGTTCTAACATATAGAATAGCTTTTCTTATTGGAGAAAAATTTGTTTCTCCAGGAAAAATTTTAGCGATCACTTTTACTAATAAAGTTGCTAGAGAAATGAACGAAAGAACAAAATCTCTTTTGCCAGGATATAATGTTTCTCATCTTTCAATTTCTACTTTTCATGCCTGGTGCGCCAGATTTTTAAGAAAAGAAATTAGCGTTTTAGGTTTTCCAAAAAATTATGTAATTTATGATGAAGATGACCAATTAAGACTCATTAAAAGTATTGGTGAATCATTTGGTTATAAAAAAACCGATGATATGAATAAAATTGCTATGAGTTGGATTGGAGCTAAAAAAACTTTAGGTCAACTTCCTAGTGATGTAAAAATTAGTGTGGTTAACGCAGAACAAGAAAAGAAATTATTAAAATATTTTGAAGAATATGAGCGCCAAAAAGCTGAAGCTAAGGCTTTAGATTTTGATGATTTGTTGATATACACAATTAAAATTTTAAAGAATTTTGAAGATGTTCGAGAAAGATATTTATATCGCTATGAACACATTTTAATTGATGAATTTCAAGACACAAACGATCTTCAATTTGAACTTTTGACTTATTTAATTGGACCAAACACTTCACTTTATGTAGTTGGTGATCCTGATCAAACTATTTATACTTGGCGAGGAGCAAATCAAAAAATCATCTTAGATTTTGACAAAGTTTTCCCAGGTACAAGATCAATAATTTTAAACGAAAACTATCGTTCAACTAATGAAATTTTAGGTGCTGCAAATAGACTTATTGCTAATAATGTTGATCGTATCAAAAAAGACCTTTTTACGAGAAAAAAAGGTGGGGAAAGAATCGTTGTTAAAAATTTAGATACCGCAGTAGCAGAAGCAAATTTTATAGGAAATAAAATTGAAGAAATTAAAGCAGCTCATCCTGAAGTCAGTTATAAAGATTTTGCCATTTTATATCGTTCAAGTTATTTATCTTTAAGAGTTGAAAACGCATTAACAACAAGAAGAATTCCTTATGCTGTTTATGGTGGATTAAAATTCTATTCAAGACGTGAAGTTAAAGATTGTTTAGCTTATTTTAGACTTTTGATGAACGAAGATGATAATGTTTCTTTTGATAGAATTGCAAATGTTCCAAAAAGAAGTTTAGGTGATAAATCCTTACTTTTATTAAAACAAGAAGCAAATAATGCAGGGTTATCGTATTTTAGATATGTTTTAGAAATTGATAAACATCAATCAGAACTTAAACCAGCAATTTTAAAATCCTTAACAAAATTAAAAGATTTAACTTTAGAAACTCAAGAAAAGCTTAAAGAAAATCTTGAAGCTTATTCAGAAGTTTTAGATAGATATTTAAAAGATCTTGGATATTATGATTATTTAGAAAGTGATGAAGATGATGACGATGATAGAATCGATAATGTCAGAGCTTTAATCGATGATATTCGTAATTTCTTGAAGTCAAATGTTGATTCTACTTTTGAAGAATATCTACAAAATGTAACGCTTTTAAGTTCGCAAGACGATATGGATGGAAGTGATAAAGTTTCACTTATGACTGCTCATACTGCTAAAGGCTTAGAATACGAATATGTTTTTGTGATTGGTTTAAATCAAGGAGTTTTCCCAAATCAAAAAGCAATAGATGAAAGAAGGAAATCAGGTATGGAAGAAGAGCGTAGACTTGCCTATGTTGCTTTTACTAGAGCTAAAAAAGAGCTTTTCTTAACACTTAATCGCGATTATTCTTATGTCTCAGGAAGCAACAATCAACCATCACAATTTATTAAAGAAGCAGGACTTGATTCAGTTCCACTTTTCCAATCAACTTTAAGAGCTAGCGGAAATGGTAGTGATAGAATTTATAAATATAATTTTGATCAAGGAAATAAATCTGGGTTATATAAAACACAAACAACAGAAACAAATACAATTGATTTAAATAATATTGGTAATGGAATTACGTGGCATGTGGGTGATGTTGCTGTTCATAGAGTTTTTGGTGAAGGCACAGTTACTGAAGTTGAAGGTGACATCATTACAGTAGTTTTTAGAGATTTTGGAAAGAAGAAATTGCTAGGTCAACATCCTGCATTATCTAAGAAAGGTGATTAATATGAATTTTTTTGAAGCACAACAAAAACATGAAGAATTAGTGAAATTAATCGAAAAATATGCTCATGAATATTATGTTTTAGACAACCCTTCAGTTAGTGATGCAGTTTATGATCAAAAAATGGAAGAACTTCAAAAATTAGAAGAAGAATTTCCTGAATTAATTACTCCAACTAGCCCTACTCAAAGAATTATTGGTAGAGTTTTAGATGGCTTTAATAAAGTTCAACATGCTCGACAAATGTTATCTTTAGCTGATGTATTTAATGAAGAAGAATTAATCGATTGGGTTGAAAAAGTTGATGAAAATTTAAGAATAAAAGATACAGAATTTGTTGCTGAAATGAAAATTGATGGCTTAGCAATGAGCTTAGTTTATCAAGATGGGGTTTTACAATATGCCGCAACTAGAGGAGATGGAACAACTGGAGAAGATGTAACTTTAAATGTTTTAACAATTCCAGATATTCCAACCCGTATTCCCTTAAAAGGAAGAGTAGAAGTTCGTGGTGAAATTTATATGCCAAAGCAAAGTTTAGAAGAATTAAATGCTAAACGTGAACTTAATGGTGAACCACTTTTTGCTAACGCTCGTAATGCTGCAGCAGGTTCTATAAGAAATCTTGATACAAATATTGCAAGATCAAGAAAGCTCGATGGTTGGCGGTATTATTTTGCTAACGCTGCTGAATTTGGTATTACAAGTCACTTTGAAGCAATTGAAAAATTAAAAGAAATGGGATTTAAAGTAAATCCAGAATATAGAAAAGTTAAAGGAAAAGAAGAAATTTTAGCTTACGTTAAAGAATATACTGAAAAACGTAGTAAGTTAGCTTATGACATTGATGGTATTGTTTTAAAAGTTAATAATTTTGATTTTTATGAAGAACTTGGCTATACTGCAAAAACTCCAAAATGGGCCATTGCTTATAAATTCCCACCTGAAGAGGTTGAAACTAAATTATTAGACATAATTTATACAGTTGGAAGAACAGGAAAAATCACTCCAAATGCTGTTTTAGAACCTGTCAGAGTTGCTGGATCTCTTGTTCAAAGAGCAACTTTGCATAATGAAGATTTTATTAAAGACAAGGGATTGATGGTTGGAGATATTGTCATTTTAAGAAAGGCTGGAGATATTATTCCTGAAGTTGTTACTCCGGTTTATGCAAAACGTACTGGAACTGAAAAGCCATATAAAATGATTGAAAACTGTCCAGAATGTGGTTCAAATTTAGTTAAAATTGATGCAATGCATTTCTGCATGAACAAGAATTGCCCTTCTAGAAACATTGAAGGATTAATTCACTTTGCTTCAAAAGATGCAATGGATATTGAAGGAATGGGTGAAAAAGTTGTTCAAGAATTTTTTGATTTAGGTATCATCCAAAAGATTACTGATATTTATAATATTTGGGAACATAGAGATCAAATCATTGAAATGGATGGATGGTCACATAAATCAATTGATAATTTACTTGCAGCAATTGAAAAGAGCAAAAAGAACTCATTAGAAAGATTACTTGTTGGTTTAGGAATAAAAGAAGTTGGAACAAAAATGGCTAAAGTTTTAGCTAGAAGATTTGGAAATATTGACGCATTAATTGCAACAAGTGAAGAGGAACTTTTAAATATTAATGATGTTGGTGAAGTTGTTGCTAGATCGATTTATAGTTTTTTTAAAGATGAGCAAAATCTTGAAATTATAAATACATTAAAATCTTATAATTTAAATATGGAATATCTTGGTCAAAACAAGATTGAAGAAGGAAGCTTCTTCTTTAATAAGAAAGTTGTTTTGACTGGTACTTTAAGTAAATATGGAAGAAAAGAGGCAACAGAAATTTTAGAGAATTTAGGAGCTCAAGTTTCTGGTTCTGTTTCTAAACTTACTGATATCGTTATTGCTGGTGAAGAAGCTGGTTCAAAACTTGATAAAGCACAAAAACTAGGTATTAAAGTAATGGATGAAGAAGAATTTTTATCTCATCTTAACGAAAACTAATTAAATGATTAATCTAGATAATTATTTTGGAACTGAAGATAAAATTTTGATTGTACCAAATGTGATGAAATCATATTTTTTAGAGTACAGAAAATTGAATCCAAAGACCCATTTTAAATTATTTAGTATTGATGAATTATTTAAAGAATTAGTTGGTAATTATTATTCAAAAGATGCGATTAAATTCGGATTAAATTATTTTAAAAAATATTCATATTCATCAATTAAAGAAATTAATGAAGTAGTTTTTAAAAGTTTCAAATTAGAAAACGCAACACTAGATTTACAAAATTATGAAAAGGCTTTAAAAGAAAACAGATTTAAAGTTTTAAATGATGATTTAATTCTACTTTTAAAATCAAGAAATATAATTGTTGTTGGTTTAAAAGAATCTTCAACTTTAAAATCATTATTTAACTTTTTAGATATCAAAGATGTTTTATTTTTAGATGCTCAAGATGTAATAGAGATAAATTTAAATAAGATTTATTGGAAATTTAACGATATTAATGAAGAAGTAATTTTAGCTTTAAATAACATTTTATTTGAAGTTGAATCTAGAAAAGATCCATCTCAAGTTTTTGTTTCTTTAGATGTAAATAGATATGAATATTATCTTGAAACTTATTTAGAAGGCATCAACGTTCCTTATTATATTGATACAAAGAACACATTAATTGATACAAAAACTTTTAAATATATTTATAAATATATTAAAGAAGATATTAATATTGTTGAATTCTTAAAAAATCATAAAGACGATTTACTTGATGATCCAAATTATGATGCAATTTTAGAAATTTTAGAATTTTATGAAGTTGATAAACTTCCACAAAAGAAGATTAATATTGTAGAAATTTTAAAATCTCAAAGGCAAGAAGATTATGAATATTCTAATGACTTAAGGTTTAGTAGCTCGTTATATTTTAGTCAACTAGACTCAATTTTTGTTTTAGGTTTTGATCATAATTACATGCCTTCATCAATTAAAGATACAGGTTTAATATCTTATAAAGTTCGTGAAAATTTGGGTTTAGATAATTTTGATGAAACAAATTTAATTAACGTGAAACTTGAAGAAGCTTTTATAAAACAATCTAAAGTCACTTGTTTATTTTTCCATGAAAAAGATAATGGTGGAAGAAATAAAGAATCATATTTTGCTAAACAACTTGAGTGCATTGAACCTGCTCAAAAAGACTTATATAGATTTCGAGAATTAGAAAACGGTGAAACAGTTGCTGACGTAATTTTATATAGCAAAAATCTTTTTAAAATAAATTATAGAGGTGCGCTTGATTTATATGAAAAAACTAATGTCCCAGATATTAGAGTTAAATATTTTTTCAGATTCTATGAAGAAAAATTGCTTCCTCTTTATTCAAATAATTTTGTTCATTTTTCAAATTTTGAACTCGATAAAGATATAGTTTATTCGTATTCTTCACTTGATGTTTTTAACAAATGTCCATTTGAATTTTATTGTAAAAATATTTTAAAAATTGATGAATTCGAAGATAATATTTATACTAAATTTGGAAATATTGCGCACGCTATTTTAGAAAAAATATATGAGAATTGCTTTGTTTTTGATGAAATTGCGCAAAAAGAAATCGAAATTTATCAAGAAAAAAATGGGAAATTAACCAAAAAAGAATTAGCATTGCTCCCTAGATTTTTGATGGAATTAAAAAGAACTTGTGACTTAATTTTAGAACACAAAAAGATGTCATCGATTGCAAAAACTTATAGTGAAAATCAATTTGATATTTCTTTAAATAGAAAAGATTATTACTTTGAAGAAGTAGATGGCGAACTTAAAAAAATACCATTTGAAAAGAAAGTTGAGTTTACTGGAAGAATAGATAGAATTATTGAAACTCAAGATAATTCATTATTTGTTATTGATTATAAAACTGGGGATGCAAGATTTTCTAAAAGCGCATTTTTAAATTACAATTTGGATGGCCAATTACCTGCCTATATTATGCTCTTAGATCATACAACAAATATCAATTTTGCTAATAAAGTTGTTTCAGGTTTATTTATTCAACCATTAATTATTAAAAATAATAAGTTTTATAATTATATGAAGCCTAGCGATGAAGATTTAGAATCTATCAAACTACAAGGCAGATTTTTAGATGACATCGACAGGATGAGAAGTTTTGATAATTCATTATCTGAAATTCCTTCCCCATTTGTTGCAGGATTAAAACTAAACGCAAAGGGAAATACTATTTCTAATAGAGCAAAAAGAGCGATAACTAACGAAGAAATTAATAAATATAGAGAACACTATGAATCTATTTTATTTAAGTATTCTAGAATGATTGAAAAAGGTATTTTCAATATTTATCCTATTCAAATTAGAACATCTTCAAATGAAAATGCTTGTCGATATTGTAGTTATAGAGATATTTGTCTAGCTAATTATGAGGTAAAAGACTTCAATGAGTAATTTTAATAACGAACAAAATAAAGCGATAAATAGTACTGGAAATGTTATCGTTAGTGCTGGAGCTGGTAGTGGAAAAACTACTGTTTTAACCGAGAGAGTTAGACGAAACATTTTAGGTGAAGAAAGAGAAAAAGTTAAACTCGATGAGCTTTTAATTTTAACTTTTACTAATGATGCTGCAACATCAATGAAAAACAAGATTAAAGAAGCTCTAGAGAAAAACTTATCACTTGCTCATTTAGTTCCTCTTGTTGATAGTGCGCATATTGAAACAATTGATGCTTATCAAAAATTTATTGTTTCAAAATATGGCCAAGAATTTGGTTATCCTAAATCAATAAATGTTCTTCCAGAAGACATTTTGCTTGTTAAGGCTGTTGAAGTTTTAAATAACATTTTTGAAGAATTATATGAAAGCGAAAATCAAATTTTTAAAGAAATAATTTTTGATTATTGTGTTAAAAATGATAATAAATTTTTTGATTTTATTTTGTCAATTTATAAGAATAACCTTGCAAAAGTCCAACGAAAACACGAATTTTTAGAAAATTATAAAAATAATTATGTCACAAAAAACTATTTTGAAAATTTAATTTTAGAAACTGAAAATACAATTAAAAAAGATATTTCTTTGCTTAGTGAAGAAGTAAATCATTTAATAAATAGAGATTTAAAAACGTATTATCAAGAACTCTTTGCTGATTTAAAAGGAGTTGATTCTTTCTCTGATTTAATTGCTTTAAAAGACATACTTAAAAGCGAAGATAGAAAGAAAGTAAATGACATCATTAACGGAATCGATGATGAATTTATTAAAAATGAAGAAAATAGAAATAGAGAAAGAATTAGAAAAATCTATGAAACTTTAAAGAATCTTTCTACATTTGATTTAGATACATTTTTAAAGATTGATATTGATAAGCAAGTTAAATTTTTGACCTTTATTATCGATGAAATTTTAATAAAACTTGTTGATAGATGTGAGCAGTTTAAGTTTGAAAGTGGATATTTTACATTTAGTGATATTTCAAATATTGCAATCGATATTTTAGAAAAGAGTGAAAGCATAAGAAATGAACTTAAATATCAATATAAATTGATAATGGTCGATGAATGCCAAGATAATTCTAGCGAACAAAACTATTTTATTGATTTAATTTCTAATAACAATGTCTTCTCAGTTGGAGATATTAAACAATCAATTTATAAATTTAGAAAAGCAGCTCCAGAATTATTTCAAGAAAAATACGATAAATATAAAGAGAATAATGGTGGTCAAGCCATCGATATGAACACCAATTATAGAAGTAGAAGTGAAATTCTTGATGCGATAAATGAAATGTTTATTAAACTCATGACAAATGATTTTGGTGGAGCAAATTATAAAAAAGATCACATTATTTTAGCTGGTAATAAAACTTATAATAAAGTTCCTCAAAATTGCCTTAACCATGGTGTTTTTATGATTGATAACGCTATAAAGTATTCAATTAGTTATCCAAAAGATTCATATAATAAAGAAGATAAATATAATGGTGAAGCTAATGCAATTGCTTTAGATATTTTAGCTAAAATTTTTCGTGGTTATGAAGTTATTGATAGAGATGAAAACGGGAAATCTATTTCACGTAAAGCTGAATTCAAAGACTTTGCGGTTTTAACTTATAATGCTAACGCTTTTCAAATATATGAAAACGTTTTTGCTGCGTTAGGAATCCCCGTAAAAGTGATTTATACAGATAACATTAAAACAGATCTCACAATTATTTTGATGGCTCGAATTTTTAAATTACTTTATTTATTGAATCTTGAAAATCGAAGTAAAGTTGAAGAAGGAGAAATTAAACATTGCCTTATTTCAATTCTTAGAAGTTATGTCTCAAATGTTACCGATGAACAAATTTATAACTTGTTTAAAAGCAAAATTGATAATTATAAAAATAGTATAATTTATAAAAAATATGCTGAATTTGCAGAGTTATGCAAGAATTTGCCACTTTCTGAAGTATATATTAAAATCTTACATAATGAAAATTTCTTGGATAATGTTTCAAGTCTAAGAAATGCAATTGTTGCAATTGATAAGAACAATATGCTTTATGAAAAGACTAAAATCATGGATGAACTTGGCTACGATTTAAAAGATTTAAGTGAATATTTTGAACGTCTTGATTCGTATAAAATTGAAGTTGAGCAAGAGGTATTTAGTGAAAGTGAAAATGCTGTTACATTAACGACAATTCATAAATCAAAAGGACTTGAATATCCTTGTGTTTATCTCCCATCTCTATTTGATTTTAGAGGTTCTAAAACAAAAAATAATGGTGATTATTATGTTTTAAATAATAGATTCTTCTTACCGTTTTTTGCTGATCCAACAAAAACAGCAAATTTAATTGGATATTGTTTAAAAGAGGATGATGAATTTGAAAGAGTCTTTGATGAAGAAAGATTAAGATTATTTTATGTGGCTTTAACTAGAGCAAAAGAAGACTTAATTTTTGTTTATAGCGAAGAGCAAGCAAAATCTTATGAAGAAGTTTATAAAATTTATAAAGATAATCTTCTTAAAGAATTAGAAGAGACAAAAGTTCAATTATCTGAAGAAGAAATTGAAAAAGAAATTATTGCTCGAATTAAATGGAGAGAAAAAGGTTGTAGAGGAAAAGATTTCTTAGAATTTTTAAATAAATCTTATTCTCATTTTGATGTATCTCCTTATTTAGATAGCGATTTGATCAATTTTGATAAAATCTTTAATTCTTATTTGGAAGAAAACGAAATTGAACTCACTAATGAAGAAAAAGCTGAAATAAATTTCAATTTTGTTCAATACGTTATAAATTCTCATTTAGAAACTTTTGAAATCAATGTAAACGAATTCATTCGTTCTCAATTAGATGAATTAAGTAAAAACAAATTAAACAAAATTAAAGAAGAAAGAATTCTCTACAATGCTTTCTATAAATATAAAGATAAAGTTTTAGAAAAAATTACTATCGATCCTAACGGAGAAGGTGGTGGAAAACAACTTGAATTATATTTTGATGATGGAGCAAAATATTTAACTGGAACACTTAATGAAAGCAGCTATTCAAAATGTCTAAAATACATTGCTTATAACCAAATTGATGAATTAATTAAATACACCGATATATTTGGTGATAAAGAAGAAGATTTGAGCGCTTTTGAAGATGATGAAGAAAGCGCAAATTTTAGTGTTGATTTAAGAGAAATTAATATTGAGCGAAAAGTTAATTTAAGAAGCAAAAAAGCATCAAAAGACGTTGATGATCAAGTTGATGAATCTGCTTTGCATTTTGGTACACATGTTCACGCTCTTTTAGAGTCAATTGATTTTAAAAATCCTGATTATTCATTAATAAAAGATAATAAAGAAAAAGTTGAAAGAGTTGTTAATTTATTAAATAGATATTTCGATTTAAAGAATCTAGAAATTTTTAAAGAATATCAATTTGAAGATTTGATTAATGGTACAAAAGGTGTAATCGATTTACTGTTAATTGATGATAACCATGCATATATTATCGATTATAAACTTAAAAATATTGATGATGATAAATATAATTATCAATTAAAAGTTTATAAAGATTATGTAAAATCTGTCTTTAAAGTTGACGAAATTAAAACTTATCTTTTATCAATTTTAAATTCTAAAATCGAAGAAAGAGAAGTGTAATTATATTTACATTAAATATTTTAATTATTAAAATATCTCTATTAAATTTGGGTCTGTAGCTCAACTGGGAGAGCGCTTCCTTCGCACGGAAGAGGTAACCGATTCGACTTCGGCCAGATCCACCAATTTGATTTAAGTTTGTCGTTGTCCAAAGTTACTTATTCAAAATTGGACAAAATGACTTATCCAGCATAGATTAGGCCTCTTCTGAGGTCTTTTCTTGTGTTCTAGGACAAAATGACCTATTAAAAAATATTCTATAGGACAAAATGACCATATATTACTTACAATATTGGACAATTATGAAACTATATTTTTGGTAAAGAATATTAAATTAAAAGAATTAAAAAACGAATATAACTTATCGCAGCTAAAAGCAGCTAATATTTTGGGCATTCCTGAAAGAACATATCATAGATATGAAACTGACGATAATTATGGAAGTTTAATAAAACGTAAAATGTTTATAAGTATGTTAAATGAACACTGCGAAATAACTGAAGAGAAGGGTTTGCTTAGTGTTCAATTAATTAAAGAAAAAGTATCTGCTTTGTTTGATAACGAATATGATTGACAAATTGATTTTTGTTATTTGTTTGGCAGTTACGCAGAAGTTTTAGCTAATGAAAAAAGCGATGTAGATTTATATGTTTCATCATCGTTGACCGGCTTACGTTTTGTTGGACTTATTGAAAGTTTAAGGCAAACGCTTCATAAGAAAGTTGACCTTATCCGAAGTAGTGAACTTAATAATAACATAGACTTGGTCAATGAAATATTGAAGGGCGGCATTAAGATATATGGCTGATATAAACGATGCTTATTATATGGAAAAAGCAGTTTAATCTTATCGTGTTAGTGAAGAACACAAAACATATTTGAAATGCTTAAAAGTGAAGTAATAGACTATCAAAGCTCCAAAACAGGACTTAGATTAATCTAAATTAAGTTGTTCATAACGGGCGGCTTTTAACTTATTGCTAATTGCACATAAAAGTGTTCAATTGTACTTGATTATGTACATATTGTTTGTATAATATATTCAGGAGGAAATACTTATGACAGTTACTAATATTTCTGTTTTGAGAAAAAATCTCTTTAGCTCTGTTGATAATGTCATTGAGTACAATGACTCTATCACTGTGAGCACCAAAAAAGGTAATGCAGTTATTATTTCTGAAGCTGAATACAATGCTATGTTGGAAACTATTTATTTAGTTTCTCAGAAAGGTCTTGTTGAAAAGATTAAAGAAGGCGAAAAGGAAGATATTTCTAAAATGTCTACTTATAATCCAAATGAAGAGTGGTAGTTATGTGGATTATTAAATTCACTACAAACGCTGAGAAAGATAAAAAACTACTTAAAAGTGCTGGATTAGAAGATAAAGTAAAGAAATTATTAAACCTTATCGCTAAAAACCCTTTTCAAAACCCACCAAGTTATGAAAAACTTGTTGGTGATTTACAAGGCTATTATTCGAGAAGAATTAATCTTCAACATAGGCTCGTTTACAAAGTTCACGAAGATATCAATACTGTTGTTATTCATTCAATGTGGTCACATTACGGAGATAATTAAAGAAGATCGGGAAACCGATCTTTTCTATTTACATGGCAAATGATAAATCCTCTTTTCGGGGAAAGGGATTTTTGGACAAAGTGGGCAAAACTAAGAAAACTAAAATCAAAGGAATAGATTTAGTAGAAGAATAATCTTATTTCAAAAATGAAAACTATCCGAGTGTAAAAGCTCCGTTTTCTTATTCGCGAACGACTTTAAACACGACTAAATACGAATAGGCAAAATTGTCCAAAAGTGGATAAGTGAGTTCAGCCAACTACATAAACGATATTGTTTTGTTAAAAATAATATTAAATATATACGAGCTGAACTACCTTTATTAAGTTGGTTTTTATTTATTAAAAAGAAGATTTTATTCGCGACAAAAATTGAAAAATATTTAATGGTTCTTTTTTAAAATTGATATAATTTTTCTACTGTTGGAGGTGCAAAAATGAAACCTAAAATCACTAAATACTTATTTTTATTAGCTTTGCCATTTTCACTCACTAGTTGTGAAGAAGAAAAACCAATAACAAATAAAGAAGAATCGACTGTTATTAAAAATATAAAAAATACGGATGATTATCTTAAAAAAGAAGATTATAAGTCAATTGCTTATGGCTATATTTATAACATCAAAGAGAATTTAAAATCATATGAATCAGAAACAAACGGAAGCGTAAAAGCAAAGGTTTTATTTTTTGATTATGATATCAAATATTATAGTTGCACTTATAAATTAGGCAGCTCTTTTTATTCAAAGGACATTTCTACATCAGCTTTAATGACCATTAAAAATGAATTTTATATGGCTGATAAAGAGAAAATATTAGTTAGTAGAGATTTAGAAAAATATGATGTTTATACCATAGATGAATATAAAAAACTTTCATATGCACCAAGTCAATATACAATAATGGGCTATGTTTTTAATGATGAATCCATCTTAAAATCAGAAGTTGTAAGTGATAAAGGTGAAGTAGTTTCAATTAAATATACGTTGGATAACGAACTTGCTACAAACATTGTTAAAGTTGATATGAAAAATAATGGTGGTTTGTCTTCTTATCCAAATTTTAAAAAGATTGAACTTACCCTTACACTGAAAAGAAATTTTGAACCTGTTTCGTATTCGATTTATTCGATATATGAAGCTTCTAAAGCATTTATTGGAACGTCTGAAGTTACTCAACAAGCTGAATGCTTATTTTCTAAAGTTAATGATAGCGTAACTATACCAAACGAACAATTTTTAGCTGATAAACTAGGAGCTGAACCAAGTCGAATAAATATCGATGATAGTGAGCAAAATATCAAAGATGAATTATTAGATGCAGTTAAAAAATTGGATTTTGCTAATGGTGTTAATATAGGTGGTGCTTTGAGCTTAGATTTATTAAATTCACCATCCATATTAAATTTAGATGCTAATGTTGCTTTTGATGTTTCTAAATTGTCAACTGAAAAACTTTATAGCCTTTTAAATTTATATGTTAAAGCAGAAGGAGATGAGATATTTAATTCAATTTTAGGAATTGCTAAATCCTTTGCTAAAGATAGTTTAGGAGATTACGCTAATCTTTTTGATAATTTCAAATCTTTAGAAGTAATCTATGATAGAAACGGATCAATATATTTAATTCCAACCAATACAGATAATATCCAACCAACTATGATCAAAACAAAAGTTTCTGATTTATTAGATTTAATTATTAAAAATGTCGATGTTTATGGTCTAATTAGTGGTTCTCAAAATGATTTAGTATCATTTAAAAGAGTTAAAGGTGGAGATAAAAATAATTATCAAGTTGAAGTAGTACTAAACGAAGCAACAATTACTTCTCTTAAGGAAAACATTAATGCATTCTTAGAAAAAGAAGAAAGCTCAACTTTAAAGTCGCTTTTATCCTATAAAGACTTTGATTCATTTAAAGTAATAATTACCGTAAATAATTCAACTTTTAAGAGTGTTGATTTATCTTTTAATTATTTAAAAGCGGGTAGTGAAGGGGAAGAAGACACAATAAAAGAACTTATTAAATTACATCTAGAAGCGAAAAATCAAACTTATGATTTTGATTGTAAAATCCATTATGCAGAAAGTTTATTTAATGATTTTACTTCAATTACTGAAATCAAAAATCGTTTAAATGAATTAATTAATCATGTTTATGTTAGCCGCCAATATCTTCTTGATTTAAATAAAGTTTATGAGGAATACAAGGCCTTAAATGAGACACAAAAAATGTTTATTGGAACAAATATTGAAAGTGATATTGAATGTGCTAGAAACAGCGTTGAAAACCTCTTAACTTTCCTTGAAACTTACGTTAAATACGATATAAAAAATCTTACTAATCAGGACATTTTGTGTTTAGCAGAAGCTTACCATAAAAATATATTAAGTTCGAATCTGCTATCTGCTGAAATTGGTGAAGAAAACTATTCAATTATTTCAAATTTAGCTGATGCTGTTGACTATACAAGTTTTGATGGAGCAATAAGCAAATTTGTAGGTGATGATGAAACAACTTGGGGATTAACAGAAAAGGAAATCCGCGATATAAAACTTATCTTTGATATTGGTCGTTTTGAGACATCAATTAAGACACGTTTATGGATGAAATTAATGATTGCAGGTAACTCATTAAGCATTGATGTTCTAGAAATAAAAATCAATAATCTCTATAACAATTTATAAGAATTTAATGGGTGTCAAGTAAAAGTACTTGACACCTTTTTTAGATGAAATTTTAAAATGAAAAACTGTTTATAAATTTTGATTTTTAAAAAGGCTTTTTACTAAAATAGTTCAAAAAGCCTTCAAAACAAAGATATTTTTAAGTTTATTAAATTAAATTAAAGCTTCAAAAAGGACAAAATCTTCTTTTTTTGTAATTTTAAAATTATATTTATTTCCTTCAACAAGGAATATTTTATAACCGTTTTTAAAGGCAAGAGATGCATCATCAGTGTTTTCTATATCACTATTTTGATAAGCTTCAAAATGAAGTTTATAAATACATTCAAAATCAAAAGATTGAGGGGTTTGAGCAAGGAATAATTCTTCTCGATTGATGATGCTTTCAACAGTCTTTTTATCTTTACTTAAATAAGTTGTATCTGAATCGCTTTGAACAGTGCAAACACATTTGTTTTCTTTTAATGCACCGATATTTTTATTGATGATTTCTTGAGAAACTAATGGTCTTGCAGCATCGTGGATTAAAACATTATCACCTTTTCCTGCAATAGATTTTATTTCTTTTAAACCATTAAAAACAGATAGTTGTCTAGTTGATCCACCTTCAACAATTTTGTTTACTTTTTTTAATGAATATTTTGAAACATAAGATTTAACAAGATCAATGTAATCAGAAGAAGTGACTACAATAATTTGATCAATAAAAGAATTTTCTTCAAACGCTTTTATTGTGTAATACAAGATAGGATGATTTTTACACATTAAAAATTGCTTTGGTATTTCATCACCAAATCTTAATCCTTTACCTGCAGCAACAATCAATGCAAAATTCATAATTTACTTTAATAATATTAACAAATTATCAACTTATTTTAAATTGTCATTGATTATAAAAAAATAAGTGATTTAATTAAGCCTAAGAAGGTAATCTTTATGAGATATTTGAAAACTTTAGTTGCAGGAGTAGCTGCTGGATTATTTATTGGAATTGGTGGAGCTGTATTTGTTGTTTGTTCAGCAAACGGCATGTCTTGGCTAGGATCAATTTTATTTTCTTGTGGTTTAATGTCAGTCTGTGCTTTTCAAGCTAAACTTTATACTGGAAAGATAGGTTTTGCTTTTCATTCAAATAAAGAAGAACTAATTGATCTTCCTATAATGCTTATTGGAAATGCTATTGGAGCTATAGGAACAGGATATCTCTTATTTGCTGCCTTTCCTCAAAACTTTATAGATACAGCTGTTTTAATTGCGGAAAATAGAGCAAGCGAGCCATTTTATGTTCCACTCATTATGTCATTCTTTTGTGGAATCTTAGTATATTTAGCTGTCTATGGATGGAAAGCACTTGAGAATTGGCCAGTGAAAGCAGTTCTTTTAATTTTATGTGTCACAGTTTTTGTTATGTGTGGAATGCAACACTGTATTGCAAATATGTTCTATTTCTCACTTGCTAATGGATGGAATTGGCAAACACTTTTAAACATTGTTTTGTGTGTTGCTGGTAATTCAATCGGTGCTATAACTGTTGATGCAATGATTGGATTTTTTAAGAAATAGGTAAACAATTCGAAAATTTAGCACCAAAATCAAATGAGGTTTTGGTGCTTTTTAATGTGTGATTATTTGTGTTTATATTTAAATAGGATGACAACGACAAAAAAAGAAATAATGATTAAAAAACATTGCATTTATGATTTTTTAGTTAGGAATTCTTTTTTTTGCAATGTTTTTTTCTATTGTTTGCAAAAATTTATACACTTTAAAAACAATCAAAAATTATCATCTTACATTTAAATATATTTAATGTAAGCGCTTTAAAATCTTGAATTTTGCTCATTTGTGTTCATTTCTATTTATTTATTTTCTTAATTTTGATTATTTATTAAGTTGCTAATCTAAAATCTTTAAAAAGATGATTTTCCGAAATCATTTAAGTATTATAAAGCCAGTATGTATGGTTACGAACAATTCTTAAGAGCAAATTTTTAGTTTATAAAATTGTTTTTTGCTATTTAGAAATAATTAGTGACCTTGCAACTAGGAACAAATGTTAGATTACTGAACTTACTAGTAGTGCTCATTTAGAAGATTATAAATAAGTTCAAATAATTAAACATTGTTTAGGAGGAAAATATGGGATTAAAAAAATTCAAAATGGTGCTTGGTGGCACCGCAACATTAATGGCATCTCTCCTTGCAACCTCAACAAGCGCATATTCAGTAGCAAAATCTGATCTTGCTATTGGGCGGATGGATGGCTGGTTTGAAGTTAACCGTGATATTTGGGAAACTAGAACAGTCAATGGTGTTAGAGAGTTCACAAAAGACTATGCTAGCTTGACTGAGTTTGCAGATGCATTGATTGCTCATTGTGAAAAGCAAGGTGAAGAAGGTTTTGCACTTTTACAAAATGAAAATAATGCTCTTCCATTAGCAGCAGGTGCTAACGTTACACTTTTTGGTAATAACTGTTTCAATATGCCAAATGGTCATACCGGTGTTAATGCAAATAACAACGCAGGTTCTTACAAGAAATTTATCACTTTAGCAGAAGGCTTAGCAGCAACTAACAAAGTTACAATCAATGATACAGTTGTAGCAGCTGACTTCGGTGGAAGAATGGCAAAAGCTCCTGGCTATGGTAGTTACACTATTCCTGAAAAATTTAGTGAAAAAGACACTTGGGTAATTCCTTCAAATTCAATTGGTATCGTCGCTGTTGGTCGTGGCGGTGGTGAAGGCTCTACTTATAAACCAGATTCAGCTTCAAATGCTGTTGATCCATTAGCTCTTTCTGATCAAGAAATTGCTATGATCGATTATGCAAGATCACATTGTGATAAAGTTGTTGTTTTAGTTGTTTCAGCTAACGCAATGGAACTTGGCCCAATTGTTAAAGGTGGAGATCACGAAGTTGACGCAATTGGTTTCTGTGGCATTCCAAATGATTACCAATATGGTGGTATCGCAAAAGTCCTCGTTGGTTTAGCAGATGCTACTGGCGGATTAACTGATACATATCTTTATGACAACTCATTTAACCCTGCAACAATTAATATGGGTCAACAACAATATGAAGATAAAGCTTCAATCGCTTTAACACAAGCACAAGATCCATATCATAGAGCAAGCCGTAACTATCAAGGCAACAACTACATTGTTGAAGCAGAAGGTATTTATGTTGGTTATAAATATTATGAAACACGTTACTTTGATTCAGTAAATGATCCTACTGGAACAAACGCAAAAAATACAATCGGTTCTACTAAGGCTGCTCAAGCTTGGGATTATAAGAACGAAGTTGTCTTCCCATTCGGTAAAGGCTTAAGCTATGTTCCATATGAACAAGAAGTTACTAAGGTTACAATGGACGTTTCCGAAAACGGAAAAACAACAGCTACAATCAAAGTCACAAACAAAGGAACAAGAAAAGCTAAATTCAATACTCAACTTTATGTCTCAAAACCATATACAGCATATGATAAAGAGAATAAGATTGAAAAATCAGCAATTGACTTCCTCAATTCAGCAAAAGTTGAAGTTGAAGCTGGACAAAGTAAAGAAGTCGAAGTCTCACTTCCAACAAGATATTTAGCAAGCTGGGATTCAAAAGGTGCTAAAACATATATTATGGATGCTGGTGATTATCACTTCACAGCAGCTAATGGAGCACACGAAGCTGTTAATAACGTCTTAAAGCAACTTGGAAAGACAACAGATGGTGGTGAAGGAACAGGTAAAGCCGTTAAAGTTAACCTTGCTCAATTAGATAAGACATCATTTGCTCATTCAAACGGACACGTAGTTACAAATGTTGCTGATGATGCAGATATTAACTACTATCTCCCAGACAAAGTCACATATATGACAAGAGCTGACTGGAGAACATATCCAAAGAATTATACAAACTTTGTTAATGGTTCAGGAATTGAATGCGAACCAGCATTTAAGATTGAAGATTCAGCAAAGAAAGATGAATGGTTAAAGATTTTACGTAACTTACAATACATCGGTGCCTACTATGATTCAAATAATCGTGGTGAACCATGTAAGAACGTTGAAGGTATCGTTCCAGAAAACGTTGGTGAAGGTAAAGAATTTGCTACAATGTGGGATTGGATTACATCATACAAACTTCGTAATCCTGAAGCATTCAAAGATGTTAACAGTGATATTTGGGAAACATATGCCCAAGCTATCAACATTAACGAAGCAGTTGGTGCTATTCTCCACGGTGGTAACACAACCGATACATTAAGTGTTGGTAACCCAACATCTGCTCAATCAGAATCAGTTGCTGGTTATTCACAAACATTAACAATTGTTCCTGCAAATGAAGAACAAGGTATTGCAAGACAAACATTAAAACTTAACGTCGCTTCAAATACACTTCTTGGAGCAAGCTTCAACCCACAACTTGCTTATGAATGGGGTAAATTAGAAGGCGAATGTAGCTTATGGCTAATGGACGAACAACATAAAGGACCTATTACAGTTTGGGGCGGTGGTCTTAACTTACATAGATCTGCATACAATGGCCGTAACTCAGAATACATGTCAGAAGATCCAATGTTAACAAACCGTATTGGTGCTGCTCAATATGAAGCATGCATGACAAAAGGTGCTATTAATGGTCCAAAACACATGGGCTTCAACGATCAAGAATTAAACCGTCAAGGTAACGCATGTTACATGACAGAACAAAAGATGCGTGAAACCGATATCCGTTGTTACGAAGGTGCATTACGTGCTGAAGAAGGTAACGGAAATGGTGTCATGATGTCATTTGCACGTATCGGTGCTCAAAACGTTACTAACATGGTTGGCTTACAAGTCGAAATCATGAGAGGTGAATGGGCATTTGACGGAATTATCACAACTGATATGGGTCAAGCTCAATATCATGAACCATACTCAATTATTAACGCTACAACATGTCAATACGCTGGATTTGGTGCTAGTGATTCATTTATTGGTGCCAACGGTCAAGACTTCTCAGATACAGCTAAAGATAAGACATTCTCTTACATCACTATGGCCGCATTAAAAGCTGATAATTATATTTGTGAAAAAGCACGTTTAACTAATAAGTATCAACAATTTACATTAGCTAATAGTGCTAACTACAATTTAAGACAAGCTAAAGATGGCGAAGAAGGTGAAGAATTTGAATTAGATGTTTATGTCGGAAGACTTGAACACGCTCCATGGGAATCAATCTTTGATGCAGCTACAATTACAACAGCTGTCTTAACAGGTCTTGCTGGTGTTGCATTCCTTGCTGCTTGCTTCCTTCCAGGAAAAAAGGAGATTTAAAACATGATGAACTTTCTTAAAAAACAAGCTTTAGGTGCTTACATTACTTTAGGTGCTATTGTAACTACCATAGTCGGATTAATCCTTTATGGTGTTACAGTTAACTGGGGCGATCAAATGCAAACAGCTAACGGTGGTGAATTATATCTCATAGCTTCAGATCCAATATTTGGAACTATCACTACTTTAGGTGTTTTCTCAGTTATATTCCTCGTTCTTGGTTTATGTATTCCTCAATTTAAACTCCAAGGTATAGTTGGTAAAGTTTTAGAGGTAGTTGGTTTTGTATTTAGATTACTTGCTCCTGTATTCTTAATCTTAACTTTCGTTGGATTTATTAACGGAACATTAACTGGCTTAGGTTGGACATTCTTCTCAAATGAAGAATTAGCCATCAACCCAGGTGCTGTTTGGACAGGTCATGTCAATATTGCAGGATTAGTTTTTGTCCTTCTTTCTGCAATTATTGCAATCGTTGCATCATTCTTTAAAGTTGTTAAAGACGATGAAGCTCCAGCAGTTGAAGAAAAACCAGCTGAATAATTATAATTAAATAAAGGAGATTATATTTATGAAGAAAAGAAAATTTGCAATTGCAGGTTTATCATCCTTACTTATTTTTGGATCAGTTGCTACAATGACAGCTTGTGGTCCATCAAAAGAAATGCCTGTTGAAGTAGTTACTTTAGAAAAAATCGAACTTGATACAACTAATGCAAAAACTCAATATTATGAAGGAGATAGTTTCGATAGAACTGGATTGCTCGTTAAAGCATTCTTCTCCGATGGTGGTGAGAGTTTTGTTGGAAACTATTCTGCTTCACCAGAAGGTCCATTTACATTAACTGATACAAAAGTCACAATTTCTTACACTTTTGAAGAAGTTACAAAGACCGCAGACCTTGCAATTACAGTTGCTAAAGTTGAAGAATCAGGAATTAGATGTGCTGGCAAAGGTTCAGGTTCAAGAGTTCAACCAATCAAAACTGCTTACAAAGTTGGCGAAACATTTGATAAATCAACAATGACTGTTTATTTACAATATAATAATGGTAAGGAACAAACAGTTACTGATTATACAATTTCTCCAGCCGGTGCATTAGCATTAACTGATACAAAAATCACTGTTACTTATAAGACCTGGACAGCTGAAGTTAAAATTACTGTTACAGAAGCATAATAGTTTTATTTAAAAAAATATTAAGACCGATGCAAATCGGTCTTTTTATTTGAGCATAAACGATAAATTATTCTTAATTTCGTGATATATTAGCTTTCAAATTTGCACATTATTGATTGTTTTTGCTCTTTTCATAGTTTTCGACTTAATATATAATTTTTTAAGGGGCAAAGATATGGCAGAAAAAAAGACTAATTTTTTTACTTTCGAAAGATATCAAGAGATATTAGATTATTTAAAAGTTCATAAAAGAGCAACTGTTGATGAATTATCAAAAGTCCTTTATGTTTCTCCTGCAACCGTTAGAAGAGATTTAACTGAAATGCAAAAGTTAAACATTGTTCAACGTACTCATGGTGGAGCTCTTTATATTGATAACAATGAAGACGTTTCAATTTTTGTCAGAATGAATGAGGGTTCATCATCAAAAAGAGATGTTGCTCAAATTGCTTTGAAGCATATTCCAGAATTTAGAACATGTTTTATTGATAACTCTTCAACCTCATATGAATTTGCAAAAATGCTTGATATGTCCTTTAAAACTGTTGTCACAAATGGTATTCATATTGCTACGACATTATGCGAAAAAGAAGACATTGAAGTTATATTTTTAGGTGGTGTTATTAAGTATAATTCATATGCTACAAATGGTAATTTTGCTACTGACATGCTTGAACATTTTAGATTTGATTTGATGATTTCTGGAGCTGCTGGAGTAAGACCAGATGGTACTTATGAGAGATCTCGTGAGACAATGGAAGTTAAAAGAATCGCTTTAGAAAGAAGCGAAAAAAAGATTCTTCTTGTTGACTCAACTAAATTTAAAAACAACTTTTTATATAGAGTTACTGACTTAAATGACTATGATGCTATATTTACAGATCTAAGTGATGAAGAAATTGCACCATTTAAAGAAGCAGGTATAAACATCATAAATAAATAGTTAAAAATGTGATATATATCACGCCGAAAAATATAAAAACCCTTCAAAACTCAATTAAAATATAAAATTAAAACAATTTTAAAAAAGGAAATTAATTATGAAATATGTTATTTACTTTCAAATCTTTGATGAAAAAAATCCATCTTTCACAACAAAGGTTATCAATATGGAATATCAAGCAACAAAAGATGGAGCAATTACAGCTTATAACAAATTTAAAAGTGAATGTCCTGATTTAGTTGTTCCTGATTCATATTCAGCAGAAGTTATTATTAATGTTTTAGATGATTCAAATAACGTCATTAATTTTCATTTCAGAAGAGTAAGATACGATTTTAGCGAAAAGAAATATTACGAAGAAGCTGCAAAGGAATATTTCGGAGTTTAAGATTTTAATAATTTATTTGTTTTTATTGTTGACATATTTTTCATTTGTATTAATATTTAAACGAGATTGATAGAGGCGCAATCGAAAAGAGTAACTTATGGAGGAGACATCCTAAGAAGTAAGTGAAAGGTGAGATTGCCGAAACATCTTCAAGGTATTGAGGATGATTGGGCTACAGGAGAACATCCTAGTAGACTCCTAGAGAAATCTAGAGGAGCTATCGGTGTAAATTCTAAAATGTTGGGTTGCATCGATACGATGCAATCTTTTATTTTACAGGAGGAATTTACAAAATGAGAAAAATGAGACTATTACATTCAGCTCGTTTACTCTTAGGAGTTGTTGCGCTTAGTGCTACATCATGTGGAGCAGAAAAAGTAACTAATGATATATTAGTTATTGGTATGGAATGTGCATATCAACCATTTAATTGGACTGTTAATAAATCAAGTGAATTCACTTTACCAATTAGTGGTACAAACCAATTTGTTGATGGTTATGATGTTTCTGTTGCTAAATACTTGTCTCAAGATTTAGGAAAAGAAGTAGTAATTAAAAAACTTGAATGGGATTCACTTATTATTTCTCTTCAAAACGGTGATATCAATATGATTCTTGCAGGTATGTCTGATACACCAGCAAGAAGACAAGAAATTGATTTTACTGCCCCATATTTATCAAGTGATTTAGCATTTTTAATTAAAACTGAAAATTTGCCTGCAGGTAATTCTAAAACAAATCCAATTTCTTATGAAAACTTATTAGAATTATTTAGAGGTCAAAACTTAGTTTGCCAATCATCTGTTGTTGGTGATGAATTTATTGATACATATTTTACAAGTAAAACCGAATATAATATTCACCATAATCAACCACAAGCTACCTATCCTTTAGCTGCACAAGACGTTAAAGCAGGAATTGCATTTGCTATGCCAGCTGAATTACCAGTTGTTGAAGCTATGACAAATTTAGGTGGTTTATCTGTCTTATATTGCGATTATCGTTCATTTATAAGTTCAGAAGATCTTGGTGGACTTTCAGTTTCTATTGGAACTAAAAAAGGAAATGATGAATTAACAAACGCATTAAATTCATCTCTTAACAAATTAACAGAAGAACAAAGAAGTCAAATGATGGGTGCAGCATCTCAAAGAAGTGCTGATAATGCATAATGTTTGATTGGGGAAAAATAGGAAAAATATTTGTAGAGAATTCTGACCTTATTTGGTCAGGGATTGCAACAACTGTAATCCTTTCTCTTTTTGGTACCTTTGTTGGACTTATTCTTGGCATCTTTTTAGCATATGGAAAAAACATCAAAGTAAGAGACACCGATATTTTTATTATTAAGATTTTAAAGCGGATTTTAAAAGGTTTTTGTGTAGGTTATAGCGTAGTTTTGCGTGGAACACCAATGATGGTTCAAGCATTAATTTTCAAATATGGTACTAATGCGCTTGGCTTAAATTGGGAAGATATTTCGTTTCCTAAAGAGATTTTAAATGTATTTAATGGATGGTTTCTTGCAGGATTAATTGTCATTACTTTTAATACCGCAGCTTATATGGGAGAAATTGTTCAATCAGGTCTAAATGGCGTTGATAAGGGTCAAATTGAAGGTGCAAGATCTTTAGGAATGTCTGGTGCGCAAACTTCACTTTTTGTAATTCTTCCTCAAGCAATTAGAAACGCTCTTCCAACAATTGGGAATGAACTTATTGTCAATATTAAAGACTCATCAGTTTTAAATATTATTGCTGTAAGTGAGCTTTTCTATCGATTAAAAAATATTGCCACAACTAATTATGCATTTTTAGAAGCTTATATTATCTTAGCTTTGATATATTTAGTTCTTACTTTAATTGCTTCAGGTATTTTGAAATTAATTGAAAAGAAACTTGATGGACAAAAGATTTCACTTAATCCTTTTGGAAGATATTTAAGAGCAAGGAAGGAGATTTAATATGTCTGAAACAATATTAGAAATTAAAAACCTTGCTAAATTTTTTGGAAAAACTAAGGTATTAAGAGATATTTCGCTAAATGTTGAAAAAGGCGATGTTATCGCAATAATTGGACCTTCAGGAAGTGGTAAATCTACTTTTTTAAGGTGCTTAAATTTACTTGAAGAACCTACAAGAGGAGAACTCATTTTTAAAGGTGAAACATATTTTCATATTATTAAATGTAAAAATGATTTTGTTGATTATGAGGCTTATCATAAGGCATTAGATGCATATGAAGAAGAATTAGTAAGAACAGAAGATAATTTAGCAATTTATCAAAATCTTAAAATTGAAGGTAAAGTAGATGATAGTTTAAATAAGAAAATTGCTAAAGCTAAAAAAGAATTTAAAGAAGTAAGAAAACATCCAGTTCAGAAGATTGATTTCTTTGATTCTAAAAGTTATGAAGAAGCTATAAAAAACACTCCTAAATTTTCGATTTCAAATAAAGAAATCAACAAAATTAGATCAAAAATTAATATGGTTTTCCAATCATTTAATTTATTTGAAAACAAGAGAGTAATCGATAATTGTTGTTTAGCACCTGTTAAAGTTTTGAAAATGAGTAATGCTGAAGCAAAAGAAATTGCTATTAAAGAATTAACTGCTGTTAATATGCAAGATAGAATGAATTATTATCCTCGAGAACTTAGTGGAGGGCAAAAACAACGTGTAGCTATTGCTAGAGCGCTATGTATGAATCCAGAAGTTATTTTATTTGATGAACCAACATCAGCCCTTGATCCAGAAATGGTTGATGAAGTTTTAAATGTTATGAAAAAACTTGCTTCCGAAGGAAGAACAATGATTGTTGTTACACATGAAATGAATTTTGCAAAGAACGTTGCAAATAAAGTCATCTTTATGGATAAAGGTTATGTTGTTGAAAGCGGTAATCCAAAAGACATTTTTGAAAATCCAAAAACTGATAGACTAAAACAATTTTTAAAAATGAATTAAAGATATAATTATCTAAAAAGTTTGCAAAAACTAAATATTTTTATTAAATTTTAAGACAAATAATCTAAATAGATTTAATTTTTAATCTGTTTGTGATATTATTTTACAAATGAAAAATATCTCTGAAATACAAAAGAAAAAAGTTGTCATTATTGGCGCTGGTGTTTCTGGCATGAGCGCAGGTATCTATTGTTTAGATAATGGTTTTGATGTTGAAATTTTTGAGAAACATTTTATTGCAGGTGGACAATGTACTGGCTGGACTAGAGATGGTGTATTCATTGATGGATGTGCACATTGGGTTGTAGGTACTAATCCAAATAGTGATTTGTATCCACTTTGGTATCATATAGGTGCATTAAATGATCAATCTATAATTCATGAAACAGAATATTTTACAAAATATGTTGTAGGTAACGAAACTGTAACTTTTTATTCTGATATCGATAAATTAAAAGCAGAACTTTTAAGAGTTGCTCCAGAAGATAAGAAATTAATCAATAGATTCATTAACGATATTAAAGCTTATCAACATGTTAGAATCCCTTTAAATAAACCTATTGATTACATGAATTTATTTGAACTTACTAATTTTGGAATTCAATTCTTGCCACTTTTAGGTCCTTATCTCAGATTGAAAAAAATGAATGTTAGAGATTTCTCATCAAAATTTAAGTCACCTATCTTAAAAGAAGTATTTTTAAGAGTTCTTGATGCTGATTTTAATTTCCATTCATTTGTATATATCATGCAAGCTTTATGTAAAAGAGACGCTGGTGTTATTGAAGGCGGATCTTTAAAAATGGCGAATAATATCTTAAAAACTTATGAATCTAAGGGTGGAAAAATTCATTTTAATAGTGAAGTTCAAGAAATAGTTATAGAGAACAATGTTGCTAAAGGTATTATTCTTAAAAATGGTGAAAAAATAGATGCCGATTATGTTGTTTCTGCTTGTGATGCACATTTTATGCTTAATACATTATTAAAAGGAAAATATAAAGATAAATATTTTGATTCAAAATTTAGTGATTTAAAAAACAATCCTTTAAATGCATGTATGTTGTTCTCTTATAAAGTTACTAAATCTGGAATGTACAATTATCCAAAAATGGTTTCAATCCCATGTGATGAATTTGAAATAGGCGACACTAAAGTAAGATTCATGAGTATTAGAAACCACGCTTACGATAAGACACTTAATGGGGATGCTTCAACTTTGATAGTCATGATTCCTACTAAAGATGGTACTTATGATTATTTTAAAGCTATGGATAAAAAGACTTATCGAGAAACAAAAGCAAAATTTGCTGAACTAATTCGTATAAAAGTTAAAGATTATTTTGAGATGAGCGATGATGAAATTAAGTGTATTGATGTTACAACTCCATTAACTTATGAAAGATATACAAACGCATATCGTGGATCATATATGGCTTTTATTTCAACTAATCATCCAAAGAAATTAATGCGTCCAGGGCTAATTAAAGGACTTAAAAATTTTGTAATTGCTGGACAATGGATAATGGATCCAGGCGGCTTACCAATTGCATTATTTAGCGGAAAACATGCAGCTATAAGAATATGTAAAATGAATAAGCAAAAATTCGTAAATAAAGAAGAAAAGGCTGCAAAACTCAAATTATTTTTCTCTTCTAAGTACAAATACACAACTTAAAAAGCCAGTTTCTAACTGGCTTTTATACTTACTAAATTCTATAGATTAAGCAGCTTGAGGAAGGCCTAAACTAAGGTAGCCATTTTCATCTGCTAAATTAGTGCCGTGTAATGAGATATCTAATGTCTTGCTTTCAGAAGCCTCAACAGCAGCAATCATCATAGCGCTATTTGAAGATTCTTGAATAATTGGTAAGAATTCAAGCGACAATGATTTATCGGCAGCTTTACATTTGAACCAATCAAATTCTTGTGAAACATTTTCTAAGAATGTGAATATAAAATTAGTAATTGATTCAGAAGGAGTCACATCACCAAAAGCTAAAGTTTCAAATTTAAGTGGAAGTGAATATCCTTGAGGTTCTAAAGCAGTAGTATCAACATAAAGTTGAGTTGTATAGCCATTAATTGATAAAGAAGCAGTGAAAATTAATTTATCATCATATATATTTGTGTATAAATCACTTAAAGTAACATAATTTGTTTTCTTTACACCATCTTCTTCAATTGTAGTGAGGTAACCTGTTCCAATAAGTCCATTAGCACAAAGTTTTGCGCTCATATCTTTTTCGTTAACATTAGCAATGTGACCTGTATTAAGTAAATCTGTAATATCAACTTGATCAAGAATAAGTGTATCAAATGCTTCATCTTGAGCAAGGTTTTCACCATTATAAGCTTCATTATTAGTAATTCCGATTGAAGTAAGGTCTAATGTTTTGACTTTATTTTTAATTGAATCACTTACTGGTTTATATCCATTAATTAAATAAAGATACATATCTTGTGTGTCTTCTTTTGTAATGATATTTGCGTTCAATAAAGTATCGATTTGATCGCAATGTTGATTCATGTGTAAGTCTTTATCATATGCTGGATAAGCATATTTTGCATTTGCATGGAATTTATCAGCATTTAAATCTAATTGAATACTGTTATTGAAATCAAAAGTGAAGAGTTTTTCAGTAATTAATAAATCAATAACATCTAAAACGATATCAGAACCTTCATTTTGCATTTTAGATTTAACATCATTATAAAGATCAGATACTTTATAAGAGATGCTTAAATTATCTAAATCTACTTTGAAGTTAAAACCGGCATCAGATGCAGCTTTATTGACATCTTCAGATTTGACAAACATTTTACTAATAGAAGAAGTGAAAGTACCATCACCTAAAAGTTTACCAACTCCGAATTTATTAATTTTAAAATAGAAAGCGCCATCTTCATCGGCTGTTTTGTAATCCAAAGTCGTTTCTAAAACAACTCTCGTATTTAAAATAGGAGTTGTGACTTCGATGTAAAAATTGTAATTTGTTCCGTCAATTAAAATATAAGCTTGTTTGATATAGTCTTTAGCTTGTGCAGGAAGAGCTGTGTCTTGAATGTAGCTTAGGAAGCCATTGAGTTCTTCTTGACTGACAGATAATTTTACTTTTGAAGTTTCTTGAGTTTTATCAATTGAATAAAATATCTTTTTGTTTCCAAATTCTTGGAAGTCATTAAAAGGAACTTTATCAACTTCAACGGTAGTATCATCTTTTATAAAGCCAAAAACAAGAATAATTGGTGCTGCAATTAGACCAACACCGAGCAATAATGCTAAGATCTTAAAGAATTTCATATTTTTATTATACTATAAAAATAAACTTATAAAAGAGTGTAATTTTTTGAGTCAAAAACAGTTAAGATTATTTGAAATTTGAAATTGAATTTGTATTTTTAAATTATAAATTGTTGAAAAACCCTTCAAATCTCAAATATTTTTACTTTTTTATTAACAATTTTTCATTTTAAATTTTCAAAAACATTTTAGTATTTAATATTTATATTATGTGTTAATATTCTTTTAGTAAGGAGTTTTAGGTATGAATAAGAAATTATTGTCGTTAGCTGCTAATTTCATTATTGGCTTAATGTTACTATTTCTTGGACTTACCATTGTAGTAGGTGGTTCTGCTGGAAATATCGTTTTAGCTGTCTTTGCTATGTTTCTTGGATTTGGATATTTAATTGTTGGATTATTAAATTTCTTAAAAGTATCTGATGATTCATTTGGCAAAATATTAAGAGCATTAGAAATTTCTATTTTTCCAATTTATATAATTGTAGAAGTAATAGTAGAAATGTGTCTTTTGGGAGCACAAAATTTAAGTCCAGCTGACTACATTTTAAAGATTGCTTTATTGGCAGCTGCTTTAACAACTGGAATTTTTGCCTTTGTAACTGCGTTTTCAAAGAATGAAAATCTTCAAAAAGTTTTAGGAATCGCACTTGTAGGCTTTATTGGTTTACATCTTTTATCGTTTGTATTTGTTACTGGAGGAGGATTAAACACACTTGGTGGATTAAGTTTGGTTGGTTTAATTCTTTTTGCTTGTTATCTTGTTTTATCAGTTGATGTTTTTAAAAATACTTTGATTAAAGCAAAAGGAGATGCTGAAAAACATTTATCTGACAATAAAAGTGAAGTAAAAAATCAAGAAAACACTCAAGAAGAATCTTCTAATGAATCAAGTGAAGAAAAGATTGAAGAATAATCATCCTCTTAAAAAGGTGAAATTTTAGTCCAAAAAATAATATAAAATTTGTCAAACATTGCAAAAAGAGGAAAAAACCAGCATTATATTTGC
>Ga0247608_10001057_pt1 | contig 40167 bp, 30 predicted proteins | sample 176DNAGHGlowgp2_FD_193490 | JGI IMG/M metagenome (GOLD analysis project Ga0247608, IMG submission 193490) | Sheep rumen microbial communities from Palmerston North, Manawatu-Wanganui, New Zealand - 1766 DNA GHGlow gp2 | ecosystem: Host-associated > Mammals > Digestive system > Stomach > Rumen ...
CGAGTGAGATGATGATCGCCATGATCAGGCCCATCTTGCGTTCTTTCTTCTTCATGTCTTTTACCTCTCTTTTTACTTCTCCAAGGTCGGTGTCGACCAATATATGCAAGTCGCTCTTCGGGTAGGCCGAACATGGATGGATGTATCCGTATTCCACGTCTGACCTGCGTCTCGAATCAGCAGACTCGGGAGCATAGATTTCGCCGGACTTGAGGCGGGTCCTGCACCACCCGCATTCGCCGCTCCGGCAGCGGCTCCTTACCCTGATCCCGGCACGTTCTATTGCTGTGAGGATCGTCTCGTCAGATCTTGCAGGGATCCTGATCCTCTTGCCGGGAAGGTCAACTGTTACCGTGTAGTTAGCAGTGGCGCCTGAAGGTGCCTTGGGCGTGCCTGCTGCTTCATAGCGTATGCGCCTTCCGGGAAGACCGAGCTTTGCTGTCTCTCCCCTGACAAAGTCATACATTGCAGAAGGTCCGCAGACAAATACCGTGTAATCATCAGCAGGCTTATACTTGCTGATCAGTTCCGCCGAGATGAATCCGTTCTCAAAGCCATCCTTGCTCTCATCAGACAGCACGTAGATAACTCTGAATGAAGCGACGGAAGATGCCAGCTTATCAAGTTCATCTTTGTAGAGGATCTCTGCTTCGGTGTTGCATCCGTAAATGAGCGTCAGATCGAAGTCCTCAATGCCGTCACGGATCGCGCGCGCCATCGACAGGAAGGGGGTGATCCCCGATCCGCCTGCGAGACCTACGACATACCTGCTGTCACGCATCGGTTCGTAGAACAGTTCGCCTTCGGGAGATGAGCAGATCACTTCATCGCCAACTTTCCAGTTGTCAAGGATATGGGATGATACAAACCCGTCCTTGACCCGCTTCACGGTTATCTCATATATTCCCTTATCCGCATCGGCGGGAGATGATGATACCGCATACGGACGGTTAGTCTTCGTGCCGCCGATATCAGCTTCAATGCTTATGTACTGACCTGCTGCAAACGGTGCGGCAGATGCTCCCTGAAGCCTTATCATTTTCGCATTGGGGAGGTCTTCTATTGCCGCGATCTTCATCACCTGTCTGTCGGGATGGAGGAGGGATGCAACCTTGTTGGTATTGTATTCGGAACTGCTCTTTGGGATCCTGGCCTCAGCTGCCCCGATCTGTTCGCGCCTGGCGGGAATGATCTTATCAAAGTTCTCAGCAGGAACTGACTCGAGTGCCTTCTTCAGATTCTCAGAACTCATCTCTTACCACCTCCCATAACATAACCCATAACGGGGAACGCCGCCTGATTGCCGCCCGCAAGCGTGGGGAGGAAACCCGACAGCCTGCTGCCGTGCGCACCGCAGAAGAACAGTCCGGGAATACTCTGCTCTGATCCGCCTGCAAGAGTCCTCGAGGACATTCCGTCCCACCTTGATGAGTGATATCCGTAGATACAGCCCTGAGGTGTTCCCATATACCTTGCGAAAGTGGAAGGTGAAGCCGTGACGATCTCTTCAATGTGCGGCGTCAGATCGTAACCCAATACCGTCTCCGTCCGCTTGATGAGCTTGGCAGCCAGTCTCCTCTTGGCTTCCCTGTAATCACTTAGTGCGACTTTCTCCCATGCGTCTGATGCGAGCGCCATGGTGATCGCGAAATGCGTTGTCCCCTCAGGAGAACATGAAGGGTTAGCAATGTTAAGACATGTACAGGTTACGTTATCCACTTCATCTTCGAGCAATGTCGGTGAAGCTGCATGCTCGAAGAGCACCTTTGTGTCAGTCGTTGAATTCAGGAATACGTTGTAGTCCCTGATACCCAGTTCCTCAGGAGACTTATCAAGTCCCAGGTAGACAACAAATCCTCTGAACCCGAGCTGCCTTGCTGATGTCTTTTTGAGTTCGAATTCGGGTATCAGTGACCTGTCGTCGATCATCCTTGAATAGACATCATCAGGGAACGCATTGGATATGACGGCACAAGTCTTGTAAGTCATTCCGTCTGATGTGGTAACGGAATCAACGGCGCCGTTCTTCGTGCCGATCTTAACGGCTTCCCTGTTGAAGATGAAGTCGCACCCGCATTCCCTCGCGCGCTTCTCGATCGCATTTGCGATCTCGTGCGATGTCATGGAAGGAATGTATGCGCCATGACCATAATATCCTGCGATCATGAGTATGAACCTGGAAGCATCGATCGTATCCAGATCTGATCCCTGATACGGCCAGTACGCGCCCATGATATCGATCGCCTTCTGAGGCAGTCCTATCGCTCTGAAGAATTCGCCTGCGGACAGGGTCATGAGCTTGCAGTATGAAGAGTATTCATTCTTCAGGACGGCAGGATCAGGGCGCCCGCGCATCTTGCCGTTATACTCAAAGCCGCGTTCCATCTCTTCGGCTGCATCGAATATCAAGTCGATCTTCGGAGTTATGCCGGGGCACTGGCTCTCCATGAATGCGGTAAATCTCTCCCTGCCGTGAGGCACCGTAACATCAAGCTCGATATTGCTTCCGGGGGCTACCACGAGCCTGTATGAATTGGGAAGCTTGATCCAGTTGACCTTGATGCCGAGTTCGTCGAAGAGCTTGCCGAGATTGCCTCTGTCTTCACCCTCGCCAAAGTCGGGGATCTCATGGAGCGAAGCTTCAAATTCAAATCTTTCCCTGACAAAGCTGGCAGCTGCACCGCCAACAGTATTATTACGTTCGATAACGAGAGTCTTAAGTCCCAGTTTGCTCGCACGAAGGGCAGCCATGAGACCGCCGTTGCCGGCACCGATCACTATAACATCGTATTTGTCTGCCATCAGAAATCCCTCCTTGTGGGACGCTACAGAATTATTGTAGCAAAAGGAGGGAATATCAAATTTCTAAATTAAATTTACTTTTTTGTACTATATGCACAATCGCCGGATATCAGAACGGCATGTTATCCGGATCGGGTGCTCCTCCGGCAACACCGGTGCTTCCCGACAGGAACTCCATGTCCTCATCAGACAGTTCGAAATCAAAAACATCGATATTCGATCTGATCCTTTCTTCATTGACTGATTTGGGAAGAGGGAGGAAGCCCATCTGCAGGCTCCATCTGATCGAGATCTGCGCGATGCTCTTGCCGTATTTGGAGGAGAGGAACCTGATGTCATCCGCGTCGAAGATCCTGCCTGTTCCGAGGGGACTATACGCTTCGAGGATCATGCCCTTCTCTCTTGAGTATCTGACGACCTCATCCTGGGTGCATCCGGGGCAGAGCCTGATCTGGTTGACCATGGGTGCGATCTTAGCCGTATCAAAGAGCGCTGACAGGTGCAGCGGCATGAAATTGCTCACACCGATCGCCCTGATCTTCCCATCCTCATAGAGTTCTTCCATCGCTTTCCACGTCTCTGAATTAGCCTTCTGCCAGTTATCCCTGAACTTCATGGGCCTGGGCCAGTGGATGAGGAAGAGATCGACATAGTCGAGCCCAAGATCCTTAAGGGACTGCTCGAAAGAACTCTTCGTTATCTCATATGTATGGTTATCGTTCGTGAGCTTCGTCGTTACGAACAGGTCATCTCTATTGATGCCGGACCTTCTGATGCCATCGCCGACGCTCTTCTCGTTGCCGTAGGCCTGAGCAGTATCTATGTGTCTGTATCCTGCCTCGATAGCGGTTCTTACTGCTTCTGCCGCAGCCTCGCCTTCAGGCGTCTGCCATGTGCCAAAGCCGATGGAAGGAATCTTTACACCGTTTGAGAGTGTGAGAAAATCTGTTGCGTTAGTCATGGGTTTTAATCTCCTCATAGGATCTTGAATAGATGATAATCGACAGACGATATTTAAGTCAATTGTTGACAAGAGGGAATTCTCTGTTAAAATTGAAAACGATTCTCAATTTCGAATTTACGGAGAAATGATATGAAGAGATTAATTGCAGTGATATTGTCAGTAGTCATGGTGCTTACTTTCGCGGCCTCGTGCAGCAGTAAGCAGGGTGATTCGAAGAAACTGAAGATCGTTACGACGATCTTCCCGGAGTACGACTGGGTGATGAACCTTCTGGGTGACAATCCCGCGGGTGCTGAGGTTACCATGCTGCTGGATAAGGGAGTGGACCTTCATAGCTTCCAGCCAACTGTCGACGACATCATCACGATCTCTTCATGTGACCTCTTTATATATGTTGGCGGCGAGTCAGATGCATGGGTACACGATGCGCTCAAGGAAGCGGTAAACAAGGACATGGTCGTTCTAAACCTGATGGAAGTATTGGGCAGCAGTGTTGTCGAAGAAGAGGAAGTTCCCGGAATGCAGGCTGAGGAAGAGGAAGAAGAGGAGGGCGAAGTCGAATACGACGAGCATATCTGGCTCTCTCTTAAGAACGCCAAGACGCTTTGCGGCAAGATCACCGAGAGCCTCAAGAAGATCGACAGTGCAAATGTTTCTGTTTACGACAGTGCCCTCGAGACATATAAGGGCAAGCTCGACGATCTTGACGGCCAGTATCAGAAGGCCGTATCAGAGGGCACTAAGGATACTCTCATCTTCGGTGACAGATTCCCGTTCAGATACATGACAGATGATTATAAGCTTAAGTACTACGCAGCCTTCAAGGGGTGTTCGGCTGAATCCGAAGCAAGCTTTGAGACGATCGTGTTCCTTGCAGGCAAGGCAGATGAACTGGGGATCAGTTGCATCCTGAAGATCGAGAACAGCGATGGCAAGATCGCACAGAGCATAATCGATAATTCCAAGGACAAGAACAGGACTGTCTTATCCCTTGATTCGATGCAGGGCATCACTGGAGAGGATGTAAAGAACGGCAAGACATACCTGGGGATCATGGAGTCAAATCTCGAGACTTTGAAGGGCGCCCTGAAATAAGACGGTCCTTACAAAATTGACAATACCCCCCTGTCGTAATAAAATGTTTTAAATTATGTTTTGAGGGGTAATTATGAAGAGATTCAATGTTATGGCAACGGCACTCCTTATCGGTGCAGTGTGCATATCGGCGGCAGGATGCAAGGATGCCGCAACAGAGGATACAGGACTTGTAGTGCTCGCATCAGAGACGGAAGCTTCGAGCGTTCCTTCGGAGAGCAAGACTTCTGAAGCAGGTGCACAGACGTCTGCTTCATCTGAGACGAAGGCAGCCGTTACAGGTTATTATTTCGAGTATAAGGGCGTGCCGGTCAAGCCCGGCATGAAGGCTGACGAAGTAGTCAGCGCCATCGATGACGAATACGATAAGTTCGAGGCTGAGTCCTGTGCTGCACAGGGCCTCGCCATTACTTATACTTACGGCGGCGGAGTCTTCACCATCTACACAGAGGACGAGGACGGCGCTGCAGTCGTTAAGATGATAACCGTCTTCAAGCCGGATGTTGCCACACCTGAAGGTATCAAGGTTGGCGACGCGAGAGAGCAGGTCGAAGCCGTATATGGCAAAGCCACAATGTCTGACGATGATTCCTCCGAGTATATCAAGGACGGTATCGAGGTTTCTTTCGTATTTGATAGCGGTGTTGTTGAGATGATCAACTACAGTGCTGAATCATCAGAAGTGTAAGTCGTCTAACGGATAAGGAGTGAAGGGATATATGTCAACTGCAAAAAAGATCCTGATCGGTGCCGGATGCACCGTTGTCATAGGTGCAGTCATAGGAACTGCATACGGCATAAGGGCAAACAACCTGAAGAATTCATCGCTTGGCGAGGTTACGCTCGAGTGCGGCCAGGAGATCACGGTCGACAAGTTCTTTGATGCAGTTCCTGATGATGTGTCTTTCATCACCGATATATCTCAGATAGATGTAAATAAGGAAGGATCCTACCAGATATCGATCAATAACGGAGGTTATGTCACGAAGAGTGTCCTGAACCTTAAGGATACGACTGCTCCTTCTGCGGATCCCGTTCCGCAGGACGCATATGTGAACCAGCTCCCGGACCCCAACGACTGCATCACAAATATCGTTGATGCACATGAGGTCAAGGTCGAGTACGAGGCGGATGTTGACAAGAAGATCAATGCCCCCGGCGGCGTCATGATCGGCATCGTGCTGACAGACAGTTGCAACAACAAGACTACCGTTGAAGTTCCTTTCAATGTCATTGAGGATAATTACGCGCCGATGATCAAGGGCGTTACTGACTATGAGTTTGAAGTTGACGAGTTCAAGTCCGGCGGATTCAATTTCCTCGACGGCATAACATGCGAGGACGATTACGATAAGGATCCCACTCTTACGGTCGATGATTCGAAAGTGGATTTCTCAAAGGCAGGCGAGTATGTGCTGACATATTCATCAAGCGATGACGCGGGCAACGGCCGCGAAGTTACGGCTATGGTGCTTGTTACGGCAAAGGCGACTCCTACTCCTACGCCTACTGCCACACCTACTCCCAAGCCTGACAAGAAGACTGATAAGAAGCCCAAGAAGCCTACGGCAACTCCTACACCTACTCCCAAGCCGTCTGATTCAGACAGCCACAGGAGGAAGTCAACGCCTACGCCGACGGCAAAGCCTACATCGGCTCCTTCTTCCGGTAAGTCCGGCAAGACGACTAAGGCAAAGGAGGCTGTAGCAAAGGCGCGTTCCGTCCTCAAGGGTATTACTACCAGCGGAATGAGCAAGGAGCAGAAGGCCTTCAAGGGTGTATGGTGGTGCCATAAGTACATCAAGTACAACCACAATGCATCAGATGAGAGTTCATGGGCGAAGTCTGCGATCAGCGGTTTTAAGACGAAGAGAGCTAACTGCTTCGGCTATTACTCTTGCTGCAAGGCCATATTCGATTCGCTCGGCATCTCCAACAAGCAGGTGAGAAGAGTCGGCGGTGCGAAGCATTTCTGGAATCTCGCTTATCTGAACGGCGGTTGGTATCACTGTGATTCCACGCCTTTCCGCGGCGCTGGAGTCAAGTTCTGCTTCATGATGACTGACAAGAACGTTAAGGCGGCCAAGGGCTGTCACTGGTTCACGAGCGGCAATTATCCCAAGAGATCTACTGTTGATGTCCAGAAGTATCTGAACTACTCGAGCGGTACGATCAGCAAGGGAATGCCTAAGCCTAAGGCAACCAATACGCCTACGCCCAAACCGACTGCAAAGCCTACGAAGAAGCCAACGGCATCGCCGACTTCCAAAGCTCCGGCAACGGCGAAGCCTACTGCAACGGCAACGGCAAAGCCTACCGCAACGGCAACGGCGACAGCAGCAACGCCGACACAGGAACCTAAGGATTAAAGTGGCACATATGTTGAAGTACCCGGATGCAGCCAAAGGAGTCGGCAGGATATTTGTTTCAGAGATAATGGCATTGTGGATAGCGGTATCCGCTCTTGTGCTGCTCATTGCAGCGCTCGTAGTGCTGGCTTTTGAAGACATCAGTGAGGAGATCATCATAAGGTGGATCAGAACGGGTGAGAGCATACATCTGACCCCCGCGCTGATAGTTCTCATCGTTGCCGGTTCCACTCTGATAATCAGTGCGATAGCTGCAGTAGTGCTCCTGGTATCCGGATTAACAAGGGCAGCAAAGGATGAGAAATTGTTCAAGTTGTCATTCCTGTTCCTCATCATCGCGGTGCTCTCTGCGATCGCGGAATTCATCTTTTCCAGGTTCGCGCCATTTGTTGCAGACGGAATAAGCGTCCTGTTCCTGATAAGCAGGTTCCTTATCACGTACTACGTTCTCATGGGTATCAATAACCTCGCGGTTAAGCTAGACAGGAATGATGTATCAAGGATAGCCTTAAGATGCCGTAACCTTATCTGCTTTACTTATATCGTAGTGGCATGCGTTACGTTCCTGTCTGCGCTCATACAGAATAATATTGGCATCATGATAGTTAATTCCGTCATCGGCATTAATCTGCTGCTCGACATCGTTTGTTATTTTATCTACCTTGTGGCACTCCGCAGGGCCAAAAAGATGCTCAAGCTGGCCAAAGAGTAACCGATTTTTGGCTCTTTATGTAAGCTTGGTTTTGTATTAAAATTACAGTATCCGTTCAAAGGAGATATGTTATATGGAGAATTCTAAGATGAGACTAGTTACAAGAAGCGATTTTGACGGCCTCGTTTGCGCTATGATCCTCAAGGAGAAGGGGCTCATCAACGACATAAAATTCGTTCATCCCAAAGATGTTCAGGATGGTAAGATCGAACTGACGGAGAACGATATAACGACGAACCTCCCTTTCGATCCGAGGCCTTCACTGGTGTTCGATCACCACGAATCAGAACTCTTGAGAGTCGGTGATGCGGCACTGAAGGAGAAGTATATCATCGATCCCGATGCTAAGAGCGCCGCACGCGTTGTCTATAACTATTACGGCGGCAAGGAGGAACTTCCCAGGATCTCCGAAGAGCTCATGGAAGCTGTGGACAAGGGCGATTCCGCTGATTTCACGCTCGATGAGATCTTAAATCCCACAGGCTGGGTACTCATGAACTTCATCATGGATGCGAGAACGGGTCTCGGAAGATTCCATGATTTCAGGATCTCCAATTATGATCTTATGATGGAGCTTATCGATTACTGCGTAAACCACACTGTAGATGAGGTCCTCCAGATCCCTGACGTCAAGGAGAGGGTGGAGCTTTATTTCGAACAGCAGGAGCTCTTCAAGGAACAGCTCGGAAGGATCGCACGTGTGGAAGACAAGGTCATTGTCATCGATCTGCGCAATGAAGAGACGATCTATGCAGGCAACAGGTTCATGATCTATGCTCTGCATCCCGAGACTGAGATCTCAGTGCATGTTGCATGGGGATTCAAGAAGCAGAATACTGCAGTCATGATCGGCAAGTCCATTGTCAACAGGGCATCCAACGCCAACATCGGTGAGCTTTGCCTCAAGTATGGCGGCGGTGGTCACAGGAATGCCGGAACTTGCCAGATCGACAACGATAAGGTTGATTCCTGCCTGCCCGATATCATCAAGGCGCTTAATGATGCATCATAAGCTTGAACTGTTAAGAGATATTATCAGAGGCTGCGGCTCTTTGGCCGTGGCCTTTTCTGGTGGCGTCGATTCCACTTTCCTGTTGTATGTGGCGCATGAGGTATTAGGTGACAGGGCAATAGCCGTCACATCAGTAACAACTGTCTTTCCGCGCCGCGAGAAGGATGAGGCATCTGATTTCTGTGCCGGGCACGGGATAAGACAGGTTATCGTGGAGTATGACGAGCTTGAAGTCCCGGGCTTTGCCGACAATCCGCCTGACAGGTGTTATCTTTGCAAGAAGGCGCTGTTCTCTAAGATGATCTCGGTCTGCCGCGCCGAGGGGATAGATCACATTGCAGAAGGGTCCAACACGGACGATGACGGCGATTACAGACCGGGACTTAAAGCCATAGCGGAACTCGGTGTATCAAGCCCTCTGAGGGAAGCAGGTCTTACGAAGAACGAGATAAGGGAATTGTCGCGGGAGTTTGGACTGCCGACCTGGGATAAACCTTCATATGCCTGCCTTGCATCAAGGTTTCCGTATTATCATAAGATCACGGCAGACAAGCTTGCCATGGTCGAGAAGGCGGAAGACTATCTTATCAGCGCAGGTTTTCGGCAGGTGCGTGTTAGAGTGCACGGAGACGTTGCCAGGATCGAAGTTCCCGTTGAGTGTATGGAGACAGTCTTGAGAAGCAGGGAGGACATAGTATCAGCTCTGCAGGGTTTTGGATTCCTGTATGTGTCGCTGGATCTTGGCGGGTATAAGACGGGGAGCCTTAACAAGGGATTATAAGCATCACTGTAAGTATCATTGTACGAAGGGTGTCCCTGGTGGCTAATGACTCTGGATAATCCACAAGATTCTCTACTTTTGTGCACGAAAACCATGTTTCGTGCAACAAATAAGAGAATCTTAATTGAAATTCTCTACTTTTGTGCACGACAGCGGTATTTCGTGCAGGAAATAAGAGAATTATATTTGGGCTGTTTTTCCTGGCAATGATTAGAAACGTCAGTAAGCACGGTATTGCCGTGTCCCCGGTGGCTAGAAATTGTATTTTATATCTACTCGCAAGTGACTTGCGAGTAAATCCCGTTTTTGTTGCGAGTTGATTTCAAGCCCCATCACAGTTAAGCCTCAATATCCCTTCCTTCAGCCGCTGCAATCCGTCTTCCAAAGTCACCTTGGGACAGGCGACGTTAAGCCTTAAGAAATCATCTCCGTCAGTACCGTAGTGAACGCCTTCAGTCAGGAACAATCCTGTAGTCTTTCTGATATGCTCTGCCACATAATGGCTCTTATAACCTGTCTTGCTGATGTCGATCCAGAGCAGGTATGTTGCATCCCCCGGAACGACATAGAGGACAGGGATATTCTCTTTGATAAACTCAGTAACGCGCACACGGTTCGTGTAGATATATTTGCGGAGCTGGTCAAGCCATTCACCGCACTTGGAAAATGCCGTCACGGCAGCTGTCACCGCGAAAGAATTCGGCTCAGCGACCTCATCCGTGTTGATGGCTCTCCAGATCTTATGGCGGAGCCTGCTGTTCGGCACCGAGATACATGCGGTCTTGAGGCCTGCAAGATTAAAAGCCTTGGTAGGAGCTAAGAGGGTTATGGAATTGTCGCGGCATATGTCTGAGCAGGACGCGAACGGCACGTAGGAGACCCCGGGCGTGGTGATGTCACAGTGGATCTCGTCAGATACTACGGTCACGTTGTTCTCATGGCAGAGCCTGCCGACTTCAGCGAGAGTCTCCCGGTCCCAGATCCTTCCTGCAGGGTTCTGCGGATTGCAGAGGATCATGAGCGTTACCTGCGGGTCAGAAAGCTTTTGTTCAAGATTGTCAAAGTCCATGGAATAGCTGCCGTTCTCATATTTGAGGGGGTTTGTTACGACCTCACAGCCGTTATTGACGGCGCAGTTGGTGAAGACATTATATACGGGGGTCTGGATCAGCACTTTCTCGCCGGGAGTCGTGAGCTTGCGGACCGTGCTGGAGATGCCGGGTATGACGCCCGTCGTGAACATGAGCCACTTCTTCTCCATCTTGTAACCGTGACGTGTGGCCCACCAGTTGATATACGCCTCATACCATTCATCGCCTATTCCGGAATATCCGAAGACGCCGTGTTCAAGACGCCTGCCGATCGCTTCGATGATCTCAGGGGCAGTCTTGAAGTCCATATCGGCAACCCACATGGGGAGCTCGCCTTCCTTAACGTTCCACTTGATGGAATCAGTTCCGAATCTCTCTACAGGTGTGTCAAAATCGTAGATCATGTTAAAGCCACTCCGGTCTGTCAAGCCTTGAACCGACAGAAGCCCTGATGACCGTTCTGGACGGATCGACCCTGTCCGGTTCTATTATCAGTTCCTTTATGTTCCTGCATGTGATCGAACCCGAGGAGGGGTTGAGCACACTGTCGATGTCAGAGTCGATATCAGCAGTAACGCTGGAATATTCAAAGGCAAGCGTCGTGTTAACGAGCCTGCAGTCCTTCATCTTGAGGTTATTGATGTAGCAAAGTCCCTGACTGCTCTCGATGGTGCAGCCGATAAATGTCAGGTCAGATGAATTCCAGCCCAGGTATTCGCCGCTGATATGTGAATTCCTGACAGTCACATTGCTGCAGTTCCAGAACGCATCTTTCGTATTGAGACGGCTGTCTTCGATCACAACATTGCTGCACCCGTCGAAAGCATAATTCCCGTCCAGTTCGAGCCCCTTCACGACAATGTCCCGGCTGTTCATGGCAAGGTAATCGCCTGCGCTCACAGTGACGTCGGTAAGCTTCACATTGCTGCAGTTCCAGAGTGTCTCGGCAGCATTCGTGAACTTCACTCTCTCCAGATCCAGACCGCTGCTCCTTCTGAAGTTCTTGGGAGCGTCGATCGTGCAGTCCGTGATCCTGATGTTATCAGAATACCAGACACCAGCTCTTGCCATCTCCTTCCATAATGTGTCCGTGACTTTAACGTCATGACAGTACCACAGCGGATATTTCCACCCGAAAGTGCACCCGCAGAGCGTGATGCTGCTGCACTCCTTAAGCGGAGATTCACCTTCCGTGAACGTCACGTTTACGAGAGATGTGTCAGTTGATCCGTAAAGAGGCCTCTCGCCGCCAAAACTTGTGTTTGAGATGATTTTCATGAACAAAATTATAACAGATTTCAGGAGCCTGTTTCAAAATTGTTCTTAATTTGTTTACTTGAGCGGGGAGCACTGCAAATATTATAATATGCACATGAGTGAGAACGGCACGCGCGTGTTTTTCTAATATTGAGGTACAGTTTATGTCAGGTTCGAGATTGAATAAGTTCTTTGCGCTCCTGCTGACCGTTAACATGATCGGCAGCGGCGTTGGTATAGAAGTGGCTGCAGCCACGGTAGAAGACGACGGCGAAGAGGTCGTGGTATCTGTCGATCTTAGCGATCACTTAAGTCAGTGCGGTGCCATCTTAGGCGAGAATGAGGCCGAAGAATTAAGGCAGCTTCGCCCCCGCTTTGTATCGGGTGATTATGAGTCTTTCAGGGCTTTCATCAAGCACCGCAGGTTCAGTAAGAATTCCGGCGACCCTGATGCTGAAGACGATGCAGAGGAGGATGTCTCCAAGGAGACTGATGCAGAGCCTGTTGATCTTGAGGTAACTGAGCCTGAGGAGACCAAGCCTGAGGCTGAACCGGAGAAGACCGAACCTAAGGAGACAGAACCTGAGGAGACCAAGCCCGAGGCGTCAGAACCGGAAGAGTCTGAACCTGAAGTTGCTGAGCCTGAACAGGAAGAGGGTTCTCCTTCGGAAGAACCGGAAGAAGGATCTTCTCAGGCTCCGGCAGAAGAACCTGCTGAAGAACCTGAAGAGGATACGGTAACTGATGAGATCCCTGTTTACGATTCAGAAGCATTCAGCGCTTCCAATGTCGGCAAGCTCCTCAATGCTACCGCCAAGAATTGGGACGGCAAGAGTGAAGAGATGGCTGCTGATGTCACCGGCATGGGCGTTACGCCTGACAATGTATCGACGGCAGTAGCATATTTCATCAATACACACGGCGAATATTTCTACGTGTCGATGAAGTACAGTTACAGTTATAACAAGAATACCAATGCCGTAACAAGGATCTATCTGTACGCGGACAGCAAATACACCAAGAGTGATGTGGACACGTTCAATGCGAAGGTAGATTCGATAATGGCTCTGATAGATCCCGAGTGGACTGATCTTGAGAAGGCTCTGTTCCTTCACGACTATCTCGTCACTCACTGTGATTACGACCAGGATACCAGCAACTACCATTACGATTCCTACAACTGCCTAGTTAAGGGATCTTGCGTATGCCAGGGGTACTCGCTCACATACGATTACCTCTGCAGACTTGCAGGCGTCAGCTGTTATTACATCTCCAGTGACGACCTGAACCATGCATGGAACCTTGTTAAGATCGACGGTGAAGAGTACTTCATAGATTCCACATGGGATGACCCGTTCTACAGCAGCACGAGGAAGCCTTACTACAAAGCATACTGTGCACACAGGCATTTCCTGCTCAGCAGGAACGCGATGTACAATAAGGGTCACGAATCGGATGACTGGATGGTCGATGCAACGAAGTCTGCCGTCAAACGCGGAACGGATACCACGTATGACAAGTTCTTCTGGTCATCATCCATATCCAAGTTTGCACCTATTTCCGGTCACAAGTGGGCATATGTTACTCCCAATGCATCGAAGGTAATGAGTTTTGATTTCTCTAACAATTCCGCTGATGAGATATCAGGAACTGTAGATTCCTTTACCTATGCTTCATTAGCATCTTTCAAAGGAGATGTATATGTTTCTACATGTAACAAGATCTACAAGATCGGTCCCAATAAAGCTACTGAAATGGTGTTTGATTATTCTGGTACAGATGGAAAGATATATGGTATCGAAGTCAATGGTTCGAAGTTGACATATTATATTTATAAGAACGTGACAGAATATGTTAAGTATGGTGTGTTCTATCTCGATGCTGAGTGGGAACGGATCGGCGGTAACTGGTATTACAGAGATTCCAATGGCAAATTCGCGACAGGATTGCAGGTCATTGATAAAGAGACTTACCTGTTTGATGACAGCGGCGCAATGCTCACAGGATGGCGGAAACTGGATGACGGAAAACACTATTTCAGGGATTCCGGTGAGATGGTAACAGGGTGGGAACTCATTGATGACAAGTACTATTGCTTCGATTCCAACGGTGCCATTAGGACCGGATTCATAAAGTCAGGCTCCACCACATACTATTGCGACCCTAATGGCGTGAGGCTTACTGGCTGGCAGCAGATCGGCAAATACTGGTACTACTTCAGCAGCAATAAGGGCAAGATGGCGACCGGCTGGAAGACGATCTCCAAGAAGCAGTATTTCTTCAGCGAGAAGGGTATCATGCGCACGGGCTTCAGGAGCATCGGCGGAAAGACCTACTACTTTACCTCAAAGGGTGTCATGAAGACCGGATGGTTCAAGAAGAGCGGCAACGATTATTATGCCAACTCCAAGGGCGTCGTCTACATGAAGAAGTGGAAGAAGACCGGCGGCAAGTGGTACTACCTCGGCAGTGACGGCATCATGCTCAAGAGCTGCACAAAGAAGATCAGCGGCAAGAAGTACAAGTTCAACTCCAAGGGCGTTTGTACAAATAAGAAATAAGACAGGAGATATTTATGGCAGAGATTATTATTACATCTGAGAATTATGAGCAGGAAGTATTGAATTCCGATATACCCGTTCTGGTGGATTTCTGGGCACCCTGGTGTGGTCCGTGCAAGATGCTCGGACCAGTGATATCACAGATCGCTGAAGAATATGAAGGCAGGATCAAGGTCTGCAAGTGCAATACAGACGACGAGACCGGACTTGCGATAGATAATAATGTAAGCGGCATCCCCGCAGTCAAGTTCTTCAAGGGCGGCGAGGTCGTTGACGAATCAGTGGGATTTGTTCCGAAGCAGAAGCTTACGGCCATTATCGACAGTCTCCTCTGATCAGACCTTGAATTCCGGGATCCACAGATCACCGGAGGCGTCACCTTCCTGCATGAAGCAGTTAGGGTGACCTGACAGCATGAGATAGTCGCACATGGCTACATAGTGTTTTGGATTGACTCTCCCGGCGAATTCCGCCGGGAGTTTTTTGTGCCTGCAGGCTTCGACCGCCTGAGGCATCGGGGTATACTGATCCATGAGGCTTATTATGACCTTATCGCCGTAACGGTCGAGGATGAGATCTAAGATCTTCTTTGTGTCAAAGAGCTGTCCCGGCAGCATCAGATGCCTTATGATGACGCCCGACTTCAGCATGCCGCGCTCATCAAAAACGGGAGCGCCCCTCTGTCTCACCATCTCGTCCGTGGCGCGGACAGCGGCTTCGAGATAGTCTGATGCGCCGCAGACCTTAGATGACAGGGAAGAGGAGTAGAACTTGAAGTCGGTCAGGTAGATGTCGCACAGGCCGTCAAACAACTTAAGCGTATCAGGCTCATCGTACCCGGAGATGTTAAGCGCGACAGGGATCTTAAGGCCTTTGCCGCGCGCCAGGATGATCGAATCCTTGATGTCAGGAGCCCAGTGCATCGGCGTCACCAGGTTTATGTTATTGGCATTCATTCCGGCAAGTTCCATGTAGATGTCAGACAGTCCCTCAGCGTCCGTCACCATCCCGCAGGAGGTAGCTCCCCTGGATATCAAATAATTCTGACAAAAGACACACCCCAGGCTGCACCCTTCGAAAAACACCGTCCCGGAACCCTCTTCTCCGCTGATGCAGGGCTCCTCTCCGTAATGCAGTCTAAACAAGTTAACACGGGGCTTTGCGTCCATTTTGCAGAAGCCCTTTTTGCCCGCGGATCTGTCCGCTCCACAGTGTCTCGGACACAGAAAACAACCGGAATATTCCAAACTCATAACTAATAATCTATACACAAGTTTCCCAAAAGGCAAACAAATTAGTGGCAAAATTTATACTCTTTTATTATAATGTGATGTCGCAAACAGGTGTTAAAATTTGTAGGTGAATATATAAGTGGAGGTTTGCTCAGTTGAAGGGCATATTTGATAAGAGAGGCCGTCTTCAGATAATCGTTTTTGTCGTGCTGGCAGTCCTGGCACTGACAATTGCAGGAATTATCGGATTCTCCAGGATGCACGAGGAGAACATTGTCTCACACGTCACGATCGAGTGCGGTGAGACAATCAAGAAGTCCGCATTCTTTAAATCTCCGCTGTTTGACTATGACAAGGCAGAGTTCTCCGTTGACCTCGATAAGATCGATACGAAGATCCCACAGGAAGTGGAGATGGAAGTCAGCGTCTACAACGTTAAGGCTCCCGTTAAGCTCTCGATAGTCGATACTCTCGCTCCCACATGCACGGTCGTGCCCCAGGTCATTTTCGCGAACGAGGAAGTGCCTGAAGTTACAGAGTGCGTTACGGATGTTTACGATATCCAGAACCCCATATCAGTCGAATACCTGACAGCTCCCGACATGTCCTGCACAAACGACTCCGTTGTTTACTGCAAGCTCGAGGATGTGTCAGGCAACATCAATATCGTTGAAGTTCCCTTCAAGGTCACCAAGGACGTTACGCCTCCGGTGATCGAGGGCGCCAAGAACATGACCGCGTTTATCGGCGACACTCTTAAGTACAGGGACGGCGTAACCGTTACTGACGATTACGATAAGGCTCCCGTATTGACCATCGACAACTCAGCGGTCAACATGAAGGCTGCGGGAACATACAAGGTTACCTACACGGCTGTAGATGCTGCAGGCAACATGTCTTCTGAAGACATCACCCTGACTCTGAAGGTGAAGCCTGCAACATATGTAGACGAGGAGCTCGTTTACGCAGAAGCCAGGAAGATCCTTGACAAGATAATCACGCCTGACATGACAGACATGCAGAAGGCTTTCAAGATAGTTAAGTGGTGCAGATATAACGTTCACTACGTTGCTAAGACTGATACGACATCTTGGACTAGAGCAGCTTATGACGGATTCACGAAGAGAACAGGAACATGCTATACGCATGCGATGGTCAACAGAGCCATGTTCAAAGTCGTCGGCATCAAGAATAAGATCGTCAAGCGTGAACCCTGGACAGTCAACAGACACTACTGGAACCTCATTCAGATAGACGGTCAGTGGTATCACTGCGACAGCAACCCCAGACGTCACTATTCCGGCTTCATATTCATGTATACCGATTCTGAGCTTGCCGCTTTCAGAGGCGCAGGATGGAATGGTTACAGGTTCATCCACAGCAAATATCCGGCTTCAGCTACGAAGTCTGTTCAGGACAGGCTCGATTATTCCACAGCTACGGTAAAGTATTGATGGGGAAGTTAGCATCCGGACTTGTCAAGGTTCTCATTGGCCTGGTGGCAATGGCGGTCGTTCTGCTTGCCATTCAAAGACTCCTGATGCCGAAGTACCAGACAGGCGTTGTGGAAGGCTCGATGGTCGAGGAGTATTACGATAATAAGGAACCCCACGACGTAATAATACTGGGTGACTGCGAAGTCTATGAGAACATCTCTCCCATTGAACTTTACAAGGATCACGGCATCTCTTCTTACATCAGGGGAAGTGCTGAGCAGTACATCTGGCAGTCCTATTACCTGCTCAAGGATGCCCTGAGATATGAGACTCCCAAGGTCGTAATGCTGAGCGTTCATTCGCTGCAGTTCAATGCTCCGAGGACAGAGGAATACAACCGTATGACACTTGACGGCATGGCATGGTCACCCGTCAAGGCCGAAGCGATAAAGGTATCCATGATGGAAGATGAGCATTTCATCGACTATGTCTTCCCGATCCTGCGTTATCACTACCGCTGGAGCGAGCTCACAAGCGATGACTTCAAGCATTTCTTCAGCAAGGACAAGGTATCACACAACGGGTACTACATGCGCTGCGACGTAAGGCCTTTTACGGGCTTCCCGCCGAAGACACCGAACCTCAACAAGAAGCTCGGGTCTAATGCCATGGACTATCTCGGCAGGATCGCTGATCTTTGCAAGGAGAACGGCATCAGCCTCATCCTCATGAAAGCTCCGATCGAGTATCCTTTCTGGTATGAGGAGTGGGATGAGCAGATACAGGCATTTGCCGACGGCAGGGGGATCCCTTACATTAACTACATCGGCAATGAGGAGATCGGACTGGACATGACGGTCGATACATACGATGCAGGACTCCACCTGAACCTGACCGGCGCAGAGAAGTTTTCGAACTATATCGGGCAGTATCTCAAGTCAGGGTATGACCTGACTGATTACAGGCAGGATGAGAGATATAAGGACGTCTGGCAGGGCAAGATTGATGACTACAATGCCATGAAAGACAAGCAGGAAGAAGAGATCGCAAAATACGGAGAACTCATTAGTTTTGGTGCAAATGCCACAAACTGACGGGGATTTGCACCGTTTACTTTAGCGATTAGATTCAGTATTTATTGCAATTATCTTATGCTACAATACTGTGGATTACTTATGAAAACAAATTCTATTTGAATATTTTCGGAGGTGTAGATTTATGAAATTACAGAAGATGATGGCAGTTGCTCTTACGGCATCAGTTGCTCTTAGTCTTTTTACAGCTTGTAACAAGAGCACAACGGAGTCATCCGGCAATGACGCTGTTGAGGTAATCTCAACAGGTGCCACAGCTTCACAGCAGGCTTTGGTCGAGCACAGTGTAAACGACGAGGGTTACTGCTTTGAGGTTAACGGTGCAAAGGTCCGTGTAAATGCAGATCTCAACGAAGTTTTGGCTAAGCTTCCCCAGGATTACGTTTACTTTGAGGCTCCTTCCTGTGCAGGTATCGGTATGACTAAGACATACACATTCAACAACGGTTCTTACGTTATCAGTACAGTACCTCTCGGAACAAAGGACCTCGTATCCAACATCGTTCTCTTCAACGATTCCGTTACGACACCCGAGGGTATCTTCGTAGGAAGCAAGGTTGACGATGTTAAGAAGGCTTACGGCACACCTACGTCTGATATCGACGGCATCCTTACTTTCGAGAAGAATGATACGATGCTTGTTATCAACACAGACGGCGATATCGTTTCCGGTGTTGTCTACAACAGCATTATGTAAGCGGAGCGATCAGAACTGATGAACAAATGAAGGCTGTCCCAATAGTTGCAAGGCTTTGGGACAGTTTTTTTATAACAGACCGCGCGAAATGAGTCATTTGTGTGGCAATTGGGGTGTAATAAGACCCATTTGGTTGACCTTGGCGCATATAGTGGTGTTATAATATTATGAATTACAGGAAATGGTCGGAGAATTATGGATAACAGATACGGACATATAGATAACAAAAAGGTAAAGGGAGCCAGGAAGCCTGAAGGCAAGTTCATGGCTTTCCTTAAGAAACTCGGCGTTACCAACCCGCTTCTGCAGGTTGCACTCCCGGCCGGTCTGGCCCTCGTAGTAGCTACGGTTGCCAGCTGCGCCATATTCGGAGGTGGCTCCGGTTCTTCACACGGCATCAAGGAAGAGATCAGCGTTACATACGATACTCCTCTTACCGTGGAGCTTTTCCTCGAAGAGGGAACAGATGCTTCTAAGTGCGAATTCGTGTCGGATGTATCGGTCATCGATATGTCCCAGATCGCATCATACAAGCTCACGCTGGCTAACGACGGCAACAAGGTAACATCGGTCCTCAACGTCATCGATGACGTACCTCCTGTTGCAGATCCCGTTCCCCAGAAGGTCTATTCGCTCGAGCTTCCCGATCCCAACGACTGCATAACAAATCTTTATGATAAGTCTGAGGTTACTGTCACATATGCCGAGGGCACTGACTTAAGTGCAGGCGGCAACATGATCGTTAATGTCATCATCACTGATGCCTACGACAACAGGACTGTTGTCGAGGTTCCTTTCGAGGTTACATCAGACGTGACACCCCCTGTCATCCTTGGAACAAGAGATCTCGAGTTCATGGCGGGTGTTGTTCCCGATTATGCAGAAGGCGTAACAGTAACAGACGACATGGATCCCAACCCGCAGCTCATCATCGATGATACGGAAGTAGATCCTTATACTCCCGGTCAGTATCCTCTGACATTCATGGCTTCAGATGCCGGCGGCAACGAGGCTATGATCACTGTAACGGTAACAGTCATCGAGAATGACGGTTCTGTTCCTACCACGGCTCCCAGAGGCAACGGCGGGAACGGCGGAAGCAACAGGGGAAGCCGCAATAACAACGGCAAGTACAGCAAGTGTACGCCCTCAGATGCTTATGCAAAGGCAAGGAAGATCTATAATTCCATCTGCAACAGCTCGATGAGCGATGTTAAGCGCGGACTGAAGATCTTCTATTGGGTCAACCACAACATCTCATTCTCGTTCCGTGGCGTTGACCATACATCATGGGCAGCAGCTGCATGCCAGGCTTTCGGCAACAGAAGATCATCATGTTACGGTCAGTGGGCCGCATGTAAGGCTCTCTGTGACGTAGCAGGCATCCCTAACCGTAAGGTATGGAGATCGAATGCAGCCAAGGTTCACGTATGGTGTCTGTGCTACCTGAACGGCGGCTGGTATCACTGCGATGCTACACAGTGGCCCGGTATGGGACATTACTTCGCATACATGATGACTGACGCTGAGATCAGGAAGGCGCCCGGTAACCACAGGTTCATTACTTCCGGACTCCCTGCAAGAGCTACGAAGTCCGTTCAGAAGTACATCAATATCTATTCATGTTCGGTAAGCAACCAGCTTAAGATCAAAGCTACGCCTACGCCGCTGCCGACTACGGTTGCACCGCCGACACCAACGGCGAAGCCAACGGCATCTCCTACGTCAGCCGCGCCGACTGAAGAGTCCAAGCCGACAGCATCTCCTACGGAGTCATCGGCAACGGCTAAGCCTACGACGAAGCCGTCGGATCCTACGGAAGCACCGGCAACGGCTAAGCCTACGTCGAAGCCAACGGAGAAGCCTACTGATAAGCCGGCCGAGCCTACAGATAATCCCGACAATACAGACCCTCAGGGAGAGGATTGATCCCGGGAGGCTTATAGATGGCCCGTGTTAATGTCAGGAAGATCTTATTTCCCTTTGCAGTCTTAGCTGCACTGGCAGCGCTGTCCCTGTTCGTGTACGGTTGTACGGCAGAAGCTGCTGCGTTAGCCAAGCTCAAAGATCAGGTTAATGTAACTTATGGAACTCCGATCACGATCGATCTCTTCCTTGCGGAAGGGGCCGACGGGTCGGATTGTTCAATCGTATCGGATGTATCAGTGATCGATATCAATGCGATCGGATCATATAACATTACGGTCAGGTCAGGCGACTATAAGACAAAGGCGCTCCTTAACATCATCGACGATGTGCCTCCTGTGGCAACGCCCGTTCCTCAGAAGGTCTATCTCAATAACCTCCCCGATCCCAACGACCTGATAACGGATCTTCAGGACATATCTGAAGTTATGGTCGATTACACCGAGGAATCGAATGTAGGCACCCCGGGCAGCACCATACTGAAGGTAAGACTTACTGACATCTGCGGAAATTCATCCATAGTTGAAGTTCCCGTCGAAGTCATCGATGATCACATGCCTCCCGTAATAGAAGGGTACGGCGACCTGATCTTCTATGTGAACGACATTCCCAGCTTTAGAGACGGGATAACGGTAAAGGACGATTACGATCCCAACCCTAAGCTGTCGGTCGACTCCTCCAAGGTCCTGATGGACAAGGTCGGAGTATATCCGCTTACTTATACGGCTGTTGACGAGGCAGGCAATCAGGCTGAGGTCAGCGTTGAAGTCAATGTCATCGCCGAGAACGAGGACATCGAGAAAGTCGCTGCAAAGCGCAAGGTAAGATACTCCACGAGAAGACGCCGTTCCGACTATTCGAAAGCAACGACAAAGGATGCATACGCCGCTGCCAGGAAGATCTACAAAAGGATCTGCTCATCTTCGATGTCCAAAGTCCAGAAAGGTCTCAAGATCTTCTACTGGGTCAACCACAATATCGGATTCTCCAGAGCCGTGAAGACATATAAGTCCTGGGCTCCTGCGGTATGTCAGACTCTTGCCAGGAGAGCTTCGACCTGTTACGGTCAGTGGGCCGTATGTAAGGCTCTGTGCGACCTGGCGGACATTCCCAACAAGATGGTCTCGCGCGTCGGCGGCTACCACAAGTGGTGCCTGTGCTACCTGAACGGCGGCTGGTATCACTGCGATGCAACGAGGTTCTCAGGCGCGCCGAAGCATTATTTCTCGTACATGAAGACCGACAAGGAGATCCTTAAGGCCTATGGTTATCATGTGTTCAACAAGAAGAAGTATCCCAACAGATGCACATTGTCAGTGCAGAGCTGGATCAATGTCTATACCGGAACCGTAAGATCAGGCATGCCCAAGCCGACGGCAACACCGACGCCAAAGCCTGCCAAGAAGACGGATGCACCGCCGACGACAACGCCGCCTTCTCCCGCAACGGCAACAGCGGCATCCAAGACGACGTCTGCAGCAATGACGACAAGTGCATCCAAGACGACGGCACCGCCGACCGCTACTCCCAGCAGCACGCCGCCTACGGAGAAGCCCAAGCCGACGGCAACTGCGGAGCCTACGAAACAGCCTACGGAGACTCCCGCGCCTTCAGATAAACCTGACGACGGTGATTGATCAATTGCTTATTGCATTGCCCCGTGGTATAATAGTTACCCGATTAAGAATGATAATAAAGACGCGCGGGTGCGCGTAATAAGGGCAATAAGGTAATGGTAAAAGAGAATAAGGGTAAGAAGACCGGGATCCTTGCCAGGGTTTTCCTGTTCGGAGTCATTCCTGCAATAGTTATAGCAGGTATTGTTGTTGCAGTCGTTTTTGCAAACGGCAGGATCAAGGAGGAGAATCTCGAGAGTGAATCAGTCGGCAAGATCAAGACTGAAGTTACTGTCACATACGGAACCCCCATCACGGTAGACCTGTTCCTCAATGAAGGTGCAGACCCGCAAGGATGTTCGATCGCATCTGATATCTCTTCCATCAACCCTGACGATATCGCATCGTACAAGATCACTATCAACAGCAACGGATACAAGGTGAAGAGCACGCTCAACATCGTTGACGACCAGGCTCCCACGGCTGAGGCGGTCGCACAGAAGATCTATCTGAACCAGCTGCCTGCTCCCGAAGACTGCGTAATGAACGTCGAGGACAAGTCAGACTACAAGATCTACTATGCCGAGGATGCTGATTTCTCGAAGCCCGGTCCCTGCCAGATCCCCGTTAAGATCGAAGATCACTACGGCAATATAGCAGATATCCTCTGCCCGTTCGATATCATCGACGACCATAATGGTCCGGTAATCACGGGATGTGAAGACATCACTGTCGTTGTTTTTGACGTGCCCTCATACAGGGAAGGCATCACGGTAAGTGACAACTACGATCCCCGTCCCACGCTGACAGTCGATAATTCGGAGGTCAACACGGAGAAGGTAGGAACATATCCCCTGAGGTACATCGCTGCAGACGAGTGCGGCAACCAGACGACGATCACGGTGAATGTCAACGTTATCAGCAAGACGAAGGCCAAGAGGATCGTCAGGAACGGCGGCAAGGTCAAGAGGAGCAGAACGACTTCCAACTGGCATAAGTACGATCACGCTACTGCAGCTGATGCATATGCAGCAGCAAGGAAGATATACAAGGCGCATTGCGGAGGCAAGACTGATGTTATCCGCGGCATGCGCGTATTCAGATGGATCAACTACAATATCGCTTTCTCGTATGCGAGAGTAACCCACTCTTCATGGGCTGCTGCTGCCTGCCAGGCTTTCGGCAGGAGATATACGAGCTGTTATGGCGCATGGGCGGCAAGCAAGGCATTATGCGATGTTGCAGGCATCCCCAACAAGAAGGTATGGAGAAGGGCAGGACGTCACATCTGGTGTCTGTGCAAGCTCAACGGTGAGTGGTATCACTGTGATGCCACAAGATACGTAAGGGGCAGATACAGCTACATGATGACTGACCGCGAGATCAGGCGTGCAGTCGGAGACCACCAGGGATTCAACACATCCAATCTCCCGAAGAGAGCAACGAAATCAGTTCAGAAGTACCTGAATTACGGATCTGCAACGGTCAAGGCAAACTTCCCTTACAAGAAGCCGAAGCCTACGCCTACGACCAAGCCGAGCAAGCCTACGGCGCCTGCAAAGCCAACAAAGCCGGCTGTACATACTACGGCACCGGCACCGGCAACGCATACGCCTGCACCTGCTTCGAAGACGGCAGCACCTACTACGAAGACTCCGCCTACGGAGAAGCCCAAGCCGACGGCAGATCCGACTAAGACAGCTGACCCCACGAAGGAACCACCGACAGCTCCTCCGACGGAAGAATCAAAGGATTAAGGCGGTCTGACAACAGATGATAAGATCGGAGAAGATATCAAGATACAGAGGAAGGAAAGTATTGATGATCGCTCAGCGCGTGCTGTCCTTCTTTGTCATACCTCTGCTCCTCGGACTCTGCATCGGAGCCGTAGTCTGCATCTACCTGTATAACAAGGAAGCAGCCAAGCTCAATAAGTTCGTCTATCACGAAGTAACGATGGAATATGCGCATCCGGTAACGATGTCTTCTTTCTTTACGCAGATACCAAAGGATGCGGCCATGGTGACCGACCTTGATTCGATAGACACTTCCAAAGTCGGTTCATATCCCGTTAAGATCAGGGTAGGTGACAAGGACTACGAGTCGGTCCTTAATGTTGTTGACCTTACCGCGCCTACGGCAAATCCCGTCCCGCAGGAATTCTATTCGGGCAGGGTTCCCGATGCGGCTTCGTGCGTTAAGGACGTTTACGATCTGTCCGGATGCAGGATCGAATATGATGATCCGGATTTCGATTTCAAGACGGGCGGTCACAGGAAGGTAGCCGTAAGGCTTACTGACGGATACGAGAATACGAGCGTTGTCGAGGTTCCGATCTACGTCAAGGATGACCACACACCCCCGGTCATCGAGGGCGCCAAGGATTTCAACCTGTCTTACGGCAAGGACATCACGTACCGTGACGGAATAACGGTGAAGGATGATTTCGATCCGAACCCCATACTGACCATCGACACATCACAAGTAAATGAGAAGATGCTGGGCGTCTATCCCGTAACATATACGGCAACTGATGAGTGCGGCAATTCAAGCTCGGTCACGATCAATGTAACGATCGTTTCGATCAGGTCCGCCGGTGTTACGACGGAAGACGATGAAGAGTCCATCAAGGAAGCTTACAAGATGGCTGACAAGATCCTCAAGAACATCATCAGCAACAAGGATACTGAGGTCCAGAAGGCCATGAACATCTTCTACTGGGTACGTCACCACATCGGACCTTCACGAGGCACGTCCGACTACAGATCCTGGGCGAAAGCTGCAGTCAAGGGATTCAGGACGAGAAGAGCTTCCTGCTACGGTTCATGGGCATGCTGCAAGGCACTGCTCGATGAGGCAGGCATCCAGAATATCTGCGTTACCAGATATCCGAAGAGGGCATACAACGGCAAGACACACTACTGGTGCCTCGTAAACCTCAACGGCGGATGGTATCACTGCGATGCTTATCCGTGGGGCGTTGCCAAGAACTTCTGGTTCATGATGACGGACGCCGAGATCCTCTACGCAGGCGGCGGACATATATTTAAGAAGGACATATATCCCGACCGTTCGACCAAGTCTGTGCAGAAGTGGGTGCACCCGGCGACAGGCACTATCGATGCAAATTTCCCGTACAAGAAGCGATAATCGGAGGAAAATTGAGAATTTCGGAGATTATTGAAGGATTTTGCAAATTTTTTGCGATAAATGCTTGACATCCCCAACACATCCTAGTATTATAATCGGGCGTCCACAAGACGCCTGTTATTTTGTTTACTAATATTTAAGGAGATCAGGACATATGAAGACATACGTTGCAACAGCTGCTACGGTTGACAGAAAATGGCTTTTGATCGATGCAGAAGGTAAGACACTGGGTCGTCTTGCTACAGAGGTCGCAAGACTTCTCCGCGGCAAGCACAAGCCCACATACACACCTTTCATCGACACAGGTGATTATGTAGTAGTTATCAATGCATCCAAGATGGTATTGACAGGTAAGAAGCTCGACCAGAAGTTCTACCGCTATCACACAGGTTATCCGGGAGGACTCAAGGAGACTTCCTACAAGAACCTCATGGCAAAGAACCCTGAGAAGGCTCTGGAGCTCGCAGTTAAGGGAATGCTCCCTAAGAACTCACTCGGCCGCCAGATGTTCAAGAAGCTTCACGTATACGCAGGTGCAGAGCACGAGCAGATCGCTCAGAAGCCTGAAGTTTACACATTTGAAGGTTAATGGAGGACAAGATAAATGGCTAAGAAATCCACAAAGGTTTACTACTATGGAACAGGCCGTCGTAAGGATGCAGTAGCACGCGTACGTCTTGTTCCCGGCACAGGTAAGATCACGATCAACGAGAAGGATATCGACGAGTATTTCGGTCTTGATACACTGAAGCTCATCGTTCGTCAGCCCCTCGAGGCTACAGAGACAGCCGGCAAGTTCGACGTTATCGCTAACGCACAGGGCGGCGGAATCTCCGGCCAGGCAGGCGCTATCCGTCACGGCATCGCAAGAGCTCTTGTTACAGCTGATGAGGAGGCTTATAAGGCTACACTTAAGGCTGCAGGATTCCTCACAAGAGATGCTCGTATGAAGGAGCGTAAGAAGCCCGGTCTCAAGAAGGCTCGTAAGGCTTCACAGTTCAGTAAGCGTTAATCTCTCAGTTTTATTGAGTTATATCTACAGGAGCCGTCTCAAAAGGGACGGCTTCTTTTTGTGTTGGAAGCAGCTCGAAAAGGGGAGTGGGGGCGAACGACGAACGGCGAACGTGTCCCACCAGTCGCCCCCCGCCAGCGCAGGATCCTATTCCGGAGCGCTCCGTGTTATAATAAATATATCTTATAGATCAGGAATACATCATTATGGCTGAAGAAAACTATTTTACAAAAGCAACATGGCGGATAATGGAACAGCTTCTTGAGGTTGATGATCTTGAGCAGGCGCTGGCCGGAAGCCTTGAGATAATCGTTGATACGCTGCAGAGCGAAGCGGGGGCGATTTGGTTCCTGGATGAGAGCACGAACAGGCTCACGCCGCTTTTCCATATCGGGCCTGCTGATATTTCGAACATCAGCATAGAGAACGGTATCGGCATAGAGGGTATCGTGACTTCGACGGGCAAGTCGGTGATCGTGACTGACGCGGCGTCTGATCAGAGGTTTGACGGGACTGTCTTTGACGACAACGGCCTTGTCACCAAGACGATGATATGTGTTCCTCTCAATAATCTCCACGACGTTATCGGATGCGTACAGATAGTGAACAAGAAGGATGGTTCGCTGTACACCGCCGACGAGCTTAAACTCTGTGAGAGGATGGCGTCTCTGGCGGCGATCACGATCGATGAGAAGGGACTGATAGTTGATTCAGGCCCACAGAAGGAGATCCTGGCACAGCTTACTGACGTGATCAAGGAATTTCCGTCAGGAGGCGGGATCTCAAGGATCCTCAAGGGGATCAATCTTGAAGTATATAAGAATGAATTTGTCGTAGTGCTCGGCGAGTCCGGATGCGGCAAGTCGACGATGATGAACATCGTTGGCGGAATGGATAGTCTGACGGACGGAACGCTCATGATCGAAGGGAAGGATTTCTCGCATCCGTCTGATAACGAACTTACTGAATACAGAAGAAAATATATCGGATTCATATTCCAGGCATATAACCTCATGCCGAACCTGACGGCACTGGAGAACATCCAGTTCATCGCTGAACTCGTCGATGATCCGATGCCGTCTGAGGAAGCTCTGGCCAAGGTCGGTTTGGCTGACAAGGCCGGCAACTACCCCGGACAGATGTCAGGAGGACAGCAGCAGCGTGTCTCCATCGCGAGGGCGATCGTCAAGAAGCCGAAGCTCATCTTAGCTGACGAGCCTACTGCTGCGCTCGACTACACGACGAGCATCGAGGTCCTGGAAGTAATCGAGGATATCGTAAAGAAGCAGGGCACCACCGTAATGATGGTAACCCATAACCCGGAGATTGCGAGGATGGCTGACCGTGTGGTCAAGCTGAGGAACGGCAGGGTCTCCAGCATCAAGAGAAATCTGCATCCCGTGCCTGCAAGGGAACTCGTCTGGTAATTATCTATGAAGCCTACACAGACCAAAGACACGACGCGGAATATTAAGAAGCAGAAGGTTTCGTATATCTCCATCATTGTAATCGCAATGCTGGCGGTGCTGGTATACCTCGGCATCAATTTCGGTGCTCGCGGTATCGCTGACAGCGGCAACGTTTTCTATGATGAGACGGCGTTCAGGGATATCGAGATCGTATCGACGCTCCTCCTTACAGAGGAAGACCTTGAGGAAGTCCGTAAGACTCAGGGAGTCGTGGACTGCGAAGGCGTATACCAGACCTCTGCGAAATTGGACAAGGATGCTGGCGCCATCTTAGGCGTTGACGTCGTCTCACTGACATCAAGGATCAACGTTCCCAAAGTGCTCGAGGGCAAGGTACCGGAGAGAGCAGGCGAATGCGCTATCGAGGAACAGGTCGCTAAGGATACCGGCCTCCAGATCGGCGACAGCATAAGGATACGCGGAGCAAAGAGTGACATGCCCGACCATTTGGCTGTCAACAGATTCATTATAACGGGAATAGTATGGCATCCTGATCATGCATGTCTGCCGGTACAGGTTCCGGGCAACAGGGATATCATGGTCACGCAGGATGCTTTCAATCAGGAAGAGCTTAAGGGCTGCTACATGAAGACGGTGCTCCTTGTTGAGGGGACCGCGGGAATGGACAGGTTCGGTGACGCTTACCACGGGAAGGTCGAAGAAGTCGATAAGCTCCTTGAGAAGATCGCAGATGAGAGAGCAGCAAAGAGGACAGAGCAGGTAACGACCCAGGCGCAGCAGGAGATCGATGACGGTCAGAAGAAGCTCGACGATGCATGGCAGGAGCTTGAGAACGGCAGGAAGGAACTTGAGGCGAACCGCAAGAAGATCGAAGACGGTGAGGCTGAACTTGCCGATGCTAAGAAGAAGATAGAAGACGGCCAGAAAGAACTCGACGATGCAAAGACAAAGCTCGAAGACGCGAAGAAGAAGCTTGATGACGGCAAAAAACAGTTGGATGAGAATAATGCCAAGCTCAAGGAAGCTCTTAAGGAACTGAATGACGGCGAAGCCGCATTAAGGGAAGGCAAGAGTAAGCTGGAAGCAGGCAAGAAGAAGCTTGATGCCGGCAAGAAGGAACTGCAGTCAGGCTACAAAAAGCTCGAGAATGCAAAAGAGACAATAAGGACAAAACTCTACAAAGCCATCAAGGCTGTAATAGGCAAGTATGCCGATAAGATCGACTGGGCTAAGAGCGATAAGAGCATCAATGTCGATGACAGGAATGCCAGCGCCACAATACTTCAGATAACGAAGGGCCTCAGGATCGATCTGAACAAGTCGATGAAGGATAATATTTTCACAGCGATCTCTTCGACGGGTCTGTCAGAGAAGGAACTCCGTGAAGCCTATGAGGCGGTTACGGGCAAGATCATAGAAGTCTCCGGCAGGAGCAAAGTGATCAAGTTTATCGTCGATAAGATCTACAAGAAGATTACTGATTACAACAATAAGTACCAGGAACTTGCAAACGCGGCCAAGACCTGGGATAAGGGTCATAAGAAATACATCAAGTCACTTGATAAGTATAAGGCAGCATATAAGAAATATCAGAATTCCGAGAGGATCTTTAACGCGGGCAAGAAGGCGTATAATGACGGACTTGCCAAGTTCAGGAAGGGCAAGGAAGAGTACGATAAGCAATACGCTAAGTATGAGCAGGGCCTGAAGGATTATGAGAAGGGTCAGAAGGACCTCTACAACGGCCGCATCAAGTATAACAACGGCGTGGATGAACTCGCGAACGGCAAGACGGCATTGGCGGAAGGCCAGGCAAAGTACGACGACGGACTTGCACAGTATGAAGAGAACAACGCAAAGCTCATTGATGCAAGGAAGTCACTTGCCGATCTTGAATCCTGCAGATGGGTCGTACTTGATGTTAACGGCAACGCAAGCTACCTCGTCATCGATATGAGCAGGAAGAATGTCGGAGACATGGGATTTGCTTTCGCGCTCGTATTCGTGCTCGTAGGCGCCTTGGTAATCTTCGCCACGGTCGGACGTATCGTTGAAGAACAGAGGCAGCTCGTCGGAGTCACAAAGGCTCTGGGTCTTTATAACCGCGAGATCATCGCTAAATATCTCATCTTCGGTGTGTCCGCGACTGCCATCGGTATGGTATTGGGCGTTATCCTGGGTTACTTCGGCATACAGAACATCCTGCTCTACGTTTACGGAAAATATTTCGTATTCGGCGCAGGCAAACCCGCATTCATCCCCGGCATGACAGCCATAGTCATCGTGCTTGGCATCGTGCTTTCTGCTCTTACAGTATGGAGCGCATCCACAGTCCTCATGAAGTCTTCAGCAAGAGAACTGATGCAGCTGCCGGCGCCTAAGGTAAGGAAGAAGGGCAGGAAGAACGCAGGCAAGGGTTCGCTCTACGCACGACTCATCGTTCTCAACATGCTTACCGATAAGAAGAGAGTAGCCGTAACGATCGCAAGCATTGCGGGATGCTGCGCGCTGTTGGTTGCCGGCTTCACAATGCAGTACGGCATCACGAGGACGGTCGACAGGCAGTTCAGTGATATCGAGCACTACGACGAGAAAGTGATCTACGATACCACCGTATCAGCTGCGGCAGGCGAAGATATCAAGAAGATATTGGACAGCGAAGGATGTACTTCGATCAGCATATCTGATCACGACAGAGCTTACGGAACGGATGACGGAATGTCGAACGGCGAGTTGTTCGTTGCCGATCTGGCAGAACTCAATGACTACTTTGTACGTCTTGATATCAACACCGGTGATGTCATAACTGACGCCGGCGACGGCGTGTGGATACACCGCAAGACGAGCGAGAGATTAGGCATTACGGAAGGCGGAGAGATCATCATCTACAGCGGAACCATGAAGCCTTACCGAGTTCGCGTGGCAGGTGTGTTCGATAATTTCGGCGGCAGATACATGATCATGTCGAATGACAGCTATATCAAGTATTTCGGCGAGAATTCAGATGCTAATGCTTATCTGGTCAAGCATGGTGACGGCGGCGCTGAGGCCATCAAGTCCAAGGTCGAGGAAGTCACAGGATTCTCCCAGATCAAGGTAAAGGCCGAGATCCAGCAGCTCTACGACAGCTTCACGTCAGTCCTTGCCCTGATATCGCTGCTCTTCATATTTATCGCGGCGATGATGGCTTACTTCATACTCTTGAACCTCGTAAACATGTTCATCAACAAGAAGAAGAGAGAACTCACGATAATGAGGGTCAACGGCTTCACGGTCCGCGAAGTCAAGAGATACGTATCGCTTGAACTTATCGTATCAACCGTGATCGGCATCCTCATCGGATGGGGCGTCGGCTCGCTCCTCGGCTACCGCATAATCATGCTGCTCGAGAACGATTTCCTCCACTTCCTCCGCGGCGTTCAGTGGGATTCGTGGGTCTATGCAGCACTCATAACGACACTGTTCTCCGTAGTGATCGGCGCCATCGCGATGAAGAAGATCAAGAACCTCAAACTGATCGACGTGGCATGACGGAAGGAGACCCCCAACCATATGAGAGAAAGCGTATACTCAACAGGCTTCTTCTACTACGGTTCCGGCGAGAGGACTCATAATACGATCACGGCAAAGATGGTCTCCAAGGATGCGATCGACGGCGAATGCGTCAGGAAAGCAGCAGAAAAGACTGAACAGAGATATCCGTATCTGAAGCGCAAGGTTGGTCGTAATCTTAACAGGGTATGGCTTGAGGAGAACGACCGTCCCTTCGCGCTATTGGAAGGCAGCACTCCGCCCGTGCTTGGAACGGAGGAGACTAACCTGCATCTCCTGGCATTGGGGTGGGATGAGAAGGATCTGTATGTTCATGCATTTCACGGGCTTTTGGACGGCATGGGAGTCAGCAGGGTCTTAAAGACTTTTGTATATTATTACGTGCTGGAGAAGTACGGCGTTAAGGCAGCAGGCAAGGGAACACTTACGCTTGAAGACGAGATCAGCGAAGATGAGTCGAAGGACTTTTTCCCCAGGAAGCGCCCGAAGGATATCAAGCCCCTTATAAAGATGCCCAGGTTCTTCGGTGCACTGAAGCTCACGAAAGCGATGAAGAAGGCCGGCCACGACAATTCCTGGGATCCATATATCTATCACATCCATGTCCCGCGCAAGTCGCTTATGGATGCCATGGGCAGGGTCGACGGGTCTCCGGCGCCCTACATCGGCATACTCCTGGCAAGGGCTGTCGAAAGCATTCACGGCAAGACCAGAAAGCCTGTCGCCATCGGCATCCCCATAAACTACAGACCTGCAGTAAAGGGCATGAAGAGCGTCAAATGTGCCATCTACACGCTGCATGTCATCTACGATGAGAGACTCAAAAAGCTGTCGCTGGACAAGCAGTGTACGGCTGTGCGGGGAAGGGTTTTCCTCATGGCTGATCAGGATTCGGTGTTGAGCGAATTGAATTTCCAGAGGAAGATACTGAACCTCTTTAACTGCATACCGACGAGGGGGCTTAAGAGGCTCGGTGCGAAGATCATCATGAAGATAAACATGATGGATGAGACTTTCGCCGTGAGCTATACAGGGCAGTCGGACTTCGGAGGGGCAGAGGAGTATTTTGAGAGAGTCGATGCGATAGTCGACCTGTGCAGCGAAGACATCATGCTCGAGGTCTGCGTCATCGGGGACATGTATTCGATAACGTTCCTGCAGGCATTTAAGGACAGCATGTACGTGGATGCATTCATGAAGCAGCTTAAGAACGAGAATATAACGGGGGAGATCGTCAAGGCCGAACCGCTTGTGACTCCCACAGTAAAGATATGATCGGAGGACAGATATGGAAAGAGCATTACCGAATTCATTCTACGGGGCGATACGAAATGTAATAAGCGGCGGCAAGGGCAACTCCCCCGCGATTATAACTTCGGCAGGTGAATACTCGTTTGCTCATCTTGCGGCAGCAATCGATGCCTTTGATGAACACCTCGCGGCGATGGGCGTCGGCAGGGGCGATCATGTCGCTTTGTGGGGATACAATTCCTTCAACTGGTACGTGGCTTTCCAGGCACTGATCAGAAGGGGCGCAACGGCAGTCCTTCTTAACTACAGCCTCACTGCAGACGAGGTGGTTACACTGTCCGGAAATACTGATGTTACTTATCTTGTTTACGGTAAGAACAAACTGACCAAGGATGATCCGTCCGCCGCAGCTGATGTAGCTTCAAAGATCGGGATCGCGCCTGACAAGGTGCTCGATATGGACAGCATCGATCTGGATTCCGTTAGTATTCCTTCGGACTTCGGACCCTTCACCGACATCAGCGAAGAAGAGAGCAAAAATACAGTTTCTTATATTATCTTCACATCGGGCACCACATCGGCGCCTAAGGCAGTAATGCTCCCCCAGTTCGGTCTCGTGAGGGACAGCATCTACTACAATGACATCAACCCCGGTATCGGCAGCGAGACGGCGTGTGTCGCAATCCCGCTGTTCCATATCTTCGCGCTCATAACATCTTCGAATTTCATTTACAACGGCAGGCCCATCGTACTGATCGGCGAGCTCAATGTGGATAACGTAATCGACATGTCCTACAGGTATAAGGTCACGCGTCTCGTTACCGTCGGAACGCTCCACGCGAGGATAGTCGAGCACCCTGATTTCAAGGAGAAATTATCCGAGCAGATCACGGGTCTGTCCGGCGGCGGCGCAGGCCTTACTCAGACACAGTTCCTGCGTATCGAATCCGCGTATAAGAATGCCAGCTTCATCAACGGTTACGGCCAGACTGAGGCATCTGGCATCATCGCCATTCCCCGTGTCACGGACAGCATGGACAAGCGTTCCAAGGCGACAGGCAGGATCTATCCCGGCAAGGACGTCCGCATCATGGATGTCAACGGAAACATCCTCAAGTCCGGCGAGATCGGTGAGGTCGTCATCAAAGATGAAGGCAATCTCTCCAGGGGATATTACGGGCTGGATAAGGACGCTCAGCCTTTCGATGATAAGGGGTACATGCACACGGGGGACATGGGCTGTATCGACGACGAGGATTTCCTCTACCTGGTCGGCAGGATCAAGGACATCATCATAAGGGGCGGCGAGAACATCTCACCGCTCGAGGTCGAGAAAGCCCTGATCGCCATGGACAACATCCGCGAAGCGAAAGTAATGGGAGCGCCTCACCCGGTCTTCGGCGAGAGCGTTGAAGCGTGCATCACATGTTTTGACGATTCGAAATTCGACGAGCAGCAGGTCAGAAAAGAACTCAAGAAGACGCTGTCTCCCTTCAAGATCCCGTCGCACATCTTCGTCTTCGACGCGTTCCCGCTTAACTCAAACAACAAGATCGACCAGCGTTCCCTTAAGGCCGACATGATCAAGCGGCTCCGTGAGCTGAACATATCAGAGACCCTCGAGCACGGCGAGGTCATCTACCGCCTGAATCTCAAGAACACCGCATACAATATCGTTCCTTTCACGGCGATGATCGAAAACACCGCGGCCGCCATAGGCTTCAACCGCAAGAGAGTCTCCGAGATCTCCCTCTGCGTCGAGGAGTTCCTCACCGAAAGGATCATAAACGCTTACGCGGATGTCGGCGACATCGATATCTTCGTATCATTCCTGCCCGAATACATGAGGATCGGATTTGCCGACAGAGGATTTGAATACGACATCCATAAGGACGAGAAAACGAACCTCAGCGCCAGGCTGATCCTTAAATATGTTGACGCTTTTACGACTCTGCACGATGAAGAGAAGGGCAGATCCTACGCGATGGATTTCATCTATGAGGAAGACTTCAGTATCAGGGAGTTTTTGTTGGCGCATGTGAGGGAGGAGAAGTAATCCGGCCGGTCGTTCCGTTGAGTTGTGCCACCCGGGACAGGGAAGCTATAGTAGTGTGAACAGATAAATGCCTGGCGTGTCACTAAAAACGGCCATTCGTGTCATCAAAAATGACACGAACCCATCAAAAAAGTGACACGGCTTTCTGACTGATCCGACTCACCGCAAAAACGGGTTTTACTCTACAAAAATAGTAGAGTAAATTGAATATATCGGTGAGTCACCAAAAATCAGGGGGTTACTCTACAATGATTGTAGAGTAAATCCAGAATAATGGTGAGTTAGCAAGGACTAACAATAGTAAACATTCCTCGAGTCACCAGGGACACCTTTGCATCATCAGTGAATACTAAGAGGCTGTCTCATTTTGAGACAGCCTCAACCTAACACACCTTACTTCCTTCCCAAAAACAGCGGGAGCAGCAGTGATACCAGGAATCCCGTCGTCGCGTTCATTATGACGCCGATTGCCAGTGCGACCGGCAGAGCGTTCAATACGATGCCGAGGATGATGACTACGGCTGACGGACCCATACCGAAGTACAGGAACATGATCTGCACGAACACTTTGATCTGTGAGCCTGAATCACCGGGAACAGACAGCGAGATAAATGTTCCGACTGTTGTGGCGAAGAAGCTGACTGACAGGATGAACAGGAACCAGACGATTACTGTTAACGGGTTTGTTCCGAGCATTACTGCTGCAACGATCATTGGAATGATGAGATCGATGGCGGAGACTGTCAGACATCCCAGGAGAGAGTACAGGATCTTGGTGTAGGGACGCTCCGGGATGAGGATGAAGAATTCCCTGGAAGTGTCTTCCCTTATGGGGTCACCCAAAGTCCTGTAGAAGGCCATGATGCCCAGGGCAGCTGCGGGGATCCAGAACGGGTCATTCATATTGCTGCTTCTTGCGATGTATGAGATGACACCTGCCACCAGAGTATAGATGATCATCGTGCCGGAGAAGATCTTCAGCTTTGCGAATCTGAACCTGTTGAAAACGGCCTTGAAGAAGAAGACGTTCGCACCGTTGCCGAAATGGAAACCGGTACGGTCGAGGGAAGCCTTGCGCTCTTTGTTGCGGATGATCGTGGCACCGGATGATGCGCGTCTGGCGTTGTCTATCTGTTCTGCTTTTCGCTCTGTGGCGAACATGGCGTCCTCGTAGAAATCTGCTTTCATTTTCCAGATGAAGATCATGATGAGTATACAGGATACGATGAAGAGGCCGAGATAGATTACCGACATAGATGTGTTGCCGTTGATCGCATTGTATGAGATGCCTCTAAGCCAGCCCCAGAAAGGTATCCAGTGGGTGGAAGGACTTGCGAAATAATTGAACAATGCCGTCGGGACATCCAGCTTGGAGATCGTCATGTAGGCGACGAATCCCAGACCGATAAGTCCGTAGAATCCGATCATGAATATGTTGATATTGGCTGCACCGTTCTTGAGTTTTGATGTAATAGTGTAGAATGCGACCTGGATAAGAGTGCTGATGACCAGTATCATCATGTAGACGACGATGATCGATACGGCACCCCAGATGCTAAGACCCAGGTTATGTATCAGATTCGGGATCTGGAAGATCATGAAGATCGAGATGAAAAGTGATGTTCCGAGTGTGCAGGTGAGCCTGAACATTAACACTGTCTGAGGCTTCATCGGCGTTGCAAACAGCATTGGAACATCGGCAGGAAGAAAGATCTTGCCTGAACTCTTGGAGTTGATGACATTTGTTGCCAGAACGATCAGAAAGATCGCAGAGATCGCAATGTCCACGATGTTCGCGGTGGTGACGCCGAATCGCTTCATCATTTCGGAGAAAAATCCGTTCTTGACGGTGATATTTATCATCGTATCTTCTTCGGCTATCTCATCTGTGACGCTCTCAGTCTCATCTTCAACCACTTGTGAGATCGTTGTCTCAGACGGCTCCGATGTGTCTTCCTTGTCGTCATCATTAGTGAAGAAACTCGCTATTCCTCCGATCAGCGCGAAAACAACGAACATGATCAGGATGACCGATACCCATGTCTTCATGAGCTTCTTGATCGTGTTGATCAGGGAGTGTGAGGCATAGTATAAGAACAGTTTCATTATGATTCTCCTTCTGCCTCTGTGCCTTCACCGGAACTTACAGTGTTCTTATCGATACCCTCGGTGACCTCGAAGAAGAGGTCCTCCAGTGACTTGCCTGCACCCTCGACTTCATCTCTTGTGACGTTGGCGCGGATCTTGCCGTTCTGCATGATTATCGTTCTGTCCCAGAGCATGTCGACGCTGTCGATGATGTGGGTACTGATGAGCATTGTCTTGCCGGCTCTTCTCATCTCCTCGATAAAGTTCTTGAGTTCCTTGATCGCGTGAGGATCGAGGCCTAACATCGGCTCGTCGAGCAGGATGATGTCAGGGTCAGGGAGAAGCCCTAAACAGAGGTTGAGCTTCTGCTGCATTCCTTTCGAAAGCTCGTCACCGAACTTCTTGCGCTTGTCGTCAAGCTCGAACCTCTCCAGGAGCATGTTGATGCGGTCCTTGTAGTCCGTGAGCTTATACGCTCTGGCGATGAACTCCATGTGCTCGATGACCGTGAGCGTGGGATAAAGCGACGGCATCTCCGGGATGTAACCCAGGTATTTGCGCGCCTCTGTGGTCTTGTTGTTGATACCGTTTATCGTGATCGATCCGTTGTACTTAAGAAAGCCGATGATCGACTTTATGATCGTGCTCTTGCCTGCTCCGTTAGGACCCAGCAGAACCGTAAGAGTCCCGGGTTCCAGCGTGAAAGACACATCATCGCACGCGAGATTCTTGCCATACTTCTTGGTGACGTTTTTTACTTCTAACATTTTGCTACCCCCTGTAACCACCTATGTTTGCCATGATAAGTTTGCCATTAGTAAGTTTTATTTGCAAGGTTGTTGTCGCGGATGGTATTTGTGAAGTCGCGAAATGTATTTTCGTGGAGTATAATCAGGTTATAAGAATATGGGGAGGTCAATATTATGAGCATTAAGAAGATATTGTCTTTTTGTATGACGGCTGTGATGACCGGCGGAATGATCGGCGGAACGATTGGTCCGAATGTGCTGGCGGCTGTCGATGGGATTGAGATAAACGATATTAATTTCCCGGATTATAATTTCATGTCATATGTTCTGTTAGAGATCGATGATGGCGACGGGGTACTGAGCAAATCAGAGATTAAATCCGCAGATTGGATCTCCGTAGATAAACTCGGGATCAAAAGTCTTAAGGGTATTGAGTTCTTTACTTACCTTGAGGGGCTTACCTGTGATGGTAATGAACTGACGACCCTTGATCTGAGCAAGAATAAGAAGCTTAATTACCTCTTATGTAAGAATAATCAGATCACGGAACTTAAGATCGGAAAGTGCAAAGAGCTGGCCAATCTTGATTGCCGGGGCAACAAGTTAGAGAAGATAGATATCTCGAATAATCCTTACCTGGTTTACTTGACTGAGGAGACAGGTCACAATAAGACCGAGAAGAATGGCGTGATCAAACATACCTCCAATTACATCGATAGTGATCTGGCATACGATAAGGGCGTAAAGATCATTAAGAGCAACTGTACGCTTGACGGCTGGCATCATATGGGGTGGGGAATGTACAATGTCCACTTCTACTACAAGTCAGGCAAGCGTATAAAGGGCTGGAAGAAGTTCAACGGCAAGTGGTATTACTTTAATAAGTATGGCTTCGCGGAGCCGGGAGTATCTAAGATCTCCAAGAAGTACTACTTGTTCGACAAGAACGGCGTAATGCTCAAGTCCGGCTGGAAGACAGATCCCTTGAACGGCAACAAGTATTACCTCAAGAAGAGCGGTGTTGCTTACACCAAGAAGTGGGTGAAGAAGTCCGGAAAGTGGTATTACTTCGGAAGCAACGGCAAGATGCTGAAGAGCTGCTCAAAGAAGATCGGCAAGAAGACTTATAAGTTCGATAAGAAAGGGGTTTGCAAGAACCCGTGAGGTTGGTTGATTTTGGTTTTGTTTACTGCCCCCGCTTGGGGGCAGTTTTTGTGTCTTTAGCAGGGTAAAGGGAAAATATGGATTTTTCCGATTTTCGTATTTTTTGTTCGTTTTTTTTGGCGTTTTTGTTGGTATGATCGCCCCATGGAAAACTTAAAAGAACATGAATTATTGATCAGTTACTATGAGAAAAGGATCGCCGAATTACCGCACGGGCACTTCGGTATATACCGTACGCGTCCGGTCGTGTATGTTACATATGATCCATTAGATGGCAGTATTAATGCGTATAACAAGAAGAGGCTTTATACAGATACAGCGAATGGAGAATGTTATGCTGTATTGATCAGTGAATACCAGGACCTCTGCAATAAATTGAACGCACTGACTGAAGAATGGAATCTGATATGTAAATGTGCACCCCGCAAACTTAAGTATCCTCTTAAGAAAACAGCACGTTCCATCTTCACTTCGGAGTTTTTTGACAGTGCTGCCGAAGGGGCAAATCCGGTCCCGATAGAACATCCGATCGAATACAAAGGTCACCTGCTCCGTTCCAAGAATGAGATGCTCGGGTGCATTATCCTTGAAAAGTTTGGCTATGAATACAAGATCGAGATAGCGGTAGGGAACGATCCGTTTGGCATGCTATATCCCGACATTACTTTTAAGGTGCCTGAACAGGAGCGTTGTATCGGCATCGAGATAAACGGCGCGCTTGACAGGATCAAATATGCAAACAGATCAGTCAACCGCCACAAAAGCTATCTTGATCTGGGACTCAGGATCAGCAAAGACATTATATTTGTTGATATAGCTGATGCAAGTTCATTCTATGCAGATGTATTTGAGACTCAGGTTAAGCTTGCCGTGATGGCGGGGATTGATGATATTGTTTTTCCCCCGGGATTCATCAGCGGGTGGAAGGAGTGATGTGACCGCGGGAAGATTCTCTATTTTTCTGTACGGCAGGCGGTCTCGTGCGCGAAAATGGAGAATTCAGTTGATAATTCTCTATTTTTTTGCACGACAAGTTCCTTCGTGCACGATATTAGAGAATTATTGCCACG
>Ga0247608_10001058_pt1 | contig 40147 bp, 69 predicted proteins | sample 176DNAGHGlowgp2_FD_193490 | JGI IMG/M metagenome (GOLD analysis project Ga0247608, IMG submission 193490) | Sheep rumen microbial communities from Palmerston North, Manawatu-Wanganui, New Zealand - 1766 DNA GHGlow gp2 | ecosystem: Host-associated > Mammals > Digestive system > Stomach > Rumen ...
ATCTGGAGGACCCGCACATGGAGGAGGCGATGTGCAAGGGGCTGATTATATCAGGCAGGAGCAAAGGTGCAGCCGAGGCCATAATGATTGCCGAGGACATATACGGCATGGTTCCTGGGTACAGGACCCATATGCTGGTGGGGGCAATCGAGCCGCCGCACATGTGCGACCAGGACTGGAGGGAGATTTGTGAAATATTCATTCCCCGCCAGAATATCCTGTGCACCTGCTACCACAACGACATAGTGCCCGACCTGGTGCCGTGGCTGACGATACCAGGCCAGCACGTGCAGCTTGGGACACGGCGTGCAGGGCTCTCCATAAAGGACCACGAGAAGGCGACCACCCAGGAGGAGCTGATATACGAGGAGATAGAAAGACTTTGACTGGCTGGCCGTGGCGCAGGAACAAGTACGGAAACCGTAAGACCGAGGTTGACGGCATAACCTTTGACAGCAAAAAGGAGGCCCAGCGGTATGCGGAGCTATGCATGCTGGAGAAGGCGGGACTGATCCAGGACCTGCAGAGGCAGGTTCGGTTCGAGATCGTGCCGAAGTGCGGCGCCAGCAGAGCGAGGCATTATATAGCAGACTTCACCTACCAGCAGGAAGGCAGGAAGGTGATTGAGGACGTAAAGAGCCCAGCGACCAGGGCTGACAAGGTGTACAGCCTTAAGCGGGCGCTGATGATATGGAAGTACACCGAGGCGGGTGGCCTTGGCGGTGACTGGATATTCAGGGAGATGTGACATGGCAGAATTGAAAAATATACGGATCGCTGTGAGCGGAGTTTATGACTACGCACGGGAGGAGGTGTTCCCCATGCTGCACCTGCCGCTTCCTGGCCAGGGCGCACCTGATTGGGTGAAGGACAAGCAGGTGTATAAGGTGTACCGCCCAGCGACTGTCCTGGCTGCGGCAAAGGATAAGTTCAAGATGCTGCCGCTCACCCACCACCACCCGAACGTGGCCGTGAACGGAGAGAACTTCCAGAAATATGTGATGGGCTACACAGGCGAGACACCCTGGGTGGACTGGATCGAGGGCAAGGACGAGGTGGGGATAAGGTCCACCATGATGATATATGACGACGAGGCCCTTGACGCATACTCACGTGGCGAGGTGCAGCTCTCACCAGGCTACATGGCCGAGTTTGCATGGCAGCAGGGGACCGCTCCTGACGGCCAGGACTACGATGTGGTCATGAAAGAGATCAAGACGGTGAACCACCTGGCGCTGCTTCCCGCAGGCCGTGGCGGTGCTGACGCCGTGGTGCTGGACAAGCGCTTTACGATCTTTGACGAGATAAAGGCCCAGGCCAAGGACGGTGCACCTTACGGTAATGATAATGCAAGCAAAAATCACGTAAAAAAAGAAACTGGATCAAAGGGCAATAGCAATAAAAAAACCCGTGATAATGTGGAAAAAAACCTGCAGCCCATTCTTAACAAGGATTTACCCAATGACGCCACAGGCGTGCCAGCCCGAATATCCTCTACAGGCCTTAACAAGATGATAAGCGGTCCTGCTTTAAAGAAATCTATTGACAATGGATTTACGGCAGAGCAGCACTTTGAGGCCGTGGAAAAAATAGCGGGCTTATATAAAAAAGCCAGGCTTATAAGATCTCACGCTGATAAAAATGGCGCACCGAATGTCACAATAAAAAGGTTTGTAGCCCAGGACACCTTAAAGGACGGTACAAATTATGATGCGCTAATAACTGCAAAAGAGACAATTGAACATGGCCGCAGGATTTATTCACTTGAACTGGACGAATTAAATAAGGCTTCCCTACGGTGGATGGTCAATGATGACGGTACACTTACCCCAGAGAATAAGCCGTCCACAGGAAGCCCTACAGATATAGTCACATGTAAAAAAGAAAATGTCAAGACAATTTTTGAGTTAATTGCCGACACCAGGACAGCGAGCATTTTTGAGATCGTGAAGAACCCGCTGACCTACGATTTAATCAGGAACAGAGAAATCTGACTATAAAAGAAAGGAGAACGAGAATGGGACTTATAACAGGACTGTTTAGAACCATGAGGAAAAAGCTCTCCCTTACCCAGGACACCGACATGGGCGCATTCAGAGACAAGATCAAAGCGCTCGTCGAGGAGAAGGACACCCTGGATGAAGGAGCTGTGGCCGAGCGTGTCACAGAGCTCCTGGCCATGACAGAGGACCTGCCAGACGGCGAGGAGAAGGAGAAGCTGAAAAGATACCTCGAGGACTTCAAATCAATTAAGGAGCAGGATGCAGATGTTGCCATGGAGGCAAGCAAGGCTGTGGCTGACCTTTTTGAGAAGCTGGACAAGGACGCCATGGAAGGCGACCTCGGAATCGAGCCTGCTGAAGAGAAGGTAGAGGAAGAGGTGGAGGTCAAGGCCGAAGAGCCTGCGCCAGAGGGCGGCGAGATCGAGACAGAAGAGGAGATCAAGGCCGAGGACACAGGCGAAGAGGTCAAGGAAGAGGAGAAACTGGAAGAGGAAATCAAAGATGCTGACCCTGATCCAGAGTACTCCCTGGAGGAGATCTACCAGTTCATAAAGAAGCGCATGGCAGAGGATGCCGAGGCTCCTGAAGAAGAGGTAGAGGAGAAAGAGACTGTCGAGGAGGAATCCGAGGCAGAGGATGAATGTGGAGTTAAGGACCACGGCATGCCAGGCATTACCCTGGGCGGAGGAAAGGCCGCACCAAAGGCTAACGGCGGGCTGGACGACCTTATGAAATTTATAAAAGGAGAGAGAAATGGACTCTAATCTTAACTTGCAGATCGGCCTGAAAGGCCAGATTGAAGTGCAGGCACAGGCTGTGCCCATGCAGGAAGGATACCTCAAGATGCCTGGCGTCGTAGACCCGACAGTAACAGGTCTTCTGAAGTTTGGCGTAGTGGTATCAGCAGACCCAGACACACCAGATATGTTCGAGCCAGGATTACCTGACGGAAACGTAGTACGTGGCGTGTGCGTATTTGACGATGCGGTGGCACAGAACGCTATTGCACACCCGACAGGATACCTGCCAGGACTTCCATGTGCAGCAATCAACCACGGCTTCTTCTACCTCGGCAAATGGGGAAAGACAGCCACAGGCGCAATCGACCCTGTGATCGGTGGAAAGGTTATTTATAAGAACGCAACAGGCGAGATCGAGTTTATTGCAGCTTCTGGCACAGACGTTCCAGCTAACTGGACACAGCTGACCAATGCTTCCATAAGAACTGTGGATGATGCCAACGGCGTGCTCATCTATATCGAGTAAGGAGAGAACAGTATGATTATTGAAACTGGTAAGGGCTTTAAGAAGCTCGGCTCCGTGATGGAGCACCTTGTAGCAGGCTCCAGCAGAATGTCTGACATCCTGTCCGACGCAACAATGCAGATCGGCCTGGCATCAGACCCGAAGTTTGGAATTCCTGCAGGCGCAATGCAGGCACCTACATTCGTAGGCGACCATGCAATGGTAGGAAATATGGTGGGCAAGACCGCAAGACTTGACGCCATGTATAAAAAGGACCCTTCCTCTGTGGCAATCAGACCTGTATACAACAGGACCACAGGCAAGTACGACATGCTTGTTCGGGAAAGCGGCCTCAAGCTGACAGCTGACTCTGGCGAGCTGATCGCAATGCAGACCATTTCACCATGGAATGCTTCCTTCTTCCCAGAGATTTACCGCCAGCCTCTTCTGTACTCCCACGCACGGGACCTCGTGAAGAGAAAAGGCGCAACCAACCCATGGGGTGAGGTTCAGAACCTTGCACTTGCAGCATACTCTGGCTGGGCAGCAATCGCAGGTGGCGCTGGCACAGTAGCAGCAAACCTGAAGAAGAATGTTAATGTTCAGGGCGGCATGATGACCAATCCAATCATTAACATCAAGGTGTTCTTCAATCTCACAATTGAGGAAATCCAGAGAGCTACAGACGGAAACGGCTCACCATTCGCAGGAAGCCTTATGGCCGAGAAGCAGCGCTATGCGCAGTATGCCATCGACATTGCAACAGACTACCTGACCTATAATGGAAACGACGAGACTGGAACCCCTGGCCTCTTCGACGTTTCTGGTGTGACAACCTGGGCTGGACATACCCTGGACTATGTTGCAGGCGATGCAAGCGACGCAGCAAAGGGAAGCACAATGTACAAGATGCTGGCTGGAGTTATCAAGAGCTTCATGGACACCGCACACAACAAGTTTGATATTGTAAAGTGCGCAATGGCCCCACAGACATTTAACACATTCGCTTCCACAGCATACAGCGACGTGTATAATCCAAAGAGCACCATGGCAATCTTTGACGAGAACTTCATCGCTGGCGTAACCAAGGACGGCAAGAAACCTCTTGTTGAGTTCTTTGCCGATCCTCTGCTTGAGGCAGGAATGTTCTCCGACGGCTGCGACAGACTTGTTATCACAGCTCCAGAGATCGGTGCTGGCCCTAACGACGAGAAGCAGGACCTGGTTCTCCTGGGTGTTCCACTTGAGAACTTTGTGTACCCTGTTAATCCAAACGGCTACGACCAGCAGCATGCGACCCTGCGCAGATTTGCAGGTGTGTTCGCACCTGTAGCAGCAGCTGTCAAGGTTTACGCAGGATTCGGAACTGCACCTCTTGCAAAACTTGACACACCTACAGCTTCACCTACAGCAGGAAGCTACAATGCGGCACAGTCTGTGACCCTGTCTGGCCCAGAGGGTGCGACAATCTACTACACAACCAACGGTGACACACCTACAGCAGAGACTGGCACCAAGTATGAGAGCGCAATCACAGTAAGCGCAACAACAACCATCAAGGCAATTGCAGTTAAGTACGGCTACGCTAATTCAGACGTTCTGACAGCAGCCTACACAATCAGCTGATGGCTTAATCCTCCTCTACCAGGGCAACGGCGCAAGCCGACCCTGGCTTTATTTAGGGATTAAAAAAGGAGAAAAAAGTGAAGTACGTACAGAGTTTTTATAATTATGTTGTGACCTTTTCCAGTATCGGAAAGAGCTTTCCTGCAAAGGATGCGGACGGCCCGATGAGAAACGTGGTGGAGATCACAGACGAGGAGCACAGGACCCTGATGCGGCGGGAACCGATGTTCAGGAGCCTGGTGGACCGCAGAAAGTACAGAGTTCTGGATTACATGCCAGAAAGCGCAAAGCCAGAGGCCACACGGATCAACGAGGCCAAGAGCGAGGCCAAGAAGGCAAAGGCCCAGAATGCTACCCTGGCAGAAGAGAATGCGGCACTTAAGGCACGGATCGCAGAGCTTGAGGCAAAGGCTGCAAGAAAGGACGAGGTGCAGGTGACAATGTCAGAGGAGAAGCTGGCAGAAGAGAAACCAGCAAAGGCTCCCGCAAAGAAGCCTGCTTCAAAGAAAAAATAAAAGGAGATTGACATGACCAGGAGCGACTTCAAATATGCTGCAAACTTCCCCACGCTGACAGACACACAGATCGGGGACGCATACGACATCGTGGTGGTCATGTTCAGCGGTGTCCAGGAACTGTGGGGAGTACTGGCAGAGCCGATACGCACACAGAAGCGTGAGCTCTGCCTTAACCTGCTGGTAGCCTGGTACCTGCTTGACACCAACCCAGGCGCCGCTGTCGGTGTGATCGGCAACGGCGGCATGGCGGTGACCAGTAAGAGCATAGGGGGCACCAGCCTTTCCTATGCGAACATGGACGCCCAGGAGGGCATTGCGCAGCTCAACAGTAACATGTTCGGGCAGAAGGCGCTCATGATGATACAGAGCGCACCCGAGAGGTTCGGGCTCTATGCTTAAGAGCAGACTGCAGACCCGTGTGGAGAACCACATGGAAAGGCTGCGGCAGGCCATGGTTAATTCAGACATAATGGTGCTGGTGGGATTTCCGAGCGGGCTGGCTCATGTCGAGACCACGCACGAAGTAAACCCCGAGACAGGTGAGCGCACCACGGGCACCAGGCAGGGAGGAGATCTGGCCGAGCTGGCAGAAAAGCTGCACTATGGTACCGCAGATATTCCCGCACGTCCATTCCTGGAGGACGGCCTGAACGAGAACCAGGAGGAGCTCCGCAAGGAGCTGGCCAAGGAGCTGGAGAGACTCAAGACCACGGGAAAGGCAAACCTTGACAAGATAGGTACCCTGGCTGTGGGCAGAATACAGGAAATGGTGCTGGGCGGTTACTACGGGGACCAGGTTCCGAATGCGCCGCTCACAATATATTTGAAAGGAAGCGACACACCGCTGGTGGACGGAGCAAATATGATAAACAGCCTGCGCTACCTTAAGGTGCAGAACGGGAAGGTGATGTCATGAGCGGAATATACGGGGACATGCTCCTGGCATTCCCAGAGCAGATGGAGCACAGCCTGACGGTGTTCAGAATGACTCCGAAGCAAGGCGGCGGCTGGAGCTCGGTGGCGAATTCCTCTCTTACAATATCTGGAATTATTCAGAACACGACAGGGGACGGGATCAAGGATGCAAACGGCAACCTGGTGAAGGTGGCTGGCATGGAGCTGTGGACTCCGAATGCAGAGCTTGACGAGTACTTCATGACATATGGCGGGACCACCTACAGGCTGGTCCGCTCCAACGACTGGATGAGGCAGGGCGGTTTCGTCCGATACTCGATGGAAAAGGTGGTGGGCAATAATGGACCTGAACCAGACAACACTACGTGGAATATTGGCACAAATTCTTTCTAACAGCCTGAAGGTCAACGAGGCTTATATCGTGCCGAAGCAGGGGAACTGGTGGAATCCCCAGGAGGCCCTGACGAAGCCTGACACCTGGTGCGCATATGTTATCAGGAGCAACAAGCCTGTGACCGCTCCATACTTCAGCAAAGGGGAAAGCGGACAGCAGCCTGTGAACAGGGCCATGGTGGACAAGATCGCAACCATTGACCTGCAGTTCGTGGGGCCCCAGGCAGAGACGATTGCGCAGAGCGTGGCGCTCTGGCCGCACAGGGTGGACGTGGCCGCTGCATTTGCGACGGTGCAGGGAGCGGTGATGTACACCGACATGGACGCACGGAGCGCATCATTCTACCAGGACGGGGCCAACAACGTGCTGTCCTGGAACACCTCGATAAAGGTGCATTGGGTGCAGGAGCTGGACACCAGCCAGGGCCTGATCACAGGCGCCGATATAACAGGCACAATACACACCTTGCCACCGACAAGGTGACTATATATTAAAAAGGAGATAATACATGGCTGAACAGTTCCAGGGCAGCATTGCCCAGAAAAATGTGCAGTTCCCGATTGAGACCGTGGTGGTCCCGATTGCGGGAGAGAATTATTCACGCACGGTGATATTCATTCCTGTGAGCCTTGCAGAGACATACCTTCCAGGCGTGATCTCTGTGGAAGCAGGAAAGCTCTATGAGGTAAAAAGCTCAACATATGTGAGCCTTACAGGCGGACGGCTTAACAGCTGGCTTGTTCCGTTCTTCAAGAAAGCAGCCTCTGCCGTTATCGGCGTGGCAGTATACGATGACGATGCGGAGCCAGACGAAAGCACCCTTACAATGACCAAGGTGTTCGAGCTCTTCAAGACCTGGGGATATTTCAAGATGGCCGTATGCGCAGACACAGACTACAGCGCAGCGCAGGTCACACTTTCCACCCTGTGCCTGGCAGAGCCCCTTTATTCACAGCATTGGATCGGAACATGGGACAGCAATGTGCTGACAAGCTCAAGTACCCTGATTTCCGCCCTTAATTCCGCTGGCTCCAATTCCAGAGTTATCTACAACCCAGACCAGACCATTAACCCAGCGCTGGCCCAGCTTGGCCGCACACTTTCTGCGATCAATGCGACTGGAACACCTGTGGGTAACAGCATTGACAACGTGGCATTCGACACAATCAAGGCTTCAGGAACCGACGGCGACAACCTGACCGCTTCCGAGTGGGCAGCCCTTGACGCACAGAAGATCGGCTACAACACCTGGGACGACGGTATTGGCTCTGGCAACGTGGTGACCGAGGGAAGCATGACCCTTAAGGGCGAGCTCTGCGGGGCCAATTGGGTGAAGAGCTACATCGAGTTCCGCTGCAAGGTACGGGTGGCACAGTATATTACCCAGATGAACACCTTTAGATCAAACGAGACCTACCAGGGCATCCTTGGTATTCTCTCTGACGAGGTGACACCTTTCACAGGAGTGGACTTCGGGCGGCTGGCAGACTTCGAGATCACAGCACCTGCATTCAGGGACCTGCCGAGAAGCGGTGACACATTCGTGATCACAAATGCATGGCATGCAACCTATATTGACGGCGTGCGTGAAGTAACAGTATATGGCACACTTTATGTGACCACACCTACCAGATAAGGAGAGAGAGCTATGGATCATACAGTAGTAGCGGCTGGACAGTTTACTGTCACCCTGATACACCCGCTCTGGAACGGCGGTATTCCTACCACAATAAAAGGTTTCAAGCTGGAGGGCCAGCCTGTGTCAGCACAGCAGCTCCTTCCGAGTTCCAAGATCGTGGCGCTGACCAACGGCGGAAGCATTATTATTACCAACAATAACAATTCTGGAACAATCACATTCAATGTGACAAAGACTGGCCAGAATGGCGACATGACCACAATCGCAAATTTCCTGCGGACCGTGGGCGACTCTGTCGGTGGCGTGCTCCGCATTACCCAGGAGCTCAACGGGGCCACAGACGGCTACACATTCGCACCATGCACCGTGCAGCAGGCACCGCCGCTTCTTATAAGCGGAAACGATGCGCCTGACTATCAGGTGGTATGGGCCTACGGGAATGTGGTTCATATGTGATTGAGGGGAAAGCACGGAGGAGAGCATGGAATTAACAAGGACCGACAGGATGGAAGCGCTGTCCCTGATGATGGAGGACAGCGAGAAAAGCGGAAAGAGCTACCTGGACCGTTTCAAGATTGAGGTGCCTGACGGAATGAACACCGCCAGCGTCATGGAGATCTGCAGAATGATCCAGGAGCCCATGTCCTTTGAGAAGCAGGTGAAGCTGGCCAAGATATGTCTGGCTGGCAAGAACGTGACGGTGACCTGCCCTAACGGCGACAAGGAGAGTTTCTGCCTTGGAAGCGCTGATGCGGGCCTGGAGGGAATCCCGCTGTTCGAGAAAGAGCCAGCTGCGCTCATAGCGATTGCTGATGCGGTGCAGGGCTACCTGTTAAAAAAATATCTGCGGCCTTCGAGGGGCAACGGAGCGCTGGAGAAGTAAAGGACATAAATGCCCAGAGCCTGATCAAAAGGAGAGCTGGAGGCCAGATGTGCCTATGGTTCTTCTATCAGTTCTGCAAGTGCTACGGCAGGGCGCCGCTGGACTGGCTGGACCTTTGTGACGGGCTCCATATGATGTCAATAGAGAATGACGTGACCAGGATATATAGCGAGGACTGATGGCAAGAAACGATAACTTGGGCGGTTTCTGGTATTCGCTCGGAATAGACACCGACAGGGGCTCGTTCGCACGGGCTGGAGAGGCGATCAACGGCCTGGTCAACACATTTAAGACCGCCGCCGCAATCATAGGTGTCGGCTTTACAATCAAAGCAACAGTACAGAATGCTTCAGAAGTTTACCTCATGGCCAACAAGCTGGGCGAGGGTGTGCAGGAGCTCCGCAAGTGGGAGGCTTCCTCGACGGTGCTCCGTGCCAATTTCAAGGGTGTCGTTGACGATGCGATAAACCTTGACGACAAAATGAAGCGGATCAACAGGGGCCAATGGGATGCAGGGCTCGGTACTTCCGCTGCACAGTTCGGTCTTGACTTTGACACATTCCGCAACATGGGCGACATGGAAAGGACGCAGGCTGTCCTCGAGAGAGCCCTGGGGCTTGTCAAGGAAGGCAAGATGGACGCCCAGGAGGCGGCTGGCTATGTCAAGGACATAATGGGCGCTTCCACAGCTGATCTGTTCAGGAAAATGCTCACACCGAATGCGGCCAAGCTGGGTCTTGATACGGTGCAGGGCATGCTGGCCTACGCCGATGCGCATATTTTTAACACCGAGAAAGAGACCGAGAGCCTGGACATGCTGGACAAGCAGTTCCAGACAGTAAAGACCACCGCCACCAGCCTGTGGACTCTGGTGTTCGGCCAGATGTCCGAGAAGTGGCTGGAGCCAGGAACCGAGGCGATCAACGGCTGGCTTGCAAAGAACAAGCCCGCAATCGAGAAAGGAATAAGGGATGCATTCGACAAAGCTGATGAGGTGGTGACAAAGATATTTGAATTCTTCAATTCTTCCACGTGGACTACTATATGGGAAACAATGCAGGACGCCTGGGTGATTGCCAAGGAATCGGCCAAGTGGATATGGGAGCACACCATAGGATATAAGCCGAATGCGGTAGAGCTTTCTGCTGAAGAGGCGATGGCGATGCGTAATGAGTTCAGCAGATCGTATGGTAACGGCCCTGATGCTGCGGCCAAGGCTGCTGCGGACCTGTTCAAGACTCCTGGCGAGGCGCAGGCCATGATAGACATGTTACGGCAGGCGATCTCCTCGGACCTGGTTAATGACATAATAAAAGAATATAACCAGATGGTAGATGAAGCCCCAGAACAGAAAGCAGGCGCTGCCAGACTGTGGAACAGAATAGTTCATGGAAAAGTGGAGAAAATCAGCGACGGCATAATATCTCCTAACGGTGGAATAACCAAGGTAGACTCCAATGACTGGCTTCTTGCATTCAGGAACCTTGAGGATGTGGCAGGGGCTTTCCATACGGGAGCAGGCGGCGGGAACGTGGCCAATATCACCATAAGCCAGAACTTCACCCTGAACGGCAACCCGATGCCTGGCCAGGTGCGGGACATGGCATACCGTGGCACCACCTCTGCGATGAGCGAGCTGTTCACCAGGGCTGGGGCCATAGTGCAGATGATGCCAGCGACGAGGTAATATATGGAATTATCAAAGGCAATTATAAGCGGCTCTGCGTCGGCGGCAAGCCTGGCGCTCTCTCTTTTATCACTTCCAAGGCTGACATGCCTGATTCCGCCATGGACAATAGCGCTTGAGACCGAGAACCTGCGCCAGCACGGCGAGGCAAGAGTGGCCGAGAACGTGCTCATAAGCTCCCTGCCTGCATATGCAAGCAAAGCCTATGTGGCCGACAACGTGGCCCCAGGGCCGTATACCTGGCACCTGGACGGATATATTCCTGGCAACATGCTGATGGAGCCCACAAACATTTTCACGCCGATAGTGCGCATGAATGTGAACCTGATCAGGGACGCATACAAGCGGGGAGCAATCCTGCAGTTCAAGGACGGCGACAACAAGATCTATCCGAACGTGGTCATTCAGAGCCTGGACCTGGACACCAGGGCAGACTGCAAGAACAAGGCACCGTTCGCAATGGTGCTTAAGGAGATAAATATTCTTGACAGTATCGGCGGCGACATCGTGGCCGAGGCTTCCACGATTGCAGCAGGAACCGCAGGCGGCGAGGCCACCAAGATAGGAAGCACCGCTTCAAGCCAGGCGGCGGCATACAGTATCATTGCGCCTGCGGCTGGTTACGGAACAGCTGCTGCGGCAAGTACACCGCAGGCAGACTGACTATAAAGATATGAGAGAGGTAAAATCCGCCAGCCGAGTGGTATGGCCAGACGCACAGATACTTGAGAACTTCTACTTTGAATGCGTGGACACCGACGGGACCTTTGTCTTTGAGTTTAAGTGGATAGAGGGGCGCTGGAGATGCTGGGTGACTACGCCGTCAGGCGAGGTGCGCCAGATCGGAATCTACCCGAATGCGCTCTCTGGCGTGGGCTTCCTGGACTACGGATTTGACCTGCGCACCGACAGGGCCGAGATAGACTTTGACTCGCTTTTTGAGACGGAGCTGTATATCGTAAAATGGCTCTGAATTACAACCGTTTCTGCAATATAACACTATTCGGCAAGAAGGGAACTTTTCAGATAATGACACCGAGGTTCGGGCGCAAGCCTGACATTGAGGTGCACGGCATTCTCTATGCTTCCGAGTACGCCAAGGACTTCGAGGTGCGGATCAGGAACCTTTACACCGACGTGGACCTGACCCTTTTTAATTCAATAAAGATAAGCGCAGGATATTTCGACAAGCCCGAGCTCATGGTGGAGGGCTCTATTGCGATCATATACACAGAGCAGCCTGGGCCCGACAGGGTCACGGTGATCAAGTGCTGGATGGGATCAGCAGAGCATATACTTAATGCGACTGTCGACAACCTCGAGATGCCAGAGGGCTCGACCCTTAAGGCAATACTGGAGAGCATGACTTCCGCAATGCAGAGCGCAAATATACCAGATAGCACAAACCCTGTCAAGGTGAGGTGGAAGGCGCCGCAGGTAGATGCGTCAACGGGGGCCCTGACCAGCCCGTCAAAGCTGTCCTGGAACGGAGGAGTAAAAGACCTGCTTGGCCACCTGAAGAGCATGTTTCCTGGAATATATTTCACGATAGGAAACGACCAGATAATCGCATTCAATCCGAAGCAGCGGACCATGAGCGGATTCGGCTCCGAGACCGAGGGTGCAGGCGGCAAGATCGTGCCTTTGAAGTACCTGCTTTCCCCGCCGAATTACACCGCAGGGCGAGTGATCGTGACTGCTCCATGGGAGCCAGGGCTCAAGCCAGGCGACATCATTTATATATTGAACACAAATATTGGTACCAAGGAAGCAACGGCGACAATATCGGCCAGGCAGGAGGCGCTGCGGAGCATGTATTCGGTGCTCTCGGTGCAGTTCGACTTCTCCACGGTGGGAAGCCAGAACAAGATGATTGTGACAGGAGTATGACATGAGAGACAGCATGATCGAATTCACAGGGCTTTCCGAGCGGGACATGATAGTGGGGCTCCTGGGCAATTTCTATATAATTGACTACGGCTTTGTATCAAAGGTGAATGCGGACGGCACGGTGAATGTGACGCATGCAAAGCGCCAGCAGACGATAGAGGGCGTGAAGCTGCCCGAGACCAGGACGACAAACCTGGAGGTGCTCACCCTTTGCGGCGCAGGCTTCTCGATCCAATGGGACATTGAGGCTGGTGATCAGGTGCTGCTTCTTGGCCTGAAGGATTACATCCCGCAGGTGGCGAAGGTGACCCAGAGCACAGAGCAGGCAACATTTATACATTATTCACGGGACACCATGAAGGCGCTCCCGCTCTCAATATTCAACAAGGACGCCAGGGTGACGTTCAAGGTGGACAAGGGCACCCTGAAGATAGACACCAAGAAAAAGATAGAGCTGAACGGGAACACCAGCCACCTGGTGACATTTGAGGAGCTTCAGGCCGCAATCAACACGTTTATAGGGGCTTTGAATTCCCATACTCATTCAAGCGGGGGGAGCGGGACACCGACCTCACCTATGAGCCTGGTGATAACTGCGGCGAAGGCTGGGAAAGTAACTACAAAGGCAGGTACATGACATGGACATGCATATGGCGGCGGAATATAAGCAGCCGAACACCCACCCGATATGGGATGTGAAGGTGGAGAACGGCAATGTTCCGATTATAACAGGCAGGGAGGAGGACCTGCAGCGTGCGGTGCTGGCAGGCTTCCTGGAGCAGGGCACCATACCTAATCTGCCAGAGGCGGGGGTGCCGTGGACAGATTATCTCAACAAGGCGCTGACATTCGGTGACCTCGATGTGGCCGTGCGGGATTCCCTGCAGAAGGCTGGGGCTGACGGATTCCAGCCCGAGTATGATCTCGAGGGAGATAAACTGACTATGAAGGTAGGGAAAGTAAATGATATTATCTGACGGAACCACATGGCAGCCCAAGGGCGCCCAGACACATACCAACGAGCTGATGGAGAAGGTCAATGCAATTCTCCAGGCCGAGAATATACGTGACGACAACAACGAGCTTATACAGCTCTCCGCAAATTTTGCAAATGCCTTTTATTTAATGGCCCTGGCCATTGGCCAGAAGATGGCCGAGATGGATACGGACCTGCAGAAGGGACTGGAGAGCATGGTGGTGGAGCTCTGTGATGACCAGCAGATAGAGAACCTGCTTCCTATAGCGGGAATCGACAGGAACACAGGAAGCTACTCGACCCTGGTTCTGACCTGCACCGCCAGCACCAGCAATGCGTGCACGATCCCTGCTGGGACCAAGGCTCCGTTCGGAGATTATTACTTTGTGACCCAGGCGGAGGTGACAATCCCTGCTGGCGAGAGCGCCCAGGTTTATACTGTATGCGACACCGTCGGCCCCGTGGTGGTCCTGACAGGCGAGGTGGACCATTTCGAGACCACCATTGCCAACCTTGACAATGTGATCAACAACGAGAGTTCGATTCCAGGAACCAGCGCCGAGACCACAGACGAGCTGCGGAGGCGGCTGGAGAGAGGCGACTCTATCAATGCGGGGACCACAGGACTTAAATATGCGCTTGAGGCTTCCCACGGCATTGCATATGCAAGGGTGTACTTCAATTATAACCTGGATGCGACAATCACCCTGCCAGGAAGCGTGGTGCTGCAGCCGAGGACTGCTTATATCGTGGTGTACGGGGACAGCCCAGAGAGCGCTGGCATAGCGGCGCTGTATGCACGTTATATGAATGCGCCGACACAGAATGCACCTGGAGCTACAACCACAGCCTACAGCGAGGACTACGTGACCGCAAGCGGGCAGATCATTCCTGTTTATTACGACACCGCAACCGAGACAGAGATATATATAAAGATATATCTGGAGTCTGGCGCAGCTTCAGGAAGCGAGGTGCAGACAGCGCTGAAGCAGGACCTGATCGCAAGCTCCGCAGAGTGGGAGATCGGTGGGGCGCTGACTTCTACGGTTCTGAACAAGCCGTTTGTAGATATTGACTACACCAAGGTGGCCTACGTCAAAGTGAGTGACAACGGCATAAATTGGGACGATCTGCTGGTTATCGGGTGCAACGAGGTGCCGAGAATTCAGGACGCCAACATAACTGTTGAGGAGCTTGTATGAGCATAGCGCTTGACCCGAGACTGCCGAGGCAGATGAATGGGCCCGTGATCAATTCATTCATGCAGGCCCTGGGTGAGGAGCTTGATCCTGCCGACCAGATAAATGCGTACCTTTACGGCATGTCCCTGTCAACAGCGCAGGAGGCAGACCTTGAGAGCATAGGTAAGATCATAGGCTACCCGAGGCCGCTGATGCCAGCAGGTTTCAACGACGAGAACGTGTTTGTATTGGGAACGCTGCCTTTGAGCCAGGACTATGACAAGGGCCTGGCGTCTGTTGAGACCATGCTGGGCGGTGAGCTGGCAAGCGTGGACGACTTCAACACCGTATACATGAATATATCAATCTACAGGCGGGCGCTCCGTATAATGGCCAGGATAAAGGCCAACGGAATAACCCTGGAGAACATAGACAAGATTGCGGCGCTGGTGAACAGCGACTATACGATAAGCTGGACTGCTGATGGGGACATTTCAATTCACTACACCGAGGCCATAGGCTTCAGCCGTGTGTGGGTGCTTTCCCAGCTTTTTTATAGGATTGCAACAGCGCCGCAGGTGCTGATAACAGCAGGATAAGGAGAAAACAATGATACCTACACAAGAGATGGTGCCGTACCCCGTATTCGGTGACAATGCGACCAAGGTGCAGCCAGACGACCCGAAGTATGCAGCAGGATTTGATCCAGGCGACGTGCTGCCTGCAGAATGGCTGAACTGGCTTCTTAACAGAGCCAGCGGTGCGGTCACAAAGCTGAATGCTGGCGCTCTTTCAATGGAGCAGGAGATAAATAATGTGCTGGAGGCTGGTGCGCAGACTCCCGACGCAGAGGAAACTGATCAGCTTATTACGGCCATAGCATATTTAATAAATCAGGCTGTGCTTGTTGAACAGCAGAAGCCTGCGGTGGGCGTGCCTACATTATGGATGGGCACCAAGCCTGATTGGGCCCTGGACTTCGGAAACGGAGCTGCTACAAAGTACCTGTGGGCAAACTACCCGAAGCTGAACAATGCGAAGTTCAAGGACATCCTGGATCACTTCAAGACAACGGGCGGAAGTGCCCTGTGCGCTGATTATGATGCGACAGGTTTCTATGTACCCGACCTTCGGGGAATGATGCCGAAGGTTGTAGGCAGTAGCGGAAAGAGCTATGGGCATGATGCGATAACAACTGTCGGTGCGGTTATGACAGAAAGACTGCCGAATATCAAAGGTTCTGTTTCAATAAGGAACTCGGGTACAGACAGTTCTTCACATATACTATATTACCTTACTGGATCTGGAGGGGGTCTTACTGTTTCAGCAATGGCAGGTGAAGCTTCGACAATTGTTGCCCCTGGAAATAGCAATAAAAAATTTGATATTCTAACTATGAACGCACACAGTCATAGCACAATTTATACCGACTCGGCTCATGTATCACCATTGTCTTTCGGTGCTATGTATATCGTGAGATACGAATAAAGGAGGGAATATGAACTATAAAATCGGTTATTCGTTCGACCCAGAAAGTAAAAGATATATAGTACCAGAAAGGGTGTATGTGGAGAAAAAGACAGGTGCCTACCCCTGCGCAGCAAACGTGGTGTTCAAAGCGCCGCCAGCAACAAGGGAGAACGAGGGTGCATACTGGAATGGCCACGGCTGGGATACCAGGCCAGATGAGGGCTTCATTGAGAAAGACGGCCAGATAAGGAAAATGACCCAGGCGGAGCGCATAGAGGCAGGCCTGGCAGAATTGCCAGAAGGCTTCAAAATAAAAGACGGCGAGCTGGTGGAGAAGACATATGATGAGCTCCTGGAAGCTGGCAAGATCACCCTGGCAGAGTACAATGAGCACCAGCGCCTTATGCGGGAGGGCACCTATAAGGCTACCACCGACAAGATCGGTCTGATGGTGCTCCGAGGCGAGGCAACCATGGAAGAGTGGCAGGCTGCGATCCAGGCTGTCAAAGAACAGTACCCATATAAGGAGGATATAAAATGAAGAAGCTGATTGAAGTATTGAAGAACCCCGCAATGACCATTTTTATGTGGATCATGGCCGCAGCATGCTACCTGGCGCTGTGGACCAATGCCGTGAAGCACGGGGACAAGGCGCAGATCGCTGTGCTGATCCTGGCTACAATCGACGCCGTGGCGCTTTTCATCCGCTACCGCAAATGACTGCACACGGTTTGCGAGGCATTTGCGAGAGGGCTGTAGGCAAGTACATATAATAGAACAATTTAAGCAGTAAAGCTATAGGCGAGTCCTACCCCTGCTAATGGCCACCACCACGGTGGCCTTTTTTATTATAAACCCTTTGAAATCGGTGCTTCCGAGAGCGCCACATTATTCCCCTTGACAATTCATAACTGCACATATTATCATATTTTTGTACTATTTTGCGAGATATATGTGAGCTATTTGCGAGAAAAGCAGCAAATCTGCTAATGTCGGGAGAGGGTCATGGGGGTGCACGTCAGGATAATCAAGAACCATTATTATCTGGATATTTACCAGAACGGGGCCAGGCGGTGCGAGAACCTGCACATGACCAGGACGGGAAATGCGGCGCTTGACAAGGAGAAGGACCGCATGGCCGAGATCTGCCGTGCCAAGAAGGAGATGCAGCTCCTGGCTGGCGAGTACAAGATAATTGACCGCTCTGGGGCCAGGGCACCATTATATACCTATATGGAAGGAATCGCAAGCACCAAGAAGGCAAAGAACCATTATTCCAAGGCGCTCAAGTACCTGGCGAAGTTCCCAGGCGGCATGGAGATAAGGCTGAACCAGATTGACGAGGCGTGGCTCATTGCCTGGCAGCGCTTCCTGCAGAAGGAGGGGCTCTCCAGCGCCACGGTCCGTCATTATGACGATGCGGTGCGCCTGGTGCTGAACCAGGCCGTGAAGGAGCGGCGAATATCACACAACCCAGGCCATGCGGTTCCTGGCGTGACGGTGGTTACAAAGATGCCCGACATCCTGACCAGGGAGGACCTGGAGAAGCTCGTGGCCACACCTGTGGGAGGGGAGCTCGGTGAGGAGGCCAGGCGGGCATTCCTGTTCGCATGCTGGACAGGTCTGCGGATCAGCGACATTCGCACATTGGAGTGGAAAAATATAGACGGTGGGAAGATCAGGCTGGTCATGCACAAGACCGCCCAGATCGTGGAGGTGCCCCTGCACCCGATGGCAATGGCGCAGCTTGAGGCCAACGAGGATAAGCTGGTGTTCCCGAAGGTGGGAAAGACCAAGACTAACTGTATAACCTACTTTGACCGCTGGGCCGCTGACGCAGGCGTGGACAAAAAAATCGGATGGCACACCGCACGGCGCACTTTTGCCACCCTGGCCGTGGAAGCTGGCGTGGACCAGTATGTGATCAGCAAGCTCCTGGGCCACACCAGCATAAGGCACACGGCCACCTATTCGCAGGTGCCGATAACCGTGAAGCGGAGTGCCGTGGCCAAGCTCCCCGACTTCGGAGGCACGCAATGTGGCTCATAATAATCGCAGTTATTCTTCTATTAATATTTTGGCCCCGCAGGAAACCAAAGCCAGCAAGGCCTGCAAGGAAAGACAAGCCGATTGCGGATGTCTTGGACGATCTGGTGCGACGGGGAATGAATAAACCATTTGATACAGGGCCACATATAATTTATGTGCAGATAAAACTGCGCCTGCTCCTAATGAACGACACACGGTTTAAAAATATCAACAGGGCATTCCGAGAAGGCTATACACAGGAACTGCCAGACTATGCATTCACCGAGGAGAACCACGGCGAGGCTGATATTTATTATAATAGGGCATACTGGAGATACAATAAAGAATTCAGGAACAGGGTGGAGCTGCTCTGGAAAAAAAGGTCTGGTGTAACCCATGTATATATATGCCCTAACCTTGGCAAAAGGTGCGACTCTGTAAAAAAGATTGAGAAGCCTAAAATGTACCCGATTGATAAAGTGCCGATAATCCCGTGCGCTGACTGCACGGAGCCATTCTGTTACTGCTCATACCATATTGCAAAAAGTAAACGCTGAATAATCGCTGACTGATCGCTGACTTTTTTTAGGGGAAATCTGCGGAAAACAGGGGAAAATTTCCCCTAAAAAAAATTGAAAAAATTTAATCTGTTTTGTTTTACTATTGACAAAACAAAACAGATGTGATAATTTATAATCACAAAGGGGCGGGAACCCCTGCACGGAGGTAAGAAATGAACAGATACAAGGTTTACGGGAAGTACAAATACGGCAGAAGCTGGGAGTACGAAATGGGGAAATTTGATGCAGAAACTGCAAGAGAAGCCATGCAGAAAGCTAATGCGGTTTATGCAAATGACAAAAACCCCTGGATCGCAAAAAGGGCCGTTCTTATTAAGACTCTGGCCACACAGGAGGCACGGGCATGAGCGAGAAAAAAGCAACAATCAGCCAGGTGGAAATCCTGAAGCTGGCATGTGAACGGCAGAGAGAGATCGTAGCCGAGTACGGAAAGCACCATTCTGAATTAGCAGAACGGTTTGGCGAGAAATCCCAGGAAGCAGAATGGGCCATGGCTTATTGGAAAAAAGAAAACCAGAAGCAGGGCGAGATCCAGCAGATGCTCCAGCAGGAATATTCAAAAGAAATACCCAGCGCCTGGGGTATCAGATAAGGAGGCGGGCATGATTAGGATTATTGACGGTAAGAAATACTACCCTGTATCACGGGAGATGGAATTCAACCTGGACAGCCTGCGGTGCAAGCTCCTCAATCAGCTTGACGAGGCACGGGAGAACGGGAGCTGGCAGGATCAGGACCAGCTCCAGAAGCAGGTGGACGAGGTGGAGAGCCTTTTTATTGACGCATTCTTCTGCGGCTACCTGGAAGGCAAGCGGTACGCCAGGGCCAAGGAGCTGGTGGTGTATAGGAAAGCCCTGCGGGACGAGATCGTGGCGGAAGCCAGGAGGGCAAGGGCATGATGAGCTTCAAGACAATCAGCGATCAGGACCTGCTGCACTTTGCAAAGATGTACCTGCTGGAAAAGCACCTGGAATATTTTAGAAAGGTAGAGGAGGCGGAGAAAGCTGGCAATACTGCCGACGCCGCCATGTACGACGAGCGGTTCTGGAAGGTGCAGGCCCAGCTTGACGAGGTTTTTGCTGCCGAGGATAATATGAAAGAGCAGGAGGTGGGGACATGAGCGGAATAATAATGGTAGAATGCCCATTCTGCGGAATGGTGCAGGCAATATCTACCGAGCATCCAGTATGTTGCTCCTGCGGGCAGACTGTGATAGAGCAGGACAAGGAGGACGAGGAATGACCGACAAGGAATACACCGAGCTTTATAAGAAAGGCATATCAGAGCCGCAGCCTGTGCTGAAGCCAGAGGATATATTAACAGCCAGAATTTATAAGGTTCTATGCAAATGTCGCAGAAATCAATACAAGCCAGACCTGCACAGTTTCTGGATCACCACAGCCGAGGAGGGGCCTGTCTTCGTAGACTACCTGGACAATGAAGTGATTATAAGCGGTGCTGATAACAAGTGGGTCCTGCCTATTGAAGAAGCGGCAACCAAGCTGGCATTCATGGGTGCTGATCCACAGACCATTGATATGTAAGGAAAGCAGAATGAGCGAGAAAAAATACAAGGGCTACGGGTACCACGGAGGTGGCCGCAAGCCATCGTCACCAGACGGCCAGCCGAGGCGCACCAGCATGACCATAAGCGGCACCAGGAGCGAGATAGAAGCGCTCCGCAAGCTGGCCAAGAATGCCGACAAGAGCGTGAGTAGATTTGTGATTGAATCTATTATGACAATAGATAACATGTGCAAGCTCATTCCGATAGAGGAACAGAAGGCAATTCTAAAACATCAGATACGCACGGCTTATGATGCAGGGCTATCATACCGTGAAATAGCATATTGTCTGTGCCTGCGATACGACGAAGTTATGGATGCTCTGCGAGACTACGAGGGCAAAGAATGACTATATAAGCGAACCCACTTATTCATAATCTCTTGCACGGGCCCCTGGAAACAGGGGCTTTTTTTTCTGCAAATTACCAGCAAGTTACCAGCAAATAAAAAACCCCAGGCCAGCACCTGGGGGCCAAGAGCCCAGCGGCTCAAGGGATGAACGAAGTATCCATTATAATAGTCACCAGAGAGAAAATCAGATGGCCGCCGAATCCGATGCGTGGGAAGCGCCGCCCCTTTTCCTGTCCTCAAGCTCCCGATAGTTCCTGATCTGATCACAGAAATAAATGACCTCTGCTTCCGTAAGGCCCTGGGCCAGTTTCACCAGCTCCTTTATATAAAGCGGCGGCTGCTCCTCGTCCACGCCCAGCACCAGGTACCGCACCGACACGCCAAGGCGGTCAGCAATTGCCAAAGCGTGGTCTGCCCTGGGTATCAGGTCACGGGTGATCCATGCGGACACCCCGCTCCTGGACTGGCCTGTGGCGTCTATGAGATCGACCTGTTTAATGTGCTTTGACTTCATGATGGAACGGGCCGTGTTCCAGAATATTGACATACAAACCTCCAACCCCTCCCGCTTACTAAAATACCACACAATGAGAAAAAAAAAGTACAAAAAAGTAGAATTTTTTGTTAAATATTTGTTGACTTCTCTCCGATAGTAGAGTAAAGTAAAGATACAATCCACGATAGTGGAGCACGGAGGATTTTTTATGAACGGAAAAGCGAGAATCACACCCGAGATAGACCATGCGCTTTATGATCGGCTCAAGGCCCTGGCGGCCAAGGAGCACAGGAGCGTGAACAAGCAGGTGGAGCACTTCATTGCGCTCTGCATGGACAAGTACCTTGCAGAAGAGGAGGCGAAGCATGCGTAAGATGGCAGCAGTTATCATTGGAACATTCGGTTTTTTCATGGCCGCAGGAGCAGGCGGCGGTATCGAGTGCGACACCCTGGGCTGGCAAGAAGGGCTCACAATAATGGCCGTGGGCTTTGCAATGATGTGGGGCGCAGCTTTATGGGCGAGGTTATCAAGATGAGAGGCGCAAGTATCACACCATGCACCCTGACCGTTGAGCAGGCTGCGGCAAAGGCCGAGTGCTCCAAGAGCCAGATTTATCACAACATGCACAATTTCATTCACAGGCGGATCGGCAAGTACACCAAGATCAACGAGGCGAGCCTTTGCGCCTGGATCAACAGCCGCACCAAGGAAAGCGATGCGGAGCTCATGGACAAGGCCGACAGAATTCTGGCTGGAGTGCGGTCATGCTGAAGCACTACACAGGCGAATGGCAGAACTGCCCTGACAACATCGAGGGCCTGCTGGCCATAGGTGTCGAGGTCATGTGGACCAAGTGCTGGCGCTATAACTTCGGCAAGGACGCCGCACACCTGGACGACAGGAAGTGGCAGGTTCTTAAGAACATGAAGGTCCTTGAGGCCGCAAGCTGGCAGACCAGACGGCTCCAGGAGAAGTGGCATGGAATACCAACCTGGGCAGAATTCAGGTCATTCTGTGTGATCACCTACAGGATTGACGACGGCATGTACCCGCTGCTCTGCGCCAGATACAGGGAGTGGGAGCGGAAAACCGACGAGCTGGCCCGCCAGGAGCTGGAGCGCATGCACGAGGAGGCCATTGCGGAGCGGCAGAGAAAGATTGACGCCTACCTTAAGAAGTACCCCTGGCGTGGTGAGCCAGAGTGCTGGCAGGAGGGCATTGACTGGCTGGTGGACCATGAGGGAGAGAACGGCCCCGTGGTGGTGAACATGAGAGGAAAGGCGGTATGAATACACGGCATGAACGGCGATACTGCGGGGGGCGATCCTGCCCTGATTCGTCTCGGGGCGGCATGGCCGCTCACGATCTGCGGTATGCGGGTCCGACTCCCGCACATGCCATAACCCTTAAAGATTTTTTTAAGAAAAGGGATTCGGGGTGCTGGCACCCAGCATCCCATGCTGCGAGCTGGTGCGAGTGATCATCCGCCGTTCGATTCGGCGGCGCAGCAAGACGCCTGGCTCCGTTGGAGAAGGGCATAAAAACAAGAGGCTGGCCCTGCGGGAACAGGAACCAGCCAAAGCGTGAAGCACGGAGGTGCATTCAACATGAGTGAGGGTATCACTTCTACTAATTATAGTCAATTGATGGAAAAGCGGGACTACTACCAGAGCGAGGCACGGAGGTGCTGGGCCAACGAGAAGAAGGCTGCGGCATTCAAGCTGCTGGCGGACGATTATGAGCGCAAGGCTCGCACGCTTTCCATAGAGGAGGCAGGACGCCATGTGTGACAAGGATATTGCAGTAAGGGCAGAGGACACCAGGGCGGTGGCCCCTGTATCAGAGCAGACGATCAGCGACTACCTGCAGGCATTCGGGCTGGCCAACCAGCTCACCAAGCAGGAGACAAAGCAGTTCGTGGAGATTGCCAAGGCATTTAATCTTAACCCATTTAAACGGGAGATTTATGCGGTGCCGCACACCAACAAGGATGGCAAGCGGAGTCTTTCAATTATCACAGGCTACGAGATATATCTGAAGCGGGCCGACCTTAATCCAAACTATGACGGCTACGACACAGAGTTCAGCACCGAGAACGGAGTTAGCACCTGCACCTGCAAGGTCTACAGGAAGGACAGGAAAATCCCAACCAGCGTGACAATCAGGCGGAGGGAGTACGACACAGGAAAGAGCATGTGGGCTTCAAAGCCTATGACCATGCTGGAGAAGGTGGCCATTGCTACAGCGCACAGGCGGGCATTCCCTAACGACTTCGGCGGCATGCCTTATACAAAGGAGGAGCTTCCCGAGGAGATGACCACCATCAGGGATGTGACTCCAGCTCCTGTTGAGGAAGCGTCACAGACCCCGCCTGAAGCGCCTGTGGCCGAAGTTCAGTCTGCACCAGCAGCAGAGCCTGCAAGGATAAAGCCGACCCAGGAGCAGATAGAGAAGCTGAATGCCCTGAAGGGAGCATTCACCGCCGAGGAGCTGGCGCAGTTCAAGGTCCAGTACAGGGACGACATCCCAGGGATGATAAAGGCCATGAGTGACGCACGGATCGCAAAGCTGGAGGCAGGCACCCTGCACAAGGGCGTGGAGGTCCAGGCCGAGCCGATGAAGCACCCCTGGGCCAGCCCAGAGACCCGCAGGAAGCTGGCCGAGACAGCACCTGAAGCGATCCAGGACGACAGCGCAGAGCTTTACAGCGATGCCAAGCCGCAGGTGGCGATATTCTGATGCCAGACCTCAACAACGTGATCATGAAAGGGCGCCTGGTCAAGGACGCCGAGCTCAAGTACACACCGAGCCAGATGGCCGTGGCGGGCTTCTCCCTGGCCTACAACAAGGCATGGAAGGACGCATCAGGCGAATGGAAGGAGCAGACATATTACTTCTCCTGCTCCTGGTTCGGAAAAGCTGCGGAGAAGAATGCGAGACTGCTCCTGAAGGGCACCCCTGTGATCGTGCAGGGGGCTTTGAAACAGGAGAAGTGGCAGGGGAATGACGGGGTGAATCATGAGAAAATCAGCCTGGTTTTAGACACCGTTGACATACTTTCTGACAAGAAGAAGGCGGAATCCGAGGGCAATTTTACACAGAAAAAGGCCCAGAATATCCCCGAGCCAGACCATTTCAACGACGACGGAATACCGTTCTGACACCTAAAAAGGAGCAAAAATGAAGCTGCAGAAACTGAAAAATATAGTGCTGGCGTGCCTGGAAGGCGAGCCGATCACAAGGAATTCTGACCGAATTTTATATGCAAAAGTATGCGCCGACATGGGATATGACACCCACCATATGACCGCCTGGGAGATGCTGCACGACAAGGATATGCCGAGCTTTGAGAGCGTGGGAAGGGCAAGAAGGAAGGCCCAGGAGGAGCACCCAGAGCTGCGGGCATGCCCTGCGGTGGAGAGGATGCGGGACGAGCTTGAGGGCGAGTTCAGGGCATTTGCTTTGGAGGGTGTATGAGCGGCCAGAAGGTTTATGTTCCTATATATATAGACAAATGGAAGGCCATGACCGAGGCCCTGACAGAGCAGGAGCGGAACAGGGTCATGGCCGCATACCTGGACTATGCGATCTATGACAGGGAGCCCAGGGGACTGACCAAGATGGGGAAGGTTCTGTTCACTTTCATGAGGTCCACAGCTGACGACCTGAAGAAGGACCAGGGCGGTGCTCCAGCGGGCAATCAGAATGCAAGAAAAAAACAACCTGTTGGTTTAAAAGAAAAACAACCTGTTGTTTTAAAAATAAAACAACCAGTTAATTCAACCAAAAAAACAACCAAAAACAACCCCTTTACAGAAACAAATACAGAAACAGAAACAAATACAGAAGTGTGTGCCCCCCTTACCCCCCAGGGGGCAGAAGGCGCACCCACCCTTGACGAGGTGAAGAAGTTTGCCGAGGAGAGCGGGCTTAAGAACATCAACCCTGTACGCTTTTATAAATATTATCAGGCAACAGGCTGGATGAGAAAGGGTGATCCGATCAAGGACTGGAGATCGCTGATGGAGACCTGGACCGAGCCAGAGACACCGCCAGAGCCAGAGAAGCCGTACCACCCTATTGAGAAGCTGACCGAGTGCCCGATGTGTTACAGCACAGATGTGGATCAGCATGGCATGTACGGCATGTGCAATCAATGCAAGGCGGAGCTGATATGGAGCACCTGGCAAGGGGAATGGAGGCCTGTTGTGGTATGAGCATAGGCAGACCAGAAGGGGCCCAGACTCACAAGGTGATCATGGTCAACGTGCAGAGCGGGAAGCAGATTGAGGTGTGGGGAATGCCTGCTGCGGCCAAGATTGCGGGCTACAGCGTGTCGAAGGTGCAGCGGCTTATAGAGACGGGCCATGCCGACAAAAACGGCTGGACCTTTGATATTGAGGAGTGATCATGGCAAGGCTGAAGCAGGAAGTTATAAAGGCAAGGCTCGAGTTCGCAAAGAGCGTGAACTGGGACCCTGTATCCTGCTCCAAGGCCTGGCGGATCAGCAGGTATTCGGCCAAGTACTTTATTCAGGTGCACAGGCCCCGCAGGAAGGAGCGCAGGCGTCCTGAATATGAGAACCAGCGCCTGGCAGATCTGCAGGTGATGAGCCCGAATCAATGGTGCGAGGTGTGGGGAATACCCCGATGGGAGTACAACGGCTTTTTGAAGATGTACAGGCGGAAATATGGCTTCATTGCGACACCTGAAATAAGGGCGCAATGGGAAGCGGCTTATTGGGAGAAATTAGGATGCTGACGTTCAATCTGAAGAAGGAGTGGTACGAGAGGATCAGGAGCGGCCAGAAGACCGTGGAATATCGTGAGGTGAAGAAGTTCTGGGGAACCAGGCTTCTCAAGGCCAAGCTGGGTGAACTGTTCAGCAAGAGGCCAGCGCCCTGCATCCTGCGCCTGGGATATACAAAGCGGCACATGACCGCCGTGATCAAGAAGATTGAGATTGTCAACGGCAAGGACACAGACCTGCGTATAAACACCCCTGTGTATGCGATACACCTGGCTGACATCCAGGAGGCGGAATGATGTTTTCTGAACGGCCAGAGCACACGAAGGAGGAGCTTGAGGCGATCATGGCGAAGTACAAGGACCCAGCGTACATGCAGAAGGCTATTGACGGCGTGGCCGAGATATTCCTGAATGAGCTTTTTCCGCAGGACAATGAGGTGATCATAAAAAAGCCTGTGATCACCACACACAGGAGCCCAGACTGATGGACGGCCAGCTCGAGTTCAGCTTCATGGAGGAGCTGCGGGAGCAGGAGAAGGTGGAGAAGCTGGCCCAGCGCCGCCTGCCATACTACCCGCACCCCAGGGACGACAACCAGAGGCTGCTGAACTATCAGCATGACTGGCTGGAGAAGCAGGACCCGAAGGCGTGGACAAAGCTGTGGAACCTGGCGCAGAAGGTGGCCAGGCGCATGATAAGGGCCCAGGCCAGACGGCGGGGCTTCTATCTGGATGAGCTGGCTGTGGACGACAGGACAAGCGATGCGGTGTGCTATGTGCTGCGGCGGTATCAGTACGGCTGGTATGTGAAGAAGGCATACCTTAAGGCGATCAAGGAGGGTGTGGTCCATGCGCTGTGGTACCGCACCCTGGCCGACGAGAGCCAGGAGAGCCAGAGCGAGGACGTGATGGCGCTTTATAAGGTGCATGACAAGGACCCGTTCGACGAGGAGCGGGCCTTGATCAGGATAGAGGGCATGACAAGGGAGCAGGCCGTGGCTCGGATCAGGCGGGAGTTCCTGCCCAAGATGGCCGACATGCTCCTGGCAAATATAGACATTATCGGAGGTGTGAGCAATGAGAAGAAGAGGGACAATCAGGGTGGCGCTGATGCGTGAGCGGGACAGCGTCCTGAACAAGGATGATGACCAGGCACTTCGGGAATACCTGGATAAGTACCAGATCGGCTACCCGCAGGACGAGGATGCATTCCAGTACATGAAGCACAGGGCCAGGGCCAATGCGCTGGGTGTGTACCCGAAGCTGAAGAAGGAGAGCCGTGACTGGCTGGCAAAGCACAGGAGCGGCAATTACAAGGAAACGGAGGATAAAGATGACGTTCAATAAGGATCGTGTTTTTACATCCCTTAACGCTGATGAATTAAGAGCAGGGGATAAGGTGATAGTGGCATATAACCTGTACGGACTAAAAGAACAGGTGAAGATGTTTACCGAAAGTGCGATAGATGTAATCGAGGTAATACAAGACGAGGATTACTTTAACAGATTTAAGATAAAACATGGCGAGAGTTTTCCCCTTGCCTACCTTGTGGAGAGGAAGGAGAACTGCACTAACTGCGGTGCTATATATACCTGTGCTTTCCAAGTAAGAGAGCATCCTGAACTGGAGAAGTGCAAGAACTGGAAGCCAAAGACCGAGCAGAAAGCCTACGAATATGATGTACCAATCAAGGGGCAGATTAACGAGGATGGAGTTATTGTAGAACGGCAAGTAGGAGAGTGTCATGTTAAGTTCAAGCCTTATACAGAAGAAGCAAAGAAAGCGTATGAAAATGTTATGACCAAAGCCGAGAAGCACTACCGACCATTCCGAGACACAGACGAGTTAATCAAGGTGTGGTGTGAAAAAGGTGGCAAGTGGCAGAAAAGAGAACTGACAATGCCACATATTTGGATTAGACAGAAAAACTGTAGTAAAGGAGAGTTGCTGATTACTTACTTTGGTGAAGATGAAGTAAGGACTGATATGGGATTTATGACAATGAGTAAACTGTTAAGTGATTATACCTTTACTGATGGCTCTCCTTGCGGGGTGGAAGAATGACACATACCCTAATTATAAGACGGAGCAACGGACTTGTCGCAGATGAATTAGGCGATATATACAAGCCCGAAGTGGAGATGAAGCAGGTGGGTTTGGATATTATGCCTTGTTATGTGTTCAAATTCAGAAGTGGTAACTATCTGTATTATCCGAGAAGCGAGTACAGATATGAATACAGAAGCGGATATGCGATGTAATGGGGAGGAAGAATGGATGAAAAGCAAAGAAGAAATTGAAGGACTGGGAAACCTTTACCTGATTAATGAGACAAGAAAATGGGTGGGAGATGACATTCCCGATGTATATACACAAGATGACATAATCAAGGCGGTTGCATGGGGTTATGACGAAGGGTTTTATGATGCAACGAAGTGGCACTATCCGAGTAAGGGTGAATTGCCAGAGAAAGATGTTAAATGTTTAGTACATACAATAGCAGATAATTATTATGTAGCTTTAATAGACAGTTCTGATAAGTGTTGGTGTACTGGAGAAATGTTTGAAAAGATACTAAGACCAGGAGATATTGACCGTTGGCAGTACATAGAGCTACCGAAGGAGGAAAAATGACCGAGAAGCTGAAACCATGTCCGTTTTGTGGTGGAGATGTAAGAATTATCAGGACAGGTGGTGACTATGAGGAGCCTATATTTGATTACTACATGATAACAAGAGGTAGAGGTAAGAACGCATGCAGATGCCGACTTTTCATGGAAAGTGATAGGTTCTCTTACGAGGACGAGCAACTTGCACGAATAGCAAAAGCCAATTTGATTGAGGCATGGAACAGGAGAGCAGAATGACAATTAAAGAATTTATAGAGAAACTTAAAACTTATGACGAAAATCTCCCCATTAAGTTTAGTACGGGAGACCCACAGACAGTATATGACCCAATAGACTTCTTTGTGGATTGGAGATACCGAGTGCAACAGCATTTATGTGTGGAGATAGACTATGACAGATAAAGAGATAGCAGAACTGCGTGAATGGGCGGACATATACAATAAGAGCCTGTCGGTGCTGGCCACAGATATTGTGATGGGCTACATCAGGCGCATGGGCGGCTACGAGAACATAATGCGGGCCATGTCAGATGTGGCCTACTCTTCCACAGAGGAGGCAGATAATCGGCAGGAGAAGCTGACACCATACGGCGCAATTGACTGCACTAAATGCAAAGACCGATGGTGCGAGGAGCTGGAGGCAGAAAAGTGAAAGGCCCGAGAATTATAAACGACATGGCCCAGATAAGCGTGGTCTATATAAGCGGGCCGATAAGCGATGACCCTGACTACAAGGCGAAGTTTGCCAAGGCCCACCAGATGCTGGAGGAGTGCGGCTTTGATGTGCTGGACCCCACCGAGCTGGTGAAGGTGTCACCCGAGAAAGACTATACCGACTACCTGTCCGAGGCGGTATGGCACATGCTGAAGGCGGACGAGCTCTACATGCTGAAGGGCTGGAGCACAAGCACAGGGGCCAAGCTGGAGCTGAAGCTGGCACGGCTCCTGGGCAAGAAAGTGAAGTTCGAGTGACTATATAAGCATAGGAGAATACCATGAATCTTGACGAATTACACAAGGTGATGAAGGGCGACATGACAATCGACCAGGCGTGCGATGGCATGACTGATGACTTCGAGATCGGGCATGTGAGCCATAGAGCAGACGGCGACTATCGGAAGGTGGCCCAGGGCAAGTGGGTGCCTGTGAAAGCAGCTGGCCAGGCCAGGGAGTTTTCTGAAACCGAGAACCACGGCGCTCAATTAGAGCGGCAGAAGAAGGCAGATGCCCAGACAAAAAAAGATGAGGCTGTCAGGGAACAGAGGGCGCAAGGAGAAGCCGTGGGAAAATCATGGAAAACTGCCGCAGAAGAATGGATCAAGAAAAACCCTAACTACAAGGAAATGTCTGCTGATGAAATAATCAAAGGAATAAGCGAGCACATGGCCGCAAGCGAGAAGCCAGCAGAGCAGCAGGGCGGCAATAAAGCAAAAGGTGCAAAGCCTGCGGAGCAAAAAATAAAGGCGGACGACATAAAGTATGGTTCCATATTCGTAAACAAGAGAGGCCACACCATAGAGATAGGTGGCTGGGATTCGGATGGGAAGCTGGATTTTAAAGTAAAAGGCAACGATGATGGTGATGTAAGCAATGAAAGCACAGAGAGCCCTGAAGAACTGGCAAAATACATGGAAGGAGCTGGTTTTAAGCCTGCGAAGCAGAAGGGCGGTGGAACAGAATCAGACGGCCCGAATACAGCAATGCAGGACGAGAGAAGCCAGTTCAAGTTCAGAAAACACATAACACATGCAATCCCGATGGGCAAAGAAGAGGAAATAGCCCTGAACCGAATATCAAGCTACTTTGAAAGCGGAAAGCGCAATGCGTCCGATGCCATAGACAATTATGCCGACCACCTCATAAAGGAGAACATGGAGAACGGCAACAACAACGAGGCCCAGGAGCGTGCGGTCATGAGAATAGCGCATGCGATCGGCTACGGCCACGAGCTGCATGACAAGATCAAGAGAGGACGGAACGGCTACGACTTCGGATATGACGATGAGCAGGGTAGTTTCTATGAAGGGGACAAGGACGATTTGGAAGAGGCTTCTAACGAGCTTAAAGAGCGCAGGGAACAAATGTACAACAACGAGCGCTATGGTGTGAATCAGCTTGAGGACGCAGCTGCACCTGCACGGCTGACCAGGGACACCAAGATCAGGCTGTCACAGGTCAAGCGGGAGCAGACCCAGGACAAAAAATATAATGTTGGTGAAATCTCACAGAAAACAGGGCTGCAAAAACAGCAGGATGGAAGTTGGGCTCCTCCAAAACAAGGGCGAGGTTCGGCTTACCAAGAATCCGACAAAAAGGTAGAGGCTCTCCGTGGCCGTGGTTTTAATCGTACCCAGCTAAAAAATATGCGCACATCCGAACTGGACAAACTGTACGAAAGAGAAATGGGTGCTCCTGCTGGCGGGAAGGCAGAAGTAAACCCTATAACAGGAAAACCCCTGCGTCCAGAGACCGTAGCCTATGCCAAGCAGAAGAAGGCAGAAGCCGAGCAGAAGCGCAACACCGAGAAAACAGCAGGGGGCTTCACCCTGGCACAGAATGACAAGATAAAGAATGCGGCCCTGGACGTGATCACCAAGCGCAGGGGCGAGAGGCTGACGGCCAAGAACCTGAAAAGGGACTACAAGATGTCGGACGAGGAGGCCAACGAGACAGTTCGGCGGGTGAACGAGTACTTCGAGAACCTGCAGAAGGACAGAAAGGAATTCTCTAAAAGATAAAAGCGGAACCATAGCACGGAGGGGAATATGGTATCAATCAACTGCACAACAGAGGACCACCTGGAGCTGGATCAATTGACCGAGTTCCAGGGCGGACTCAAGAACAGGACTGACGGCGACTACGCCAAGATAATAGTGAGCATACAGAAGTACGGCTTCAGCTTTCCGTTCTTTGTATGGAGCCATGACGGCATCAACCATGTGCTGGACGGCCATGGCAGGCTGGGAGCGCTCAAGAAGCTGAAGGCCCAGGGAGAGGTGATACCACCCCTGCCTGTGGTCTACGTCAACTGCGGCAACGAGGAGAATGCCAAGAACCTGCTGCTGCGTCTGAACAGCCAGTACGGAACCATGACAGCCGAGAGCGTCATGGAATTCATGGAGGGGCTGGAGTTTGATCCGTTCGAGATCGCTCTGCCCGCAGGAATCCTTGACCTGAACCTGAACGATGCCGTGACCGTTGACGACGACGAATCACCAGAGCCGAACCTGGAGGAGCCTGCGGTAAGCAAGCTGGGCGACGTCTACCAGCTCGGACGGCACACCCTGATGTGCGGCGACTCCACCAAGGAGGAGGACGTGGCGATCCTTATGGACGGGGCCAAGGCTGACCTGGTGGTCACCGACCCGCCGTACAACGTGAACCTCGGCCAGGGCGGCTCGATCATGAGCATGGAGAAACGCCACAGAAGGACCGACGGAGCATTCATCCAGAACGACCACATGGAGGACTCCGAGTTCTATAACTTCCTGGTGGCGATGTACACCAACATCAAGAAGTTCACCAAGGAGGGCGGGAGCTTCTACGTATGGCACGCCGACAACGAGGGACTGAACTTCAGGAGCGCTCTCAAGGCCGCTGGGCTCACCCTTCGGCAGACCCTGATCTGGAACAAGAATGCGCTGACCCTTGGAAGGCAGGACTACCAATGGAAACACGAGCCGTGCCAGCCTGCGGGGACACAGGTGCTGACCACCGAGGGATATAAGCCGATTGAGGCCCTGACAGATAAGGACAGGGTGATTTCCTTTGACAGCCTGTCGGGCCAGGTCAAGGGATATAAGAACGGCGGCTACGCAATCAAGACTGCATCAAGGGACTATGACGGCCTTATGTACACAATCAAATGCGATGGCAGGGCCACCAGGGCTACCGACAACCATAAGTTCTCGGTAAGGTTCAACCCGAAGAGTACAAAAAAGTACTGCACCTATCTGATGAGAAGGGGGAACTGGTGGAGAGTGGGAATGGCCAGGGCGTATGACGCACGGCAGTTTGGACTTAAGACCAGAATTCACCAGGAGCGTGGCGAGGAGGCGTGGGTGATCACGGTACACGATGACAAAGCCTCGGCCCAGGTCATGGAGCAAATCCTGACCTGCAAGTACGGCATACCTTATACCGTATGGGAAACCACGGCGATCCAAAGGAAAATGTGGCGGACAGACAGCCAGGTGGGAGAGATATATTCAGCCCTGGACCTCGAGGCCATGCAGAAGAATGCGGAGAGGCTCCTGGCTGACTTCGGCAGGAACATAAAGTATCCGCTGGTAAGCAGGGAGAATTCGGGCGAGAGGTTCAGCACAAGGGTGACCGCAAAGATAAATGCGTGCAACCTCGTACCTGGAATCATGCAGCTTCCGATACCCGAGGAGCGTGGCGTATACCCAAGTTTCAAGTGGCAGGAGATAGAAGACGTGGAATTCGAGCGCCAGGCGTGCAAGGTTTACTCTTTGGCCGTGGAGCCCTACGGACATTATATATCTGACGGCATCATAACACACAACTGCCTGTACGGCTGGCTGGACGGTGAGAGCCACAGCTGGTACAACGACAGGAAGCAGAGCACCGTGATTGACTGTGAAAGGCCAACCAAGAGTGCAGAGCACCCGACAATGAAGCCCGTGAAGCTCTTTGAATACCTGATAAAGAACAGCTCCAAGGCCGACGACCTGGTGCTTGACCTGTTCGGCGGATCAGGAACCACAATGATTGCCTGCCAGAAGACAAAGCGGATTGCAAGGCTGATGGAGCTTGACCCGCACTACTGCGACGTGATCAGGCGGCGCTGGACAACCTGGTGCAAGGAGAACGGGGTGGAGCCAGGAGAAGGGGCCCTGGAATGAGTACTGAAATTGAAGAAGTAAAAACTGTATATATTACAGACTTTTTAAACCTTATTTGTAAAAAATAGAAAATGGGTAAAAAAATGGGAAAGTTCCAAAGACTGCCGAAGGAAATGGTGCTGGACGCCATAAGGGGCTCTGGCGGGATCGTGCTGGTGGTGATGAAGAAGCTGGGAATGAAAAGCTGGACAGCCACTAAGAACCTCATAAATAAACGTGAGGAAACCAGGACGGCTTTCCAGGAAGAGGCCGAGGGAATGCTGGACGTGGCGGAAAGCGTCGTGGCCAAGAGCATTTCAAACGGCGATATATCCACGGCCAAGTGGTACCTGACCAAGAAGGGTAAGGAGCGTGGCTACTCCGACGACTTCGGATCAATGCTGACCGACAGCCCGCTCAAGATAGAATTTGACGGCCAGGCGACACGGGAAGGCATGGAAGCCAGCCCAGACATAGAAGTGAACGATGGCACCAAGGCAGAAGGCGCTTCCGAGTGACAGCATAATCCGTCCTTTTGTCCATCAGGAGCAGATAGTCCAGGCTCCGCACCTGTTCCCCGAATACGACTGGTTCTTCCTGGCAGGGGGCTACGGGTGCGGTAAATCCTTTTCAATCGTGCTCTGCATCCTGGATATTGCGACCAGGTATCAGGGGCAGGACGTGTCCGTGGGTATCGGAAGCACCACGATAACAAAGGCGATCAAATCAATAATAAAGGACCTGCGGGTGATCCTGAAGCGGAGCCACAGCAGCTTCGACTTCAACAAGAAGGACAACATCCTCTCAATCGGCACGGTGCAGTTTTTCCTGATCGCAACCGAGCAGCCAGGGGATATTTATGCATACAACCTGCATATATTCCTGTGCGACGAGATCGACGAGCTTCCCCAGGCCAAGGTGATTGACGCCAACAAGGCCATAAGGGAGCGGACCAGGCTCATGCTTCCTGACGGGCGCATTCCGTACATCATGTACTTCACCACCGTGCAGGGCTACCGAGGGCTTTATCAGCTCGTCCAGGACCTGAAGGCCGCAGGGGAGAAATACGTCATGGTGCGGGGACTTACCAGGAACAACACCACCCTGGCCCCGAGCTACGTCAAATCTCTCTATGCGATCTACGACGAGAACGAGCGCCTGGCGTACCTGGAGGGCCGCTTCGTGAACCTGCGGGCAGGCAGGGTATATCCAGACTTTGACGAGGCCACCTGCGTGGTGGACGACTTCGACTCCGAGCCGAGTGACTATATCAATATAGGGCAGGACCTAAATGCGGGCTTCTCCAAGGGCGTGGCCGTTCTTAAGAAGGACGACGTTCTGTATGGGCACCGCTGCTGGAGCTTCCAGGAGATCGGGAATGCGCCGCAGGTGATGAGGCAGGCATACCCGCCCAACGAGATATTCTGGTTTCCTGACGCAAGCGGTAAGGAGATCATAAAGGGGTACAGGAGCGAGGTGACAGCGGCTGGCATTAACCTGCGGATCGGCGTGAGCAACCCGAGCATTGTGGACCGCATATTCTTTGTTAACAAGCTGTTCAAGACAGGGAAGCTCAAGATATGCCGTAAGGGCTGTGCGGCCCTGATAGAAGCTCTGAAGACAAGGCAATTCAACGACCTGGGCGTGCCAGAGAAGGGAAAGGGCGAGAATGCACCCGACCATATTTGTGACGCCCTGGAGTACGTAGTATACAGGCTGGTGATGAGCGACAGCGCATTCAGGGAGCTGCGCCAGCTTTCAAGGGAGGCGGTAAGGAAAGATGGCTACAAAAAAGACTAAACCCATGACAAAGACATTCTCGGAGCTGGTGCAGACTGAAAGCAACGAGCAATATAAAAAGATATTTGCGCTCCTGGCCGACAGGGAGAACCAGGCAGGGCTCACCGCAGACGGTGCAGGGTGCACAGGCGAGCTGGTGCTTGACGCATCCGACGTGGACAGCATAAGGGACGACCTGTGGAGCCTGGTCAAGGACTCACGGCCAGAGTGCTGCAGCCTGGACGACATGAAGGACGGCCTGAAGCTGGACATCCAGGGCAAGATGGACAGCCTGATCAAGTACGGCAAGGAGCTGACCAAGGACGGGTACCTTAACCCCGTGTCGGGAATCGGCACCATTATCGACCCAGGCATGGCGACAATCGCTTTCACGCCCGTGAGCCTTACCCCGCAGGAGGCCACCGCATATTATACCTCGGGCGGAATCCCCATGCGGATCATTGACAAGAAGGCTGGCACAATATCCCTTGACGGGGTGAAGTTCGAGTGCGGCATGATGAGTCCAGACGATCTTTTGAAGCTGGAGGAGTACGCCGAGAAGGTGGGCTTCAACAAGGCATATAGGGAGGTGGTGACCCAGGCGCTGATATACGGCGGTGCGGTGACATACCCTGTCCTGAAGGGCGACACCCCGCTCAACAGCGACCAGAACATGCACGACCTGCTGGCGACCCTGCCAGGAGAAAAGGACTTCATCAGGTGGTGGGTGACCGCTGACCGCTGGTCCGTGGTGTTCGTACCTGACTACAATATCACCGCAAAGGATTATCTGTACGCACGGACGATATTCGTACCGCTGGGCGGCGTGAAGGTCAGCACCGAGCGTGTGGCCATGGTGCGGCCAAAGAAGCTGCCGTTCTGGGGAGCGATCCAGCAGCTCGGCTGGTCCACATCCGACTTCGAGGGCTGGGTGAAGGATTACGAGAGTTATCAGATCATGAAGCAGAGCCTGCCGATAATGGCGCAGCAATGCTCCCTTATGTACCACCACATCCCAGCAGACGGCCTGATCCTGGAGAACGGTCCAGAGGCCGCAAAGGACCTGTTCAAATTGAACGAGCAGCAGATGCGGGAGTGGAGCATGCTCCATCCGAAGGCATTTAATTCGGTGGGAGAAATAAAAATTCTGGAGCGGACCTACTCGGGATTCCAGCAGCTGATCGGGGAGGCACGGCTTGCCATAAGCGCAGGGTGCGGCCTGGCCGAGAGCGTGATATTCCAGGAGAAGGCTTCGGGCCTTGCCAGCGACAACCACGAGGATGTGACCCTGAAGCAGAGCGAGATGACCCGTAACCTGTTCAACAACGTGGCACCTGCGATGCAGCCATGCATAAGGCTCCTGGTGTACTCCTGCTTCGGCAAGAACAGCGAGCAGGCCAAGTATGCCGACCAGGTGACCATAAAGCCCGACTCGGGCGTGGTGCTCTCCGACCAGGACAAGGCGCAGCTTGGCCAGAACTTCACTACGATCCTGGCGCAGATGGTGAGCCTGGGCGTGCCTATGGACGCCGCAATGGACCTGGCGCACAAGTGCGTGCCGAGCGTGGATATAGACGCCAAGCTGATGGACAGGCTTTCCGCAGAGCCGCAGGAGGGTGCGGGCGGATTTGATCAGAACATGTGGGACGACATCCAGGCTAACCTGGGCCCAGAGGGAGGCGTGCAATGACAGGAGTATACAAGCGGATACTCATATTAAAGGCGGAGCATGGCATGACCTGGAACGAGCTGGCCGCTGCGGCTGGCATTCCTGTGGCGACCTGGATGACGGGGCTTCCGACAAGCTACCCGAGCGACGACGAGCTCTACAAGATAGCGCCCGTCCTGGATACCACATACGCTTATTTGAAGTATGGAATCGAATAAAGAAGTAACCCGTGTAGGCGGGTATATATACGGACCAAGGACACGGCAGGGCTTCCTGCGCATGGCGAGGCTGGGAATACCCCGTCCGCCGTTCGCATTGGAGGACCGTATAATCCGAAGGCTTAAAGCGGGCTTCAAGGAGAAGATCGTGGCCCTGGTCAAGGAGTTTAAGGCGGAGGCCGAGCGTGTGAGAAAGGCGCAGGCTGGAGAGGTGCTGACTTCTGATGCCAGGCGTGCACCTGGCGACCCTGGGAGGGGAACTGGAAAGGAGGGCCTTGGCCGCACAGCAATCCTGGACAAGGACACAATCGGGCAGATCGCTGCGGTGCTCCAGGCAAAGTGGGTCACCGAGGAGAGCGAGTTCGAGCCCGAGGTGGTGCGGCAGTACCTTGAGGACGTGCTGGCCAGCGACACCAGCGACTTCTACAAGAAGTTCCTGCGTGACGCAGGCGTGGCGCTCAAGGGCAGGATGTCGGCATTCAGCATTGACAAGCGGCTCCTGTTCACGGAGCAGATCGCTGCGGTGATGAACGAGTACCTGGAGCAATCAAAGCACAGGCTGGACTGGTATGCATACGACCTGAAGCAGCAGTTCCTGCAGGGGCTCCAGGACTATGTGAACGGCAAAAGCGACACGTTCTCCCTGCCAGATGTGGTCAACACCCTGGGCAGGCTTGGGAACGTGAAGGCCCGCTTCTTCGCACGGGATCAGATGGCCAGGTTCAACAAGGCGCTGACCCTGGCGACCTACAAGGCGGCTGGGGTGCGGACCGTCAGGTGGATGACGTGCAACGACAGCCGTGTTCGGGCCAGCCATGCGGCGCTGAACGGAAAGGTGTTCCCTATTGACGCCATTCCCGCCGAGAAGGACGACTGGAACTGCAGGTGCGGCCTGGTGCCCGTGGACTATGAGGACTGACTATATAAGCAGATGATGGTGGACCACGTGACGAACATAATTATTGCAGCATTAGGCTTTGCTGGGGCTCTGGCTGGCGCATATTTTAGTAACCGTAAGGCGCAGGCCGTGCAGGAGTACAGGCTGGCGGAGCTGGAGAAGAAGGTGGATAAGCACAACAATCTTATTGAGCGCACCTACCAGCTCGAGGAGCGGAGTGCGATCCTTGAGGAAAAGATAAAAGTGGCCAATCACCGCATAGACGACCTGGAGGGGCAGAATGAATAGACCTGAATGGGTGGAGCGGCTGGAGAAGGAGCGTGATGAGCTGGCTGCACGCATGCACCTGCTGGACAAGTTCCTTATGGAGCATGACGAGAGCGAGATCGAGCACCCTGACCTTTTACATGCGCAGCTCTGGGCCATGATGAACTACAGCAATATCATTGAGCGCAGGCTGGACTGCTGGGAGGCTGGCAGATGACCGTCTGTGAATTCGCAGTAAAGTACAACGGCAGGGCCGTGGACTTTGACAAGGCCTACGGGGCTCAATGCGTGGATCTGTTCAGGCAGTACTGCCAGGACGTGGTGGGCTGCCCGCATACTGGATCGGTGGACGGGGCCAAGGAGCTCTGGGAGCGGTTCAGCTCTAACAGGGAAAAGGAATTCTTCATCAGGCTGAATGCCATGCAGGCTCGGCTCGGTGACGTGCTTATTGAGGATGCGACCCCGACAAACAAGTGGGGTCATGTTTCCATTATCCTGGCCGTTGAGAACGACAAGGCGCTGGTGATCCAGCAGAACGGAATAAGCCAGGGCGGGTGCGAGCTTGCCATGCGCAGCCTTAAGGGAGCGCTGGGAATCCTGCGGCCAGCCCAGGGAGGTGCGGCATGAGAGCAAAGGGCTTGTCTTTATCTGCGCAGCTCATAGGGGCTGTGTGGATTGCGGCGTGGTCAGCATACAGGTTCCTGAAGGGCGTGCCTACTGTGCGTGAGATCGTGGTGAGCGGGCTCTGCATAGCAGCGGTGTTCAGCCCTGTGTACTTCAATCTTGTCATGGACAAGTTCGTGGCCAGGATTGAGAAGAAGGAGGAGTGATGTGTGGGGAAAAATTAAGAATTTTATGGCTGTGCTTGGCGGTCTGGCTGTTGCTGCCGTGCTGCTGCTCCTGGGCCGACGTGGTCTACACGGACGAGCAGGTGACAGCGCTGAATCAGCACTTGAACGGGCTCGAGAAGGAGCTGAAGAGTGCCAAGGAGAACTTGAGCGAGCAGAAGGAGCAGCTGACCGAGGCCAGGAGCGAATTGCAGAAGGCGAGAAACGAATTGACCGAAGTTCAGAGCTCTCTGACGAGATCGCAGGAAATATTGAACGGGCAGAAGGACACGCTGCAGCAGTTAGAGAAATCCTTAAAGCAGGAAAAAAGACAGAGCCGATGGGGAAAGGTTAAGGCTTTCTGTATCGGGGCTCTGATCGGCGGTGCGGCAGGGATTGCTGGAGGTTATTACCTGACAAGATGACCCAGAAGGAAAAGCTGCGGATCATAACAGACGTGGCATTCAACAACAATATTGACAAGGTCCTCAAGGCGAGCTTCAACGGCACGATTGACGTGCAGTTCGGCATTTATAACAAGGCTCCCTGCAAGGGCTGGGCCACGATAAACCTGAAGCCGTCAAAGGGCTGGCGGGACTGGCTTATAAATATTGTTTCCTGGGCCGACAAGGACGGCCTGCACAAAGGCTACCATGCGGAGTGGGAGAAGTACAGGGCCGAGTTCCTGGACTATCTGGAGGACCCGCACATGGAGGAGGCGATGTGCAAGGGGCTGATTATATCAGGCAGGAGCAAAGGTGCAGCCGAGGCCATAATGATTGCCGAGGACATATACGGCATGGTTCCTGGGTACAGGAC
>Ga0247608_10001061_pt1 | contig 40128 bp, 15 predicted proteins | sample 176DNAGHGlowgp2_FD_193490 | JGI IMG/M metagenome (GOLD analysis project Ga0247608, IMG submission 193490) | Sheep rumen microbial communities from Palmerston North, Manawatu-Wanganui, New Zealand - 1766 DNA GHGlow gp2 | ecosystem: Host-associated > Mammals > Digestive system > Stomach > Rumen ...
ATCTGGTTTTCCGGTACTTTCTTATATCGACGAAGAAAATATAAGTGATATAAACAAGGCTAGAGCATATAGTCTTAGTATGAGTTTTAAAGATGCCAGAAACGAAATGGTAAATGAATTATATAACACAGTTTTCGGCTCTACGACAGATGGTGAAGGAGGAGAAAACATAACCCTCCCCAGTGCAGAGAAGGTATTTTACGACTCATCAAAGACTAGAGTCAGCCTATCTTCTGGGAATAGCTATCTCTTAGAGTTAGTGAATCCAGGGTCCGATTTATATACTAATAAAATATCTCTCGGTCCCCTGATTCAAAGTGATATATTTAAACCTGGCATGAAATGTATCCTAGACCTTTCTATCAACTTTTCTAAGGAGGGTAGGATATATGCCAGATCATCAATGTTTCCAGTTTTTACATACACCGAAACTGGGATAAATAAAAATGCTATCGACTTAGAGATTAACAATGAGATCAGAGTGTATTTTGATCAATCTACCGAAATCTTAAGTATTTCTAAAATTGACCAGTCGATAGATGAATATATAATTGAAGGTTGTACTGCTAGAATATTATGATAGGAACGGACAGTCAAAACGAACATAGTGTATTTGTCCTAAGTCCGCCCGAAACATTGAATAGTTGTAAAAGGATAGTAATATTTAATAGTAATAACATAGCCGCTTCCCTTAATGGTATCTCCCTCTATAATATTGAAGATGTCTACCAATACGTTATCTCAAGCCTAGAATCAGAAAAGCGTAGAGAGATAATGAAGACCAAAGTTAATTCTAGTGGTTCGGAAGCATTTCATTATGAGGGAGATCTAAAGGAGGGGTTTGATACTGTTATTTGTATATCTGATTCGGGTGAGATTTTAGGATATATTAAGTATCTAGAAGCACAAGGAACGAGACCAAGACCAATAAATATAAAAATTGCTCTCCAACCTAGTGTGAAAGAAGGGGGTCAGTCCCAATTAAAGATTTCCTACGAGATTGAGGGATTGATATTAGAAAATCAGGAAAAGGACAAATACGACGAGAACTATCTAAATATAAAGTCGGCAAAAGAAAGGATACAGTGGGGAGATAATCAATATTCTAACCATGTATCGGCCGGGGTTAATATGTTCTTAGGTGATTCGTCCGTTATATCTGGGGAAAAGGCCGTTAAACTAGATATGTGTTATGGAGAAAAAATAAATCCATACCCAGATACTGATTTTGATTATTATTCCATTGGTTACGTAGCGGCCGGTGATTTAGCTCTTTATTCGTGGAGTTCAGACAAGTATAGTGTTCTGAGTCTATGTTTGAAGGATATCTACGGAAATCCAAAATCATACATAAAAACGAAAGAAGGAAGATCGCCTGCCCCTAAGTATAATGTGGGTGGGAAGGAAAGAGACGTAGTAATTGAGTATATTTCCGGCAGATATATTGCTTGTAGTGTTGGTAATATGGGAGTAAAACTATATGACAGCTACTTAGGTGAATGGATGGAGGGAAATACTTTGATCTCCGACCCCTACTCTGAAATAAATAAAGTATATAAGCTAGCGTCTAATCGTATTCAATATTCAGACCTGGCAAGAATAGTTCCGGCAGTCTCAAGAGCATTTATTCTAGGGACCGAGAAGAAAAAGATACTCCAACCATATAGAATAATCGGGAATTGGGTAGTTTTCAGGGAAGATCACAATATAGATAAACTTCTAATTTGTGGTCCTACTCTTAGATTACATATCTTGACGTCTGAATTTAATAGATTAATGTTCTTAAATGACTACACACTGATTTTGAAAGAGAGTGATTATATATACAAAATCTTCTCTAGTAGTTCGTTTGAGACATTTGCATCGGAACGTTATAAAGAAGCTTTTCCTAGTGCTACATATGGTGGAGAAACTCTAAGTGATCCAGAGACAGCATATAGTTTTGATATCTCTGGATCTAGTCTCAGGTATTATAAAAGAGTTCCTGGGAGAATACAAACCGCATCATTGAATATAATAACTTCATATGCTGGTTTAATTTTTTATAAAGATTCTGAAAATAGATTATATTACTTATGACCTTAGAAATCATAGAACAAGAACTCCTAGAGCGAAAAGATTCCAAAATTATCTTAAAGGATATAGATGGAATATGGGAACCAGAATTACACACGCTCAGAATAAACTTTAAGGAGAGTGATTTTGAGAAAGATAGATTCGGCAAGATCATTTTTCCTATAACTGTCCGTGCGCTTCTGGATAATGATAGTCGCGGGATAGATATTTTTAAGCTTAACGTGTCTGACCTTACTGAGGAGAATAGAGTTTGGAGACTAGAGGATAATAATATAAATGTTATCCTGGATGTAGTTTTTCCCTCTTCAGTTTGTGCAGATATTAGTACTGAAAAGAACACCGCTGACGTACAATACATAGAAAGTAGAGGAAAGGTGGTTCTCGGAAATCTTTATGATCTCCTATCTTCCTCCTTATCCTCGGCCGATCTTGAAAAACTTGCTGATAAGGAGTCTTGGTATAGATATATTCGGATTTCAAATGATAGATCTCTTTCGTCAGCACAGCATATAGACAAAGATGGGAAGATAATTTCTCAAGAGTATATCTATTATAAGTATTCTAATCTGAAGATATTCTTTGACGGCGGTAAGACAAGGCTATTCAATCTAGATCCTGAGATGATATATTTAAAACTCTCAGGATATGCCGACAGAGAGGAATACTATGTGAAAGGAGACTCTAAACCCGTCCTCTTAGGCACTTCAGTAGTTCATATAAAAGAAGTGCCAAGCCTAGAAATTAATCCAAGAGAAAGGGACAAAGATTTATTCTCCGGTCGTTTCAATTATAGTACTTTCACTCTAAATTGTAGTGAGGATGCAGAAGGAGCTAAGTTAATTTCGGATAGTCCTAAGTCAATAAATTTCATATCTAGAAATTCTGGGACTATCGAGACCAGTAATACGATATACTTTGGATCTGGTGAGCCTCAGAATGATATATGGGAATTCTTGGAAGCATCGACTGACTTAGAGAATTACTTAGACTCAGCGGGGAATCCAGTATTCTTCTTGTCTGGCAAAACAACTATCTCTTTCGTTGTCTGGAATGCCTTTAGAGAGAGTGTCTATTATAGTGAGAATAACTTAGCTCTAAAAGGTGATATTGCTTCTCATTTTGAATTAAAGGCGCAGAGTTGGAATATAAATAAATGGGATGACGAAAAATCTGGAGTTGTCGAGATTAATATAATATCTGACGGAGAGGATGTAAGTGGAGTTTTGTCAGTGGTTGATACAGAAGATGAGTCAACTATTGCAACTATATCTGTAAAAACCCTTCCAGCCAATAAGAAGGATGGAGTTGTGGTCTTAGATAGCTCTGGAAATCACCTTGATGATATTGAGTTTTCCCCAGATAATGGAAATGATAATTCTGTGTATTTCGACATCTTAGGTATCTCAAAGACAGCGGAGACATTAAAGTATAGGTTCTTTAATATCTATAGTCTCTCGTGTCCATTGACTATGTATCAATCTCACTCTCATGTCTCTGTTAGTTCTGAAGATGGAGAGAGTAAGAATATCATAAACACCGACAAGGCGACTTACTTAGGAGATCGTGAGGAAATAGATCTGTCTTTATATATTAATCAGAATATAATCTTGAGATACGAAAAGACCTATACTTTAATCGCGCCCGGTGAATTTCGAGATGGCACGGAAGGCCCTAATCAATACATAATCGAAGGAGATAGTGCACAGAGGAAAGAATTTAAAGTAGGCACGACCATAGAGTCCGGAATGACTGTTGTTCACTATACTCTAGGTGCATCATCAGACCGACTAAGCTCAACATATATATACTTAGTCTCCGATGTGGACGAGGAGAATAAACTGAAGATTGAGTATTCTGGATTTAGTTATCAGGAAATTGACAAATACTTATTCGGATATCTTTTGGTTGGTGATAACTTAGATAGTCCTGAAAGTATATCTAAGTCTTCCACCCTAATTCCAGTCTACACACTTCCGAATGTTAGAGCCACTAGAATTAAGACGGCATATGATCGATGTTCTGGAACTGATGATTATTTTATTGGAGTTCAGGATGTTCTTAATGCTGTTTCAGAGGCTAGATCAGCAGGAGATTTGGATAGTGATAGGAACATAATTGTAGGAACAGGCGCTACATGGATAGATCTAATACTGCCTGATCGATCATACATATTACCAGGTGGGGTGGTTAAGAGTTTTAAGTATAACATCAAAATTCCAACGGCATCTCATAGTTATATATTGGCAGATACAGGTAGATGGGATACTCTGACGTCAGGGAAAGGTGAGCTTGAGGTCGAAGGAGGTGAGAATAATCCAATAAAAATACCGATTATCATAGACTCACTCCCTAAGACTCTGACTGATGTAGTGGTTTCTGTTCAAATCGGAGATATAGAGACTACAAAGATTAGTGAGACTTTTCACTTATATAAAGAGGTGACGGGCATATCTTTCTATGATAATAATATAAAAGATGGCAATATATTAATCTACGTAGAACCAACCGATTTATATTATCCTGGAAGAATAACATTGAGAAGAGGCCCTAGGGTTGTTGGGCATGGAAACCACGCCTATACTACTACGATCGCTTACGGTCCTGCTTTTAATTCAGTGATATATAGCCCATTCCAGATAATGAAAACTCATCTGGCGTCTATTTCTAAGTTGTCGCCCGATAGTTTTAGTCTATATGATGGAGTTGTAAGTAGGGGAATGGATGGAACGACATGGACTGATGGATTTAACTGGTCTTCATCTAGAAATACCTCCGACCTACATAATGTTAGAGAGATTTCATCTAAAAATGAGTATGATAATCCAGAGTATCATAGTAAATTCGTCCCCGAGTATAGGAATTACGAAATAACTTACAAACTTAAAAAGATTGATGATTATTTCCCACAGTACCCGACTGGCAAGATAGCGATCAATATAGGAGCGGATACCAAAAACTTATATCTCTTCTATATGCCTGCCAATCCATATACTTTGTCCGTAGCATCCAAGAAACATAATATCTATATTCCTTCTTCTGGATCTACAGGGGTTATTTCAGATCAATTTGTAGTTAGTAGTAATTACTTTACATTTTCTGACAACAGTTATAATACTCCATTTGAGGTTAATATTCCTTCAGATTATACCGATAATTATGCTGTCCGGCCCGCAAGATATTTATTCCACGGCGACGGTCTTATAAGAAGTGTTACCCTAGGAGATAAACCAGATGTAGCCACTGCATTTAATAGCATAACGATAGAGAAACTGAATTCTTCTATATATCATGAGAGTTCTGTCCTAGTTAGTTATCAATTTGATCCCACTAAGTGGAGCGGTAGCGTAAGCAACAGTAGTACCAACTATGCAGCCGAGTTATTTGTAATGGTTGCTACTGGTGCTGGGCATAGGAATATCTTCCCAGATAATATTTCAAGTATAGTCGGACAGAATTATATTCATTGGGAATATCCAGTTGATTATAGTTGGAGCGAAAGATATTATAGTGTTGGAGATAAAGATATATTTATTCCAGGAGAGCAAAATGGAAATGAATATATTCTGACAGACGGAGCAGGACCACATGGAACCACTCAAAAAGTAAGGTGGCCAGCATTTAGGTGTCAACTCAGAGTATCGGATAGTCAGAATGCCGGTGAGTCTGATATTATGGCCTCTTGTTATGGTACTACTTATCCTTGGGAAGTTCCAGGCGATAAGATGGGACAGAATGATTTCACTGTATTTCCGACTAGTACTTCGACCGGCCTAGATTTTATTAGGCTCGGTGTACGTGAAAGTAATACAGATCACAGCAAGACGATGGTCAATGTCCTTGTTGGTTCTAATATTCCACGAGATGCTATTTTACCAACCGACCGAATAGAAGAAGCCTATTATAAGACTAGGAGAGGTTATGTAAAAACCAATGATTCAATTCCACTATATTTGAATATTGAACAACAGCCTAGTTATGGGTATTTCTACTATCGATCAGGAACACGTGATGCTGGAATTTATGCAGCTTGTCAGGATCCTAGTCTAGAGTCCGTGGTAGCAGAGGATAAAGTTTTAGGTAGAGCTTCTGGTGATTTAGTTTTCTGTTTTGAATACTTAGATACATCCGAAATTTCTAACTATATGGGTACTCATAGTAATCAGAACCCAACATTCCTAAATTATCTCACTGAACCATCACGAGAGACTTACGACTGGAGAGGTGGAGAAGATATAGATGAAGTATTTAATATCTCTATTTCTGGCGATCTGGATCTTACATATAGTATTGATCTAGATTACACAGAGGAAGATCTTAAGATTGGAAAGATCACAATTCACTATGGAGAAAATACTTCCGAAGCTGAAAAATTAGGAGTCTTTAAGATAACTAGATCCGATAATGAGGCTGATGTTGTGGTATTAAATCTAACTCAGCCTGGGAATACACTAGTCTCTGGGTACTCTGGGATAATGAATTCCGCCGGAGTAGGTAGAATTTCATTTGCAACAGAATATCAACATAGTAGTATTTCATTCTCGGGGGCCTCTGATATAAGATTCTCTGGAATGTTTGATGGAGTTCTAGAGTATATGGTACAATTCCCAGAAAACCATACACCAATTCCAACTACCAGACAGATTACAGTGGTTAGTGGAGATTCTGAGACGATCTTAGATATACCGCAAGGATATCACGGAATTCATATTTGGAAGGATGGACAAGGAAATGGGGAGGATTCGTATAGCCTAGATTGTGATTCATCTGGTAAATACGTTCTTGGCTCTATGGATAATCTTGTGGATCTAGATGATAAGTATTGTTTTGAGTTTTATCATTCAGAGCCTATCTCTAGTGGTGGACCTCTTGAAACAAAATTATCAGATAGTTCTAAGGCTTATTCCAATTTCAATATATCCGACCTAAATATAAAGTCCGTTAGTTATCAAATAGTAAGTCCAAATTCAAAGAGCTATGAAGTTTCTGACGTATTTCCTTCTCTTAGTGCTGATGTTGTGTATGATGGAACGGCAAGTGATCCATATCCATACATTCAAACACTTGGGACAGTATATGAGAATAAGAAGGAACTTGGATTAGCACTGGTAGTCGAGTTGGAGATTTCTATGTGGTATACAACAGAATTAACATTTGTTCCAGTAAGCCCAAGAACTGAAACACAAACTTTAGAAGCAACAAATAAAATACAAATTTGGTATAAAATTTAATAAAAGAAATGAGTAGTATACTTGAACATATTAGTGAGCTATCCGATTCTCTTGTTAAACTTGATGAAAAGATAGGATTTAAGAGAATTATCGGATATACAATCATTATACTAGCTGTTATAGGACTATTCAATTTTAAATCTATTGTAAAGGAGACGATTGAAGTTGTTAATGAGATAAGCACTCAGATCCATAATGAGAAAATGGAACAACGAGATCAGCTCTTATTTGAATTGAATCCGGTCCTACAAGAATTCAGGGCAACACTTAATGCAGACCGAGTTTTGTATTTTGAATATCATAATACAAAGGAAAATTTAGTTGGCATTCCATTTAAGTATGTTGATTTAGTGTTGCAGAATCTGAAGTATGGAGTTTCACCTGTCCCCGATAATCTACTAACGGATATAAATGTCGGGATTATCTCTGGTCTCTATGAAGCAACCAGGAGAGGAGATATAGTCTATTGTACGGGTGAAGACGACACTAAGTTTAAAGTGACATATCCGGCAGCATGGGAAATCTTTGGTGGAACAGACGGATCAGCACAGCAGGTTTTTATATCTATTCCGGGAATAAGACAACCAGTTGGATTAATTGTCCTCGAGTGGATGGATAGTGATATAGTATTAGATAAACAGGAGGTAATGACTGTCGCTTATGAAGGAAGTGGTAGCTTTATCCCCAGAATTAACGGACTCATAATGTCCAAATCAAAATAATAACAATAAACAGTTTTAAATTATGGCAGATTTAATTGAACAGGCCGAGGCCGCCAGCAAGAAGTCTGGTTGGATCGTAGGTGAAGACATTGTGCCCAGTATCTTTTATCAGGCACACTTTATGAATCGTCTTGATAATGATACTGAGAGTCTATATCGTATCTGGGTTGAGACGCCTTCTAATGATTGGGTTATCGATGAGAATTCAGAGGATCAGAATGAAGAGTCAGTTCTTCCTATTATTGGTGCAGCTGTAAATAGCGTGGCCAGATTCCAAGTTGTTCCTAATGTTGGTCTTGCATTAGAATATCCTGATGTGAATGTTATCATCGACGGAAAGGAATATGCTGGTCTTGATATTCTTAATGAACCCCTCAGTTTTTATATGGACAAGGATCATAAAGTTATCATTGATTGGGCTCATGGTGAAGTCTACGAGTCATTTAGAATTGTTGTTAATCGCTAAAAATAAAAACTAAGGGGCGCTGTCTGAAATATGATAGTGCCCCTAAAATAAGAAGAAAATGAAAGAACTAGATATCATTAAAAAGTCGGGCGCTCCTTCTGAATTACTAACAAGCTCCCAGAACCAAGTATATCATAACGATTTCTTAGATGGAAGAGATTTTGAGAAAAAGTATAATGATACAGACGACTCAGAGATAAGTGAGGAAACCTTAGGAGATAATGAGATGAAGCTATATCCCCCAGTAGATATCACCGAGCTTGTGGTTCGTGAAGTATACCAATTTAGGTGCGAAACTGGGAAAAACTTCAATTTCTGGAATCTTATTAATGTAAATCCAGAGTCATACCCATTTCCTTCAAAATTCATACCGTCTGGAGATAATCCTTTTGATTTATATATTGATGGTATAGAAGGAAAAATTAACTATTACGAGTCTGACTATCAAATCGACGAAGATAACTTATTTAAGTTTTCTCTATATATTAGTATTGATTATCCAGAGGGCAAGGCAGGCAGCCCCACTATTCACTTCTATGTAGATCCTGATGGAAAGATAGTGGATAATAATGTAGAATTTCATAGCACAGATTCAAGATAATAATTATGGAAGAGATTAATAAAAAACTTGGTGCACCATCAGAATTATTAGTAGATATTAATAATCAGGTCTACTATGCCGATGGTGATCCTCTTGATGGAAGAGATTTTGAGGAAAAGGAATCAGTTTCAGACTTTCCAGCAGACCCTAACGGCAACTGGATTTATGTTGAGATAGATAAGTCTTCTGACTGTAGTATTTTAGGTATTGGAAAGGGCTTCAGTCTTGATAATTTTGAAGAAGAAGTACAATACCAATATGAAGATAAGGAGTCTATGCCTGAGAAATTTCCAACAATTTACTATCGAACCCCTGGTGAAGACGCGGTAGAGTATTCTGATAGTTATACTTCAGAGTGGAGAGCAAGTGAGAGCATGTTTGCAACTTGGGATTTTCATCTACCAGAAGATACGGGACATTGGACGCTGATATTTAGAGTTGAAGATAAAGAGCTAATATCAGTTACGTATGAAACACAGATGCTTTAATGTAAAATAAAAATAAATGAACGCTATAACAAGACTTCAAATATCTAGGTGCGCGGTTGTTAGTGGTAATAGACTGGCGGCACTTATACACTTAAACGAATATAATCATGCAGTAGGTAAGCCAGTAATGGTGAGATATACTGATGAGAATGGAAATACTGATACTATAACTGCAATAGGTGTAAAATCCGGGATAGGAAAGGATTGTTATAGTATTATCTCTTATGGACAGGAAGGGGCAGTTGGAAATGTCTTCTTTGATGTACTCCCCGACGTCTCTTCCTTAGTCCATGATATCCCCTACATTGGTAAGTTAGAGAATAAGTGGTGTGTTTTCTACATCGATAACTCTAATGCAAGAAGACAATCAAGGGAATTACGGGATGGGGATAAATTCTACTCACTCGCTGACTCTCACATGTACTATTATAATGGAAAGGACATATTTAGAGATGACAAGGCAATAGATCTTCTTACTAATCGTCTTGCTCTTATGTCATTGGGAGAGTTGCAGGTGAATTTAGACTATCAAGGAAAAATTCTAAGACCAGGCGAGAGTGTAAATCGTCCTATGTTAGATGTTAGTGTTCTTGATGTGAAAGGAAATGATCTGGCTCTTGATTGCGAATATAGTGTTGTAGATGAGAACGGAGATGATGTACCATGTGAGATATTCAATGGTAAACTTCTTCTCGCTACAACAATAACAAGTGATAAAGAATATACTATAACTGCTTACTATACTAATTCTTCTTCTGAGACTCCAATCTATTCAAGCGGAAAGATAAGTTTTGAATATCACACTCCTATTATCTATGGTAGGGTTGGTGTTCCTCAGACTCTTGAATATTTATGGGACGAGAAGGATAGTTTTACACTTACATTTAATCTTGTCAATCAGAAATCATTTATAAAAGTTCCTTCTTCCTGGCCGGCTTTCAAACATATATACGATGTTAACGGGCTGGATTATATAGATGAGTATAAGGTAACGACTATAGATGATTGGACGACTTACGAAAAAGAGACAGCAGTTACGATAAATAATTTAATACAAACATTTACAAGATGAGTGAACTAAAAGGAACAGTTGTAGCCTCTCCTATTGTACCATATTCATCTGAAGATACTTTTGCAACCCACTATGCTAAATATGGTAAGGGTGGTTTTATGTCTGTCCCTACCATAGCTGACAGAGATGCAATACCAGAAGCCAGACGTGAAGAGGGTATGTTCGTTTTTGTGATAAATGATCCAAGCGGCATATCTTCTTATCAATATCTCGGTGGACAATGGGTTAAGTCGGCTATTACAAGTGGGGCTGTCGAAAAAGTACAGACGATAGCAGAAAGAGACAGTAGGACGGACTTTAACGTAGGAACACTCGTATATGTAGATGAAGGAAATGGATTCTATTTTAAGCAATCCAATTCAGAGTGGGTAAAACTTCTGACTGACCTTGATGATATTTCTGGTATTCCGACATTTAATTATCGGCAAATTGAAACGTTATCAAGAGAAGGAAGATTACCAGCTGACTATATTTCCATCCCGACTGCAGAAGAACTAAGTGGGTATACAGAAACTAATACCTACACAACTTCGGGCGATGGATATTATCTAGATGTAATTTTCTCGACAATGAGGAAACTACAGGCTGAGATTGCTAAAATAAAAAATACCTTCAACTACGGTATCTATTCCTACACAGATAAAGATACGGCGATGTCTAGAGTAATGGACAAGAAAACTGAAGTGGCCGTATCAGAACCTTTATGGGCAATTGAAGAAACTGATCTAAGTGCTATCGATGGTGTATGGCTAGATTTGACAGATAGTAATTCTCTCTCGCCGGAAGACGCATATTCCCAAGTAAGATCTGACGGAACTCATCTTGTAGTAACAGGTTCTGGTATATGGAATGATGTTGACAGTGGATTTATTTCTACACAAGACTCTAAGATTTTCCTATATACCATTACTTCGGAAACTAAGATGTCAGTGTCGCTTCTTAGTTTGGATGAGACTAATAAAACGGCAGTACTTAATCTTGAAAATCTCGGTCTAAAGCAATTTGTAGACGGACGGTACAAGATTATGGTTTGCGTCTCTAGAGAAACAATAGACAAACAGACCGAGGAGAGGTACGGTTCTAATTTTGTCTGGATTAGTGTTGGAAATTATACGACAGGCGAAATAGAGGATCAAGGCTATTGGAATCCGGAGACAAACACATTACAAAAGGGAATTTACACTCTTTCCGATAGATATACAATTTCATCTGTCGAGTTTAGAGATTTAAATATTTATAAATTTGATGGTTATAGCAAGTATCAGGATTTCTCTAGGACTGTCATGCCTAGTACTCCTGCCGATGAAGATTATAAATATCGGGTAGCACATATAACAATCAGATCCGTCAAAAACCAAGTTGATCTAGAAGAAATAAAGGATCAACTGCCCACAAATGAATTAATATATAACGAAGAAACAAGTGGCCTATGGATTAAGACCTCAGATGGTATGGTCAAACAGATTTCCGGCGGCTCAGGACAAGAAGACGATAGTGGAATGACTAAGGCAGAAATACTAAAATGGTTAGGCGATAACGGCATAATCATAAATAATGGTGAATCTATCAGAATGAATAACGTTGCTGATATTACATTTATTCACCAGGAAACAAAGAAAGCATTTAAATTTTCGGCTGACTCTGAGGGAAATCTTGTGAAAAAGGAAATTCCAGAGGTTACACTAGCCGACAGAATGAGCGCAGCAGAGTTTAGTCTGGACGAAAAGAAGGCCACGACTTTATCTAGTTTTAGAGGTTTTGTTGGAAATCTCGGTCTTAAGGAACTAACCAAGCTTGACCCTGCTAACCCTCCAAAGGAAAAGGGAGATATTAGACTCTACAGTGATAGAATTAAGATTGGCGCCCTATATGCACCATATTCAAGTAATCAACCTGCATATGGCTGCTCTCATGCATTTATTGAATTAGAAAATACATCTGAAACTGATTTCCCTCTTGATGGTTGCTACTTACACTATGCAACCGGTACCTCTGGAGACGTATCAACTGATCCAGATGATATAACCGTCTATCACTTAGCCCTCGATGGAATGATACCAGCCGGAGGAACTTATCTGATTAGAGGAAAACAGTATTCTTCATTTGATTCGGCAGATACTTTTATCAAGGTTAAAACATTTGATAAGGAGTGGTATGTTCAGAATTATAACGGAGATCTTGAACTTATCGATCTTACTCAGAATAAAAATAATACCTATCTCCTAACTTATGGTCTTCCAGAGGTTACGTACACAACAAATTTAGTTGCGTCAAATGGGGATAATGATACGAGCTTTGGTGGTAAGGCTCCATACTTCTATCAGCAGAATTTCATAGACTCTGTTTCCGTTAATAATCCAGTAACGGCAGGTGGAGCATCTGGTAAATATTGGATGGGAGCAAAGGTTGTGTCGTTTAATGCAAATTGTAATATAGATGGTGGAACTAAGAAATATGATGCCCTCTATAAGAATACTTTCGAACTTGACCCAGCCAAACAAGCATATCAAGCTCTTACAGAATATGATAGCTCAAGACATCGTGGAAAGAATGTAACCGATTTCCAATATATTCTTCTCGATAAGGAGTATATTGAATTTCCTAAGACCGATGAGAAGTATCCTGTCGAAAGATTTACCCCTAAAGCATCTTGGGAACATAAAAATGTATGTACTGATAAGACTAAGATGGATATGGATAGACCTAATGTTGTATCCGTTAGTTTTGGTATCGACATGTATAAGACCAGATGCTTCAACTGGGTTAGCGCTGGATACTTTAGAGAGTTTGTTTGGATTAGAAGAAAAGGTCAAACTTCCTGGGAGTCTAGATTTGAGTCTTATAATGATATTGAAGAGTCAGATAAGCCAGGAACAATGAGTAAGAAAACCTTTGGAAACTTCTATAACAATACGACCGGGCAGGAAGAGCCAATTAAGTCTGTAATTTATGATAGACTAACTGGTGTTTTCCCTGCAGACGGAACCAAATATACCGCCCACAGATGTATTGTTGACATTGTATCGACTAAACTAGAAAGCGGAAAGCAGGAATATGAGTATATAGTTGGTCGGGCAGACAAGAATATGGAACCCGACGCTGAACATACTAGTGATATTCAAACCTTCACTCTCTACTCTGACAGTTATACTCCAAGAATCTTCCAAATCACCGATCAACAGGGATTCCATTGGGTAGAGTATCAGTGTTGGGCTGCTGCCGCTGAGGAAGTTAATAAAACAATTACTGAGATTTCACAGGAAGAAAATATTATCCCAGTCCTAATCAATACCGGCGACGTTACTCAGAATGGTACGCGTGTAAATGAGTGGCTAGATTACTATAATGCTGGTAAGTGTCTGTTTAATCACCTAGAGCAGATGAATATAGTTGGTAATAATGACCTTTGCGGAACCGACCCTGAGATCCTTGGTACTGGTGATGATGATGGTAAGTCTAATAGCTTCTATTTCCATGTCTTTAACTGTTATGAAATAGATCCTACTGTTCTTCCAATCATATCTAATGCCAAGACGACCAAATATATTCCCAGCTTCTACTATTTCCAGACCGATTCTTATAGATTTGTTAACTTAAATACTGAGATTACTGAAGTTAACTGTAGAAACTGGTTCCAACAGACGAGAGTAATTGCCTCTGGAAAGACATGTACTGTAAATGTCTATACAGGATGGACAGTTCAGCCTAGTGGAGCAACCGCAGCTGATGTTCCTGAGTATGATAGCTCATTCAAGACGATCTACACAATGCTATATGATATCTTAAATAGTTCTGGAGGTAGAAACACCATAGTTTCTTGCCATGAGATGCCATTTACGGTTATCACTGATGCCAATCTAGCTGCGTCTTTGAGTGGAATTGATAGAAGTCTTAACGGTGGCGCAACTGGAGCACTGGTTGGTTGTCATAATAATAGGCTTGGTTATGCTGATACGGTAGGAATTTACTGGCTATCACGTCTACTCGAGCATTTCCACGTGAAATTAATGCTTGGTGGACATAAACATACTTATGCCTGTACTAATCCTCTTCGTGAGTTCTATTTCTATGATAATGGAACTAAGAATTCACTTACTGACGGACCAATGACGATGGGGAGAACTCTAGAAAATGATAGTGCTGTCTGGACATCAAACCTTAAATTAGATGGCAGTACTTATACAATTTCTGGAACTGGTGAATCTCTGGAAGTTAATACCACTAAATTCCCGATTATGTTGTCAGCAACTAGTGGTGTTACTAAGAGTGGAGAGAAGACTTTCCCGTTCTATGGAGCATCTAGTTCTGAATTTAATAGAGGAACTGGCGTTGTATATTTCATGTGTCAGGCAACCGGATTTAAGCTCAAGTCAAATAAAGAGCTTCCTTCTCCTGACCAGAAATTCTCATACGTTATCCCTAAAACAAACGTTACTTCGAGTGGTGATAAACCAAGCGGTAACCAACAGAGACCTATGTTTGCTGAAGTGAAGCTGAATGGAAACAATTCTTATACTATCTATTTATATAGAATTGAAAACATTATGGCCGGAAACAATCTCTATACACAGTGGCAACATTCCCTGAACCCCGCTAGTTATAAGTATCTGCAAGGAAACGTTAACGGTGGAGAAGGTATAGAGTATGGTAGCTGGGTCACTAACAAAACGCCTTTAATTGAAATTTAAAGAATAAACAAATGAAATATAACGGCAAGAATATTATAACAGATCAAGATATTACTTTAACAGGAAATGGGCATCAGGGGGAAAATCTCTCTGATGTCCTCTCCAACCAAGAAGATAGAATTTCCGATCTAGAAGGAAATATCAAATGGATTTATAAATATGGTGGTATCGGATCTGGAACTGGTAGTGGTGGATCTGGTAGTAGCTCATCTGGATGGAGAGCTGTCATAACTAGAGCTGACACTGGCCAAATCTTAACCGACGGAGTACAGTTAAACTTTCCGGATATCGGCGATTACTCTCTTCGAGTTCAAATACCGAAGGGTGGTGGAACATCTGTTTTCAACGTAGTTATTACTTACACTAATGCGTCGGGTTCACAGAGAATCGATGAGAGCATTACTTATGATACTAAATTTATTGGCACCTATAAGTTAACACTTAATCAGAATGGGACAATAAGTATTGTGATTAGTAATCTAGACACTGGTGATTTCGTAACCTATAGTATTCCTTATATCGTATCACCTTATAAGTTTAATCTCCGTTATGTATATGCTGACGACCACTCTGAGTTTACCCCAAATAATAACATCATCTTTATGGAGGATGTTAGAACAAAGGGACTTCTTGCCGCATTAGATAGTACAGTATCGGTCGGCATAAACTCTGTATCGTTTAGCTGGGTTGACTGGAAAGGAGTATCACATACCAGTGAAGAGATAGAAGAAACCATTCAGGAAAAGTCTAGTACAATTATTTATCTCCCATTGTGTGATAATATAAACGAATTTCTCTCTGACTCCTCTAACGCTAAGTTCTATCAATTCTCTTTATCAATTGACATTATTTTAGAGGGAAATGTCGAGAAAGAAAACCTAAAGACACTTACTCTCGGAGATAACTTAGTTCCTAGAGATATGTATCTAAAGGTTGTTTCTGATAAGGGGCTTTATGATACAAGTCAGTTAGAGATAGATTCACAAGGTCAGATAAAGAATAATTATCCGAAAGATGGTCAGTATACTACAGGTTCTGTTGCGTTTAGAGTAACTCCCTTCCACGGATCTCTTAAGCCGACTAGAAGCTATACACTGATGATCTATGTCAATGGTGTCTTAGCTACGCCTCAGGGAGTAAAGATTTTTGATCAGCAAGAAAAATCCGTTTCCATTGCAATCTCAGATTATGGTGAGAAGTTGATTACGTTCTCGCTGAGTGAAGATTCTGTAACTAAAGAGTTTAAATACTATATATACGTTAAAGAGACAATTTCTAGTTTCTCTTGGTATCCTAGAGATACTGCCGAACGATTTAGTACTGTTGAGAATTCCTATTTTAGACAGTACAATAGTTGTAGTAATATCTCTGGCTTAACGAAGGATAGTAATATTTCTATGACTGTTAACTCAAAGAAACAGGAACATAATCTTACTCTCAATGGAAACCCTTTATCTACATACGATACATACGACCAGTTCTTATCGATAGGTATTCAGTATTCCAGCATAAATGATCTAGAGAAGCCGATTTGCTCATTCAGTCTTCAAAATTCTCTAGACCAGGCTATTGTTATTTATCAGAATAAAGTACTTCTGTCCGACAGGAATCCAAGTGATGTAGATAATGTCACTGGCTCTGATTGTGAGATATTCCTCCCTATGGTTGACCGAATGGAAGAGGGAAATATGGACGGATACCACCTCATCAATATCTACAAGAAATTAGAGAAGAAAGAGGGAACTAACTACTGGAAAGGCATCTATGTATATATTGACGGCGTACTTGAGGGAGCTTTTGGGTCTTTTGTAACAACTCATCAGAGATTTGAGAAAGTTTCATTCTATCCTGGCAACTACTATATTAACCTTATCGAGTCTTCCTGCATTCTTCATCAGCCAACTACATCAAGTGCTAAGAAGTGGATGTCAGATCACGATATCCTGGGTTATTTCTATACCTATGATGCGCTGATTCTTAAACACGAGCTTGATTCTAGTTCGCCTGAAGGAGAAAGAATTATAAATCTCTATGAAGCCTTTGGAGAACTAGAGTATGATGATGATAATTTTGTAATTGCCAAGGAAAGTACAATCCGAAATATTGCAAAGAATTCTGAAGCTCCGGTCCTCCTAATGACTTTCATTGATGATAATGGTAAGGTTGGTCATTACTCTGGATATAACAGGGATAACTTTAAAGATTGGATGAGCGAGCATTATGAAGAAGATCAGGGAGAGACATTATCAGAATTCCCAGTGACTATTTCTTGGTCCGGTGGGCATGATGATTTAAAACCAGTCTCACTCTCTCCAGATGCCCCACCTGCTCAGTTCTGGATAAAGCCACAAGGTTCATCTACACTAGGCTATAGGTGTAAGAACTGGGAACTTTATGCACCTCATCACGCACAGGAAGGCTATTCATATATTTACTCACCTAATTTTGTGTCTGTCGATAATAATACTAGCGATGAAGCAAAAGAGGAAGCATATAAGTCATTCCTTCCCGAAGAATCTTTCACACTGAAGGCTGATGTTGTTGACTCTAGCCATACGAATAATAATGCAATTGGTAACTTTGTAAATAGTATAACAAAGAAGTTTGATGCAGCGGCCCAGTCAGGTAAATATAGTGCATACATCAAGAACTGTCTAACCGGTTTTCCTATTCTACTTTTCTTAAGAACTAGGTATAAGGTATCAGCTGAGAGTACTTCGACGGATCAGGGACAATATTACTTCCTCGGTATCTACAACTTTAACCTTGGTCGTAAGTCTTATTTCAACTTAGGTTATAAGAATACATCATCCTTAGAGTCGGTAGGTCTTAGAGATGGATTTAACATCTATAGTATTTCTGATGATGATAATACAATCAATCCTGGTGTAGTTGTGGCTGAGGTTCAGGGTAATGATAGATTCTTTGACTTCTCACAATACGATGATACGATTCTCTTCAAGTTCTCTAACGATGCAAACGATAAGACTTATATGTTCGGAGATCTTGTATACGGAGAAAGGTCTGATACTAACGCCAAGGCAAAGATCAAGGATTTCGTAAGTAAAGTATCAGATGCAGGTGGATATATCTTTAGGAGCATTGGAAAGACATTTAGTACTTCCGAGGCTGACGATGAGTATGGTTATAAAGACCCATATTCGGCAGTCGATGCAAATGGAGTTCCTAAGAACAGAGTACCAAATAATAAGTTCCAGGCTGTTCGTAGGTTAGATGGATCAACAACTAAATATGATTTTCACGAGATTTCATTCCCAGCTAACCAAGCACAGTCATTACAGGAATTAATAGAGGGTGCAGATGTCGGTGGTGGTAATCTTCAGAGGGGTCTTGATTTTAATGCCCTCTGTGAATATTACACTATCTGTATGGCATTCGGACTTGTTGACTCCGTCCAGAAAAACTTGAATATAAAGACCTGGAATGCTGATGCGGCAGTCCCTAAGTTCTACCCTGCCTTCTATGATATGGATACCTGTCTTGGTGTATCTAACTCTGGTTCTAAGATTTCCTATTTTGCTTTCTCCGACTACTGGACCTCTGGAATTGATGCAAACGGAAGACTCTTGGCTGCATCAGTGTATAGAGATTATTCGCCAAAAAGAAGAGAGGGCGAGGATGAAGAGTCTAGTCAGTTCTATGATGTCCCTAGCTCATTCTTATTTGCTATTGCTAAGTATGGATGGGAAGTATTAGGAAGGAATGGTGAATATACTGCCAGCGTTCCTAATAACCTTTGGGGAAACTGGAGAAGTGGTGTTGGAAACGTCACTGATAAAACTAGAGGATGTCTTGAGAGTGCTAAGAAGTTTATAAGTGATTATTATAGAGATCACCTGAGCACAATCGACACCAGCGCATATAATTTTAACTATAAATACAAATACTTCTTTAAAACTTCGGATGGACATGGATTTGATTCCCTCAACTTCCCGAAATTTTATGGAAGAAAACTATATTATACAGAAGATTGGTTAAATGGTAGATTCCATATCCTCGATGCGTACTTTAACATAAACCGCATGAGTGATAAGTTAACTCCATCTGACTATTCTGCACCATACACTGAAGATATCTACAAGAATATGGCAGCTCAGAATGATGATGTTTATGTTCTTCACGATATTTTCTCTGTTCAAAAGATTCAGTATGCTAACCTGGATTATAATGTTCTTGTATCTTCTAGGCCTTATGCACCACTGATTCTTGATGGAGCTAATCATAGTTCTAGATATATCTTCCCAGAAGACGGTAGACAAGTAACGGTCAACCTATCAACTAGTGGTAACCAAGCCCTGACTATCGGTGGATCTGCATTATGGACTGACTTAAGTACAATCAATCCATTTATTACGGCCGATAGAAAGATTAGGGTTCATTCTAAATACTTCACAACTCTAAATGGTACTTCTGGAGTTTGTAGCTCTTGGGACATCGAGGCACCTAGTTTAAGAAAGGTCTCGCTTGTTAATAATAGATTCTACTCCGGTAAGCTATCTTTTGTTAAGGATGATAGTAATTTAATTGGATTCCCTAACTTAAGCGAAGTGAATATTTCTGGGACTGCTCTAGAATTGGTTATTAACTCTTGTCCAGTTAATACAGTCAGGGCAGAAGGAATGGTTGGTGGTGGAATTACGATAGCGAATGTGGTAGGTAATTTTGAGTCTCTTAGTCTTTATGGTAAGATTAAAGACCTTATTGTACCTGCCTGGAAGAAAGATATCGTCCTTCCTACCAATTATACGCCCGGCAGTACAACAGCCAGATTAGATTGTGGAACTATAGATATAACTAGTAATTTCCCTGACGCCACTCTCTTGATTGCTAATAACGCCGATCTTGAGAAACTGACGGCGAGTGGATTTAAAACTATCACTATCTTAAACTGCCCCAAACTAAAAGAAGTTCATATTCAGGGTGAGACTAATATCCTGGAAGAGCTCAATATTTCAGGTGATTCGTCAAGTGCAGATGGTGCCGATACATTTAAGATTGGCTCTAACGATGGCGAAGTATCCTTAAGCTCTCAAACAAATCTTAAGAGACTGAAATTATCTAATCTTAAGATGACCAGCATATCCCTGCCATCCCAGAATCTTAACTTCCTGCCTGGTGCTTTTGATAGATGTTCCAACCTAACTACAATCTCTGGGTCAGGTACTTACTATATCACTGGACCTAATACCTTCAAAGACTGTATTAATTTCACATTTAATAGCAGCCTGAAGTTAAAAATTGCCCAGGGAGTTACCGATATTAGTAGAACATTCTATATTGGCGCTACGACTGATAATACAAAGGGTAAGATTGGACTTGATACTGCCGAATACTTCTTAAAGACTTGTTGTAAACCTGACGCTGGAGTAGCTACATCTGTGACTAACATAAATGAGCTGTTCCTTGGTCAGAATATTACTTACGGCAAGAGTGAGCTTCTAGTCGATTACCCTAATAAAACTTCTCGACTTAGCTTTGAGAATTTCGATAAAGTTAGTAGTTTCTATTACGTATTCTATAATAATCCTGTGACTGCCTGGAATAGATACATGTTTGGTCCTAATAATACTGGTAGAGCTATTTCGGTTTCTACACTATTAGGAAATGTATCAAGTCTTCCAACAACAACACAGTCCGGTTATAGAGTTGTTTATGCTACTACCGACTTCTTATATGAAATTATCGAGAACTTAAGTAGTATCGCTCTTATCAATTACAACCTGACAGGAACTAATTACTGCTTTATTGATTCCTCTGGTACGGCCCTAAGTGAGGTGAAGCTTGATGACATTTTCTCACCAACCGACAGTACTACAAACATTAAGAGAACTCCAAAGATCTTAACCAGTATGTCGAGTTTTGAGTTCTGGCCTAATCATACTTTCGACTTCTCCAACATGTTTAACTCTGGCTGGGCTGCTGCGAAATCATCTGGAATTAGTATATCAACTTGTTTCTGGTATTTATCTTATCCAAATATAAAGTCTGGCTCACTTGAAAGCTTACTAAGGCCAGTGAAGATTAGGAGCATTGATTTGTTCTTAAGATATACCGGTTATACTGGTGAGGTAGATATGAGCAACTTTATAGACTGGACTACCATAAAGAATACTTGTACAAACTTATTCTATTCTGGTGCTGGTTATGAGTCGCTCGGATTTAAGAAGAGAGTTACTGGCTCGAAGTTCCTGAATATTTGGAATTATATACTCAATGCTGGTAATCAATTAACTGGTGTTGCTTATCTATTCAGTAGTTGTGCAATAATCAACTGGGAAGAGCGAGAGTTTAGCTTAGTTTCTTCAAGTAATAAAGATACTGTCAATACTACTATTAGATATACGGCGGCCCTGTTTAGAGATTGCTGGTTCTGGAATGCTGCTCAGGGTGAAGAAGATGTTGAAAATCCTAGCGCCCACAGTAATAAAGCAGCCTCCATTGGTATAACAGTTACTCACGACTTCCTTAAACCGCTTCCAAACCTAGTATCTGCTTTCTATGACTTCAAGGGAATGAAGTGGAATAATCCCGTCCCCTTTGATTTCTTCAATAAGAGAGTTCTATCTAGTTCGGTTGTCTGGATTATTGATGAGTCTAAGTTTAATGCAACCTCTGGAACTACGATAACAAATGTCTCGGAAACTTCAACCCCGAGATATGAGGTAACGACACTAGAGGGAGTTGATGGATCTTCCTACAGACATCGCTTACTATTCGATGGAGAAGACGGCAGACCTTTCTATCGTCTATCCGTTGTTGGTAGTCTTGGTGATGATGTGATTGGGACTTCTACAACTGAAATAACAGATGGATCTACTACCGATATTATAACTATCGAAGGAGAACCGCTTGCATCACTTGTTCCAGGCACTACCGTTATATACAATGATAACTACTTCATTTGGATAGGTGACTCTTGGAAGTTTATTGGCAATATTGATCAAAATATCGAAGTCGGAACATCTATAAAAATGTATTATAGCGCCTCAAAGACATATTATCTGAGAAATGGTGTTGTGTATATTCAATTACAAGATGACGAAGTAGATGATAGTGAGATAATTAAGCCTATAAACTACAGCGATCTTGTCCAGTCTGGTATAACGGGAAGTAATATAACTAACCTCGGACTGTATAAGGCTACTATGAATACGTACTCCTATAATGTCCATCTTACCTCGATCTATGGCTGTTTCCAGGATATCTTAATTTCTGATTCAGGTACAGTCGGATTTGATAAGAGTGCGGATTATAATAAGGGATCGTTCATAAAGAATAATATAATAGTAAATGGCCTAGAGCATACCAGATATTACTCAAATCTGTCAGATGCCTTTAGAGATAGTAAGAATCTATATATTTTAAATAGAATGAGTGGAACATATTCTCAAGATTATCCCATCAGACCACTAACTCTAACTCAAGGAACTGAAATAACAGACTGTGATGGTATCCAGGGAAACTATACTCAATCGTTTACTATCAAGCTGGATAATGGTACTAGAGGAGTTGAAAATTATTCAGGATTTGATAAGGATCATCTCTTTACTGCTCCCGACGTTCTTTATGGAGTAGCAGCGGGTGCGTCTATTGAAAATCTATTCAATGGAAGCTCTATGTCTGGAAATGAGAAGAGATTTTCAGGAATGATACCAGATCACCTAATTCCGGATAGAATTAAATCTGTATCAATTAGGGGCGTACTTTCTGGGCTAAATATTGTTCCTAAGCTAGCCTATACAGTAACATCAATGTCTGAGTATGGCGGAGAGGAAACACATAACATATATTGCTTTGTTCCTAGTAATTTTACTAAGTATAATGATCTAAGTAATACCTTTAACTTTAGATTATTATTGCCAGGAAATTCACTAGACCACTACTTTTTGTTTAGTAATGACTCTCTCCCAGATACAGTAACTAGCTTGGCGAACTCAATTCCAGATACTAGCTATGATAGATTAGTTAGACAAGAAGCCGGCTGGCCTACTACATGTTATGTCGATCCAGGCACTAGGTTTAATCTAATGCAGACACCAAATAAGATTGGCAATGACTATGCAATGCCGTATGAGGGATTAGATCTATCTAAGTTTACTAATCTTAAACTTGATTATCTCATCGGAAACGGTTTAGCCCTCTATATGTCAGGGCCTCTATTCAGAACTGGAACGATCAACATGTCCTCTTGGAATAGAAATAAATACCTGGCAGATCCGGCTAATGGGTATGTTATATATGCTGGTTTCGGGGATTACGGCGGTATATCTGCTGCTGCAGAGATCGATTTCCCGGCTAACAATGATAACTTCCTAAGAGTTCCTAGCACGAATCAGACATCTTGTTGGATAAATAAAAATAGCGTCACGAATTTTGCAAGTATCAATACAGCACAATATCCTGGCGTAAGATTCGTTTAATATATGGCAATTAATATTGGAGCTAACTTTTCATATCAAGGAGAGAGGTTTCTTGATAATCGCCAAGGAATAGCAGACAACCTTAATGACCTTCTGGAGTGGGATATTCTTGTTCCAGAAGGTTTTGAGGTCTGTGTTAGTGGGGATTGGTATATTTATGATAGCCTTTATAATTCTCCTATCACTGGTCATTTTAAAAAGAGACCTGGATTCGAAGATTTTAAAGACCTAGAGAATAAAGTATTTCCACTAACTTTTTCTACTTTCTCAGGTGGTGGTACGTTTGAGGTTGGACAGCAGATAACACCTAGCCTTTCTTGGACATTAGAGAAGAGAGGAGAGGTTGTAGTGCCGAATCAAGTTTTTGTTAATGGTGTAGAGCAGACTAATAAAAGTTCCTACACACATCCAGAGACAATTTATAGAGACGCCCAATTTAAAGTAAGGTGTGTCTTGACTGATTCTGACTCATCTGTTGAATCGACCGCAAAGTACATATTCTGTTTTAAAAAGTATTGGGGAGTATCTAGTAAAACGACACTGACTAATTCTGATATCTTGTCTTTCTCCTCAGATTTTGCCTCTTCTTGGACTATGGGTGCTACTACTTTTAATTGCAGTGGCGGAAAATACCCTTACTATATCATCCCTTCTAGTCTATATGATCCAAGTACTTTCAAGATGTGGATCGGCGGACTTAGAAATACGGATATTATAGTAACAACCCAGGAAGTAGTGACTGAATTGAATAGAACACAATATACAGTTATTAGATTAGGTACGCTTCAAAATGGATCTCCCGTTATATCATTTTCTAACTAAGAGAAATCATGGGCGGAATTAATATAGGTGCAAACTTTAATTATCAGGGAGCAACATTTCTTGATAGTAGACAAGGATTACCACAGACCCTTGATGATCTTCTAAATTGGGATATACTAGTTCCCCTTGGTTTTGAAGTATGTGTTAACGGCGAGTGGTATATTTATAAAGGAGAAGATTACTGGAACATGGAAACCGGTCATTGGGAGAAAAGGATTACACTGAAGGACTATACACTTGAAATTAATAAGCTTATGGCCGAAGTGTTTCCAGCTACTCTTAATGTATCTGGTGGTGGAGTTTATGAAATTGGTGAAAGTATCATCCCTAGAATCTCATGGGAGTTGAAAAAAGAATCAGCTCTAATGATACCAGAACAAGTTACTATAGATGATATGGTAGTAGAACGCCCTGAGTCTGGTGTTTGGAGACCTAGCCAACCAATCACCTCGAACAGAAGATATACAGTTAAGGCCTGGTATGATGGAGCTACTTATGTCGATTTTGTTGACATCAAGTTTAGCTATAAGAAGTACTGGGGCGTTATATCTGATCCTGCCGAGTTTAATGATCCTTATGGTTTATTCTCGACATGGGCTGATTCTTGGAGATTGCCGACTACTACATTCAATTGTTCTGGAGGTTTTTATCCTGTATATGTTATCCCTTTGTCTCTCTACCCCGGGGAATTAGATTTTCAGCTGTGGGTAGGTGGATTAAGGAGTACAGATTTTACAATAACTCAAAAAACATTAACGAACGCCTCTGGGAATACAAGTGAATATCTAGTGTGTTCTCTTGGTCATATTCAAACGGGCGTGCTTAATATAATGTTTGACAATTAAAAAAACCAATAGAAAGGGGAGGTTATATATATTCGCTCTCTTTAATCTCCCCTTCTCTATTATAAAACCAAATAAGTTAAATAATGACACAAATACGAGGAACTAACTTATCTGCCCCAGTTGTTCCATTTACTGACCACGATGAATTTCCTACCCATTATGCTTTATATGGTAGAGGTGGTTATAGAACGGTGCAGACTATAGAAGAAAGAGATTTGATATCTTCAGAAAGGCGAGAAGAGGGAATGCTTGTTTGGGTAATAGAAGATCCCTCACTTAATCACCTTTATCAATACCTAAATCAAGAGTGGGTAATTCCTAAGTTTAATTCGAAAGATGATGAGGAAGATAAAGGGCCGGATATTGTTAAAGTAGATGAAGTATCAGATCTCGCAGACTTGGACGTAAACTTTGCATATGTCGAAAGCGAAGAAATGATATATGTAAAGAAGAATAACGGGGAGTGGATTCCTCTTGGTACTGGTGGAGAAGCTGTTGTTATTCCTGGCGGTGGTATTCCGATTTACACTAGGAAAATGTACAACGCTCTAGCAGAAAAACCAGAAGATTGGATTTCAGTTCCGGAAGAGGGAGAATTAGAGACTGAATACGGAGGAAGTGGATATTATGTTGATATTCTCTTCGATGCAATCAGATCTTTACAGGCAGAAGTAGCTAGATTAAAGAATTCATTTAAGTACGGAATCAATTCTTACACTGGCAAAGATACAGCAATGTCAAGAGTATCGGGAGAAGATGATTCAGAGCCAGAGGAACCTTTATGGGCAACTACTGAGGAAGACTTAAGTGAGATTCTAGAACTAAATACGAGCTTAGAGGGTGATAATACATTCCTGCCTAAAGAAAATGTTGAAGTTCTTGCACACGGGTTAAGAATTACAGGAACGGCTTATTGGAATGGGCTAGATGGATTTATGGTCACCGAGGATTCTAAGCTGTATCTATATCTAACTACGAGCGGACAAGAAATAAGAGCTGAACTTAAGAACCTAGATGACGAGAGTGAAGAAAATTTAACGCTCGATCTTAGACAGCTTAATATCCCTCGGTCTGATAGATACAATACCCTAATCATCCTGTCGAGAAAAGTAGAACTGGATGGACAATGGGCTTCTGATAATTATGTGTGGGTAAGTGTATCTAACTGGGCGACTGGAATAGTAACGAACGAAGGATACTGGAACCCTGAAACAAATAACTTGACAACAAAGAAAACATCGCTGGACTCTAGATATGTTTTTGATACAGTCTATTTTGCTGACCAAGATATCTATAAGTTAAATGGTTATAGCAAGTATCAAGACTTCTCAGGAACTATCACACCAACAACTCCCAGTGATGAAGACTATAAATATAAGGTAGCGCATATAACAATTAGGTCGGTTTCTAACTATACCGAGCTTAAGAGTATAGAAGATCAGCTACCTAAGAATGAATTAATATATAACGAAGAATCTGGAACTCTTTATATTAAAACTGCCACTAAGGTTAAAGCTATTTCTGGTGGTGGAGGTAAAGAAGATGAAGGAGAAGAAACAAGTGGTATGGAAAAACAAGAAATAATTGCTTGGTTAGCTAAGAACGGTATTATTGTTACCGACGAAGGTGGAGACCTCAAGATCTCCCAGATTGCCGACATTACCTTCGTTCATCAAGGTACCGGCAAGAAATTTAAGTTTGAAGCAGATGCCGAAGGAAAATTACATTCGACTGAGCTTTCAAATGACTACTATGAAGGAACTGGTGGTATTTTATCAGTCAACAGTTTCAACCCAGAAGAAGCAGAGTGGGGAATTCGTGGTTTTGTAGGTACTCTTGGTGATAAGAAACTGGCAGCAAAAAATAAAGCCATTGCCGTTGATAAAGACCATGGATTATACTCAGACCGTGTTAAGATTGGTGCTATTTATGCTCCCGCCGCTTCTCTTACTTCTTATGGTTGTTCACACGCATATATCGAGTTAGAGAATACGTCTGACCAAGATTTCCTCCTTACCGGATGTTATCTTCACTATGCGACTGGTATCTCTGGTGAAACCCCTGATATAACTACTTATCATCTTGCCCTCGAAGGTGTTATTCCGGCAGGTGGTACTTATTTGATTAGGGGAAAACAGTATACAGATCCGGGCCAGGCGAATTGCTTCATCAACGTTAGCACTTTTGATAAGGAGTGGTATATAGGAAAGGATGAACTTATCGACCTAACACCAGGACAGAGTAATACATATCTCTTAACCTACGGTATGCCTGATCTTCCTTGGACTACTATCATGTGGGATGTTAATCCAGACACTTCAACCAAGAAGAAGGCTCCATTTATCTATGATCCTCACTATATTGATTCCGTCTCAATCGGCAATATGGTTTATAACGGAAAAGACATCAATAACTCAACCTGGAATCCATATAAGCCAAAGGACGATATTAATAAAGCAATCCCTTATACCGCCCAACCTTATGACTGTATCTATAAGAATACATTCGAACTAGAGCCAGCTAAACAGGGTTATCAGAGCTGTGGGACAATTGATTCTAGTCGTCTTCGTGGTGTTACAGCTGGCGACTATCAATATCTCAAACTTGATAAGGATGTAATCGAGTTCCCTAAGTCTGACGAAACATTCCCTGTCTCCAGATATACACCGAAGGCATCATGGGAGCACAAGAATGTATGTACAGACAAATCAAAGCTCAATATGGATAAGCCTAATATGGTAACTTGTAGCTTTGGTATTAATATTCATACAACCAGATGCTTTAATTGGATAAGTGCTGGTGAGTTTGACGAATATGTCTGGCTTCGTCCGTCTGGTGCCTCTGCCTGGACTAATCGTTTTGAAACTTACAAGGCTGGTGGAAATGAATCGGACGAGGCTCTTGATATGACTAGGGTTGATTTCCTTGATACTCCTATTCTTCGTACGGCCGCCTATGAGAGAATTCATGGTACTTTCCCTGCCGACGGAACTAAGTATACTTCTCATAAATGTATTGTTAAAGTTCGTACATCTGCTCCATCTCAACCAACTGAGTATGAATATATTGTTGGTAGGGCAGATAAGAATATGAACCCTGATCCGAATCATAGCAGCAACATCCAGAGATTCACATTATATCCAAATACATATACTCCAAGAATCTTCCAAACTACCGACCAGCAAGGTTTCCACTGGGTTGAATATCAGGCTTGGGCGGCAGCTGCAGAAGAAGTTAATAAGCTAATTAACTCTGAGTTAGCAACTGAAAATATTATTCCTATCTTAGTCAATACTGGTGATATGACTCAGAATGGTACCAGAATAAACGAATGGCTAGACTACTATAATGCAGGCTATTGTTTATTTGATCACCTCGAGCAAATGAATGTCGTAGGTAATAATGACTTGGTAGGTACTGATCCAGAAATCCTAGGAACTGGTGATGATAATGGTAAATCAAATGGCCACTACTTCCATGTATTCTATTGCTATGAGGTAGATCCAGCCATCAATCCAGTTATTCCATCATCTGACGAAACTCCACAGTGGAAATACGTTCCTAGTTTCTATTACTTCCAAAACGAGGCGTCTTCATCCGTTGACAGCTACAGATTTGTATTCCTAGATACTGAAATCACTACAATCAACTGTAGGGATTGGTTTAGGAGAGTCAAAAATGAAACTCCAGTCAATGTTTATACTGGCTGGCCTATCACTGACTCGGTTGCAGCTGAATATGATAGTGGATTTAAGACAATCTATTCTATGATCTATGAAATACTCGATGCCGCCAAGACTAACGGACAACATATAATCGCGGCGTGTCATGAAATGCCATTTACTGTTGTTACTAACGCTAACTTGGCCGATGGTAAGAAAGGTGATGATAGATCTATGAATGGACAATCCCTCGTAGGATGTCACTGTAATAGACTTGGATCGGTTAATGAAAGATCAATATACTGGTTATCACGTCTTCTAGAACATTTCCAGGTAAAGCTCATGATAGGTGGGCATAAACATACTTATGCTTGTACTAATCCCCTTCGTGAATTCTACTTTTATGATGGTGGGACTAAGAATTCGCTTATCGATGGTCCTATGGAAATGGAAAGCACCTTGGAACATGATAATCTCGTAACATGGACAGCTACTCTCGGAAAAACTGTAGCCGGAGCACTAGAGGTTTATCAGTATGGAGCTGAATCTGAGACAACCGCTGAATTCAATACCACTAAATTCCCGATTATGGAAGTTGGGACTGGTGTTGATCTTGGTGTGTCTATTAATTCTAAAACTCTCTGGCCTTACTATGGTGTTCGGGAAGATGAATATCCGAAGGTAACTTATTTCATGTGTCAGGCGACCGGATTCAAGCTCAAATCCAACAAAGAGCTTCCTAGTAGCCAGCAAAAATTCTCCTATGTAATTCCTAAGACTGATAACTCTGGTACTGCCGATTCGCCTAACGATAATCAGCTTAAGCCTATGTTCTCAGAAATCTCACTGAATAAAGGAACTTATACTATCTATCTCAGAAGAATCGAAGAAATTACTAGCGGAACAAAACTTTTCTCCCAGCAAGCATTTTCAACTAATCCTGCCAAGTTCATGTATCTTAAGGGTAATGAGACCGACGGTGAAAATGATACTATGTTTGGTCACTGGGTAAACGACAAAACACCATTACTAGAAATATAAAAGAAATTAAATAATGAAGCGTAACGGAAAAAATATTATAACTGATCAGGATATTACTCTGACTGGAAAAGGATTCTCTGGACAAACACTTGATTCAACCCTTACCAATCATGAGGAAAGATTGGATCAGATTGAAGGAAACGTTAAGTGGATTTATAGGAACGGAAGGGTTGGAACTGGAGGAGGTGGCTCTGGTTCCGGCTCTGGTTCCGGTAGTTGGAGAGCCGTCATTACTAGAGTAGATACCGGCGAAGTATTGAAAGATGGAACTACCCTTAATCTGCCGAGTGCTGGAAAATATACGTTCAGCATTCAGATTTATAAGGGTGGATCTGACTCTTTCCCTGTCCAGATATCTTATCAAAGTAGTAAAGGCGCCCAAACTGTTAGCGATACTCTTAATGCAAATAACTCATTCCTAACAATCAAAACACTCGATCTTGATGTTAATGGAACTCTGACAGTAAGAATCACTAATAGATCAGAACCAGACGAAGCACCACTAATCGTTTCTATTCCCTATATTACTTCATCTTACTCATTCAATCTTTATTATGTATATGCCGATACCAAAGTTCCTTTTAATAGTACCGACAATACTATTTTCATTAGTGATATTAGGAACAGAGGACTTATGGCAGCGCTTGAATATTCTGTTGCAGTAGGTGTTCAATCCGCTTCATATACTTATACAGATTGGGAAGGTCGGGTAGTTACTATATCCGGCGACGATGAAAAGAATATTAAAGAAAAGTCTAGTGGAATTATTTATCTAGATCTTTGTGAGAATATTACAGAATTCTTGTCGAATGATGAAAATGCTAAATATCGTCAGTTCCTCGTTGACATTAACCTAGTATTAGAGGGAAAGATTGATAAAGAGAGTATTCCACAATTATCGCTAAAAGATAACCTAATTCCTTCTAACTTATTCCTTCGAGTAACTGCATCTGGTGGTACTATTTATGATACCCAACAATCCGAATATCCAGAGAGTGGTCAGTTTATTATAGGTACTGTTGTTTTTCAGGTAACTCCTTTCTATGGGGCTATTGTAGTAGGTCGAACGTATAATTTCTCAGTTTTCCTTGACGATGTTCAACTTGGTGAGGATGAGGGTATTCGCGTAAATACTCTCTCCGACCAAACACTACAATCTATACCTATCCCTGTTTCTGAAGCAAAAGAGCACAAGGTAGAATTTACTATCGTCGAGCCAGCAAGCGGAGCCAGTTATACAGTCGATTATTGGTTTGTCTCGAGAGAAGCAACATCATCATTTACCTATTATCCAAAACGTTCTATATCAACGGGCACAATTGATGTTTCCCCAGTTACGACAGATGTATTTAGGAAACTTCATACTGCCATTAATATAGAAGGACTAACCGAATTATCTAATATTCAAATCTCATCCGTCTTAGATCGTCCCGTCGTTTATAATTTCCTATCAGAGAAACAGACGCAGTATAATGATCTAGACCAGATGATATGTCTTGGTATTCAGTACGTCAGATCAAACGATACTTCAATTCCGATAGCCAAGTTTAGTATTGAGAATGGACCTGCCGGAGATATCTATATTTATCAGAATAAAGTAACGATTTCAACGGATACATATGATACTGGTGAGATTAATGGTAATAGCTGTGAGATTTACCTGCCAATGAGTAAAACTCTATCTGATTCTAATACGTCGGATTATCATCTAATCACTATTTACAAAAGATTAGAAAAGAAGGAAGGTAATAACTCATGGAAAGGTGTGTATATTTATATTGATGGTATCCTAGAGGCTGCTTTTAATGCTTTCGTGGCTGCCCCTCATAATAAATATAACTCGGTCTCTTTCTATCCTGGCAACTACTACATTAACCTAATTGAGTCTTCTTCATTCTCACACTCTGGAAACGATGCATTTGAGTCATATCTATACGATATTGATATTCAGGGTTATTACTATGCTTACAAGGAGATTATCTTGGGAACTCAGGTGGATGAGGCAACTAAACAGTTATATGATAACTTTAAAACATTCACAGCTGATTCTGAAAACTTTATCCTGACTGACCAGACCGCTATTTATAATATAGCTAGATACTCAGACGCTCCGGTCCTGGTTATGAACTTTACAGACCAGGGTAATGGTATCAATGGTATTAAAGGATATGGTAAGGACTGTTTCAAGGAATATATGTCTACGGCCTATGAAGAGAATGACGAACCGGAAAGAGCATCAATTACGGTCGAATACTCACCAGGCCGACAAGAACCAGTAACAATCCAGAAAAACGGGCTTCCTGCTTCATTCCTTATAGAGCCTCAGGGTTCCTCAACCAAATCATATAGGTGTAAGAACTGGGAAATGTATGCTCCTTCGGCTAATGATGAGGACCATGTTTGTATCTATACTCCTAATTTCTCTGAGTCTGATACTAAGACGTTCCTACCTGAAGAGTCATTTACCCTTAAAGCCGACGTCGTTGATTCTAGTCACACAAACAACAATGCCGTTGGTGATTTTGTTAATGACGTTTGTACACCATTCCAAGCAGCCATTAATGCTCAGAGATCGGCAAGTGGTGGAAGATCTAAATATGCCGGATATGTTAAAAACTGTCTGACTGGTTTTCCTATCCTTGTCTTCCTTCATACTAACTATAGGTCAGCTGACGGAGAAGCAGAACTTAGTGTACACAACTACTATTTCCTCGGTATCTACAATTTCAACCTTGGTCGTAAGTCTTATTTCAACTTAGGTTATAAGAATACCGCCGCCCTCGAAGATCTAGATATTCAGGAAGGTTTTGGTATCTATGAACTTCCTAGAAATAGAAATAATATCTTGGGAGATGTAATGGTAGCCGAAGTACAAGGTAATAATGACTACTTTGATTTCTCACAATACGATACTTCAATTCTATTCAAGAAGGAAGAAGGTAACGACCTTACCTACATGTTTGGAGATTTCGTTAACGGTAGTAATTCAGAAGCTATAACTAGGACTGCAATTGCTAATTTCGTTCAGAAAGTGTCTAAGGCTGGTGGTTTTATCTTTGACTCAATTGGAAAGACCTTTAGCTATGATACTACTAACAGTTATGGATACACTGAAGGATATTCTGCAGTTGATGAAAATGGTGTACCAAAGAATCAGGTTCCTAACTATAGAGCACAAGCCGTCAGAACAGTAGTACAGTCAGACAACTACTATGACTTTAACGTTTCTCCTGATTCAGCTACTGTTAATGATCTAAGGGACTTCGTAATTACAAACGAAGAGGATGAGAGTAGAGAGAAGGGAATCGATTATGCCAGTCTATGTGAATACTATACTATCTGCATGGCCTTTGGTATGGTTGACTCTGTGGAGAAAAACTTGAATATTAAATCTTGGACATCGGGCCGTGAATTCTATCTAGCATTCTACGATATGGATACTTGTCTTGGTGTTTCTAACTCAGGTTCCAAGATCTCTTACTTTGCTTTCTCTGATTACTGGGATTGGGCTAACTCTTTTGATGGAGAAAACTTTACCAGTACCAAGATCTATCGTGATTTTGCTCCTAAAGGTGGTGGAGAATCTGAGGTTGGTGCAGACTCTTTCTATGATGTCCCTAGCTCCTATCTCTTCGCTATCGCTAAGTATGCATACTTTGTACTCTTAGCTAACTCTACTTCTTCCGAGCAGGTTAGTTCTATATCTTCACACCCTAATAATCTGTGGGCCCTATGGAGAAGAACCGGAGGATGTCTTGAAAATGCTACATCTTTCATTAACAAGTACTATAGACATCACCTTGCCAACATTCCAGAAGTAGCCTTTAACTATAACTATCGCTATAAATACTTTGTCAGATCCACCGGAAATGGATTCGATACCATTAACTTCCCTAAGTTCTATGGTCGAAAAATAGCCTATACTGAAACTTGGCTTGATAACAGACTCCATATCCTTGACGCGTATTTCAATATAAATAGTATTAATGACCTCATGACTAGTAGGATAATGGCACCTATGGTTACGAATAGTGAAGCAGTTGATACCAATAACCAGGATATCTATGTTCTTCATGATATATTCTCAACTAATACCGTAGGTTCCCAGTATGCTAATGTTTCGTCTTCCATCACGGCTAAGGCTAAATCATTTGCACCGCTGATTATCAAGACTCCTAACGTTACTAGTCGATACATGTTCCCGAGAGATGAAAATCAGGAATGTGGATTTAGTGTGAGAACTAGTGGTAACCAGACAGTCCTTTTCGGTGGATCTGCATTATGGACTGAACTGAGCTCCATTAACCCGTTCATCACTGGAACTGGATCATTCTCTATCGACTCCGACTACTTCTCGGTCATAACGGGAACTGGTGGGGCGGCATGTAATTCTTGGACTTTCAATACTCCATCTCTAAAATCACTTTCCCTGACTAATACGGATCTTAAGACGACCTTATACTCTGGGAATATCGTTTTGGATGGTGTTGAGAGATATCCGAACTTGAGGTCTGTTAGAATTGATGGTACTGCTATTAACCTGACTGTATCTAATTCAAATATTACTACAGTTTCTGCTCTTAGTATGAGAACTGGATCAAGATTAAGAATAACTAATACTCCAAATATATCCGACATTCGAGTATCTGGTGTTATTGGTGATCTATCTCTGCCAGGTTGGGGTACAGATATCAGAATCCCTTATGATGGAAGTACTATCAGTAGTAGCAGTATAACTGTCCAGAATACTAAATATCCTGGTGCTGCAATATCAATTGGAAATGCACCTAATCTGACTACACTTGTTCTGGCTGGATTCTCTAAGATAGTTGTCTATGGTTGTCCTAAACTCACCTCTATTGTTATAAACGACGTAGAAGATCATGAGAATTTTGGACTTAGGACTATCGATGTGACTATGCCAAGTAAATCCACGACTGAAGAGGATAATATTCAGAGCTTCACTATTGGCAATATTGAAAATGAAGTCGACCTTAGTTCTTGGGATACCCTCGAGAATGTCCGGTTGATGAATCTCTATACTGTCGAGAATATAAAACTCCCTGATCACGATGTTAACCTTCTCCCTAGTGCTTTTGCTGGTTGTGAGAAGTTAGTATATCTGGGTGGTGAAGGAAAGCGTGTTATCTTATCTAGTGACCCTGGCGGTTATGGGATTAGCTCTGACTCAAACACTTTCTATAACGCCTATGATTTTACTATGAGAAAGGAAGAGGGTGGTGAGATGGTAGATTTATATGTCTCCCCTGATAACACCAACCTTAATGGAACTTTCTGGATTAGTGCACCTTTAAGACGTGGTAGAATTGATTTTGAGGCAGCTAAGTATTTCCTTCAGACTAGTTGTAGAGATGCATCCCATGTTAGATCCTGTGTCAACCTATTCAGAAATCAGCTAGTGACTTATGACAGGAATACGTTTGCTCGTGAATATACTCAGGGCATTTGTTCTCTAAGTCTTGCTAATCTCTCTGGCTGTACTGATATTAGATATGTATTCCGTGGTTGTCCTGTCGATGCCATAAGTCGTTATATGTTCACTGGTCTGGACGTCAGGACTCTCAATATACCTGTCACTGAGGATAACTATTATTCATCCATCAGAAGTGATAACCTAGAGTATGTATTTGATGAGGGTGGACTTGCTATAATGAGTAATCGAGTCATCTATACCACAACTGACTTCCTGGAGGATATAATTGAGGGCATTGAAAGCTTAACATTAATCGACGCTACTCAATCCGTCCGCCTCTGTTTCATTGAGCCAAGAAGTAGTGGTGAATATACTGTCCTAGGAACTCTTCATGTATCCGACGTCTTCAATCCAGGCGGTCATTCTCCTCTTCGTCTAACTGATCTCTCTTATATTGAATTCTTTGAGGGACATAAATTAGACATGCAGAATGTATTTACTGAGAATTGGGGAGTAGCCGGAAGTGGTAGTAGTGGACTTAGACTCTCCTACTTTATGTACTATGGAACCTACAGATATTATGACTCAGAAACAACTCTAGATGGATTATTTAAGAAGATCAAACTTTCTTCAGCTTCCTTCAGTCTTAGAGATATGGGCTATTATCCTGGTTCTGTCGACATGGAGAACTTTATTAACTGGGAAGGCTTGAGAACTTGTAGCAATCTGTTTTTCTCTTCGTCTGGTGCATTCTCATTGGGCTTTAAGAAACACTGTAGCTACGAAGGTTTCCATAATATCTGGTATAATATCATCACCAACTTTGATTTTACCCGCGGAGGATCAGGAGGAGGTATTGGCAGTATTTTCCAAGATCTGTCAATAATCGAACCCAATGATATTCCAAGGTTTACGCTGATTGATGACGAAACTTATCCAGATCTTACCTCAAGTACTGCCAGAAATATCTCCTATCTTTTCGCGGGTCTAAGTCATAGAAGATCCCTGGAAGATACGACTAAGGTAGGCATTCATTTTACCTCCGACTTCCTTAAACCTCTTCCTAATATAACTGTCGCTAAGTATACTTTTAATAATACTAAGTGGGCTAATCCTATTCCTTTCAACTTCTTCAGAAAACAAACAAATATAACGGAGAAGCAGGTATGGGTATTAAAGAATGGAACTAAAACTCCTGCCACTCTGACGACATTTGATTATAGAAAAGAGCTGGAGGATATAACTGGTTGCTTCGCTGGTGTAACAACTGAAGAAAATATCTGCTATGATCCGAATGCTTCTTATAATACAGGAGTGACGAGGATGACAGTTAAGGATGAAGAGGATATTGAATACAACGAATACTATCTCACCGAATCAGCAATAACAAAGCAGTATATAAACGATCCTGGATATGAAGATTGTTTTGGATTTACTTGTGATAGTCCTTCTGCTTCTATCATTTTTGGAGAAGACGAATGGACAAACCCGGTAAGATCAACAAATAGTCTCCGTGATGGTGTTTTCTGTGCTCCTGATGTTTTCTATGGAGTGGCTGATGGTGGTATAATTGATGACTGCTTTAATGTTTCGTCTCAAGCTAGAAAAACTCCTGTATTCTCCGGAGCTCTACCTAAACATCTTGTGAAAAACCTAAGCACGACAACTTCTCTTAGTAATGTTTTCTCAGGTCTTAATATCTGGCCTATCAAGTTTACCGAAGTAGATGATCCAGAAGAGACCGGACTGAAACAAACTTACTATTACTTTGTGCCAGAAGATTTCACAGACAGAGCAAACTTGGCTAGAACATTTAATTTCAAACTTCTAATTCCTGACAAACGAGTAACTACAGGAGGCGGAAGATTTGAAAGACCACATTACTACTTACTCCTTAATACTTCTATCTCCGGAAACCTTAGTAGTCTTGATACCTCATTCCCTAACGGTAATGATATAAAGAGAACTTGGGCTGGAAATAGTGAGGAAGAAGGATCGTACCTGAGTATAATGGGTAGCCCGGTTTTTGATAGTGAGACGGGAGATTTCTTAGCAATGGAGACTGGAATTGACTATGAAAAATTCTATGCCTTAAAGTTTGATAATATAATTCAACCTGGTTTAGCGGCTATCATGTCTGGAGATTTCGTTCGTGGTGGTCAAGGCGCTTTGTTATGGAATAGGACAGGTCATCTTGCTTCTGTTAATAACTTTGCGATTATCCTTGGTATGAATGGTCTCTCTACAAATGCAATGTTAGAACTACCAGCCAGAAACAACAACTTCCTATCTTCTACATCTAATAGTGAAGTTTCCAAGTCTAGTATTTATAACTGGGCTGAACTTGAACAAACTATTGATGAAGAAACAGGGCGTCCTAAATATTATCCTGGTATTGCATTTGTCGACTAAAATACCACAATCCGCTATTATGAAGACATCAAATTCTTACTAGTGAAGTTAATAATTAAGATAGAGAAAACAGGGAATATTAAGATAAAAATTAATAACCTTGTTTTCTCTTTCAAAAGTAATTCTAGATATGAGTAATGCAGTAACAAAAATAAAATTCTCTAGGTGTCGTGAGGTATTTGATTCAAGAAGTACCGCCATGCTCCACCTTAGGGATAGAGAGTTCACACGAGGAGAGCCGGTCATTGTCAACTACTATGAAGATTCTCAAGACAGCCGAACGATAAATTCTATAGTTGTCGTTGGAATTAGAAATGGTAGAGGTAAAGATTGCTTCCGGATTATTACTATTGGACAGTGGGAGATTGTTTGGGGCGTTACTACTGACTTACCTGATGTTTCTTCACTAGTACACGATGAAGTATATCTATGGAAGGACGAGAATCAGGTTTGGTGGGTAGTTAGTGCACCGGATCATGTTCATAGGTCGATCATTCCACTTACGCCTGAACCACATATCTTCTTAAACCTAGGAAATAATGTAATCTATGTCTCTGATTCTGATAAGCAAGTTAGAGCAATCACCGATACCTACACAAAGGAGGAGATAGATGCACTTATTAATACTATTTCTGGTGGTGATTGGGAAGGCTTAGGGAATTTAGAAAGAAGACTGGCAGAAGCATACGAAGCAATTCAAGAGGTAATCGCAATAAATGATGACCTGGTAAGAAGAATTGATGAAGTATCTGATGCCGTAGATTATATAAACGATTTTAAGGATGATGCAGAGATACTAAAGAAAAAGGCAGAGAGTTTGGATATAGTTGATGCGGAAAATTCAAATATAGCTGGTACTTTTTCTAGCGTAACTCTGAAGGAAGGTAATAGTGATGATTCTCCGATAGTCCTTGATAAAACAACCATAGTGACAGTTAATAATATTGGAGATGTAGTAGAGCCGATCCCAATTGCCACTCTTGAAGCTGAACTAAATATATAAGGGAGATTAAGATATGCAGTTTTTAGATTTAGAAGGTGTTAAAGTCCTCTGGAGAAAAGTAAGGGCGGCAACATTAGCAGGAGCATCGACAGTCTCTATTAACTCTAGTGCAGCCGGAGCTTTTGCAGGATTTACGATGAGTGCTATTGTTCATAATGGAGAAGGAGAAGATGGGCACGTAGAGTATCGTTTATCACTTACTGACGTTCAATCTGCTTCCGCTCTAAGAACTATCCTCTCCGAATATGCATCTTCCGGCGACCTTGACCAAATAGAAGGCGTTTTAAATACATTAGTGGGGGAAGATCAAGGTAAAAGTGCTCGAAGAATTGCTAGAGAAGAATTAGTTTCTCAGTTAATTCCTCAAGACGCACAAGAAGCCCTAGATACTCTTCAAGAAATTGCAGACTGGATACAAAATCATCCCGCCGAAGCTAGTGCCATGAATACTGCCATAATTCAACTTCAGGCAGTAACAGCACTCCCAGAAGAAGGACATGAACCGGCCGATGGAACTATAGCTAAATACGCCTATGATCTCGTCGACGCAGAACAAGCTAGAGCGACGGGAGAAGAGGCTAGAATTGAGAAGATCCTGACCGAAGTTGAAGATCCAGAAGTAGAGGGTAGTAAAGATGGTGTATTGGCTAGACTTGATACCCTTGAAGAATCCGTTGGTACTCCCGTTGGTGGTGATATTTCCTCACAGATTCGAGTTATTCAGGAAGCTATTGAAGACCTTGATTGGAGTATACCCGCTGAAGAAGGAAAGGCGATTAGTGGTTTTGAGATTGTAAATGGAAGATTAAAAGTAGATTCGGTAGAGAAAGAAGAAATGCCGACATCTTTGACAGAAAACGAGATCAATAATGCTCTTGTTTAATTTTATATTTCTTGTCTAGTGAGGGGTGGCTATAATAAATCATCCCTCCTAGACTTTACTATCCTAAGAGACGTTTGAATGTACTCTCTCAGGATCTATTAAATTAAGATAAAAGAAAATATGGCAAAATACTTAGATGCGACCGGCGTTAGTACATTATGGTCGAAGATTAAAAATACATTTCTAACACCGGGGGGGGGGGGCAAAAAGGACCTTGTGCCTTGGGGCGGCACAGAGGCCGGGC
>Ga0247608_10001064_pt1 | contig 39991 bp, 30 predicted proteins | sample 176DNAGHGlowgp2_FD_193490 | JGI IMG/M metagenome (GOLD analysis project Ga0247608, IMG submission 193490) | Sheep rumen microbial communities from Palmerston North, Manawatu-Wanganui, New Zealand - 1766 DNA GHGlow gp2 | ecosystem: Host-associated > Mammals > Digestive system > Stomach > Rumen ...
ACGGAGCTGGCGAACCGCTTCATTCTCAAACTCCACGCTGACCCCGTGGGCTGTAGCAATAGCTGTGAGCATGGAGTCGAGCGGCACATTGTTGAAGATGTATGGCTCAACGGGAATTGTGTCGGCCTGAACCGTATCTGCGGGCAGGGAAGTGACCGGATTGATGTCGGTCATTTGCTCCTTCGTGGGCTGTTGCGGTTTGGGCGTGCTGATATTTCGCACGACTTGGATGGCGGCAAAGGCAATGCCCGAAGCCAGGAGTACACCGATGAAGGATGCGGCAATCTTGTGGGTCGCGAGGCGTAAGACGAAACGGGGCTTATGTTTCTCCGACGTACCGTCGCCTACCCGTCGCCTTTCTCCTTCATCGAGGGCATCCAGTTGACTTTCGTCTTCTTCCTCCTTGCAAGGCATAGTGCAAGCAAGCTTGCCCTCTGCCCTTGCTACGTTCGTCAGTTCATTTGCATGGCTGGCTGCAAACTTCTCCCATTCGGCGTCCACATCGGGGGTGTCGCTCTTAAGCTCGTCGTGCTTGAAGGCACGCTTTGCAATGCCAAGCTGTTGTACGAGCTGGCGCATCTCGTCGTCGGCGAGTATCTGCTGCAACTGCTCGTCAGTCAGTTGCTCGGGGTGTTCCTGTAATTCCAGAAGCCACTCTATACGCTTTTCTTCGGTCATCATATTGCTTTTGAGTTTGAATTAAAATACTTTCTGATTTTCTCCACAGACTGCTTTAGGTGGGTGTGGACGGTCTGGCGGCTGACGTTCAGCGCTTCCGCCACTTCCTGGCAGGTCATTTCCTTCAGATAGCGCAGCCGGAAGATTTGTTGCTCCAACGGTGACAGGTTATCCCGCACGTAGCGCATCAGTTCCTTCATCTGCATTTGCTCTTCCGCGGTATTGTCGCTAACAAGTGTATCAGTGTCCTCGGTAAGCAGGCGTGCAAATCGTTCTTGCACCTGCTTGTGCTGCAACACATTCAAGCAACGATGATGCACACTCGCCAAGAGAAACGCCTTTGCGTTGTCTGCTCTCATCACTACCCGACCGCTAAGCAGGCTGGCGAACACATCGCTCACCACGTCCTTGCTCTCAGCCTCATCGAAGAGCAATATAAGTGCCAGATGATACATCTGCGTGTAGTGTGTCTTGAACAGACTTTCGATTTGACTCCGTCCAATTCCTCCTCGCTCGGCAGAGTTGATGCGAACATCACTCTGCGCTCGCTCGTTCGTCATTTCTTTTCGTGTCATACACTTATAATACAGTTCAGACGAAGAAAATGTAAAGCAGAAATGCGATTATTTTCTGGTTCAAACTCAAATTTCTTTATTTTGGGGTATTTTCCCAACAAAATCGGGCGAGGATGCCTTATTTCCATCCTCGCCCGCCTCGTGGTATTCTATCTATTGCCACAACGGTTCATTCTCCCACCCACGGGGAAAACCCATCATGGAGGGCTGCACCATTGGGTATCTGCTCAAGAGCGATCTGAAGTCCTGAACGAAGGTGTTCTGGGGATTGATGCTGTTGAGCCAATAGGCAATGCAGCATAGTTGAGGATAGAGACGGTCGATGGGGAAATTGAGATTTCTCCTCCATCACTCGCCAATAACTGGCAAGACGGAAATAGCTGATGTGGTTGAGGACGGCTATAGCCTGTTCCTCATCTTCAAAAATAAGCCCTCGCTGTTTCAGTATGTTTATCTGTTCAGCGAGGGTGATGGGCTGCTTTGTATATTCCATATTAAAAGAAACGTCCCACCCTGGTCCGCTGGTCTTGCGACGAGAAGCGTGGTGGGATTTGTTGGTGCAAAGGTACAGCTTTTATTTGGAATAGCCAAACTTTTTCAAAGAAAAGAATAAATTTGGTCGAAGAAATCGTCATTTTGCCTCAAAGTGCCATCTCAACCTTTCTTTTCCCTACCTTTTTGAATCATTTTGTACCAAAGATTATCTGTCTCGCGGCGCAAAAACATTACATAATCCGTTCACACTCGGCAAAACAAAAGTAAACTATCGTTTTGCTCTCGCTTAATCACGGATTTGGTACGATTAACAATCAAAATTCCGTGTCCTTAGTTGAATTTGAATTATTAACAGACCTTGTCACACAGTTACTTAGCGCTACCGAGGTACAACTGACGAACGAAGTAAGAAACCATCTACTTTTCGCGTTTTAACCTCCCATATTGCAAGAATAGGGTGTGAGGGCCGATGGCTATCGCTGCGAGAGGACGGGAGCTTGGATGGTTTTTAACCTCCCGTCAACGTCAACCAAAACGAAAACAAAAAACTTTAATAGGTTAGCAGTTATTGAATATTAATATTCTGGAATAATCTTTACAGTTCCGAAAATGTATAAAACGCCCTTATTTGCAGGTATTAATAGAAACAAGGGCTACTATTAACAGAAAATTTTGCTAATATTAATAGTAGCAAAAGTGGCACTTAGTACACTTTGGCTGAATCCTATCTTGATATTCAGAAAAAACCTGACGTATTAAGTGCCCTTATTTGCTAACTGTTATTACTTGGCGGTTATTATCTTGACCGGATAGTTTAGGATAACCTCTGCCAGCAATTTGGCCTAACATCTTACCCGGTGTAGTTCCTCGCTTTAGAGCTTCACCTTGAAAATCTGGAAGGTTTTGGCAGGAATATTGGGGGTGAGGATGAGGGTGCCTTTGTTGGCAGTAACGGCTATGGTACTGCTTTTGGGGCTGACAACCTCAGGCTTGCCGGGTGTATTCTCTGCATCGTAGTCGGAACAATCCAACGAGATGACTTCGGCACTCGTGGGGAATGTCTTGAATTTCAAGCCTGTGATATCGATGCTTGTGGTACTCGATTTCCCTTGGGTATTGATTACCTTGACGATAATCTGGTTCTTGTCCTTGTCGATTACTGCACTGGCAAACACGCCATCCTGTCCTGCCTCTACGGGGTTAGGGCCCTCTCCCAACTTCTCCCCTGTGGGAGAAAAGAGTTGCATAGTTGTTGGCAAGACATGGGTACCGCGATTGAGCATATAGAGCTGCTGGACATAGTAAGAAGCGGTGCGTGCTGTAGTAAGGTTGTCGTACCAGATGAGGTCGGGGCGCCATTGCCATCCCTCCATGTGGGCAAAGAGAGGAGCGTAGGTAGCCATGTGAACCAAGTCGGCATTGCGCTCGATGTTGGTCATAAAGGCAGCTTCGTAGATGCTGGCCCCGGCATGGTTGTATTTCTTGCCTCTGTCATGGCAAGCCCATTCGCCGGCAAACACACGAGGACCGTCCTTGGTATAGAACGTGCGGTCGCTATAACGGTTCATCGAGTTTTTATACCATTGGATGTCACGGTAGAAATGTTCATCTACAAGATCTGCCTTCAGTTCGCGCATTGCTTTCCAACCGTTACGGAAGTGGTCGTCTTCGGCATTGGGACCGCTGGTGCCGATGAGTTTTATTTCGGGATGAACCTTGCGCACTTCTGGGGCAATGATGGCCAGACGGTCAAAAAAAGGTTTCTCCCATTGTTCGTTACCGATAGCCAGGAACTTAAGGTTGAAGGGTGCAGGATGTCCCATATCAGCACGAAGCTTGGCCCACTGGTTAGTGGCAGGGTCACCATTGGCAAAGTCGATAAGGTCTATGCAGTCGTCGATAAACTGCTGCAAGCCTTCCTTGGTAGCCGGTGCATGCGCATCATCGCCATTCTGGTACTGACAGGCCATTCCCACATTGAGTACGGGCAATGGCTCGGCTCCAATCTCCTCTGAGAGTTGGAAATACTCGAAGAAGCCCAGTCCGTAACTCTGGAAATAATCGGGGAAATACCTGTGGGTAAAGGTGTAGTGCCAGCGATTTTCATTCAGTGGCCGGTTTTCAACGGGACCTACGGAGTTCTTCCATTGATAGCGAGTCTCCAAGTCAGTACCTTCAACGATGCAACCGCCAGGGAAGCGGAATACGCCAGGATGCAAATCTTCCAGTGTCTGGGCCACATCCATACGCAACCCGTTCTCGTGCCCTTTGTAGGTCTTTACAGGGAAAAGACTGATATGTTCCACATCCGTCGTTACCTTACCATCTCCCCACACACGAAGGTGAGCTTTGGCAAAAGTCTTCTTGGGCTTGATGATGGCCGTATATTTCTTCCAATCCCTGCCGCTGACTTCAACACCGGCATTGCCCAGTTTCTGGTCTTCTTCCATCGTAGCGTTGTCCACCAAGTCTATCCACAATTTGGCATTACCGCCATCCGGAACACGTGCCCAGAGAGAGAAGCGATATTCCTCGCCACCCTTCACTCCGATTCCGAAGAAGCCGTGATTCTCTATCATCGTATGCTTGTCACGATGTCCTGAAGGTGCAAGACGTACATAGTGCGGGTTGCGCGCGAAAGGACCGTCATCCTTCAGCGTCACCTTCCCTGAGATATCCCAGCCGGCAAAATGGTCGGGAAACTCGAAGCTGCGGTTCTTAATCAGCTCTGCATAAAGCCCTCCGTCTGCAGCGTAGTTGATATCCTCGAAGAAGATGCCGTACATGGTCGGTTGTATAGGTGCGCCCAGTTTCTTGGCATTAACCGTAATGACGTTCTCCTGAGCCCTGAGAGGTGAGAGTTGAGAGTTGAGAGTTAGGGGCAAGCCTAAAATAGCTGCACAGAGAATAATTCTTTTTGCTTTCATGGGATTTCTGTTTTATTTCTTGATGACCTTCTGTGTCTGCCCGTTCTTTTGTTTAACGATATTCACACCACGCTGTTTGGTGCGACGCAGCCGTCCGTCGGGTCCGTATATGCTGTTGTTACGTTTCTGATAACCGGGAAGTTGGATCTTCCTAATGCTGGTAGCGTCATAACTGTAGCTAAAGGGTACGCTCTTCTTATCGCCCCAGATATAGTCCTCCAAGCCTGGATAGTCGATAAAAGGATTACGGTTCTTCTGAATACTGTAAACAGCATTATTCCTGTTAATCTCCTTCTCGCTGACAGGATCATTCTTGGCCCAATCCATCAGCATCTTGAGCTGCCACTCGCTTAAGCCAGGATAGGCCTTGCCGTCGAAGGTTGCCAGAACGGCATTCTTGGTCTCGCCAGAGCCATTCACACCAAAGTTCGTATACCAATCCACAATTTTCTCTTCGTAGCAGGTTACCATATAGAAATAGGTACGCGCAAAGTCGCCCTTGTACTCATCATTCGGTTCGAAAACAATACCATTGTAGCCTTCGCGCGTACATTTCCCCAGTTTGCTGAAGTTATTGGCTGACTTATAGCTCTCGCCATTGGTCTCGCCAAAGGGATGATTGCTACGTTTGCCGTTTACAATCTTGTCGGTAGGATACAGATGGTGCAGATCGGTATACATAGGCATTATCTTAGCTCCGAACCAACTGTTGGGCATAGAATGTTCGCGATTGTAGAACTGCCCTTCACTCTTTCCGCTTCCTGTATCCTGATCGGTACCGAATGTCATTTCGCGCAAATTGGAATACATATCCCACACCTTACCGTTAGGACGGGCATCGGTGATTCGGAAATGTGTCCAAAGGGCTTTATAAGCAGTACTGAGGTCACCGCCCTCGTCGCGGTTATAGATAATGCCACAAAGGGCGGTCTTCAGTTCTGCTCCTTTCTTGCCTTCGGCACTTTGGTAATAGGTGCCGGAATTGTTGGGACCTTGTGCCCTAACCGTTGCTGCTGTTATAAGTAGCCAAAATATAAATAATCCTCTTTTTGTCATAATCTTATGTTAAGTAAAGAGCTGTTCGTAAAGTTTAAAGTTTAAAATCAGTGGTAAGTTTAGAGTACTTCGTCTTTCGTACTTAATTCTCAACTTTCAACTTTCAATTTTCAACTCTCAACTCCACCGGGCAATGGTCTGAGCCTAAGATTTCTGTATGAATCTTAGCATCCGTAACTTGGGGGAAGATACGATTGCTGACCAGCCAATAGTCGATGCGCCACCCCGTATTCTTGGCACGAGCCTGGAATCGGTAGCTCCACCACGAATACACATCCTTCACATCTGGGTTTAGCGTGCGCCATGTGTCAGTAAAACCCGCAGCAAGGAGTTGCGTAAACTTCTCGCGTTCCTCGTCGGTAAAGCCCGCATTCATATGGTTCGTCTTAGGATTCTTCAGGTCGATCTCCTGATGTGCCACATTCATATCGCCACAGACGATGACTGGCTTCCTGGCATCCAAAGAAAGCAGATAGGAACGGAAATCGTCTTCCCATTTCATGCGGTAATCAAGACGCTTCAGCCCATCCTGACTATTGGGCGTATAGACACAAACCAAGAAGAAATCAGGCATCTCGAGGGTTATCACACGCCCCTCTGTATCGTGCTCGGCAATACCCATGCCGTAGCTGACGTTCAAAGGCTGATGCCTGGTAAAGACAGCCGTACCGGAATAGCCTTTCTTCTCGGCATAGTTCCAATACGACTGGTAACCGGGGAACTGAAGATCCAGCTGCCCCTCTTGCATCTTGGTTTCCTGCAAGCAGAAGAAATCCGCATCTAACTGTTCGAATACCTCCCTGAAGTTCTTACCCACAACAGCTCTTAAGCCGTTTACGTTCCAACTGATAAATTTCATTTTTTTCTGAATTATTTTTTTTGCAAAAATATACTTATTTCGGCAAATATCACTACTTTTGCCCCAAAATGTGCAAAAAAATAATAATTATCCGCAATGAAAATCCTAATCACTCTTTTTCTGCTTCTAGCCAGCTCGGTTGTTCTGGCACAGACCAATATGGCAGGCCGCGTTTATCACAACTCCAACTTAATGACCGGCAAAATAGATGAAGTCACCAAAGACATGAATAAAGAGCTTGACAAGGCCAAAGCAGATGCCATAAAGAAAGCCGAGGAGAAGAAAAAACGCAAGCTCACAGCTGCCGAGAAGGCTGATCTGGAGAAAAAGACCGAGGAAGGTCTGAAAATGGTAGAAGCTATCTTCAAAGGTACAAAGACTGCTGTTACCGTTACCTTCAAAGATGATAAGACTGTCGTGATGAAGATGGATATGAAAGTGGATGACGAAGCAATGAAAAAGGCCGGCATCGGATGGGCCAAGCGGAAGATGATACATGCTGCCTGTGCCATTGCACCTTCAGAAAAATGCAAATACACCGTCAAGGGCAACATGATTATAACAGAAGAAGGAAACGAGAAGGACACCATGTTCTTAAGCGATGACGGCAAGTACCTAACCGGCAAGATAGACGAAGATATGCCCTTCAAACTTACCAGGACGAAGTAACGAAACATGGAAACATTTCCGTTCCCGTTTTTCAACTATTGGCTTCCTTTACTTTGCGGAAGAGGTCACTGGCAAAGATAAAGGAGTTTAGCTTTTCGTTGGTGCTGGTCATAATCTGGTCCTTGCTTCCCTGCCATTCCTTACGACCTTCGCAAATATAAATAATGTTCTCACCGATACCCATTACAGAATTCATGTCGTGGGTATTGATGATAGTGGTCATCTTGTACTCCTCTGTGATACTATGGATAAGGTCGTCTATGACAAGACTGGTCTTGGGGTCAAGACCTGAATTGGGCTCGTCGCAGAAAAGATATTTGGGGTTAAGGGCGATGGCCCGGGCAATGGCAACACGTTTCTGCATACCGCCGCTTATCTCGCCGGGGAACTTTCTTTCGGCTCCGGCCAGATTCACACGATCCAGGCAGAATTTGGCACGCTTGATACGGTCAGCCTCGTTCTTGTCGGAGAACATATCGAGGGGAAACATCACGTTCTCGAGGACCGACATAGAGTCGAATAGTGCAGCACTCTGGAATATCATTCCCATTTCGCGACGGATGAGCACCTTCTCGCGCTTGGTCATCTTCACGAAGTCGCGTCCGTCGTAAAGAATCTCTCCCTTGTCGGGCTCAAAAAGTCCCACGATATTCTTCACCAGAACAGTCTTTCCGCTACCGCTCTGACCAATGATAAGGTTGGTCTTACCTTCTTCGAATACCGCATTGATATCTATCAGGACATCTCTGTCCTCGAACGACTTATATAAATGTTTTATTTCTATCATGACAGTAATGGCGTAAGGAAAATATCGGCAAAGAGGATGAGCATACTGCTACGCACTACAGCATCGGTGCTGGCCTTACCCACATCGAAGGAACCACCCTCGACGGTATATCCATAGAAAGAACTGACACTGGCAATGATAAAAGCAAAGACAAAGCTCTTAATCATAGACATCCAGATGAACCACTGACGGAAATCGTGTTGCAGACCAATGGTCAGGTCGTCCACAGAAACAATTCCCACCAAAGCACTTGCATAAGCACCGATGAATCCTGCAGCCATGCTGAATACCACCAGGCAGGGAATCATCGTCATAAGACCCATAATCTTGGGCAGTATCAAGAATGAAGCCGAGTTAACGCCCATAATCTCCAAGGCATCTATCTGCTGCGTTACACGCATGGTGCCAATCTCGCTGGCAATGTTACTGCCCACCTTACCAGACAGAATCAGACACATAATACTGCTGGAGAATTCCAGCACCATAATCTCTCGCGTAGTGTATCCTGTCGTAAAGTTTGGCATCCAGGGACTTGCAATGTTCAGCTTAATCTGGATACAGATAACGGCTCCGATAAAGAACGATATAAGCAAGACTATGCCTATGGAATCCACACCTAACTGGGTAAGTTCCTTTATGTATTGCTTCAGGAACATCCTCCACCTTTCCGGGATACTGAATGTGCGTCCCATAAGCATAAGGTAACGACCGAAAGCGGATAGAAAATTGACTATAAACATGATGTTCTCGACTTTTTGTAATGCAAAAGTAAGAAGAAAAGGGAAAAGGGGAAAGTGAAAAGTGAAAAATTAAAAATGAAAAGTGAAAAATTGAAAGTGAAAAGGGAAAAAATCATATCTTTTTTCGTACTTTTGCAGTCAAAATAAACGAGAATGGAGAACGAAACAGAAAAATTGGAACTGAGAAGCGAGGGACTTGTCAAAATATACGGCAAGCGAATGGTGGTGAACAATGTCAGTTTTAGCGTTCAGCAAGGCGAAATTGTAGGTCTGCTGGGACCTAACGGAGCTGGCAAGACCACATCGTTCTATATGACCACAGGTCTGGTGATTCCCAACGAGGGACATATCTTTCTGGGCGGTCAGGATATTACTAAGCTGCCCGTGTACAAGCGTGCCCGACTGGGAATAGGCTATCTGGCTCAGGAAGCCAGTGTATTCCGCAAGATGAGTGTGGAGGACAATATTGCCAGCGTACTGGAGATGACAGACAAACCACGCAGTTATCAGAAAGAGAAGCTGGAAAGCCTGATAAGTGAATTTCACTTGGAGAAAGTGCGAAAGAACCTGGGCGACCAGCTTTCCGGAGGTGAACGCCGACGCACAGAAATTGCACGCTGTCTGGCCATCGACCCCAAGTTTATTATGCTGGACGAGCCATTTGCCGGCGTGGATCCCATTGCCGTAGAGGATATCCAATACATTGTATGGAAACTGAAACAACGCAACATTGGCGTTCTGATAACCGACCACAACGTAGAAGAAACCCTTTGTATCACCGACCGCGCCTATATGCTTTTCGAAGGACAGATTCTGTTTAAGGGCAGCCCCCACGAATTGGCTGCAAATCCCATTGTAAAAGAAAAGTATCTTACCAACAGCTTTGTGCTGAGGATGAAAGACTTTGAGGCCATTGACAAAGAACGTAACTCGACAGAATAGACTACATATTATATAAATAAAGGTATATTTACAAATAATTATGAATTCAGAATTATGAATTATAAATTAATTGTCGTACCTTTGCACCCAATTTTAAAAAGAGGTATAATCATATTAAAGGATAAGCAATGAATATTTCATTCGAAAACGTAGACAAAGTGAGTGCATTGCTCACCATGAAGATTGAGAAATCAGATTACGCAGAAAAAGTAGAAAAAGCACTTAAGGATTTTCGCAAGAAAGCCAATTTACCCGGCTTCCGTCCCGGTCAGGTTCCCATGGGCCTGCTGAAGAAGCGCTTTGGCACAGAGATTCTTGCCGACGAAATTAACAAGATTTTAAGTCAGGAACTTTACAAGTACATCCGCGAACAGAAGGTTAATATCCTGGGCGAGCCTATGGCAAACGAGGAGAAGACTCCTGCCATTGATTTTGCCACACAGGAGGAGTTTACCTTCGCTTTCGATATTGCATTGGCTCCCGAGTTTGATGCTAAACTCTCAGCTAAGGATAAGCTGAACTACTACACCATCAACGTTGACGAGGCTATGGTTGACCAACAGGTTCAGGCATACTGCCAGCGTGGCGATCAGTACCAGAAGGTTGACAGCTACCAGGACAACGATATGGTAAAGGGCCTTCTGGCTCAGTTGGACGAGAAGGGTAACACCCTGGAAGGCGGCATTCAGGTTGAAAATGCGGTTATGCTGCCCAACTACATGAAGAACGACGACGAGAAGGCTAAGTTTGAAGGCGCCAAGGTAAATGATGTTATAGTACTGAATCCCTCAAAGGCATACAACGACAGCGATGTTGAGTTGGCCAGCCTGTTGAAGATTAGCAAGGAAGAGGCAGCCAAGGTGAAGTCAGACTTCAGCTTCCAAGTAACAGAAATCACCCGTTTCGAGCCCGCAGCTCTCGACAAGGCTCTCTTTGACCAGGTCTTGGGCGAAGGCGTTGCAAAGGATGAGAAGGAATTCCGTGCACACATTGCCGAGGATATGAAAAAGAGCTTTGTTGCCGACAGCGACTACAAGTTCCTTCAGGACCTCCGTGCTTACCTGATTGGCAGAATCGGCGAGTTGGAATATCCCGAGGCTATGCTTAAGCGCATCATGAAGCAGAACAACAAAGACAAGGATGATGCATACCTTGAGGAGAACTTCAAGGCCAGCCTCGACGAACTGACTTGGCACCTCATCAAGGAGCAGCTCTCTGACCAGTTCGAACTGAAGGTTGAGCAGGCTGACGTTCTGGAGACTGCTAAGGCTGCCACACGTATGCAGTTCGCCCAGTATGGTATGACAAACCTGCCCGATGACGTGCTGACAAACTATGCCAACGAGATGCTGAAGAACCAGCAGCAGGCTGAAGGCTTGGTAGCCCGTACCGTAGAGAATAAGATTGTAGCCAAGGCTAAGGAAACCGTTAAGCTGACAGAAAAGGCCGTTTCTATGGAAGAGTTCAACAAACTCTTTGAAAAGGAAAACAAGGAAGCTAAGGAGACCAAGAGCACCAAGACTGCAAAAACCACCAAGAGCAAGAAATAATGAACAACGACTTCAAGAAATTTGCTACCCGCCATCTGGGAATGAACAGCATGGTGTTGGACGATGTGGTTAGCACACAGAACCAATACCTGAACCCTTACATCCTGGAAGAACGTCAGCTGAATGTAACCCAGATGGACGTATTCAGCCGCTTGATGATGGACCGTATCATTTTCCTCGGCACTCAGATCGACGACTACACAGCCAACACCCTGCAGGCACAGCTGTTGTATCTGGACAGTGTTGACCCAGGCAAGGACATCAGCATCTATATCAACAGTCCTGGCGGTAGCGTATATGCCGGATTAGGTATCTACGACACCATGCAGTTCATCAGCAGCGATGTGGCTACTATCTGTACAGGTATGGCTGCTAGCATGTCTGCTGTATTGCTGGTTGCCGGAACCGAGGGCAAGCGCAGCGCACTTACCCACAGCCGCGTAATGATTCACCAGCCGATGGGCGGTGCTCAAGGTCAGGCCAGCGATATCGAAATTACGGCACGTGAGATTCAAAAGCTGAAGAAAGAACTCTACACCATCATTGCCAATCATTCGCACACCGACTTCGACAAAGTATGGGCCGACAGCGACCGTGACTACTGGATGACTGCTCAGGAAGCACAGGAGTACGGCATGATAGATCAAGTATTGGCAAAGAAACAATAAAAGATGGCAACATATAAGACAGACAAATGCTCTTTCTGCGGTCGTTCCGAAAAGGATGTCCCCCTACTGCTGTCTGGTATCAACGGCTTTATCTGCAGCGATTGTGCCATGCAGGCCTATCGCATTGTACAAGATACCTTAGGCGCCAAAACTTCGGAATCCTCCGGCAATTTCGTTCTGAACGACATCCCCAAGCCCAAGCAGATAAAAGAATACCTCGACCAGTATGTGATTGGTCAGGATGATGCCAAGCGTTATCTTTCTGTCTCTGTGTACAATCATTATAAAAGACTGGGGCAGCAGAAAGATGATGACGGCGTGGAGATAGAGAAGAGTAATGTTATTATGGTCGGCTCTACCGGTACGGGAAAGACCTTGCTGGCAAGAACCATTGCCAACTTGCTGAAAGTTCCCTTTACTATTGTAGATGCCACAGTATTCACAGAGGCCGGTTATGTGGGCGAGGATGTTGAGAGCATCCTTAGCAGACTCCTTCAGGTTGCCAATTACGACGTGAAAGCTGCCGAACGCGGTATCGTGTTTATCGACGAGATAGACAAGATTGCCCGTAAGTCGGACAATCCAAGCATCACACGTGACGTAAGCGGAGAAGGCGTACAGCAAGGCTTACTGAAACTGTTGGAAGGCGCCAAGGTAAACGTACCGCCTAAGGGAGGCAGAAAACACCCCGATCAGGATTATATAGAGGTTGACACCAGAAACATCCTGTTTATATGCGGCGGAGCCTTCGACGGAATAGAGAAGAAGATTGCCCAACGCCTGAACACCCATGTTGTCGGTTACAACAGCGTTCAGAATCTGAAGAAAATCGATTCCAAGGATTTGATGAAGTATATTGTACCACAGGACTTGAAGAGCTTTGGCCTGATTCCTGAAATCATCGGTCGTCTCCCTGTGCTTACCTATCTTAATCCACTCGACAGGACAGCATTGCGCAACATCCTTACAGAGCCAAAGAACTCGCTTGTCAAACAGCAGGTGAAACTGTTTCAGATGGATGGCATTAAGCTGACATTCGAACCCGAGGCCCTTGAATATATGGTAGACAAAGCCGTAGAATACAAGTTGGGAGCCAGAGGCCTGCGCAGCATCATGGAAGCCGTAATGATAGATGCCCAATATGATGCTCCTTCGGGAAAGGTAAAAAAGTTTGTGGTGACAGAAGATTATGCACGAAAGCAGATCGAAAAGTCACACCGGCTTATAGCATAAAACAAAGAAAAACTGGTTAAATGGAGGGAATCTAAAAGTTCCTTCCATTTTTTTGGTACAGAACAACAAAATTATTGCACAAAAACTTGTAGGATATAGAAAAAATATTATATCTTTGTAAGGAAATTTATAAATGACAGCATGGAGAATTGGAATCTGACAGATCAACTGAAACATTACTTCGGCTTTGACTGCTTCAAAGGCGACCAGGAAGCTATTATCCGTAATGTTCTTGCAGGACACGATACTTTCGTATTGATGCCTACTGGAGGAGGTAAGTCTCTTTGCTACCAGTTGCCAGCTCTGCTGATGGAGGGCACAGCTATTGTAATCTCTCCTCTTATAGCATTGATGAAGAACCAGGTAGATGCCATTCGTCAGGTTAGCGAAGACGACGGCATTGCCCACTTTCTGAATTCTTCACTGACAAAAACACAGATAGATACAGTAAAGCGCGATATGAAGGCGGGCCGGACCAAGTTGCTATACGTTGCTCCGGAATCGCTCACAAAGGAGGATAATGTCAGCTTCCTGACGAGCGTTAAGATCTCCTTCTATGCAGTAGACGAAGCACATTGTATTTCGGAATGGGGTCATGACTTCCGTCCTGAATACAGGCGTATCCGTCCCATTGTCAACCAGATAGGCCAAGCTCCCATCATTGCCCTGACCGCTACGGCTACCGATAAGGTTCGTGGCGACATCAAGAAGAATCTGGGCATGATAGATGCAACGGAATTCAAGAGTTCATTCAACCGCCCCAATCTGTATTACGAAGTCCGCCCGAAAACCAAGGATGTCGACAAAGACATCATCCGCTTCATTATGCAGCATAAAGGCAAGAGCGGTATTATATATTGCCTGAGTCGTAAAAAGGTGGAAGAACTGGCCGAAGTCCTGCGTGCCAATCAGATTAATGCCCGAGCCTACCATGCAGGTATGGAGTCGGCTGTGAGAAGTCAGACGCAGGACGACTTCCTAATGGAACGTCTGGACGTTATTGTGGCAACCATAGCCTTTGGTATGGGAATTGACAAACCTGATGTGCGCTTTGTGATACATTATGATATACCAAAGAGTCTGGAAGGCTATTATCAGGAAACCGGTCGAGCCGGACGTGACGGAGGCGAGGGCCATTGTCTGACATTCTATTCTCCGAAGGATTTGCGCAAGCTGGAGAAATTCATGGAAGGCAAGCCAGTTGCCGAACAGGATATTGGCCGACAGTTGCTACAAGAGACCTCAGCTTATGCCGAGACATCCATCTGCAGAAGAAAATTTCTGCTTCACTACTTTGGAGAAGAGTATGAGCCCGACAATTGCGGGAACTGTGATAACTGCAGAACCCCGAAGGAGAAAGTGGAGGCTTCGGAAGAACTGATTTTGGCATTGGAGGTTATAGAGGCCATTAAAGAAAACTTCAAGGTTAATCATGTAATAGATATACTGGTGGGCCGCGAGACAGAAGAAGTGGTATCGCACAGGCACGAAGACCTGGAATGCTTTGGCTGTGGTGATGAACACGAAGCAAGCTTCTGGAATGCAGTTATCCGTCAGGGAATGATATCAGGCTATATCGAGAAAGAGGTGGAGAACTATGGCCTGCTGAAAATAACCGAGGAAGGCAGGCGCTTCCAGCGTAAGCCCGTTGAGTTCTGGATATCCAAGGATAACGAGTTCGATGAATACGAGGAGCCCGCGGTTGGTGAATCCGCCGTTCTGGATGAGGTTCTTTTCAGTATGCTGAAATCCTTGCGTAAGAGCATAGCAGAAAAGAAAGGTGTCCCCCCCTATGTGATTTTCCAGGATCCCTCTTTGGAGGATATGGCAACCACCTATCCTATTTCCGTTGAGGAGCTGAAGAACATCAGGGGTGTTGGCGATGGAAAAGCTGCCCGTTACGGCAAGGAGTTCTGTGAACTGATAGCTAAATATTGCGAGGAGAACGAGATTGAGCGGTTAGAAGATTTACGTGTCAGGACATTGCCTAACAAGAGTAAAAATAAAGTAAGCATCATTGAAGGTATAGACAGGAAACAGGCATTTGAAGATATCGCAAAAGCAAAAGGTCTTACCCTCGATGAACTATTGGATGAGATAGAAACCATCGTCTTCAGTGGAACCAAACTGAACATTGACTATTATATTGAAGATATAATGGACGAAGACGACATGCAGGACATCTATGACTACTTCATGGAAGAGTCTGAGTCGGACGATTTGGATGAAGCTTTGGATGCATTAGGAGAAGACTATACAGAGACAGAAATCAGGCTAGTTCGCATCAAGTTCCTCTCGGAAATGGCTAATTAAGAAAATTTGGCATTTTTTGTGTCGGAATAATCAGTTTTTTTTTGTACTTTTGCACGCAATAAATTCTATATAAGATATGGCATCATTTATTGCAGACAAGATTGTTATGGACGGCCTGACTTATGACGACGTCCTGTTGGTTCCTGCCTACTCCGAGGTATTGCCCCGTACGGTAGAACTTTCAACACGTTTTTCACGTAACATTGAGTTGAAGATTCCTTTTGTAACGGCCGCCATGGATACCGTTACAGAAGCCACGATGGCTATTGCCATTGCCCGTGAAGGAGGTATCGGTGTTATTCATAAAAACATGAGCATCGAGGAGCAGGCTCGCCAGGTTGCTATTGTTAAGCGTGCAGAGAACGGTATGATTTACGACCCCGTAACCATTCAGTTGGGAAGCACGGTTGCCGACGCGCTGGACTTGATGACCGAATATCATATCGGTGGTATTCCTGTAGTAGACGCCGAGCGTCATTTAGTGGGTATAGTAACCAACAGGGATTTGCGCTTCGAACAGAACCTGAGCCGTATGATCGAGGATGTGATGACAAGCGAGAACCTTGTTACTACACATGTCCAAACTGATTTGGTTGCTGCAGCAAAAATCTTACAGGAGAACAAAATCGAGAAACTTCCCGTTGTCGACGAAGAGAACAAACTTATCGGCCTTATTACCTACAAAGATATCACCAAGGCTAAAGATAAGCCTATGGCCTGCAAGGACAGCAAGGGCCGCTTGCGCGTTGCAGCAGGCGTTGGCGTTACAGCAGACACACTTGACAGGATGAAGGCGCTTGTAGATGCTGGAGTAGATGCCATCATCATTGATACAGCCCACGGTCACAGCAAATTTGTGATTGAGAAACTGAAGGAAGCCAAGAAGATGTTCCCCAACGTAGATATTGTTGTAGGAAATGTAGCAACAGGCGAAGCTGCACGTATGCTTGTTGAAGCTGGTGCCGATGGTGTAAAGGTCGGTATCGGTCCGGGGAGTATCTGCACCACACGTGTCGTTGCCGGTGTAGGTGTACCTCAGTTGAGTGCTGTATATGATGTAGCTTGTGCCCTCAAGGGTACAGGTGTTCCCCTGATTGCCGACGGAGGTTTACGTTATAGCGGCGATGTAGTGAAGGCTTTAGCTGCCGGAGGTTACAGCGTAATGATCGGTTCTCTGGTTGCCGGTACAGAAGAAAGTCCCGGCGAGACAATCATCTTCAACGGACGTAAGTTCAAGAGCTACAGAGGAATGGGCTCTTTGGAGGCTATGGAATGCGGTAGCAAAGACCGTTATTTCCAGGCTGGAGTGAAAGACGTCAAGAAACTGGTTCCAGAAGGTATTGCAGGACGGGTTCCTTATAAGGGCACCGTTCAGGAAGTTATCTACCAGTTGATTGGCGGTTTGCGTAGCGGTATGGGATATTGCGGTGCCGGAACCATCGAGCAGTTGCATAATGCCAAGTTTGTCCGCATCACAAATGCCGGTGTTCTGGAGAGTCATCCGCATGACGTGACAATTACCAGCGAAGCTCCTAATTACAGTCGTCCTCAGTAATTGCTATCAATTCATAATTCATAATTTCTAATGGATATGAAACGAATCTTTGTTTTAATTATTAATTTGGGGGTTATTTTTTCAGCTTTCGCTCAGGATGATCCTATTGTTATGCATATAAACGGACAGCCTGTACCCCGAAGCGAGTTCGAATACAACTATAACAAGAATAATTCCGAAGGTGTATTAGACAAGAAGAATATCGAAGAATATGCACAGCTTTTTGTCAATTATAAACTGAAAGTTCTGGCTGCACTGGATAACCATCTGGACACACTTTCCAGCTACCAGAAGGAGTTCCGCCAGTATCGCGACCAGCAAATACGTCCTTTGCTGATTCCTCAGAATGCTATGGAGGAGGAATGTCAGAAGTACTATGCACAGATGCTTGCCAGCCTGCAAGGCAAGGAACTGCTGCAACCTTCACATATTTTCATACGTGTGCCACAAGCAGCAACAGAAGATGAACAGGCATCAGCCAAGGCAAAAATAGATTCTGTCTATCAAGAGATTAAGAATGGGGCCGACTTTGCAGAACTGGCCAAGAAGGTTTCTCAGGATCCCGGATCTGCTGCCCGTGGCGGCATGCTTCCCTGGATTGGTCCGAACCAGACCCTGAAGGAATTCGAGGATGTTGCTTACAAACTGGAAGTGGGGCAGGTTTCGGAACCTTTCCTTTCTACAGTAGGATACCATATTATAAAACTGATGGGCAAAAAGCCTTTGGAAAGTTATGATGAACTGAAGGCAAATATCCGACGCTATCTGGAAAGCCAGGGCCTGGAGAACCAACTTGCCACACAGGTACTGGATTCTTTGGCGCAGCAGTCTTCGCCCCAGAAGACCGTAGAAGAAATCCTTGACGAAGAGACAGAACGTCTTTGTGCAAAGGATAATGAGCTGAAGTATCTGGTGCAGGAATATCACGACGGCCTGTTGCTCTTTGAAGAGTGCAGCAGAAATGTATGGGAACCTGCCAGCAAGGATACAACGGGCTTAGCTTCTTATTTCAAGGCAAACAAGAAGAAATATGCATGGAAGGAGCCTCACTTCCGCGGTATGGTGTATTATTGTAAGAATGCCGCAGATGTCAAAGCTGTTAAAAAGTGTCTGAAGGGTGTTCCCGAGGATAAGTGGACAGCAAAGATTCGCGAGCAGTTCAACAAGGATAGTGTAACAGTACGTATGGAACGCCGTCTCTTCAAAAAAGGCGACAATGCGAATGTTGATGTACTGGCCCTGAAAGACAAGAGTGCCAAACTGAATCCGCTGAAAGACTATCCCTATGCCTCTGTTGTTGGAAAAGTATTAAAGAAAGGACCGTCAGAATGGACAGACATCAGCAACCAGGTTGTTACGGACTATCAGCGTATGCGCGAAGATGAGTATGTGGAAAAATTGCGAAAGCGCTATTCTTTTGAAATCCACGAGGATGTCTTGAAAACAGTAAATAATCATTGATTTATATGAAGGTTTGCGGCAGATATATAACCCTGATTTGCTTGTCACTCTACAGTGTCATCTCTCTTGCACAGAATAAGCTGAACAACGTGATAGACGAGGTGGTATGGGTGATTGGCGATGACGCTATTCTAAAATCGGAAGTAGAGAAGCACAGATTGCAGTTCGGAAGTTCTCTCTCAGGCAATCCCTATTGTGTTATTCCCGAGCAGTTAGCCATCCAGAAACTCTTTATCCATCAGGCAGCCATAGACAGTATCGAAGTAACAGATGCCGATGTCAACCCGTATGTGGAAAACGAGGTAAACGAGAAGATTCTTCTGGCAGGCTCTAAGGAAAAACTGGAGGAATACATGCAAATGACGATGACTCAGATACGCGAGGAATTCTTCGACCAATACAAGAATGAGCTTACTATGCGTAAAATGCGAGAGAAGTTGACAGAAGGTATCAAGGCTACTCCTGCTGAGGTACGTCGTTATTTCAAAGATCTGCCAGAAGACAGCCTGCCCTTAATCCCCACTCAGGTGGAAGTTCAGATTCTGGTACAGCAGCCACGTATTCACATCGAGGAGATAGACCGTGTAAAGAATACACTTCGCGAATATGCCGAGCGAGTAAATTCAGGAACCACCTCGTTCTCCACCTTGGCCCGTTTGTATTCTGAGGACACGGCCTCAGCCCGTCAGGGAGGCGAAATGCCTTATATGGGACGCGGAGAGTTAGATCCGGGATTTGCCAGTGTGGCATTCGGTTTGACAGATCCGGCAAAAGTAAGTAAGATTGCACAGAGCGAATTCGGCTTTCACATCATTCAGCTGATAGACAAACGCGGTGATAAGATTAAATGCCGACACATCCTAAAGCGTCCCGAGATTAAGCAGGAAGACATAGATACTGCAATGATTCACCTCGATTCAATTGCAGATCACATCCGTAGAGAGATTGTCTCGTTCGAAGAAGCCGTACGTGTTGTTTCCGACGACAAAGATACACGTAACAACCACGGCATCTTGTCCAACACCAAGATGAACGAGATGACAGGTGATCGGGAGACAACGACAAGATTTGAAATGAGCGAGCTCTCTACCCTATCCCCCGAACTGGCTCGCGTGGTAAGTGCCCTGGAGGTTGGCGAGATATCCAAACCCTTCACCATGGTAAACAGTAAGGGCAAAACCGTTTGTGCCATTGCCAAACTGAAGAACCGTATCAATTCTCACAGGGCAAATATGGCCGAGGATTTTCAGATCCTGAAGGCTTCCGTTGAAGCAGAAAAAAAACAAAAGGTTATTCTTGATTGGATAAAGGAAAAACAGCGTACTACGTACATCAGGATTAATCCTGATTGGCGCGACTGCGAGTTCCAATACCCCGGCTGGATTAAGTGATGAATCATCGTCTGTCTGTAATATGTACACTTATCTTGTTTGGCGTTTGTCTTTTATTTGCTATAACTCCTGTCAGGAAAACCGCAAATAACAACAGAACAAAAACGTCAAACAAAGACAGTCGTGTGCATTTGATGCATGCCGACAAGTTGTATTACGACGAACGCCTTCACCAGACAGCACAGTTTCTGACAGGAAACGTCAAGTTCAACCACGAGGGCACACTCATGTATTGTGACAGTGCTCTTTTCTACGAAGCAACAAATTCCTTTGATGCATTCGGTAATGTGCGTATGGTACAAGGCGATACGCTTACACTTACAAGCGAGGTGTTGTATTACAACGGAATCGACCGATTGGCACGTGCCCGCTTCAATGTAGTGCTGAAGCATCTGAAAACCACGCTGTACACAGATAGCCTTGATTACGACCGCATATATGACCTTGGATATTTTTTCGAGGGAGGACGACTCTTGGATCAGGGCAATGAGCTGACAAGCGACTGGGGCCAGTATCAGCCGGCAACCCATCAGGCTATCTTTAACTATAATGTCAGGTTGGTTAATCCCGAGCCGCCCGAACCACCCAAGACCGTACTGGTTTCTGATACCTTATATTATAATACCAATACAGCCATTGCGTATGTGGTCGGTCCGTCCAATGTCGAGAACGGAGAAAGCCATATATACACAGAACGCGGCTATTATCATACCAAGACAGACGAGTCTTATATGCTTGACAGAAGTATTCTGGTGAACGAAGGAAAGCATCTTGTAGGCGACAGTGTCGTATGGAACGGAGAAACAAAGATTGGAGAAGCCTTTGGCAACTTCGTCTATACAGACGACGAGAACAAGAATATGCTTACAGGCAATTATTGTTATTACGTTGACAGCATAGGCTATTGCGAAGCCTACGACAGCGCCCTGGTAATAGACTTCTCCCAAAAAGACACTTTATTTGCCCATGCAGATACCTTTAAGGTGTTTACCTATTATATAGATACCGACAGCATGTACAGAGTCCTGCACGCATATCGTCATGTGCGGGCTTTCCGCGAAGATATGCAGGCCGTCTGCGACTCTATGGTATATAATTCCCAGGATTCTTGTCTGGTAATGTATTACGACCCGATTTTGTGGCAAGAAGGACAACAAATGCTGGGCGAAGAAATCAGGTCATTCTTTAACGACAGTACCTTGGATAGCGTGCAGATACTACGTCAGGCACTTTCCGTAGAGAAAATCGACAGCATTCATTACAACCAGATTGCCGGACACGAAATGCATTTCTACTTCAAAGAAGGAGAAATGTATCTTTCCACAACTATGGGAAATGTGTATTTCAACTATTACCCCTTTAACGAGGACAGCGTAATGGTAGAGATGAACCACACGGAAACAACCCTCCTGAAGTTGTATATCGAAAAACGCAAGGTCAACTATGTATGGATGCCCGCAGCAACAGGAACCATGTATCCCGTACCGCTGATTCCACCGGACGAGTTGTATCTCTCCAACTTCGCATGGTTCGATTATATCCGACCTGTTGACAAGATGGACGTCTTCCTCTGGCGAGGAAAGAAATCCGGAAGCGAGTTAAAGAAGAGTGTGCCACGTGTAGCACCCAAGCAGAAGTTATCTGACATTAAACAAGAGTAAATAAATAAGGATATGGGAATGTTCAGCACCAGACAGCCTCGCAAGTTCAGACGAGTGAGCATTTATACCGACGAGCGCAAGGAGAAACTGCAGAAGTTGGTGGAACAGGCAAAACGTGAGAATGGCGAAGTCGTACCCGGAGACAACACTTATCATGCAGATAAGTTCAAGGGGACCTTTATCAATTTCACCCCTCGTGCTCAACGCTATAAAGAGAACGGGGCAAGAATAGGCTGGCCCTTGGCATTCATTCTTATTATTGTCTTGTTGATTGTATGGAAGTTTATAATGACAGGAACCAGATAAAATATGGACATTATTCACCTTCTTCCAGACTCGGTCGCCAATCAGATTGCTGCCGGTGAAGTCGTTCAACGGCCCTCATCGGTTATCAAGGAACTGATGGAGAATGCTGTTGATGCCGGTGCATCAACGGTAGATGTACTTGTTGTAGATGCAGGCAGGACATCCATCCAGGTAATAGACGACGGGAAGGGAATGAGTGAGCAGGATGCCCGCATGGCCTTTGAGCGTCATGCCACCTCCAAGATACAGAAAGCAGAAGACCTGTTCTCGCTGCATACAATGGGATTCAGGGGCGAAGCTCTTCCTTCCATTGCTGCCGTTGCTCAGGTCCATCTTCTTACCAGAACCATAGAAAACGAATTGGGTACCGACCTCACCATCGAGGGCTCCCGTGTTACCGATCAGGAAATATGTTCGTGCCCTGTGGGGACAAATATCGAAGTCCGTAACCTCTTTTTCAATGTACCGGCCCGGCGAAAATTCCTGAAATCCAATCAGACGGAACTAAACAATATCATCCAGGAGTTTGAACGAATCGTACTGGTAAACCCCACCGTCAGTTTCTCTCTCTCACATAACGGGACTTTAATCACGAAACTTCCTGCCTGTAATCTCAGGCAGCGTATAGTAAATGTGTTTGGGAAGAAACTTAACGAACAGCTCCTGTCGATAGATGTGGATACTACCCTGGCTCGTATTACAGGTTTTGTGGGTAAACCGGAGGCTGCACGCAAGAAAAACTCCAACCAATATTTCTTCGTGAACGGTCGTTACATGCGCCATCCTTATTTCCACAAGGCGGTACTCGAAGCCTTTGCACATTTAATCCCCGAGGGCGAACAGATTCCATACTTCCTTTACTTCGAAGTGGATCCTGCCAACATAGATGTCAATATCCATCCTACCAAGACAGAGATAAAGTTCGAGAACGATTCTGCCATCTGGCAGATACTGGTTGCAGCTATCAAAGACTCGTTGGGTAAGTTCAATGCCGTGCCCACCATCGATTTTGATGTGGAGGGCCGACCCGATATCCCAACCTTTGATTTCAACAACGTTTCGGAAATCCATGCACCTCGTATAAAGGTGGACAGCAATTATAATCCCTTCCGACACAACGAAGAAAAACGCCAGAAACAAACACCCATAGATTGGGAACAGCTTTACGCAAACATCCCCAAAGCAGAACCTGCCCAGGATTATCACATAGAGGATTTGTCAACAGACAAAGAAGACATCTTTGCCGATGAGACTCAGAATAGCATGGAAATGAGCAACAGCCATTTCCAATATCGCGGTCAATATATCCTTACACCCGTTCAGACAGGACTGATGATGGTTGACCAGCACAGAGCCCATGTACGTATTCTCTACGAAAAGTTCCTTCGGGAGATCGAGGGACAGAAAGCATCCTCGCAGGGACTCCTCTTCCCCGAGATACTGCAGTTGGCTCCCTCTGATGCCGTTCTGTTCCAAGATATGACAGACGAGTTGCGCTCGCTCGGATTCGATATTGAATCGCTGGGCGGCGGCAGTTTCTCCATTAACGGCGTACCTTCCGAGCTGGAAGGCGCAAACCCCGTACTGGTATTAAACCAGATGGTAGAAGCCCTGAAAGAGAAGGAGACAGGAATAGATAACGAATTGCAGCACCGCATAGCTTTGGTAATGGCTCGCAATGCTGCCATTGTTACGGGACAAGCATTAAGCAACCAAGAGATGGAGTCATTGCTGAGCGAACTCTTCAGATGTCAGAATCCTAACCTCACTCCAACGGGAAAGATTATCGTTTCTGTCTTGGAACATGCCCAGATTGATAAATTGTTCGGGCGCTGATAAAAAAGAATTTGATTAATTACATATAAAGACAATGGAACCAAAAGAAAAGATTATTCTTACGGGCGACCGCCCAACAGGAAAGCTTCACATAGGTCATTACGTAGGTTCACTACGTAGAAGAGTGGAACTGCAGAATTCAGGCCTGTACGATAAGATTTTTATTTTCGAAGCCGATGCGCAGGCACTTACGGATAACATCGAGAATCCCGAGAAAGTTCGTCAGAACGTCATAGAGGTAGCATTGGATTATCTGGCTGCCGGCCTGGACCCCGCCAAGAGTATCTTATTTATACAAAGCCAGATTCCCGAGCTCTGCGAGCTTTCTTTCTACTTTATGGATATGGTTAGCGTAAGCCGTCTGCAGCGCAACCCCACTGTTAAGACCGAGGTTCAGATGCGTGGCTTTAACGGTGAAAGCATACCCGTAGGATTTTTCACCTACCCTATCTCTCAGGCTGCAGATATAACCATGTTTAAGGCAACCACTGTTCCTGCCGGCGAGGATCAGGAACCCATGTTGGAACAATGCCGCGAGATTGTCCGTAAGTTCAATAATATCTATGGCGATACCCTTATAGAGCCCAATATCCTGTTGCCCGAGAATGCTGCCTGTCTTCGTCTGCCCGGTACCGACGGAAAGGCCAAGATGAGCAAGAGCCTCGGAAACTGTATTTATCTCTCCGACGCTGCCGATGAGGTAAACAAGAAGGTTAAGAGTATGTACACCGACCCCACACACCTCCAAGTAAACGACCCGGGACATCTTGAGGGCAATACCGTCTTTACCTATCTCGATGCTTTTGCAACAGACGAGATGGTAGCTGCCATGACAACGGATTATCAGACCCTGCAGGAGATGAAGGACCATTACACGCGTGGCGGTTTGGGCGACATGAAGTGTAAGAAGCTTTTGATGAATGTCCTGCAGGAAACTTTGGAGCCAATTCGTCAGCGTCGTGCAGAGTTCGAGAAAGACATTCCTCAGGTATACGAAATCCTAAAGAAAGGATGTGAAGTAGCTCGCGAGGCAGCCTGTCAGACAATGGACGAGGTTCGTCGCGCCATGAAGATTAACTACTTCCAGGACAGCGCACTGATTGAAGAGCAATCACGTCGATTCGCATCTAAATAAAAATATTTAAGGAAAAGTTTTGTCAGTCCGCAGAAAAGTAATAACTTTGCTCCGCATTTCTTGAAGGGGGTCTTGTGCCCGGGCGTTTAGCTCAGCTGGTTCAGAGCATCTGCCTTACAAGCAGAGGGTCGGCGGTTCGAATCCGTCAACGCCCACAAACATCTCCCACAAGCCTCCTTCAGAATGGGCGTTTAGCTCAGCTGGTTCAGAGCATCTGCCTTACAAGCAGAGGGTCGGCGGTTCGAATCCGTCAACGCCCACCACTTTTGCACAAGAAAATATTTTGAAGCACGTATTAGTTGTTTAGCTATGGAACTAAATTTGTTAACGGCCATATCCCCAGTTGACGGCCGCTATCGTGGTAAAACAGAAACCTTAGCTGGTTATTTTTCAGAGTTCGCTCTTATCCGTTACCGCGTAAGGGTAGAAATTGAGTATTTCATTACACTTTGCGAGTTACCCCTGCCCCAGTTGGCTTCTTTCCCCCAGAACCTGTTTGTGGTGCTGAGAAAGATTTATATGGATTTCTCCGAGAAGGATGCGCAAAGGGTAAAAGATATAGAGAAAGTTACGAATCACGATGTCAAGGCAGTTGAATACTTCATCAAGGAGCAGTTCGATGCCATTGGCGGATTAGAGGCTTATAAGGAGTTCATCCACTTTGGGCTTACCTCCCAGGACATCAATAACACCAGTGTTCCCCTGAGTATAAAGGAATCGCTGGAGCAGGTTTACTATCCTCTCCTTCAGGAGCTGATCGACCAGTTGGCTGCTTATGCCGAGGAATGGAAAGATGTTCCCATGTTGGCCAAGACACACGGACAGCCTGCAAGCCCCACCCGTCTGGGTAAGGAGATTATGGTATTCGTGTACCGTCTGCAGCGACAGCTGGAGATGTTACGCCAGAGTCCTATAACAGCCAAGTTCGGTGGTGCAACAGGTAACTTTAATGCCCATCATGTGGCATATCCCCAGTACGACTGGCGTCAGTTCGGTGCCAAGTTCGTTGCAGAGAAATTAGGCTTAGAGCGCGAGGAATACACCACACAGATTAGTAACTACGACTGTCTGGGTGCCATCTTCGATGCTATGAAGCGTATCAATACCATCATTATCGACCTCGACCGCGACTTCTGGCAGTATGTCTCCATGGAGTATTTCCGTCAGAAGATAAAGGCTGGTGAGGTTGGTTCCAGCGCTATGCCCCATAAGGTTAATCCCATCGACTTCGAAAACTCTGAGGGTAACCTCGGCATTGCCAATGCCATCCTTCTGCACCTGAGTCAGAAGTTGCCGGTAAGCCGTTTGCAGCGCGACCTCACAGACAGCACCGTTCTTCGTAACATCGGTGTACCCATGGGGCATATGCTCATCAGCATTAGCAGCACCCTTAAGGGCTTGCGCAAGTTGGTATTGAATCAGGAGGCAATAAACCGCGACTTGGATAACTGCTGGGCTGTTTGTGCCGAGGCCATCCAGACCATTCTCCGCCGCGAGGCCTATCCTCATCCCTACGAGGCTCTCAAGGCTCTTACCCGCACCGGAAAGGGCATCGACGAAGCCACTATCAAGAACTTTATCGAGGAGCTTAACGTCAGTGAATCCGTGAAGGAAGAATTACGTGCCATAACTCCTCATACATATATTGGTATATAACATTTTTAAAACACTTTTAGAAAGGAAAAAGAAAAACTATGATTACAGAAGATGAAAGTTGGAGAGAAAAGTTCTCCGAGAAGAGCGAGAGTGAAGGCCGCGACGGTTACCGCCCTCAGCAGTTTGGAAGTGATAACAATCGAACCCCAAGATATAGCAATCAGGGACGTGTAATGCGTCCGCGTATAAGCCGTCCGGCATTCAGTAGCAACTCCGAGGGACAGACCAGTCGCCCTTATCAGCCCCGTCCACGCTATAACGCAGGCGGAGAAGACGGCTATCAGCCCCGTCAGCCACGCGAAGGAGGTTACCAGCCCCGTCCTCGCTATAATGCAGGCGGTGAAGGAGGCTATCAGCCCCGTCAGCCACGCGAAGGAGGTTATCAGCCTCGTCCGCGCTACAATGCAGGCGGCGAAGGAGGTTATCAGCAGCGTCCCCGTACTGGCGGATATAATCGTGGCGCAGGAACAGGCTATGCTCCTAAGGGTGGAAGACCCGGTATGCGTCCACGTACAGGCGGTTACAATCCCAACGCCAAGTACAGCATGAAGAAGCAGATTGAGTACAAGGAGACTCACGTAGATCCCGATGAACCAATCCGTCTGAACAAATTCCTGGCCAATGCCGGTGTATGCAGTCGTCGCGAAGCCGACAGCTTCATCGAGGCTGGCGTAGTAAAGGTGAACGGTCAGGTTGTAACCGAACTGGGTACCAAGGTTAAGCGTTCGGATTCCGTGCTGTTCCACGACCAGTTGGTTAGCATAGAGAAGAAGGTTTATATCCTCCTGAACAAGCCCAAGGACTATGTCACCACCAGCGACGACCCGCAGAACCGCAAGACCGTTATGGACTTGGTGAAGGGCGCTTGCCGCGAGCGTATCTATCCTGTTGGCCGTCTCGACCGCAATACAACAGGTGTGCTTCTGCTTACCAACGATGGTGAGTTGGCCAGCAAGCTTACCCATCCTCAGTACATGAAGAAGAAGATCTACCACGTGTACCTTAATAAGAATGTTACAGCTGCCGATATGCGCATGATTGCCGATGGTATCCAGCTGGAGGACGGCGAGATTAAGGCAGATTCCATCGAATATGCCAGCGAGACCGACCGCAAGCAGGTAGGCATAGAGATTCACAGCGGACGCAACCGTATCGTACGCCGTATTTTCGAGAGCCTCGGCTATAAGGTAATCAAGTTGGACCGCGTATTCTTTGCCGGACTTACCAAGAAGAATGTCCGCCGTGGCGACTGGCGCTACCTCACAGAGCAGGAAGTGAACATGTTACGCATGGGAGCGTTTGAATAGTTGAGAGTTGAAAATTGAAAATTGAGAATTGAAAATTGAGAATTGAGAGTTGAGAATTGAGAGTTGAGAATTGAGAGTTGAAAATTGAAAATTGAAAATTGAGAATTTGACCAATGAAACGTACAAAAGTAATAGATGCGCTGAAGTGTACAGACTTTGGTTCCGAGATATGTGTTAAGGGTTGGGTACGCTCCAAGCGTGGCTCAAAGGGAATCTTCTTCATTGCCCTGAACGATGGAAGCACCATCAAGAACGTTCAGATTGTGGGCGATGAGGCCAACTTCCCCGAGGAGACCGTGAAGCGCATTACCACAGGTGCTTGCCTCTGTGTAGAAGGTAAGTTGGTTGAGAGTCCTGCTGCCGGTCAGGCCAGCGAGATTCAGGCTACAGCCATCGAGATTCTGGGCGACTGCGACAACACCTACCCTCTTCAGAAGAAAGGTGCCAGCTGGGAATATCTTCGCACCGTAGCTCACCTGCGTCCCCGTACCAACACCTTTGGTGCCATTCTGCGTATCCGCCACAATATGGCAATGGCCATCCATACCTATTTCCACGAGCACGGATACTTCTATTTCCATACCCCCCTTATCACAGCCTCTGACTGCGAAGGAGCCGGAAATATGTTCCAGGTAACCACCAAGAACCTCTACGACCTGAAGAAGGACGAGCAGGGAAAGATTATCTACGACGATGATTTCTTTGGCGAGCAGACCTCACTTACCGTATCCGGTCAGTTGGAGGGAGAGTTAGGAGCAACTGCACTGGGCGCCATTTACACCTTCGGTCCTACCTTCCGTGCCGAGAACAGCAATACCCCACGCCATCTGGCAGAGTTCTGGATGATAGAGCCCGAGGTTGCTTTCCTCGATCAGGAAGAGCTGATGGACTTGGAAGAGGACTTCATCAAGTACTGTGTACGCTGGGCATTGGAGAACTGCAAGGACGATCTGGAGTTCCTGAACAAGATGATAGACAAGACCCTCATAGAGCGTCTCGAAGGCATACTGAAGGATCGTTTCGTTCGCCTGCCCTATACCGAGGGAATCAACATCTTGCAGGAAGCCATCAAGAACGGCAAGAAGTTCGAGTTCCCCTGCAACTGGGGCGATGACTTAGCTTCTGAGCACGAGCGCTACCTCGTAGAGGAGCACTTCAAGAATCCCGTCATCATGACCGACTATCCCACAGCCATCAAGTCATTCTATATGAAGCAGAACCCTGCAACGCCCGAAGGCGGTTCCATAGGTTACAAAGGTTGTGTAGCCCCTGGTCCTACCATGCAAGGCACCGATGTGCTCTTCCCATCTATCGGTGAGATTATCGGTGGTTCTGTCCGCGAGGAAAGTTACAACAAGCTGATGGCCGAGATAGAGCGCCGTCAGATGGATATGACCCACTTATGGTGGTATCTCGATACCCGCAAGTACGGAAGTTGTCCGCATGCAGGCTTCGGCCTCGGTTTCGAGCGTCTGATACTCTTCGTAACCGGCATGCAGAACATCCGCGATGTCATTCCCTTCCCCCGCACACCCAAGAACGCAGAGTTTTAATCTGCATTCAGATAATTATACAGCGGACATAGCCCCAAGGGTTATGTCCGCTGTGTTTTTATGATATCGTTAAGGTTAGGATATCCGTAATTCCGCAAAAAACATCCCATTTTCTTTGTACATATTATATTATTGCATATTTTTGCATAAGAATAAACAGGGTTATTAAGAACGATGAAACGAGTATCACTTGTCATTTTCCTACTTTTAACAAGCATTTTCGCCCTTCCTTTGAAGAATGGGGAACACTTTGTTGCTCCCATACCTTTCGGAAACGGTACCGTCACCATGAACTTTCATACAGGACTGGTTCCAGGTTATGGATGGTACTCCTCAGTCGGTTCACAAGAGTACAACAAGCCTGCTGTCGATTCCAGGTTAGAAGGAGAATTAATCATTCCCGATGCCGTCACCTATCTGGGCATTAATATGGAAGTCTTGTGGATATCACGAGGTTCCTTCCAGTCCTGCCCCAAACTCACAAAGATTCATTTGCCGGCAAAAGTAAAGTCCATTTCCGATCTGTCTTTCCAGGGTTGCAGTTCGCTGCGCGAGATAACCATCCCGGTATGCTGCGAGGTTATTTATCCACGTGCCTTTATCGGATGCACGGCACTCAGGCGGGTTACATTCCTGTCAGACCTTCCTCCCAAGAGCTACAACAACGATACATTCGACGAGGTAACTTACTCCACAGCAACACTTGTTGTTCCAGCCCAGTCTTCAGAAGAATATCTGATAAATCCCATAAGTTATCGCTTCCGTTTCCATGCAGAAACCCTTCCCATTTATAAAGACAATTAACCGTGAGTACAAAAGAACCATCCAATAACATCAATCTTGATAATTCCTTCTCCGGCTTTGCCGAAGAAGATGTCGAGCATGTCAGTCGTAAGTTCACAGAAGTGAGCCTTCTGAAGGAAACGGCAACCCACCAGCTTTTCAAGTCCAAGCATTTTGGCCGATGGTATCTTTTAAAGGCTCTATGCCCCCATCTCCGTAAGAGCGAGTTCCATCGCCAGATGCTACGTAAGGAAATGGAGATCCTTATGCAGTTGCAACATCCCGGTATCGTGGGTTGTTCGGGTATGGAGTATATAGCAGATTACACAGACAGTCAGGGCGAGACTATATCCATAGGCGAATGCATTGTTCTCGAATTTATCGATGGTCAGCCACTTTCCGAGTTGCTTAGTTCCTCCCCTCGATATGGCTGGAAGGGTGTTGTCTCCGAGCTTCTCGATGCCCTCGACTATATGCATGCTGCCGGTATCACGCATCGCGACCTGAAGCCTTCCAACATCATGCTTACCCACAACGGACAGCATGTAAAAATCATCGATTTCTCTCTGGCCGACACCAACAGTCATGCGATACTGAAACAACCCTCTGGTACCCGTCGGTATATGGCACCAGAGCAGGAAACCATGTCTACCCCCGATGTCCGCAACGATATATATTCGCTGGGTGTTATCCTTAGCGAATTACCGCTTAAAGGTTTCTGGCCTGCTATTGCCCGTCGCTGCCAACTCCCCATCGAGGAGCGTTATGCCAACATTGCCGCCCTACAGGCTGATGTAGAACGGCATTCCCGTCGTGCCACCTTTTTACGCTGGACTGCCGCATCTCTGGTCTCCCTTCTTCTTCTTTCCGTTATATTTGGTTCGGTATGGAACATCTATAAGGAACAGAACCGCATTCCGCGCCTTACGGCAAAGGCTATGGAACAACTGGAGGACAGTATCACTGCTACCCAACTTACCCAACATATAGATACGCTTACCGATTGGCGTTATCTCGACCCACAGGTAAACGAGAAGATTCTCAGCGTAAATGCTTTCATCTACGAATATGCCGCTACGCAGTTACCCGAATGTTCCGAACACGAGCGTACCAACATCATGTACCAGATGCTCGATCATTGGCAACACTGGCACGACCATATAGTCCGTCGCGCCAAGTTTCTAATCCCCAAAAGAAAAGCTAAAGATTAAAGTCTATTCTTCAATTTTAAAACGGATGCCATCCTTTTTTCCCACAACGTATACCATTTGCGGGCGCCCTTCGTGTATCAGGCTGCTCATGTAAAGAGGTTCGCCTTCAATAAAAACATCACATACGAATGTATCGCCCACACTGAGTTTCGTATGCTCAGCTTCTTTCACCTCGAAGCAACCGTCTTTCCTTAGTTCAGCCACACACCGGCGGTCAGGCTGCCATGTCAGTTCCACCCGCTGTCCTATCTGTATGTCCGTCGTTCTAAGATGGCGGGCCATCACCTCATCGCTTTGTGGCTCATCCGAAAATGCCGGAGCCCAGTTGCAGAATGTCACATAATCGGCATAGCCCAGATAACGGGCCAACACATCCAAGGTGGTCTGTCGTGTGGCAACTCCCTTTCTATAGCCCCATATACGCATAAGCGTGGAAGAACTTACAAGTTCCTTCACCCTTGCCTCTATTTTCTCCGAGAGCCACTCAAAGTCCATTGGAGTCCGCAGCTGTTTGCCAGCCTTCTGCTCCACCGCCTCACGCAGTTTCCTATATTCTTGTTGCATATACCTTATTATAATTATGTTGCAAATATACAAGAAAATCCTACAAGTTCCTAAGCGAATGAAGAAAAGTAGCATTTAATTCCTATATTCATAAAATGACATAGAAATGACATTATTGTTCTTAGCATAAAGGCGTATTTTTGTGCACTAGATATAATACCATTTTAGTTCAATCTAAATTTTTTTAAGTCACAATAATGGAAACAAATTCATTTTTATTACCAAAGAATATTAGTAATCATGACATTTCTAATATACCTATATTTGGCACGTATAAGAATAGAGAAGACCAACTAACAGTAGCATTGCTTCACATCATTAAAGTTGGTGGTGAAGAGTTGCTCCAAGAAATTGTTGGACTAGCTGGCATTGATTTGCAAACGGCAGAAATGCAAGTGACCACGCAAGTATCCTTTGTACCAGATGATAAGGATAAAAAAGAACGTGGTTGTCGCGTTGATGGTTTTATTTTCCATGAATGCGGATACAGCCTTTATATGGAAACAAAAATTACATGTAATGCAATCAACGTTGAACAATTGACTAGTTATCGTAAAATATCCGTGGGTTGTATGCAGAAAATAATTCTATATGTAACCCCAGACGAAAAACGGCCGAAAGAATTAGACCAAAACGAGGCGTGGGTAAACTGGGAACTTCTGTTAGATTTGCTGAAAGAATACATTGCAGATGAACCAAGCGATTCATTATTGAAGGTCTACGTGGAGAACATAATTATGCTTTACAATCTAATAGTAGGTTCCAAGATTATAAAGAAAATAAAGAAAAATCATACCCAATCCGATGAAGAATATGAAACAGAACTGTTAAAGTGGGCACAGAAAAAAACTACAAAACCAAGATCTCAATTATGGGGCGATGAGGATGCAAATGTACTTATTGTAGGCGGAAAATGGGGAGAACCTGTAGCACTCAAGTATGGTTTCTATGCATGTCAGCCAGGACGTACATTTCTTTCAACACGCTATTTGGCATTTTATCACAGGAATCGTATCAAGTACCTATTTCAGATAGAAGAAGCCCCTCGTGATGTTGAAACAATTGAAGGGCTCGGCATATCCTCTAGCTATTTTTCTGAGAAAGAGCCCAACTACGAAAATTATTCCTCTGAGCAAAAACGTCGTAAATTCTTTAAACTTCAACTCGTCTATATTTTTCAAGTTCCAATTAAAAACAACACATTAAGTAAAACTGGAAAAAGGACGGCTTATACCCAAAATCAAAGATATACCACTATAGGAAAGATGTTAACAGCATCCACTACTTCGGATTTGTAAATATACTTAAGTTTAATCAAGTCAATATAGTATCATGAAACAGCAAACAAAAACAATGACAATTAGGATTATTATTGCAATGATGATGTTGCAGTTTTTTGTAAATGAAGCCGTTGCGCAATATGTCATCGGACAAAAACTCACTGTTTCGAATGGCATGAAATACATAATGGCGAATAATCAATCCGGCTACTATACGATGAATGTGGAAGTAACAAACGTAAAACCAAATAATGAGTATGAGGTGAAAATTTATTCTGATGCTTCCCTCAAACGGCCTGGAACAGAATCTGTAGTAAATCGCTTTGAAATACCACAAATAGTTTACAAAAATGGGGACTCTTTCACTGTTACTTCTGTTGGAAAACTAAAGAGTAGTACAGAAGCCTATACAGCACCTAACGTAACTGTCACATCAATCGATTTACCACCAACAGTAGCTGTTATTGATGAGTATGCATTTACCGGCTATGAATCTTTAACTCAAGTGACGGGGGCACATAATTTGAGGACAATCAAAAATTCTGCTTTTGCTTGGTGTAGTAAATTAGAATCTTTGCCTGATGTTGCAGATTTGGCATTTGTAGAAGAAATAGAAGATTATGCCTTTTATTTATGCGATAATTTTCACATAGCTAATTTGACAAGTATAAAGAAACTTGGGAAAGGTTCTTTCTCAGTCAGATCTGGTTCTAATTATGGACTAAGCACATTGGTGTTGGGTGATCAATTGGCCGGTTCTATTCCAGAGGACTGTTTTTACAACAATAAACTACTCACTTCCGTTGAGATTCCGGCAGGTGTTAACAGTATTGGGAAAAATGCTTTCTCTTTTTGTTCAAATCTAAAAACAATTACAGTACATGCAACAATTCCTCCGACATTAGATACCCCATTTCTTAGTGGTCAGACAATCTACGTTCCTTTTGGCTGCAAGAACTTATATAGTACCGCAGATGGATTTAAAGAATGCAATATCGTGGAATTTGGAAGGATTGATGTCACAGGAATCTCGCTTAGCCAAGGGACACTCAATTTTACCGCAGCAGGGCAAACAGCCACACTTACTGCCATAGTTGCACCATCAAATGCCACTAACAAGAGTATCACGTGGACTAGTAGTAACACATCTGTTGCTACAGTTGATGCTAACGGTAATGTAACGGCAGTCGCTAATGGTACTACAACTGTCACTGCTAGAACTAATGATGGGAGCAATCTAAGTGCTACTTGTAGCGTCACCGTCGATATTTCAGAACTGAGTGGTTTCAGCAATTACAAACTTTACACACTGGCATGCAAACGTGGCGGCTTAGTTATGAATGATAATGGTACAGGTTTGGCTGCAGGACAGAAAAGAACAGATGCGCCTGAGGAAGACAAGCGTTTTGCAATCATCACTTATAATGGTGGATATTACTTATACAGCCCGACTGTGAAGAAGTTTTTGCTTGCAGATGGGAGTTTCGTGAACGGGTTGGGTTCACCCATTACTTTTGACAATAGTCATCCCGATGGCAACTACATGTATATGCTGACTACTCAGGACACAGAAGGCACCACTTTATTTTTCAACAACAACGGTGATATTGTCATCTGTGACTGGTGGACGACTCCCGATGACGGCAACCGTTGGCTCATAGAACCCGTTTCTGACTTTGATCCGACCGAGGCTCTGACAATTGCTTCCAATCAGGTTTATAAAGTAACATATGAGGTGCTGTATAAAGGCAACGTGGTCGCTACTGCAACAGAAGAAGTGCCCAAAGGCTCTGTTTTGCCCTCACCACCGGCTTCGCTATCAAACAATTTTGTCTCTCTTACGAAGTTCGGTACTCATCCCACTACTATAACAAAGAATGAAACTATCCAATTTACAGCAACGTGGGACGGACCATTCGAATTCTCGGAAAGCGTAGATAACGCCAAGTGGTATAATATGCATATTTACAGTGGTTGGTACGTAGGTAAGCAAGCGAGTGAGCCTTATTATCCCATTGCGAATGCGGGTGATGCACTAAACACGAAAGAATATCAATGGGCCTTTGGTGGTGATCCTTATCATATAAAAGTATATAACCGTACTTCTGGATTTGCAGAGACATTAACCAAAGATGGTGAGAATGTTGTGATGAGAATAGGTGACTATTCATGGGACATACTGCCTAATAATGATGGATTCGTACTGAGAGAAATGGGCACATCATACAATTGTATCAATCAATGTACAGGCGGAGGTGGACCATTAAAGACTTGGAATCATTATGATAGTCCAACAAACGTCGCCTCTACATTCCGAGTTGAAGAAGTTCAACAGATAAACAATGTAGTTGTGGTCACAGATATCTCACAATTGGATAATGCTATTTACATCGAACAGTTTGCAGCAAAAGTTGGTGAGAATACGCAAATGGAGATTTGCTTGAAGAATGCAGAAGCAGCTACAGCCTACGTATTTGATTTGGTGTTGCCGGAAGGTATCACTGTAGCAACGAACGACAAGGGTAAATACATTGACGAATTGTCAGACCGCCACGACGACCATACGCGTACCATTAATTATAAAGGTGAAAACACTTATAGTCTTTCCACTCTTTCTGGTAACTCGGAAGAACTAACGGGTAATGATGGCGCTATACGCTTAGTTACAATAGTGGTTTCCGATAACATGGCTGAAGGCAATTACGCCATAGATATCAAGAACGCCTCATATTCTAAGCCTGACGGCACGCTGGTAACACTCCCAGATACAAGGTCGGCTGTAACTGTTGAGGATTATATAATGGGTGATGTTAACGGCAATGGAGGCGTTGACATTGGTGATGCAGTAAGTATTGTAAACTACCTGGTTGGTAAGGATTCGTCCAACTTCGTAGCTAAGGCTGCAGATACCAACAAGAACGAGCAGATAGACATCGGTGATGCTGTAACTATTGTTAACCTGCTTGTAGGAAAAATTACCGGATTTACCCGTGAGTACCATCTCATCTGGGACGACAAAGAACCAGAATAACAATACTTAAATGGAATAATAAAAATCTAAAATAATATCTTTATGAAAAAGAAATTTTTATTTATAAGCTTATTACTTTGTTTCGCAAGCAGCACATATGCTGAAGATGCATTCGGTGTTGAGAACATCACGCTACCTAAAAACGGAGAGGCTGATGTAGCAGTAACTTTCTCTTTGGATGCTGGCAGTACCTGCTCTGGGTATACCTTCTGGCTGCAAGCGCCTGAGCAACTGGCATTCGTGACGTATGTAAAGAACGAAAATACATACGTGACCTATACCGCTGGTGACTGCTATGACGAAACTCCGACCATTACTCCAAATATTAACGAAGGATACCTTAAAGTAGGTTGTCTTACAGCAAACAGCGACCCAATCGTTGGGCAGACAGGAACATTGGTAACTTTCCGACTGAAAATAATAGGAGATGTGAACGTGGGCGATGTGCTGAACGGAAAGTTGATAAATGGTACCATTTCAGATGAAAACGGATCGGTGCACAATGTTGCTGATGTAGATTTCACCATCACCATCGGAGAGACGGCTGATACCCGCACTCTCCTTGACGAGAACTCCACAACACCGCCGACGGCCAGCGGCGGAGCTGTTGATATTCGCGTAAGGAGAACTATCAATGCTAATTCCTGGAGTACAATCTGTCTGCCTTTCGCTATGACAGAGGCACAGACAAAAGAAGTTTTCGGCAATGACGTGCAGTTGGCTGAGTTAATAGGCGCTGATTCCGAATTTGATGATGCCGACAATTGTACAGGAATTCAGGTGAACTTCAGTAGCGTCAGTGCTATCGAAGCCAACACGCCGTATATAATTAAAGTAAGTAGCGCCGTTAGTGAATTTACCTTGGACGGAGTAAACGTAACCCCAGAAGAGGCATATGTAGAATTTGATAACGGGAAAACAGGCTCCAGAAGGGTTGTCTATAGTGGATTCTATGGAACCTACCAAGCAGAAACTACACTAGATGAAAACACGTTGTTTCTGAGCGGTGGCAGATTTTGGTATTCTAAGGGACTAACGAAGATGAAAGGATATCGTGCATACTTTGGATTTCTTGATGTGTTGACAGAAGTAGAAAATGCAGGCGTAAAAATGTTTGTTAATATTGATGGTGAAGAAGAAACGGGAATAGAAAACGTTAACGTTAACGATAACCCCAACGGTACAATATTCGACCTGAGCGGACGTAAGTTAGACAAGACGCCTCAGAAGGGTGTGTACATTGTGAATGGAAAGAAAATACTACACTAAAGGTTCAAGAAGTTCAAGAAGTTTAAGAAGTTCAAGAAGTTTAAGAAGTTCAAGATTTAGTTTTTAATTAAAAACGTAACGCAATGAAAAAGATATATAATTCTCCACAAACTATCGTGGTAAAGATACAACAGAGTTTACCCCTTGCTACCAGCGGTGTAAGAGGTGGTGATCCATACGACATAGATTATGGTGGCGTTGATAATGACGGAAGTATTATTCCGGAAACAAAACATTACAATGTATGGGATGACGAATGGTAATCTCTTTACTGTTTTCTCACCATATATAAGAAGGTAGTATTCTGTATCCGCGGTACCGGGATTTCATGGTATCCGCGGATACTTTTTTGTAGGCATAATCTTACGGCTTACGGCTTACAGTTTCGTATTCCAATTTTTACTGGTATACAGTATACAGTATACAGTTTCGGTTTTAACGATGGCAGATGGCAGATGGCAGTTTCCAAAAATCAATTTTGGATACAGAATACAGAATACAGTTTTATTTTTGGCGTTGACAGTTGACAGTTGACAGTTTTGTTTTTCGACTTATTGACAGACCGCACATTGGCCCCAACGCCCTACTAACTATCTAATATATACTATTATATATATAATATATATTATATAATATTATAATATAGTATATAATATAATATAATAATAATATAATAATAAATAGCCATAATCAATAAGAGCAATTGTCTGATTAAACTGTCAACTGTCAACTGAAGAAACTGAAGACGAAAAGTGCTTCGGAAAAACTGTATTCTGTATTCTGTATCCCGAATCCCTGAATTTGCTAAACAGAAACTGCCATCTGCCATCTGTACCAACCGATACCCGAAAAACCGCTAAACAGAAACTGTATACTGTATACTGTATACCGATTTTTAAACTGTAATACCGTAAGAACTGTAAGGCGCGTAAGAAAAGTTATGACAAACCGGAGACTGCCAAACGGAGAGAAAGAGGCTCGAGTGTTGAAGAATTTTTACTGCCACACGTAGCGGCAAAAATTTCTACGTGTGGCAGTAAGTTTTCTCTAACTAGGCAGTAATACTGAGAAGACGACAAGGAAAGGAAAATATTTTACATCACATCCTCCCAAGCCTCATCAACAGCAAATCTTTTTGATGAAAAGTTACCAGCGCTGTTCCTTGCGCTCTTCGCTAGTTCCCATGGTATTCTTTCCTCCTATGATGCTGAAACGATAGATGAGGGAGAAGAGGCCGTACTGGTAGATATCGTTGGTGCGGGTATCGCTACGGCTGAACTCCGAAACCCAACGGCTGATGTTACTCTGCTGACCTAAGATATCGAAGAACTCTGCCTTTATCGTCAGCGCCTTTCCCTTTAGGAAGGAATGAGCATTCCTTTCTTGAAATTACGGATAGCTCGCTCTCCACGTTTCACGTCTGCTGCATCTTTCTTAAAGTTGGAATGGATTCCGTGTTCCAGACAAGCAAGGATTTGGCCAAATACAGTTATCTCTATTTCATTAGCAAACCGATATGCCAAAGTGTCTGTTGACATCTCTGTAGCATATTTGCAGATGGCCAGCTCCTGATCTGTCATTTCCTTCTCAGCCACTGTTACCCGATTACCCAGCTCTAAGATTAGTTCTTCGTCACCCTTCTTTTTAGCCTTCTCGAATTCACTCAACAACGACAGGTACTCCGCATGTTTCAACCTCACCATTGCCGACACGTGGTCATCAAGATAGAGCTTAGAAGAGATGTTATTGGTAGCCTTGTAAAGGTTGTCATTGATATGGTACAGCAATCCACGCTGGGCCTTCCTCTCTTCGTCAGAAAGGTCCTCAGTACATAGCTTCAGTTCTATTTTCCTTGTTATGGTAGGCATTACAATTACCTTTAGATTAGTATTCGTTTACAAATATAAATTTTTCTAGCGACAAAATGGTCTGTTTCTTCAAGGAAAAAGCAAAGTTTGACTTACAAAATAGTCTTACACACATATTTCTCTATTTCAACGTCAGGTAGTTTGCTGCCTTTCAACCTTACTTCGTTGATGAACGTCTTAACTTCATCGTTATTTGTCTTCTTGTTGGGATTCATCTTTTTCAGGCAGTAAATAATCACTTGCTTTGTCCTTGGTGATGACACTACGACCCAGTTTACTCTCCAGTTGTTTGCGTGCTGCCTTAGCCACACTGCCGCCTTCTCTTGCCACTTGCGTCTGAGCGTTGAAACCTTTAGGGTCTCGGTCCTTTGAGATTTCAGTAGCAGAAGCCTCCGCCAAGATATTAAGGGCTATCTCTAGGTTGGTCATATTGTCGCGAAGATTCTCTTTCTTCAACCCTTTGTAATGCTTATATTGCTTGGTGGTGAATCCGCTCCATTCGCGCGTAATGATATCCGTCAAGGATGCATATTCCAATCCCTCTTTGACGCCTGTACGCTTCCACTCGTCAGTCAGTTCCTTACGTACCTCTATACTCTTGATACGCTGGTTGATCCAAGCCTCGCTATAAC
>Ga0247608_10001065_pt1 | contig 39988 bp, 29 predicted proteins | sample 176DNAGHGlowgp2_FD_193490 | JGI IMG/M metagenome (GOLD analysis project Ga0247608, IMG submission 193490) | Sheep rumen microbial communities from Palmerston North, Manawatu-Wanganui, New Zealand - 1766 DNA GHGlow gp2 | ecosystem: Host-associated > Mammals > Digestive system > Stomach > Rumen ...
AATTGATTACTAAAAGTTTCCTCGCCGATCCCAAAGTGGAGAATGGTGGCATCGTCAGCGATGTGGAAAACGACATACTGAAGATGATTGTTGTCAACCGATATCAGCCCTACACGCCTGCTGTGGCTTTCATCAAGGGCTTTGGACTGAAACGTGGTGCATTGGCTTCGAGCGTGGCTCACGACAGCCATAACCTTGTGGCAGTGGGTGTCACCGACAAAGACATCCTTCATGCCGTAAATTTGCTCATCGAGCACACGGGCGGTGTCACAGCCTATTGCAACACCGAGATGGTGGCGGTGCCCCTGCCTGTGGCGGGACTGATGAGCAATGAGGATGGCTATGAAGTGGCCCAAGCCTACCAAAATGCCGATGCTTTGGCAAAGCGCTTGGGTTCAACACTTTATGCACCGTTTATGACGCTTGCCTTTATGGCTTTGTTGGTTATCCCCGAGTTGAAACTTAGCGACCGCGGTCTGTTTGACGTGACGAAATTTGCGCTTACTTCCCTTTACGAGGAAGGTGACCCTTGCTAAAACGCTATAAATTGACGAGTCGGTAGGCGTCTTGCTTGACAAAAATGGCCAACATGATGGTGAAGGCCAACATGCTTGATCCGCCGTAACTCAAGAAGGGTAGGGGAATGCCGATGACAGGCACCAAGCCTATGGCCATGCCGATGTTGATGGCAAAGTGGACAAAGAAGATGCCTGCGATGCTGTAGCCATATACTCGACTGAAGCTGGAGCGTTGCCGCTCGGCCAACGTGATGATGCGGACCAAAAGTGCCACATAGAGCAACACTACGACAGAGGTCCCAAGAAAACCACCTTCTTCACCTACAGTGCAGAAGATGAAGTCGGTATGCTGTTCGGGGACGAAGTCATATTTGGTTTGGGTGCCTTGCAGGAAACCTTTGCCCATCAGGCCTCCCGAGCCGATGGCGATCTTGGATTGGTGCACGTTATACCCCACGCCTTTTGGGTCGTCGAGTTGGCCAAGAAGCACCAAGATTCGGTTGCGCTGATGCTCTTGCAGAACCTTGTTGAACGCATAGTCGACGGAGAACACGAAGACGAACATACAGGCAAAGATGGCTATCATCTTGGCAATGTCTTTCTTCTTGTTAATCAAGTAGTAAACCAATGCCAAGACGAGAAGGCTGCCCAAGATGATGTACATGACTTTTTGTGACCAAACCAAGGTGAAGACGAAGAGGAGGACGGCCACTACGCCAGCCATCATCACCCAACCTGCGCCTGGCAAACCTTCGCGGTAGAACACGAAGATGAACGACACGAAGACAATGGCGGAGCCGGTGTCGTTTTGGAGCAACACGAGGGCCATGGGAATCAAGACTAGGATGATGGCAACGACCTGGTTTCTACGTTTTTGAAGGTCGTTGTCGTAGTTTCCTAAATAGCCTGCCAAGGCCAACGCTGTCGCCATTTTGGCGAACTCGGAAGGCTGGAACTTGATGCCAGCGCCAAGGTCAATCCATGAGGTGGCGCCTTTGGTGGCCTTGCCGTATACCAGCACCATAAACAAGGAGGCCAGCACGATGACGTAAATCCACATGGAGAAAGCGTTGAAAAACTTGGCGTCGATGAGGAGGATGACGAAACCGATGAGCAGTGAAGCACCGATCCAAATCAACTGTTTTCCGTAGACTTGCGACAGATCGAAGATGCTGGGGTGCATCTCGTCGTATTTAGCCGAGAAGATGCTAAACCAGCCGATGATGACCAGAGCCAGATAGATGAGCACGGTCACCCAATCGATTTTTCCTATGATTTTGTTTCTTTCGTTCATCGTTCGTTCTTATATGAGATTCTGCCTTCCATCATGCGTTTTTCCAAGTCTTCGCGTAAGGTGTAGCCACGGATGTATTTCTCGATCATGAGGCTGGCGATGGGAGCAGCCCACGTGGCGCCATAGCCTCCGTTTTCGATGATGACGGCCAAGGCAATCTTGGGATGGTCGTATGGGGCGAAGGCGATGAAATTGGAGTGGTAGTTGCCATGTGGGTTTTGCGCTGTTCCGGTCTTGCCGCATTGGGGGATGTCTTTCATCTCGTAGCGTCGTGCCGTGCCTGCTGAACCGCTGAACACAGTTCGTAGTCCGGCTTTCATCACCCTGACGTAGCGCGAGTCGATGCCTGGGTCCACCTTGGTGGTCATCACTTCAGGGATGGCGGTGGTGTCGCCGAAGCATTTGATGAGGTGGGGTGGGTAGTAATAGCCTTCGTTGGCGATGTAAGCCGCGATGTTGGCCAGCTGCAACGGGGTGACCAAGACTTCGCCCTGACCGATACCCAGCGAGCGGATGGTGACGGAGTTCCACTGCCCGCCATACATCCGGTCGTAGTATTCACGCGTTGGGATGTTGCCCGGGCGTTCATAAGGGATGTCGGTGCCGAATTTATGTCCAAGGCCCAATTTGTAGGTCATGTCTTTCCAATACTGGTAGCCTTCCTTGATGTTGCCGAATTTTGGATTGTTGATGGTGGCCTTGAACGACTCATAGAAATAGGGGTTGCACGAGTTCATGATGGCATTGGCGAAATCGGGGCTACTGCCGTGATGGTGGGTGCATTTGATGGGCAACGACCCTGGTCCAGCACAGTGGAAACAAGTGGCTGGCGTGATGCTGCCGCTTTGCATGGCGATGAGGCCAACCACGCTCTTGAAAGTGGAACCTGGAGGATAGGTTCCGTTGGTGGCGCGGTTGATCAAGGGTTTCATGGGGTCTTCCTGAAGCTCCTTGTAGTGTTTGCCACGCTCGCGGCCCACAAGGAGGTTGGGGTCGTAGGTGGGGCTGGTCACGAAGGCCAGGATTTGTCCGGTGGCAGGTTCGATGGCCACGATAGATCCGATTTTCCCTACCATCAGTTGCTCGCCGTAGGCCTGCAGCTCGGCATCCATGCCGAGGAAGATGTCCTTGCCCGCAACGGGCTCTTTGTCGAGTTCGCCGTCCATGAAGCTGCCCATCTCTCGGTTGTGGACGTCTACCATCATCACTTTCAGGCCTTTCACACCGCGCAACTCCTTCTCATACGATTTCTCGATGCCCGACTTGCCGATGTAGTCGCCTTGGCGGTAGTAGTCTTCCTCGTCCTTGTCCAATTCGTTGCGGCTGATCTCGCCAATGTCGCCCAAAGTGTGGGCCGCGATGGAAAGCGGGTAATGGCGTACCGTGCGTGTTTGGAAATAGAACCCAGGAAAACGATACAGCACCTCGGCAATGTGGGCATAGTTCTCTTTCGAGACTTGGGTCATAAAGGGAGAGGGCTTGAGATACGACTCTTTCTTGGCTTTGTTCATCCGCTCGATGAACGAGGTCTTGTCGATGTCGAGCAAACGACAGAAAGTGGCCGTGTCGAAAGGCCGCAACGTATCGCGTTTCATGGCTTGCTTGGGGATGACCATGAGGTCGTAGACAGCCTCGTTGAACACCAAAAGCCTGCCGTTGCGGTCATAAACCTTGCCGCGGGCAGGGTATTGCGTCACATAACGCAATGCGTTGTTGTCGGCCATGGCTTTGTATTTCGTGTCGACAACTTGGAGCAAAAACAGCCTGACAATATACAATAACCCCACGGCAATGAAGATGCCCATGATAAGTAATCTCCTGGATGACAGATTGTTGTTGCTCGTTCTCATAATGAAAATGTGATTTACAAAGGTATTGGTTTTTCTCGAAGTCAAAGCGTTTTCAATCCGTTTTTTTTGATTTTTTTTCATTTCCGGTTTTTTGCGAGGCCTAAATCCTTGCTAATGACAAAAAATCCCTATATTTGCACGATTTTTCATGCATGTAAAATGAAGAGATTTGGCTTGTTGTTACTGGCATGTCTTCTGTGCCTTTCGGGCTGCCGCCAGGCGGAGAAGAACGCCGTATTGCTCCATCGTGATTTCTACAATACCGTTTGGGAGCGTTTCGATTATGTCCAGGACGTCATTGAGGTCAGTTCGCCTACGACCTATGACTTAAGTTTGCGCATCAGCTTCACTGATGATTATCCGTATAATGATATCTCGTTGATCTTTACCGTTTTCGATGAAAACGACGATCCTTATCGCGCCAAAGCCTACAAGTTTGCCTTGAAAGACGCCGATGGGAATTGGAACTCGGAGAAGGTCGACAATGCCTATACTTTTGTCTTGCCCATCAACAAGCAATTGTCGATATCGGATTCGGGCAAGTATCGCTTCCGCATCGAACAGAAGATGCCTATCACACCCGTGGTTGGAGTGAAAGCGCTTACACTGACTAATAATCAAATAAAAAACTGATAATCATGAAAAAATCTCTTGGATATGGTTTGATGGCCGTGCTTTTTGCAGCACTATTTGCGTCGTGTGTGCCCCAAAAGAAGATGCTCTATCTCAAGGACGCCCAGATGGCCTCTGAGAACGTGAGCGTGGAATACGTCAACGAACGGACGGTCGACTACAAGTTGCAGCCGGGCGACAACCTTTACATCCGTTTCATCAATATGATCGACGAACGCAGCGCCGCTTCGCTGATGGGTGACAACGGCACACGCTCGAGTTACATGTCGTCGGACGCCAGCATCTATCTGCAGTCCTACACCTTGGATGAGGACGGTTGCATCGAGTTGCCTTTGACGGGTAAGATCGAGGTCAAGAACCTGACTGTCGACCAGGCCAAGGATAAGATGCAGAAGGAACTCGACAAATACATCAACCAGACCACCATCATCGTCAAGCTGTCGAATTTCAACCTGACGGTGTTGGGCGAGGTGTCGCGTCCAGGCATGTATAAGGTGTACCAGTCGGAAATCAACTTGTTTGAGGCCATCTCCATGGCAGGCAACATGACGAATTTCGCCAAGAACGATGAGGTGAAAATCATTCGTCAGACCGATCGCGGTTCCGAGATCATCTCTGTCGACATGGGGCAGGCCGATATTCTCTCTTCGCCTTATTATTATCTGAAACCCAACGATATCATTTATGTCGAACCGCTCAAGATCAAGCAATGGGGCTTCACAGCATTCCCCTATTCGACGGTGATTTCCGTTGTCACCATGGGCTTGACCATGCTTACATTGTATCTGAACTATAAAAACCGGTGATGAACTATGGCGAACGAAAAACAAGTATACATGCCGCAACAAGCTCAAGAAGAGCAGCAGATTGATGTCAAACAATTGGTCTATACTTTCCTTAACTATTGGTATTTGTTTGCCATCTTTGTGCTGGTTGCTTTGGCTATTTGTTTTGTCATCAATCGCTATTCCACCAAGGTCTACCAAACTGCAGGAACGATAATAGTCAAGGACGCAAGGTCGGAATACGACCCGACAACCATTATGACTAACATGAGTTTTGGCAATTACCAGATTGTTGACAATGAAGTAGCTATTTTGAAATCCTATTCTCTGTCAGATCGGGCCGTCAGAAAGATGAACCTGGAGGTGACCTACCTGGAAAAAGGCCGGATAGGATCCACCGAATTGTATCATAATGCCCCGTTTACCGTCGAATTTGATCACAGTGTCGCTCAAGCCGTAGGGCTCGTCTACGAGATCACGGAATTAAGCGATGGCAATATCGTTTTGCATGGCACGTCGGATTACGTCACCAAGTTTGACTATATCTTGAGCCAGACATTGGATTATGTCCCCGAAAAGGTCGACTTCACATGCCAATGCAAGCCCGGCGAATGGTTCGATAATGGCTACAATCGGCTGCGTATCGTGTTGAATGACTTCTATGATCCACAAACAGATCCCGAGAGGAAGTTTTCGTTTTGGCTCAATAGTTACCCGAGTCTGGTCAATCAGATGCAATCCTTTACGGTCGACCCGATCAGTAAACAATCTTCGGTGATTTCGATTGTGATGAAAGGCACGAACAAACAGAAAATCGTGGAGTTTACGAATACGCTGATGAACGAATATATGACCAGGGGCTTGGAAAAGAAGAACCTTGTGTCGGAGAATACGATCGAGTTTATTGACAATGAGTTGAGTGGCATCCAGAAGTCGCTCAACCAAGCCGAGACGGAGCTGAAGGACTTCCGCCAGCAGAATGACCTCATGAACCTTGACCTGCAAGCCAGTCAGGTGTATACCAACCTGCAGGCCTTAGGGAAGGAAAAAGCTGAAATGTCGGTCAACGTGAAGATCTATAAGAATTTGCAGGATTATATAAAGATCCAAATCGAGGACCCCGAGAATTTGGCCGCTCCGAGCACGATGGGAATCAACGACCCTTTGTTGAACCAATTGGCACGCGATCTGGTCACGCTTTCGCAGATGAAATCCACGCAGATGCTCACACTCACCGAACAGCATCCACAGATTGTGAAACTGAACGAACAAATCATCACCACCAAGAAGGCGCTGCTTGAGAACGTAAACAACCTTGTGGTCAATGCCGAGATGAGCCTCAACGAGATCAACCGCCGCATTGCGGCACTGGAGTCGGAGTCGAGGCTCCTGCCCGGAAAACAGCAACAACTCATCAACTACCAGCGTAATTTCGACTTCACCGACGACACCTATAAATATCTGATGCAACGTCGCGCCGAGGCACAAATCTTACGTGCCTCCAACACTCCTGACAATGAAGTGCTCGACATGGCAAGGTTGGAGCGTACCGTAAGGATTTCGCCCCGAACTTCCTTGAACTATTTGATCGCCCTTCTTATTGGTTTGTTGATCCCCGCGCTTTACCTATTCCTGAAAAACTTCTTCAATACCACGATCAGCGACCGCAAAGATGTTGAGAAGCTGACGAAGTTCCCCATCATTGGCCAGGTGGCGCAGGTCAGTGAGAAGGACCCGCTATTGGTGGTCAATAACCCCAAGTCGCCTGTCGCTGAGTCGTTCCGCTCCATCCGCACCAATGTTGAGTTCATCACACAAAGCAAGATACCTTGCACCGTACTGGTCACAGGCGATGTGCAGAGTATCGGAAAGACCTTTAACAGCATCAACATTGCCTCTATCTATGCGCTTTATGGGAAGAAGACCGTGCTGCTTGGCTTCGATTTGCGCAAGCCTAAACTGTTCCAGGAGTTCGGATTGAGCAACAACATTGGTTTGAGTAGCTTCTTGAGCAATAAGGAAAATCTTGACGACATCATTCAAGCATCGGGTAAGATTCCGACACTTGATATTATCACCAGCGGCCCTATCCCGCCCAACCCGTCAGAGCTGATTGCTTCCGAGAAGTGTAATGCTTTATTCGAGGAACTGAAGAAACGCTATGATTATATCGTCATCGACACGCCCCCCATCGCTTTGGTTACCGATGCCTTATTGCTGATGCGTTATACGGATGCCAATCTTTTCGTTGTGCGCCAGGGAGTGACGAATAAGAACGCGTTTGCTAGCTTGATTAAGGATCTTGAAGATCGCAATATGCAGTTCTCAATCATTGTGAACGGCCTTCATGCTGACAGTGGCTCTGGATATAGATATGGAGGCAAAAACTATGGTTATGGCTATGGCTACGGCTACGGTTATGGCTACGGTTATGGCAGCGACTATTATGGAGAAAGTGAAAATGGAGGAAAGAAAAAGCACCGTCTCCGCAAAAAAGACCAGTAAAAAGGTTCCTGCTGCGAAAAGAGACCACGAAAAGATGGCATGGCATGCCATCTATGTGCGGTCGCGTTCGGAGAAGAAGGTCGTGTCGCAACTGACTGAAATGGGCATAGTCTGCTACCTGCCTTTGGTGACCAGGGTCAAGCAATGGAGCGATCGGCGCAAGAAGGTTGAAGAGCCGCTCTTCAAGTCGTATGTGTTCGTGTATTCGAGCGACAAACAATACGTGCCGATACTTAACCTCTTTGGTGTGCTGAAATTCGTCATGTTCGAGAAACAACACCCTGTGGATGTGCCTGAGAGTCAGATCCTGGCCATTAAGAAGTTTGTCAGCGACTATGAGCATGGCGAAGAATACAAGATGCTGAACAACGAGGAGCTGAAGGTGGGGCAGATGGTGAGAATCATCAGCGGGCCGATGAAAGGCCTCACGGGTCGTCTTGAAACCATCAGGGACAAACGTCATCTGATTGTTTACATTGAAGTGGTTGGGCAGTTCATTCCCGTCCATATACCGAGGGCCAAAGTGGAGCCTGTGTAAAGAAGCGGAACGAAATTGGTTTTTGATTCAAAGATTATTTCTATTTTTGCAGAAAATTATAAAAACAAAGTCATGGAATCAGAGAATAAGAAAAAGAAGCAGCAGCCGATATGGCTTTATGCCCTTTTAGGTGTACTGGCAGTCGCCTTGGTGTTTTTGGCCGTTCGCAATGCGTCGCTTAAGACCGACAAGGAAGCTCTCGAAGCGGAAAAAGAGCTTCAACGTATGGATTTTCAGGCCGAAGTAGACAGCTTGATGAAGGTCCACAACGAATTGAAGGAAAACTATGGCGAGCTTAGCCAGGAGTTGGCCGAGAAAGACAGTATCATCCAAGCCGATGCCGTCGAAATCAAGAAACTTCTTGATTCGCAATGGGAATACAATCGCGTGAAAAAGAAATTGGCGCAGCTGCAAGAGATATCGCAACGTTATGTGCGCCAGATGGACTCGCTTTATACCGTTAATCGTGAGTTGGTGGCCGAAAACGAGCGTATCCGCGAGGAGTTCCAAGCCGAACGCCGGCAAAACACCAACCTCACACGGCAAAAAGAAGAATTGACGAACAAGGTGAACCAAGCGGCCACGTTGAAGTTGTATAATTACACGGCCCAAGCTGTTCGTTTCAAGGGCGGTAGCAAGGAGACTCCGACCGACAAAGCCAATCGTGCCGAGCGTATTCGCATCGACTTTACCGTGGCAGCCAACGACCTTATCCAACCAGGTACCAAGTTGTTCTACGTGCGTATCGCCGACCCGCGTCGTGCCATCATCAGCAAGGGTGCAGGCGACGAGTATTCGTTCCAGTCGAATGGCGAAACGCTTCAGTTTACGGAGAAGGTGCGGGTCAACTACGACGGCAAGGAGACGCCTGTGCGTGCCTATTACGTCAAGCCTGATGCCTTCGAAATGATGCCTGGCACCTATTTCATTGACGTATATGAACAAGGTGGCAAACTGATTGGTCAGACTGCCATCGATTTGAAATAAGGGTAATACTTATATTGGCAAGGAGCCGGCCTTCGGGCTGGCTCTTTTTTTATTCCAACACCACTTTCAGTATCTCGTGTGAATGAAGGTCGCTCACTACGGGTGCATGGAGCCGTAGGTAGACGATGAGCTTGTCGAGCAGCTCGCGCCGTTGGTCGGCACTTAAGGAGAGCCTGCATGCCTCATCGATGCCTAGGTTGAGCAATGAGTGAAGCAGTGAGGCCGCATCTGGGTCAAAGTAATAGGGATGTAGGGGGAAGTCGTGGGCAAACGACCCTTCCATAAGATCGAAACAAAACCCCGACTCGTAGTCGGTCTTGGGATAGAAGCCCAGATGGCGCGTCAGTTCCAAGGTGAAATACAAAGGGAAGTTGGCATAATTGTGTTCCACCAAGTCGAGCCAATGCATCGCCTTTTCGATGAAGTCATACAAGGCTTCGTTTGAGGCCTCTTCGGTTAATGTTTTCGATAGCAATTCGCTGACATACATCAGTATGGCGCTTTTGTTCATCACAAAAGGTATACTTTGATAGACGCTCGTGAGTTGCACGTCTTTCATATAGCCTAAACTGCCGCCTTTGTTGGGTTTGCCGGTCTCAATGTAATTAATGAGATTAAGGTTTTGGAACAAGGCTACCCGGTTTTTCGAGTTCCGTCCGAATGCGCCTTTCACCATATAGGAACGCAGCCCAAAATGACGGGTATATACCTTGACAATGAGGCTGGTGTCGCCATAACGGATGGACTGGAGGACGATGCCGTGTATCTTGTCGTCCATCAGTTCATGAGGAGAATCTTGGTGGCGAACTTGTCGGTGCCTTGCTTGGTGCTGACGAAAATCAGGTAGACGCCAGGCTCCACTTTCTCGCCGTTGATGTTGGTGCAGTCCCAAACGGCCTGTCCGCCCTCAGAGATGAGTTGGGTGACGAAAGCGCCGTCGACAGTGGTGATCCTCACTAAAGAATTAGCGACCAACCCCTTGATGCCTACGTAGCCGTGGTATCCCATCCTGACGGGATTGGGATAGGCCACCACGTCGCTCACGATGGGCTCGGGTGTGGCATATTCGCCGCGATAGGAGATGACACCGCTTGCTGTCCCGAAAAACACTTCGCCGCTCTTGTCGATGGCCATGGTGCTAACGGCATTGTCGAGCAAGGGACTGTTGGCCGTGTTGAAAAAATGGATTTCCTTTGGCGAGCCGTCAAACGACATGAGGTAGACGCCCGACTCAAGTCCGAACCAAATCAGGTTGGCGCCTTCCATGGCAGCCATGGAGAGCACGTTGGATTCGGCGAAGAGGTAGTCGTATTGGTCGGTGCCGTCGTTGCGTGGTACACGCACTTGCGTGGCATCGAAGTCGGAGCCGCTGAAGATTTTTTTCGTGTCGGAAAACAGGCATGGCCCCTTGTCGGTGCCAGCCCACACCGCGCCTTTGCTATCGACGGTGAGGCAGTTGACGAAGCCTGCCAGCTTGCCATTGCCCGAGGCCGTGTTGAGATTGATGGTTTGGTCGTCGGCAGGGTTGTCGAGGGTGCCATTGTCGTTGAAGACGATGACTTCGCCATTGCGCCGCGTGATCCACTTGTAGTCGTTGTGGTCGACGATCAACGTTCCGATGTCGATGCTACTCAGGCTGCCGCCAAGGTTGAAGGAGTGCCAGTTGCCGTTGGGCTCCATGACCGAAAGGAGGTTGCCAGCGCCGGTGTTGGCAACCCAAAGGTTACCTTTGCTGTCGAAGGCGAGACCGCTGATGTTGATGAGCGAGGGGTCTTGTGCCCAAGTTTGAAGGGTGCTGTTTTCTGTGTTGTAGATATCAACCAAGGCGTTGTCCTTGAATTTCAACACACCGCTTCCCCATGTGCCCACATAGGTGACGGAGGGGTCGTTGGGATTGGTGGCGATGCAAACGTAGTCGGAAATGCCGTTAAGATCCGACAAGGTGGCATTGTTGAAGATGGTCCATGAGCCATCGAAACGGGCCACGCCTTCAGCCATATAGCGTTTGCCCCAGTTGGCCGCATGGCCTCCTGTGGCGATCCATACTTGGTTGCCGCAAGCCTTCAGTTCGAAGACGTTCTTCGAGGCGGGACCGTTGGGTTTCACATCCATGTTGTTCCATCCGTCGGAGGTCCTGACGAGCCCACGACGCGTATCGCCAATCCAATAGTTGCCGCTGTTGTCGCGGGCGGTTGACAAGGGCTCAATGGAGCCGCCTGGTGAGTAGAGGTTGTGGAGCTCGTTCAGGTTCTGGTCGAGAACGCGGACGTTGTAGCGGGTGGTGATGATGAATTGGTCGTTGTAGGCGCGCATTTCGAATTTTTGGGTGGCATCTTCTTTGTTGAAATAGTCCCAACGCGTCCCATCATTGACGAAAAGCGTGTCGGCCTGAAAACCGCCATCATGGTTCAGGAAAAGCTTGCCTTTGAAGACTTCCATCTCGTTGTAAGCCAAATGGGGATGGATGAGGCTGGCATCGAAGTGCCATGCGGCATAATTGGCCAGGTTGGGGGCGTTTTGCGCAGCATAATACACCCCGTCGTCGGTGCAAGCATAAATGCGGCCATTGTAGAAGGCAACATCGGTTACGTTCACCGCATCGCCCTGGTTGCCAATATAATAGGTGTCTTTCACTTCTTCTTTCTTCAAGTCGAAGACGACGATGCCGAAACCGCAGGCCACGTAGGCCAGGTCGCCGTCGAAGAAGACGCTGTTGATGTTTTTGCTGCCCACGAAATTCTTGTCTTTGATATCGCTCATGTTCTTGATGGTGCCGTCGTTGTAGACGAGGTCGACATTGGCGTTGGTGTAGGCCACAAACAGTTTGCGTTGGCTCTCGTTGTAGGCGATGGTGCTGATGCCGATGTCCGACAGGCCGTTGATTTTGTTGAGGATATTGATGGAGTTGTCCTGCATGTCGTAATAGAACAGCTCAAAGGGGGTGGCGGCATAAATCTTGTTGCCAACGGGTTCAACGTCAATCACTTTCTGGTAGGGCAGATGGGTGCGCCAGTTGCCGATGCCAACGCCGTCTTGGGCGAACGAGGCCAGTGAGGAGGCCATCATTATGATGAGTGCGAGGAGGTTGAGTTGCTTCATAGGTTGATGAATTTGGGCGGTAAAATTACAAAATTATAGAGAGATAACGCTAGTTTTGCCGAAATGTTTTATAACTTTGCAGTGAAAAATCACGGCGATATGAAAATAGCGCTTGCTATGACAATGAAAAGATGCCTACACGGCTGCATGGTTTGTTTGGTGATGGGGATGACCCTATGGGCAGCTTGCACCCCATCGGCCCAGATCGATGAGCCTGCCGAAGGGCCGTCTGAAGAATTGCAGGCCATCGACAGCTTGATGTGGCGCCAGCCTGACAGTGCCTTGGCGGTGATGATGGAGTTTGCGGGGAGTGAGGCGGCGGATAGCTTGGATGCGTTTGAGGGGCATTATTGCCAGGTGTTGATTGCGGAGCTGCTGTTTAAGAATTTTTATGGGCAAAGCAACCGGGCGGAGGTACTAAAGGCGGTTCATTATTTTGATTCGATTGTGAATGTTGCAGAAGGGCGTAATGCGGACGTACGCGGTGTGTCCGTACGGGAGCGGGATGCGTTTTTGGCGGCGAGGGCGCATTATATTAATGGTGTGGGATACTATGAACGTGACAGCCTTATTGAGGCTTGTGGGGAATACCTCAATGCCTTGCGGATGATGGAAGGACATTTCGCGGAGAATGAACTGGTGGGCACGAAAGCCCGCTTTATGACTTTGACTTATAACCGCCTTGGGGATTTGTTTTCCGCACAATTCATGCAGGAGCCTGCCATCTATTGCTGCAAACAAAGCTTGGCTTATGACAGAATTGCCCAGACTTCGACGGACAAGATTGCCAACACACTCCTTCAACTAGGAAAGCAATTTGATAAATTGAAAGAATATGACAGTGCTTCCTATTACTATGAAAGGATACTGGAAATCCATCCCGATAGTCAGACTTTGCTCTATAGGGATGCCGTTTGCATGTTGGCATTGTCCGAATATAGCGCCCACCACGACACTTTGGCCTCATTGGACAGCCTGAAAAGGATGGTGTCGCAAGCTGCCAATGAAGATGAAAGACTTGGCCGATTTGTAGGTATCGGTAGCATTTACCAAGACATGGGGCAATATGATTCCGCAAAGGTTTATTTGGAACCTGTGTTGGGAAAATTTGGAAAGAAAGGAAAAGTTGCCGCAAGATTATTACGCGACATTGCCATGATAGAGGGCGACACGGTGAAAGCTAACCAATATGCCCAGTTTCTTATTGAAGATGTAACCTCGGCGGCTAATAGCCAGGCACGGGTCTCGCAACTGAATGAACTGTTCCAGAACTATTTGCAGGAGAAGCAGGAAATGGCTTTGGCCTTGGAGCGGCTGGAGGCACGGCGGAGAAACCTCTGGACAGGTGGCATGGTGGCATTGCTGGCTATTGCGGGGCTGGCGGTAGCCTTTGTGACACGACGCAGCCATAAGAAACGACTGGCGGCGCAGGAAGCGGAGGCGCAGATCTTGAATGAGGAGAAGCAACAACTACAGGCGCGGGTGGATGATGCCTTGCAGCAGCTTCAGACCGTGGACGATGCACTGCAACAGTTACAGACGCAAGCGGACGATGCCTTGCAACAGGCACGGGCGATGCTGCCGCAGCGGGTGGCCGACCTTTACCGCGCGAAGGTGCCGAACCGCCTGGAGCGCATCATGGACGAGTTTGAGGCGGCTTATCCCGGAGCCATGGAGCGGGTGGCGGCTGCGTACCCCAATCTGACCAAGACAGAGGCCCAACTTTTCGTGCTTTCGTTCCTGCAATTCCGCGCGAAGGAGGAGGCGGATTTGCTGGGTTTGAGCCAAAACACGGTGCTGCAGTACCGCTCCAACCTACGAAAAAAGACGGAAAATGCCTCGATTTCGTCGTTTTTGGAGGCATAAAAATCTATATATACCGATTATAATTGCTTGATTTTCAATAGACATTCCAAAGGAAAATCTATAATGGGCCTTTGGGTTGATTTTTTCGTTGATTTTTGTTATAGTTTTGCAGCAACGAAATCAAAGTACTAACCCATTAAACACAAAAGACATGAAAAGACATTTAATTATTCTTGCCGCGATGCTTATATGCAGCGCAGTGCAGGCACAAGATTATGAACCGATTATCCAAGAAGGCAACGAATGGCATACCCTTGATGTCATCGTAAACCCTGGCTTTCCGCCAAATGATTATTACAGCACTTTGGTCCATTGGCTTTCGGACGACACGCTCGTTGATGGCGTTCGATACACAAAAGTCTTGGAGACCAGAAATGGTGAAGGCACGCCGCGATTAGCAACCCTGTTGAGGGAAGAAAACGGCAAAGTATGGAAAAGAAAATCGGCGACCGATATTTTGATTTACGATTTCACTGCCCAAGTTGGTGACACCTTGCGTTTCGGCGATTTCCAAGAATTTGATTATTTTGTCGTTGATTCCATTAGCATAGAGCAAATTGGAGGCACGGACAGGAGAAAGTTCTGGTTCGGATTGGAATATGACTTTATGGGTGAGCCAGTTGCCATCGAGACTTGGACAGAAGGCATTGGCAGCGACATGGGGTTGCTTTTCAGCGGATGGTATTATACCACAGGAGGGTATTACAAGGCATTGTGCTTCCATCAAAACGAAGAATTGGTTTGGCAAAACGATTATTATGGCACCTGCATGATTGATGCCGTGGAGGAAGAGGTTGCGCCTGCGGTTTCTGTCTATCCCAATCCGGCATCCGAGACGGTTCGCATCGAAGGCATAGGACCCGCCGAAGTTCAGCTCCACAATGCCCTTGGACAGTTGGTGAAGACGGTGGAAAACACACATGAAATCAATGTGGCGGGCTTGCCGCAAGGCGTTTACCTACTGCGGATTAGAGATGAGGAAGGGAAAGTGTTTACGGCTAAGTTGGCGGTGAAGTGATAGGATTGTTCGTGCTAACGTTATTAACTTCGTTGAATGCTTTGCATTTCGTGCTAACGTACTAACGGGATTATGACGGACTCCATCGACCTCACCCCGACCCTCTCCTCCAGGAGAGGGAGTGGACTCCCCCGCCGCTGCGTGGCACCCCCAATCCCCCTGACCCTCTTAGAAGGGGGAAGAGGAGGAAGCCTCCTTGACGCAAAAGATGGGACTTATAGGACAAATATGACTAATAAAACCAATAGAACAATGAGAACAACAAGAATTTTGACACTAATTGCGCTGCTAGTGATGGCGGGCGAGGCGATGCAAGCCCAAGTCCGTTTCGACTGGCAATGGGGCTATGGCAGCATGGGCGATGATTATCCCTATTGCATCATCAAAACTCCAGATGGTTATTTGGCTGGAGGAAACATTGACAATGACGGAGGCTTCTCCGTTGAATGCGAGCACACTGGCCAACGAAACGGTTGGATTATCAAACTGAATGAAGCCGGGGAACTGGTTGACCAATCGTGTGTGGAAATGAACACTATATCCCAAATATCTCAATCCAAGACAAACCCCAACCATTTCTATTTGATCGGGACAGACCCTGTCGGTGAAGAAGCCAATACATGTATCGTAAAGATAGATGAACAGTTCAATGTGCTTTGGAAGCGTGTCATAGGGAACCCAGCGTACACTTCATGGTATCCACCGAGAGTTACCGCAACAAGTGACGGAGGATGTGTCGGCGGTCATACTGTAGCATGGAACGGCGGTGACATCAGCCATCATTTTGGTTCATGGGATGCATGGATTTTCAAGTTGGACAGCCTCGGCAACCTGCAGTGGGAAGTTACCTTGGGGACGGAAGACAATGAATTGGTCAGCAATATCAAGGAAATGGAAGATGGCTCCTATACGGTATTGATTAACGGCGACCCGCAACAATACGGCTCTCTCTATAGTTGCAACCAGTATCCGACTATTGTGTTCGGGGTGGTGGCCAAATTAGATGCTGAAGGCAATTTGTTGGATAACCGATGCTACGGCGGCTATACCCAAAACGATTCTTTTGCCGATTTCATTGTGCTTGAAGACGGCTATCTCTATGTGGGTTGTGCGGCTTCGGATGATGGCGACCTTGGAGGAGCCGGTTATCATTTGGGCTACAACCAAGGTCTTCCCCATCATGGTCGCAGTCACGATGCTTGGCTTCTGAAAACCGATTTCGATGGTAATGTGGTATGGAGCAAATGCTATGGCGGCACTCTTAATGATGCTGCGTGTAAAGTTTTCCAAAATGACGATGGTGGATTTACGATTACTGGATGGTCGGAATCAAGGGATGGCGATGTGCAAAGTGCTTTGCAGTTGTATGAAAACCCCGATGGTTCGTGGGGAGCTCCAAAGCCTTGGATTTTCAGGACGGATGCCAAAGGTTATCTATTGTGGGAGCGGGTGATGGGTGCCGATGTGGCTTCGGCTCAAGAATATGCCGATGCCGTTCAAGTCAGCGACAAGGAGTTTGTCTTTCTTTGCCAGGATGCCTTGTACCCGCCGCCCTATCCCTACGGCGATATCAATTGTCCCAATGTGGTGGTGGGGTCGCAGGATAACTACTGGGTTTTCCACCTTACTGACATTTTTGACTATGACGGCATCGAGGAACAGGAGGGATGGAAAGAAAATGGTGTTGGGGTTTATCCTAATCCGAGTAAGGACTTGATGCGGATATGTGGTGTTGAGGCTGAAGTGGTTTGGCTTTATAATGCTTTGGGGCAAGTGGTGAAGACGGTGCGGAACTCTAATGACGTGAGTTTGGAGGGATTGGTGCAGGGTGTTTATTTGGTGAGGATTAGGGATAAGGAAGGAAGAATCTTTTGGGAGAAGGTGATGGTGAGGTAGTGTTTTTTTTCGTGCTATCGTTATGCGTACTAACGTGCTAACGACGGACTCCCCCGCCGCTGCGCGGCACCCCCTCTGAGAGGGGGACAAGGACAGATGAGACTGATAAAACCAATAGAATAATGAAAGCAACAAGAATTACAGCCCTGGTTGCGCTGCTGGTGATGTTGGGAGGGGTGATGATGCAAGCGCAGAATACTGCCACTGTTCACGGATTTGTGACGGATTCTGTGTCTCGCGAGCCTATTCCCTATGCCACTGTTCGACTTTTTGACCCAAATGGAACTCTCATCAATGGAGCCATCACCGATGTGGATGGGGCGTTCCTGATGAAAGAAGTACCTTTTGGAACACAAACTTTTGTTGTTTCGTTTGTTGGTTATCGCTCCAAAAGAGTCGTGAAGGAAATCAAGGAGAAGGAGCAGTGGTATAGGATTGGTATTGTAATGGAAAACAAGCAATTGCAGGAAGTGAACGTGGTAGGTGAAAAGGTGCTGATGCATGAGGAAGTCGATAAGACCGTTTATCGTCTTGACGATTTCGTTCTGCGCAATTCGCCTACGGTTTTGGAAGCAATGAAGAGCATTCCTGGAATAACGGTGAAAAACTCTGACGAAAGTGTCCGCGTCAACGGGAGCAACAATGTGCTTGTTCTGGTGGATGGTATGTATTCTTCTCGCAACCTTTCAACTATCAATCCAGAGGATGTGGAATCGATTGAGGTCATCACCAACCCGAGCGTGGAATATGATTCGGAAGTGGCTAATGTGGTAAATATCATTTTGAAAGAGGAACGGAAGCAAGGTGTCCGTGTCGTGGCGATGGGGCGCGGTGAAATGCCCTTGCATAGTCTCTATGGCCGCCTCAATGTGGATTACGAGTTCTCCAGATTCCGCGTTTTCGGCAATTATACGGCCACTTACTACAAGCCTCGCCATGAAGGGTTTGTTTATGACAGCACTTATTGCACAGTCACTGACGAGGAGGGGGACCGTTACGACGAGATAACGGCTACCAACATACTGCCCTCGTCACCTTCCATCAGCCACAAGGCCGGATTGGGTTTCGATTGGCGCATCAGCAAGAACGACTTGCTTTCGGTGAGCGGTAATTTAGAGCTGCATAGGGACAAGGTGAACAGCAGACAATACTCGCTTTACAACGATAACGGTGTTCTCGGTTTCGAGGAATGGAATGATGTGACGAGCCAAGGACGGTCGCGAGACCAGAACTATACCTTATACTATCGTCACCGCTTTGCCAAGAAAGGTCATGAAATCACCATTAACTCAAATTATTACAGAATGAAAGGCGTTAGGGAATACCTTTCCCATTCTCTGTTCCATTATCCTGATGCCGACAGCGTTTTAAAGACCTTGGACCGCTTGACCGACAATGGGCAGTCGGCATGGAACGCCAAACTGAAATACGACCTTCCGCTGACCGAAAAGCTGACATTGACCACTGGTGTGCAGAACTATTCGCGCTGGATTGGCTACACTTACACCACTGGCGATGGTGGACAATATTTCGATTATCACGACAATCGTTTGGCCTTGTTTGGGCAGATGGCTTATCGGTTCAGCGACCGCTTTTCGGTTTCGGCAGGTTTGCGTGGCGAGCATCTTCGTTTCAACATCTACGACACCATTAGCAGAGGCCAATGGAATGCGTTGCCTTCGGTCGCGCTGATGTACAAAATCAACGAAAACAACACATTGAAACTCAACTATAAATCGCTTCTTCAATATCCTTCCTATCATTTCCTCACGCCGTTCATCTATACCCAAAACGATGCTTTGGTCTATTCTGCGGGCAATCCCTATCTGTTGCCCGAGAAGACACAGCGCGTCAGCTTGAACTATACTTTCCGAAAGAAGTACACAAACCTGATAGTTGAACCGTATCTCGCCTATCGTAAAGGAATTATCGGAGAACGCTACCATATTATAGGCTCGGTGACGAACACCATTTTCGACAATGTGGCCAACTCCACGAAGTATGGAGGCCGGATTTCGGCGACCACCTTGGTGGGCGGTTTCCTCATGCCGATGGTAGAGTTTGACATGGGTTATGTGGACTATGGCCAACCCCAATACAACGGATGGGAAATGAGCCTTGTAGCGGGTTTGGAGATGGAACTGCCGTGGGATTTGACTTTGGAGGCAGAGTTTCTTTTCGACGGCACAAAACGCCTTTACAATGGCTATTCCTACTGTAGTCCGCTCATTGAGACTATCGCTTTGAGTCGGGGCTTCCTGAAAGACCAACTCTATGTTGAGTTATCAATGGAAGGCTTTTTCCTCAGTGAGAAAACGGAGGATGTCATCAATGTGCCAGGTTATTACAGCCTGAATCGTGCGGAACAGCGGATGCCTTCGTTTGGGCTTTACGTGCGATATGTATTCAAGGGCGGCGATCGCAAGATGGCGGAGATTGAAGAAAGAGAGTCGCTGATGGAGAGTGAGTTGAACGCTACGGAAAGGAAATAGTATGTTTTAGAATTGGTGAAAGGAATCGTTATTTGGGATAGTTTGCATTAACTTCGTTGAATGCGGAAGCATTTCGTTATTTCGTCATGCGTGCTAACGTGCTTTCGTGCTAACGACGGGGACGGATAGGACTTAGAGGACTGATAAGACTAATAATATAAGACACTGTGAGAGCGATGAGGATTTGGGCTTTGGTTTTGATGGCGGCCATGATGCTGCTGGCGGGATGCCGACGGGAGAAGACGGCACAGGCGAAGATTGCGCCTGCCGAAAGCAGCAGGACGGCGGAGGTGGATAGCACGAGGATGGAGATGGAGCTGATTGAGTGGGTTGGTGCGGGAGTGGAGTTGGATAGGTGATTGTTTTAGTTTAGAGTTTAGAGTTTAGAGTTTAGAGTAGTTGAGAGTTTAGAGTTGTGTGTCAGTGTAGAGTGTAAAGTTAATCCCCCCTGGCCCCTTTTCAAAGGTGGAAGTGGAGAGTTGAGAGTTGTTCGTTTCGTTATTAACTTCGTTGAATGCTTTGCATTTCGTGCTATCGTGCTATCGTGCTTACGAAGCGGGTTTTAATACTAATGAAAATGAGGAAACTTATATATGTGGTTTTGATGATGGTGATGGTGGGGTGTACTCCCCCTGGCCCCCTCTCAGAGGGGGAAAGACTCCCCCGGCCTGCGGCCACCCTTAATCCCCCTAACTCCCTTTCAAAGGGGGAAGGGCCTGCGCACGAGGCTTTGGAGGGGATTGAGAGTTTGATGTGGAAGGGGGCGGATAGTGCGCTGAAGGTGATGATGGAGTTTGCGGGGAGCCCAGAGGCGGATGGTATGGATGCGTTTGAGGGGCATTATTGCCAGGTGCTGGTGGCGGAGCTGCTGTTTAAGAATTACTATAAGCAAAGCAACCGCGAAGAGGTGCTGAAGGCGGTTCGTTATTTTGATTCGATTGTGGGGATGGATGGAGCGGACGCACGCGGTAAAGCGGACACACGCGGTGTGTCCGTACAAAGGGATGCGTTTTTGGCGGCGCGGGCGCATTATATTAATGGTGTGGGATACTATGAACGTGACAGCCTTATTGAGGCTTGTGGGGAATATCTCAATGCCTTGCAGATGATGGAGGGGCATTTTGAGGAGAAGGTTTTGGTGGAACACAAGGCACGGTTTATGGCTTTGACTTATAACCGCCTTGGGGATTTGTTCTCCGAACAATATATGCAGGAACCAGCCATCTATTGCATTAAACAGTCATTGATCTTTGATAGGATTGCACATTCTTCGCCCAGTAACATAGCCAACATCCTCTATCATCTGGGGAAACAATATGACAAGTTGAATGAAGCCCACAGTGCAGCCTATTATTATGAAAAGGCTTTGGAAACCATGCCCGACAGGAACACCATGCTTTATAGGGATGTGGTTACTAGCAAGGCTTTGTTTGAGTGTAAAGGTAATGGCAACGTCGTGATTGCTCTGGATAGTATGAAAAGTATGGCGGCGCAAGCAGCAAGTGATACGGAAAGACTTAATCGATTCCTAACCATTGGTGGTGTCTATAAAAGTTTGGGGCAATACGATTCGGCAAAGGTCTATTTGGAACCTGTGTTTGAAAAGGATTCCGACAAAGCCTCAATTGCAGCAAAATATCTGCGAGACATGGCATTGGCCGAGGGCGACACGCTGAAAGCCAACCAATACTCGCTAGTTTTTGCTAAAGATGCCGCTGCTGCACCCGAAAACTTGTTTCGGGCTTCGCAACTGAACGACCTGTTCCAGAATTACTTGCAGAAGAAACAGGAGAAGGCCGATGCTGAAAGAAGGTTGGCTGAACAGGAGGCGGCACGGCTACGCTGGAAGCGGGGCTTGGCGGTGACTGTGGTGGTGATGATGGCCTTGGTGCTTGGATTGTGGTGGTGGTTGGCCAAGCGAAAGAAAGAACACGAGGCCGAGACGCAGACCTGGCACATGGAGAAGCAACAACTTCAGACGCAAGTGGATGATGCCTTGCAACAACTACAGACACAAGCGGACGATGCCTTGCAGCAGGCACGGGCGATGCTGCCGCAGCGGGCGAACGAGATTTATAGCTCGAAGGTGGGGAACCGCTTGGAGCGCATCATGGCGGAGTTTGAGGCGGCTTATCCTAAGGCCATGGGGCGGCTGGCCGCTGCCTACCCGGATTTGACGCAAACGGAGCGCAGGATTTTCGTTTTGTCGCATCTGCAGTTCCGCGCGAAGGAGATGGCGGATCTGCTGGGATTGAGCGAAAACACGGTGAACCAATACCGCTATAACCTGCGAAAAAAGACCGAAAACGCCTCGTTTTCGGCGTTTTTGGATTAACAAAAACTTATATTTGGCCGTTGTAACCGATTGATTTTCAAGAGGCAGTAAAAACAAAAAGTTATAATTGGCGTTTTGGTTGGGTTTTTCGTGGTTTTTTGTTATAATTTTGGGACATCAAAGTTATAACATTATGAATAAGCTAAGACTTTACATTTTGCTTGCGCTCCTGCTGATGGCGGGAGGGGTGACGATGCAAGCGCAGGAACCACAAAGATTCTTTGAACGTCATTACATCGATGACCTCATTTTCATGAACGAGAACGACCTGCTTGTTCTTGGAGCTGACGAAGCGGCGGATGTCGCCCTTTACAAAGTGGATGAAAACGGAGAACTTATCAATATGGTTGTTCTTCCGAGCATTCAGGACAATAACAGCTTGAGACATCTGGCGCGTTTCGGTGACGGGTCGGTCGGGCTATTCGTTACGAAGTACTCGAATGACACTATCAGGCTGCAAAGAATGACAGTCCACGAGGATTTGTCCGTGGACACTATGGATTTCAATTGGGAAGGCTATGATTTCTATAGGTTTATTGCTGGTGGTGAGCAATGGGTTGAGGACGCTTTGGGCAATTATTATTACTCTTATTATGTTGATACCCTGTGGGCAAGCGGCCATCATGGATTAAGGATACTGAAGTTTGACGGAAACGGTGAATTACTTGCAGAAAGGCTTCTCGACGACCCCGAACCTTCTTCAAGCGGCTGCTATATGTTCCCGACGCCCGACATGATGGGGTGCCGACTTGTTTTGAAGGGAAATCAGTATTATAATTGCTATACCTTGGATGGCAACCTCAATACCATCGCCGTCAAAGAGAATATCGACCAATTGTCTTATCCTTTGCAATGCGGTTGGCAAGCTTGTTTTCGCATGAATCCATACAACGGCAGGACTTATACTATCAATATGGAGGTTGAGGTTATACCTGATCCTAATGACCCATACGGGAATCCACTTGTTGTACACAACCAAGATGTCTTAATGAGCATGTTTGATGCCGACAGTTTTGAGCAAATGGCATACACTTGGGGTATCACTTCCGAAATACCTTGTACATCAGGCCAACCAAACTCTATTGACTTTAGCGAAAATGGCGATGTTTATATGGCCAGCGGCATGGACAAACCAGACAACTGGTACTTTTCCAAAAGTCTTTACATCGTCCATTTGGATGAAGACCTCAACAAACTTCAAGAGATTTATTATAAGGAAGACGGCACAGAACTAATGTATTTTGGTGGGATGCGCCTCAATTCCAATGGGGATGTCTTCATCAGTTGTCAAGTTGCAAAACCAAGCATGACTGGTACGACAGGTGCCATCTTCAAAGTACCAAAGGAAGCTTTTGACGGCATAGAGGAAGCCCATGATGCCGGCTTTGCCGTGGCGGTGGCTTATCCTAATCCGGGGAAGGATGTGCTGAACATCAGGACGGGATTGCAGGATGCTTGGGTGGAGGTGTATGATATGAATGGAAGGATGGTTTATAGGCAAGAGATTACGGAAAATGTCACCACCATCAATACGACGAATTGGAGTGAGGGGACTTATGTTTGGAAGGTGGTGGCTGATGGAAAGGAAGCTGAATGTGGAAAATGGATAAAACAATAATACCATGAAAACAACGAAAATTACAGCCCTGCTTGCGTTGATGATGATGGCGGGAAGCGGGATGTTGATGGCCCAAGATGTTTACGAAATGGAGGAGTTCATCGTGTCGGATGATTTGGTGGTTCTGATGAACTATTCGGGCGACAACGGGCTTACTGCAATGACCTCATCAATGCAAGGCATTGCCATCAAAAAGTATAATGATGATGGATTGTTGCTGGATTCCATTTTGCTTTGGCCAAGAAATGAAGCCATACTCGATTTTGAAATGTTCACCAACGAAGAGGGACAAACGCTTGTCTATTATCTGGAAAAACAGCTTGACGGTGACACAGCCACTTTCCATAAAGTGACCATTGGGGATGACATGATACCTGTTTTTGAACAATATGATTGGTACGGGTTTGATTGTCCTGAGACGGTAGAAGACTCGAAGGAAGTTCATGTGCTTGTCAATAAAGACGGAGGGTGCTTCTTCTCTTACAGTACGGTACAAGACAGCATCCGCATTGTAAGGTTCGACGCTGCCGGAGAGGTGGCGGCTGAACGCACAGTGAAACGCCATCCTCAACAGGTGAACTATCATGGCTGCATACCCACTTCTGATTCCATGGGAATCCATATTGTCAAGTGGCGCACGGACACCACTGCCTTTTGCGTTTTTGGTTGCTATACATTCGATTCTTCTCTGAATCTCGTGAACCGAGTGGATGATGTAGATGCCGTTTCTAGACCCATTTATTGTAGTTCTTACACCGACTATCATTACAATCCCAACATTGGTAAAACTTATTCTATTTCCAGCTATATCGACCCAATCCATCCCGATGATGGCCAGAACATCATCATGAGCATGTTTGATCAGGACATGAATCAGATGGATTATACATGGGGGATGATTTCTCCAAATACGGATATGGGAGGAGGAGAGCATACGGTGGATTTCGATTCAGAAAACAGGGTGTATGTGGCAGGGGTTATGGAGGTGATGACCAATCCATACATTGCCTGTTTAGACGAGAATTTGAACAAGTTGGGTGAGATTCATTTTGTACATCCCAAGCTGACGCAATTGCCCATTACCGTGATAGCTTTCCCTGATGGGGGCTGCCTTGTGTCATGTAACACTTTTAATAATGAGACAGGAGAATTCAAGGCTATTGTTTACAAAGTCACCATTTCTGATTTTTTGGATGTTGAGGAAGCGCATTCGCATGGGTTTACGGTTGCCACGGCTTATCCTAATCCCGGGAAGGATGTGCTGAATATCAGGACGGGATTGAAAGATGCTAGGGTGGAGGTGTATGACACCAATGGCAGGCTCGTCCACAGCCAAGCCCTCACGGAAAACGTGACGCCGATTGATGCAACGGATTGGGCCGAGGGTGTTTATGTTTGGAAGGTGTATACTTCTCAAGCTGGCCCTTCGACAGGCTCAGGGTCCTTAGGCTCAGGGACCTTGGCGGAGACGGGGAAGTGGGTGAAGGAGTAGTAGCAACAAACCAATTCGTTTGAAAGGCTCTAACAAAAAAGCCTCTAACTTGTTGAAAAACACGTTGGAGGCTTTTTTTTGTAGCCCCACTAGGACTCGAACCTAGATTTAAAGTTTAGGAAACTTCCGTTCTATCCCTTGAACTATAAGGCCATCTCCCTCTTCGAAAAGGGACAGGGGGGATTAATAAATCCGCTGCAAAGGTACAACTTTTTCTGGAATGAAGGCAAAGTTTATGCAAATCGTTTTGCCTTGTCATCATTTGCAGGCCTCATCAGGCATGTCATCCCCCCGTAGGAAGGTGGGCAAAGGCTTGGGATCTATGCTTGATGAGGCCGTTCTATAATGTTCTACTCTTTGAACCGCCTTATATAGATTGACTACGTCGAATCTTCGATTTCCATGCTTGCGCACATACCTGCGCTGGAATGACATAGAAGGCTTGCTCTTACTTCAATTCCAGCACTATGGGGCAATGGTCGCTCTGCATCACCTCGGGCAGGATGTCGACAGCGGCAATGCGGTCGCGCAGGTTGTCGGTCACCATGTGGTAGTCGATGCGCCAGCCGAGGTTCTTGGCTCTTGCACCGGCGCGGAAGCTCCACCAGCTGTAACGGTTGGGCTCCTTCACCAAGTGGCGGAACGAGTCGATGTAGCCGTCGCTGAGGAAGTCGGTCATCCATTGGCGTTCCTCGGGCAGGAAGCCCGACGAGGTGTCGTGCTTGCGCGGGTTGTTGATGTCGATGTCCTCGTGGCAGATGTTGTAGTCGCCCGAAAGCACCAATTGCGGTCTCTCTTTCCTTAAATCATTGACATAGCGGCGGAAAAAGTCGAGCCACACCATCTTGAAGGCTTGGCGTTCGTCGCCCGTGGTGCCCGAAGGGTGGTAGACGCTCACCACCGAGAGGTCGCCGAAGTCGGCACGGAGAAAGCGGCCTTCGTTGTCGTATAAAGGCTCGTTCATGCCGTAGACCACGTTGTCGGGTTCTTGTTTCGCGATGAGCCCCACGCCGCTGTAGCCTTTCTTCTGCGCAGGGAACCAATAGTGGTGGTAGCCCATCATCTCGAAGTCCATCAAGGGGATTTGGTCGGGCGTGGCTTTCAGCTCCTGGAAGCAGAGCACATCGGGTTGGTAGTCTTGGATCCATTGCAGCAGGCCCTTGTTGATGGCCGCGCGGATGCCGTTCACGTTGTAGCTTACGATTTTCATGGTGCGAAAATAGGGAAAAAAACGTTTCTTTTCGATTTGCGCGTTACTTTTTCCTATTTTAGCGGCCGAAAAAATAGCAGAGATGCGACTTAAAGGCAAGATAAACGAATGGATTGACCAGTTTACCACATGGCGGACAAACCACTTGACCGACCGTCAGTTCATGCTGATCCTCAGCGTTCCGGCTGGTTTTATGGCAGGTGCGGCAGCCGTCATCATCAAGAAATTGGCCCATGGCATCCGCGACTTGGTCATCAATGCGCAGTTCAACTATTCGCATTTCCTTTATTTCATCTGCCCCGCCATCGGTATTTTGCTCACCATACTTTTTTGCAAGTACATTCTGAAAAAAGACGTCGGCCACGGCATTCCGGGCATTCTTTACGCCATCTCGAAAAACAAGGGCAAGGTGAGCCGCAGCAGCACTTGGTCGAGCATCGTCACCAGTGCCTTGACAGTGGGTTTTGGTGGATCGGTGGGATTGGAAGGCCCTTCGGTCTCGACAGGCGGCAGCATTGGGTCCAACATCGCGCAGCTGCTGAAGCTTGATTACAAGCACACCATCCAACTCATCGGCATGGGTGGTGCGGCGGCTTTGGCGGCCATCTTCCAAGCCCCCATCACAGGCATTGTCTTTGCCCTTGAGGTGTTCATGATCGACTTGTCGCTCAACGCGATAGTGCCCATCATCGTCTCGTCGTTTGTGGCCATTCTGACGGCTTACTTCTTCCTCGGGCAAACGGTGGAGTATCCTGCTGCCATTGCCGAGGGGTTCATTCCCAGCAACGCCTTGTATTATGTAGGACTGGGCCTGTTTGCGGGCTTGGTTTCGGCTTATTTCCTCAAGGTGACGTTCAGCGTTGAGAAACGTTTCAAGAGGATTGAATCCCCGTGGACGCGGTTCATCATCGGTGCCACGTTTTTGGGTATTTTGATTTTCTTGTTCCCAGCACTTTACGGCGAAGGCTACGAGGCCATCAACTCGGCTTTGCGCGGCGACTACAGTCCCGTGTTCGGCAATGCGTGGTTTGCACAATTCAAGGATAGGGATTTGGTGGTCATCATCCTCTTTGCGAGCATGATTCTGCTCAAGGCTTTCGCCACGGCCTTCACCTTTGGTGCGGGAGGTGTGGGTGGCACCTTCGCCCCTGCCCTTTTCATCGGTGCATTCACGGGTCTCTTTTTTGCTACTTTAGTCAACTATCTGGGAATCGGTGATTTAGATCCTGCAAAGTTTGCTTTGGTTGGCATGAGTGGCCTCGTAGCAGGCATGCTCCACGCGCCACTGACGGGCATCTTCCTCATCGCCGAAATCACGAATGGTTACGCGCTCATCGTTCCACTGATGATTGTGTCGGCCTTGGCCTACGCCATCAATAGGCTGTTTTTCAGCCATTCCATTTATACCAATGCCGTGGCAGAGCAAGGAGTTGAGGTGACGCACAACAAGGACAAGAGTATTCTCAACATGATGGCTATCAACCAGTTGATTGAGACCAATTTCAGCCCTATAGATCCCAATTGTACTTTTGGTGACCTGTTGCCGTTGGTGGCTTCATCAAAACGTAACATCTTCCCCGTGGTCGACAAAGACGGTTTCTTCTGTGGCCATGTGTTGTTTGATGACGTGCGTGCCATCCTCTTCGATTCAAGTCATTACAACCAATCTATACAGAATTATGCGGTGCTTCCTGACTATGTCATCCATCCAGAGGAGCCTATGGAAGAGATTGTGCATAAGTTCCAGAAGTCGGGCAAATACAACATTCCCGTCATCCAAGGCGGAAAGTATCTGGGCTACATCTCGCGCGCCAATGTGTTCTCGGCCTACCGCGCCATGATGAGCGAGATTTCGGAGGATTGAACAAAAAAATCCCGCCATCGATGACGGGATTTTTTTTCATGGTTTGTTTTTGCGGTAATCAGTAGGCAGTTGTCACGGCGTGACAGCCTCACAATCAAGGTTATGGGATGACGATTTTCTGCGTCCGCACGTCGCTGCCGTCAATGAGGCGCAACACGTACACACCAGGCGTCATTCCTGCCGTAGGGACACACCGCGTGTGTCCGCCCGTGGAAACGACCATGCGCCCCATCACGTCCATGATTTGCACCGTTCTTTCGCCGTTGATGATGATGTTGCCATTGTTGATGTAAGCAAAGGTCGGTTCATCTGCAGACGGGCCGTCTGTGGGCCGAGCGTGTTTGCTAAGGTCTTGAGTGTTAGGTTAGTATCGGTGTAAAGTCGTGTCTTTTCCATTTCTTGGTCGAGCCAAGCCATCAAGGCCGCATCATCCATGTCGGCGGTCAGTTCGATGCGTTCGCGGCGTTGTCGTGTCTCTGCCTGCAACGACTTCACTTCCTCCGAAACATGTTGACTCAGCTGCCCCTCCAATTCGTCGATGCGTTTCTTCAGGTCGGCTTTGTCATCTTCGTGCAACCTGTTCTGTTCCAGCAATTTGTTCTGGTTTTCCACCAACTTCGAGTTGGCGTCGATGATTTTCTTTGCGCTGGCATTCAGCAGCACCATCGTGATGATAAAGGCGATCACGAACACGACGATGATGGCAACAATGAGTAAACGGGTTCCTGTCATGGCGGCAAAATTACCGTTTTTGCTGTCAAAACGGCCAGGGATATTGCGCAGAATGGGCAGTTTTGCGCAGAAATCATCGTTTCTTCTTGAAAAAGTCCGTCAGTAGCGACAAACATTCGTCGTGCATCACGCCGCTTTCGGTTTTGGTTTTGGGATGCAGCATGTTGCCAAAGCGTGAGAAGCCGTTTTTCGGGTCGTCGGCAGCCCAGACGATTTTTCCGATATGCGAATGGCACAAGGCCCCTGCGCACATGGGGCAGGGTTCCAAGGTGACATACAGTGTGCATTCGTCCAAATACTTGGCGCCTAAGGCGTTGGCCGCTGCGGTGATGGCCAGCATCTCGGCGTGGGCGGTCACGTCGTTGAGGGTTTCGGTTTGGTTGTGGGCGCGGGCGATGACCTTGTTGTTGCACACCACGACGGCCCCGATGGGGATTTCGTCGGCCTCAAGGGCCTTTTCGGCTTCCAAATAAGCCTGCTTCATATAGTATTCGTCAGTGAAAACAGAAATCATGGCTTTATTTTTTGGAACAAAACTTTCAAAACAAACAAAACGTTACGTGAGTTGTGGAAAGCTGCCAACCGGCGGCTTTCCGGCGGCGACACGGTTGTGTAGCCGCCACACGCTTTTTCTTGAGGTTTTGCAAGTTTTGTAGGTTTTGTGATATAATTTATGTGTTAATTTCAAACCCATCCCAATCTGGCCCCAAAGGGAATTTCGTCCTGAAACGTTGCAGGGCATCGTAGTCTAGGGCGCAGTGTAACACGGCCTCATGGTAAGGTTCTGCCTTGGAAATGACCTCACCGCGAGCGTTAATCACCTGCGACTCGCCGCTGTAATGCAGTCCATGGGCATCCTCGCCCACACGGTTCACGCCAATCCAATAGGCTTGGTTTTCGATGGCACGGGCCACCAAAAGCGTGTTCCAAACGATCATCCGCGAGTCGGGGAAATTGGCGAGATAGAAGGCCAAATCGTACTCATATTGCCCATCTTTGTATCGGTTGCGTGCCCAAATGGGGAAGCGGATGTCGTAGCAAACCATCGGCTTGATTTTCCAGCCGTTGAGCTCAACAATCAGTTGCTTTTCACCGCGTTCCACCAATTTGTCCTCACCACCCATGGTAAAGGTGTGCCGTTTGAAATATAGCTCATAGCTTCCATCGGGGCGCATCCACACGAGACTGTTATAATAATGTCCATCCTTTTCGATCGGGAAAGTGGTCGCGATGACGGCGTTTTTTGCATTTGCTTGATTGTGAAGCCATTGCATCGTTGGCCCGTCAAGTGGTTCGGCGAAGCGTTTCGGGTCGACAGGGAAAGCCGTGGTGAAGGTCTCAGGCAGGAGGATGAGGTCGGTTTCAGGCTGCACTTGTGCCAATAGTTCTTCGAAATGAGCGAGATTGGCCCTTTTGTCCTCCCATCGGAGATCGGCTTGGATGTAGGCAAGGTTGAGATTTTGCATAAAACTTGGTGTTGCAGATGCAAAAATAGGAAATTAATATTACTTTTGCCGAAAATAAGTTCATTATGGGTTATTCTTATGATTATCCGCGTCCGTGTGTGACGACAGATTGCTTGATTTTCAAGAGGATAAACTCGAAATGGAGTTTGCTTCTCATTGAGCGCGCCCATGAGCCTTTCAAGGGTTGCTGGGCTTTGCCAGGCGGTTTTTTGGAGATGGATGAGGATTTGGAGACCTGTGCGGCACGAGAATTGCAGGAAGAGACGGGACTGACAGGCATCAGTTTGCATCAGCTCTATGCCTTTGGTGCACCCAACCGCGACCCGCGCCATCGCACCATCAGCATCGCCTACTGGGGCATCGATGAGACGCAACAGGAGGCCGTTGGCGGCGACGATGCAGCCAAGGCACAGTGGTTTGCCTTAGACGAGTTGCCTTCTTTGGCATTCGATCATGAGTTGGCCATACAGAAGGCCTTGTCGAACAATGAAGTGAAGTTGATATTAAAAGATTGAAATATAGTAATATAGGTAGTTGAAATGAAAAAATTACTCCTTTTTCTCATCGGTTTTGCCTTGACTGCGGGGCTGGCTTCGTGCGGAGGCATCGTCCCCGACGATTCCGGCTTCGACGAGACGATGCTTTATGGAAAGTGGCAGGAGGGTACGGTTTACGAACGTTATTACGCCTCGCCAGTCGAACATGTTCTTGCCAATGGCGACACTATTCAAGTGAACGGCTTTACTTGGGACGAAAGTGACGACGTCAGCGAAGACGAAGCACAGCCTTTCAATTGGACGTTGACAGGCTCCACATTGAAAATCGAGCACGCGGGTACGTTCGTTATTGTTCCCAAACTGTATACGATCACGACGCTGAATTCCAATGAATTGGTATACAACGACGATTATGGAAACGAACATCATTATTCAAAGGTTTTCTAAATGAAAAAGGCGTTAAAGATAACGGGAATCACGCTGGCTTCCATAATTGGCTTGGCGCTCATTGTGGTAGTCGTGGCCTTGGCGATGGTCACTTCATCGGGGCGGCTGACCAAGATGGTGAAGAAATACGCACCGCAATTTGTCAACTGTGAGATGCAGTTGGGCAAGGCTGACCTCACGTTGTTCAAGACTTTCCCCAATGTGGGCGTTGATATCGAGAATGTGGCCCTCATCAACCCGATGGAAGGCTCGCCGTCCGACACGTTGGCCAACATCGACAATTTGATTGTCGTAATTGATGCAAAGAAGTTCTTGAAAGAGAAAGAGATAGCGGTGCGCAAGTGTATTCTCGAAGATGCGTTTGTCAACCTTTATACGGACTCCATCGGCAATACCAATTTGAACGTTTTCAATACCAAGGAAGATAACGACACGACAAAATCAACATTTGATTATCTCGTTGACATCGAAGAAGTAAAGCTAAAGAATTCAACGGTATTCTATACCGATGACCGTAACGGAATGTCGGCTCAGGCCCAAGGCCTCTTTTTGGACTTGAAAGGCAAGATGAAGGACAAGGATATTGATGCGGACTTGACCTTGAACGCCAACGATCTAAGCTTGAAAATGAAAGCAATACAGCTGGCTTTGAAGGCGTTGGACCTTGGTTTTGATGGCAATATTGCCCAAATGGACCAAATCAACGGCACCTTGAAATTGGCCACGCCCGACATTAGTTTGGCATTGAAGGAACCCTATCTCGAAAACGACACATTGCAGCTCAACTTGCCCTTGCAATTTGGGCTTTCCAACTTGAAAGGGCATCTCAACGAGGCGCAAATCGGCTTGAACCATTACCTTATTAATGTAAATGGCGATGCCGAAATGGCCAACAACGGTGACATTAATCTTGATTTGGCGTTGAATACCAATACTTTGGTGATAGAAGATGTGCTGACTTATTTGCCTGAGAAATTGCAAAATAAACTGAGTAGTATCGAATATAAAGGCAAGTTAAGCATTCAAGATGCGGAGGTGAAAGGTACCTACAACGACAGCCTGATGCCTCTGATTTCGGCTAAAATCCTGACCGACAAGGCGACGGTGAATGTGCCACGTTTGCCTTATCCATTTACCGAAGTCGATTTGGACGCCAATTTGGACTTGGATCTGAATTCAACAGCCAATAGTGTGACGGTCAACGCGATGAATGCCAAATTCAACCGTAGCGATTTGAATGTGAATGGAGTCGTCGATGACTTGTTGGGCGACATCGGACTGAAACTCAAGGTGAAAGGCGATGTGCCAATGACCGATGTGAAGGGCTTTTTGCCGAAAAACATGAAGTTAATTGGCCGCACCAACCTCGATTTGACCACCAATTTTACCGTCGACCAGTTGATGAAGTCCTTGGATGATTATAATTTGAATCGTCTCAAAGCCAATGGTACATTGAAAATCAAGGACTTCGCCTTCGATATGGACACCATCCATGCCGCTGCGCCATTGCTGAATGTCGCTTTGGCCTTGCCAGCCTCGACCAAGCAAAAGGGGAAGAGCGGGGCTTACATTGCGCTCAATTCCAGTCAGTTGGATGCTGTAGTCGGGAAAGGCATCAATGCGCAGATGAAGAGTCCCGACATTAAATTGGCTGCCGACCATTTCAAGGGTGGTATGAATAAGATGCTCTTGGATGCCGACTTGAATTTCAGCAAGTTGGATGTGGTTTACGATAGTATTGTTGCTCATGTTGCAACGCCTGCCATCACTTTTGTGACGACTCCCGAGAAAAGTGCCAATGGTCTGAATGCGCGGGTCACCTTCGACGGCAAGGAGGTTGATGCAACGATGGGGAAGACTTATGCGTTGAACACCAATTCGTTGAAAATGAACGCTTCTGTGAAAGAGAACAAGGCCAAAACAGACTTCCTCAACCATTGGAATCCGACTGCCGACTTCATGTTAGGCAATGCCGTGGTGAAGGTGGACGGCCTCAAAGAGGACATCCGCATCAGTAACATCGACTTTTTGTTCAATTCCACTGAACTCGACTTCAAGAAGAGCACCTTCCGTATCGGGCAGTCAGACCTCAGCCTGCAAGGCAGCGTGATTGGCATCAAGGAATGGCTGGAAGGCCACGACAATGTGATGAAAGGCGAACTGCTGCTCACTTCCGACATGTTGAATATCAACGAGATCATGGATTTGACAAGCGGTTTGGGCCGGTCGGACGCTGAGCCGGTTGAAGCGACCGTTGAAAACAAGGACGACAACCCGTTTATGGTGCCGATGGGCGTTGACCTCACCTTCGGGATCAAGACGAAGAAGTCGCTGTATGATAATTTTGATCTCAATAACCTGAGTGGCACGCTAACCGTGAAGGACGGCACCTTGATCTTGCAGGAAATCGGTTTCACCAACAAGGCTGCCGAAATGCAGCTGACGGCATTGTATCAGTCGCCAAGGCCCAACAATCTTTTCCTCGCCATGGACTTCCACTTGCTCAACGTACAAATCAACGACTTGCTGCACATGGTGCCTTACATCGACACTTTGGTGCCGATGCTGAAGACTTTCGACGGACAGGCCGAGTTCCACATTGGTGCGGAGACCAACCTTCGCTCCAATTACCAGCCCAAGATTTCCACCTTGCGCGCCGCCGCCGACATTGAAGGCAAGAATCTGACCGTGAACGATAAGTTCACCTTCACGAAGATTACGGATATGCTTGACGTGAGCACCAACGGCGAGTATCGTGTCGACAGCCTCGATGTGCAGCTCACCGCCTTCAAGGACGAAATCGACTTGTGGCCTTCGCAAATCGCCATCGGGAAATACAAGGTGACGGTGGATGGTCGCATGATGCTCGACAAGAATGGCGAATATCACCTTTCGGTGACGCAGTCGCCCTTGCCGGTGCGCCTTGGATTGAAGATTTCGGGTCCTTTGAACAATTTGGAATACAAGCTTGAAGGCTGCAAATACCCGAACCTGTACAAGCCCAACAAACGCAGCGACCGCGAGCAGATGTACTTCGAACTGAAGAAGAAAATCGCCGACCGATTGAAGAGCAATGTTAGATAACAATGGCTTATGACTATGGCCTATGGCTGCCCTCACATGAAGGCATGCCATAGGCCATAAGCCATAAGCTATAAGCCATTAATAATCTCCTCAAAACTCCGCTCGTCCTCCAGTCCGTTCATCTTCTCCTGCTTGATGCGCGACTTGCGGCGGGCATAGCTGTTGGTCTGCTGGTTCATCAAAATCGAGATGACTTGGTTGCTGAAGCCCTGCTTGGTGAGGCAGCAGATTTGCAGGTCGCTCTTGGTGAGGGTGGGGTATTTTTCCATCAGCCGTTTCGTGAAGTCGCTGTAAACTTTGTCAATCAGTTCCACGAAATCGTCCCATTCGGTTTCCTTCAGGTCGAAGTCCAAGGTGGAGGCGGTGATTTGCTCAGTAAGGGCGAGAGCGGTCACATACACTTTGTTTTTCTTCAGCTCCAACTCCAGTTGGTTCTTCATTTCTTCGGCTTTCAATTTGGCACTCAGCGTTTTCTGTCGCAAAAGCAGCAAGGTGATAGCCAAAACGACCAACAAGACTCCGAGGATGAGGTAAAGATAGAGGCTCTTTAGCTTCTGCTCCGATTTCAGCTGGTTTTTCTGCATTTGCAGGTCATATTCCGCCTTGATGCGCTGCACTTGTTCGCTGCGGTGCTCGCGGTCGGCCTGCATCATGTTTTCGTTGAAAAGCTCATGACATTCAAGGGCTTGCGCATAATCGCCTTGCATTTGATATAGATAACAAAGGGCTTGGTAGGCCGACATGCGCACACCGGCCATTTCGTTATGTGTGGCTTCGGTGAGGTGGGTGATGGCGAGGCTGTCTTGCTCCAGATAATAGTAGGCCAGTCCCAAGGTCAGTTGGCTGTCGCCTTCGGCATGGGCTTGTTTGAGGCGGTCAATCACCTGTTCGTAATCTTCCTTCACCAATAGCACGTCGCGGCTCGATTCCAGAAGGATTTCGTTTTTCATCGTATTGTCGTTCAAGGCTTTGGCAAGGATGAGGGCTTCGTCGTAATGCTGTTCAGCCGCGTTGATGTCGCCCAACGAGGCCGCCGCCCGACCGCAATTGCGCATGACATTCATTAATAAGGTGGAGTCGTTGAGTTCGCGGGCCAACTTCGCGGCGTCTTCATGCAGCGGCAGGGCTTCTTCAAACAGCTCGTGCTTCCAATAAGTGAAGCCAAGGTTGTCCTCGATCTGGGCTTTCAGCCGTTTCGTTTCGGGTTGGTCGAGGTCGCAATGCTCGATGGCCAGCAATGCCTGGCTGAACGATTCGGCTGCCTCCTCTGATTGTTTGGCGGCACGCTGTTCGAGACCTTGCTCGTAGCGCGTTTCAGCTTCTTTGAGCCACCGCGCCTTTTGCTGGCAGGCTGTGAGGCCCATCAGCAAAAGGAACGATCCTATTAAACATTGTGTTTTCATTGTTTTACAAATTTCATGGTTTGTTCGCCCACGCTGATGAAATACATGCCCGCAGGCAATTGTGACACGTCGATGGTTGTAGGGCTGTCACATTGTGGCAGCCGTACAGACAAGGTGCCTGTCATCAAAGTCTGGCCCATGAGGTTGGTGATACGGTAGGTCGGGTCTGGTTGAGACGCGATTAATCGCGTCTCAATAAACAAGACGCCGCTGGCGGGATTGGGATACACAGCAAGATGAGGGCCGTTTGTTTCGTTTAAACCATGGTGCAATTGCTCGTACACTTCGTCGCAGTCTCTTTCGCCTATTTTGAGCAACAGGTCACCGCCGAGCCAATAGCAGCGCAGACCTTCCACACGGAAGCCTTTGCCTCGGTTCATCAGTTTTTCGGGGAAGAAACTGGTGAGGTGGCCTATGCCGCACACGATGTCGCCGCTGAAGAGTTCCTCGGAATCGCTCACGGTCAGCTTCCGATAAATCTTGCCCTCATATAGGTAATTCTCCACGGCATCCACATGCATGGTGATACTTACGTTTCCGACCTCGATTTCCCATTCGTCGCCCACATTGGCGGCGAGGTCGTAAAGCGTGGTAAATTCCTCCAAATCCTTGTTCCACCAATATATTTTGCCGTTCTCTTCAAGGATGTATTCGTGGGTCACTTCATTAATACTAATTGTGTCACGGTCATAATGAGTATTGCTGCGCACGATGATCTTGGGGCGTTTGCCTTGCACAACGGTGTCGCCGGTGCATTGCAGATGCTGATAAGTGATGCTGCCGTCAAGGTTGAGGATTTCATAGTACCAATCAGACTGCAATGAGAAAGTGCTTGGAATGTCTTCGGCATTTGGGATGCTCCTCCAATACTGTCTATTGCCTATGAAATACAGGTGATTGTCGCGACCGATGGAGAGGAAACCGTCTTCACTGCCTGCAACCGGTTCCTTGAGAGGAAGGTTCTCGACAGTGTTGTAGAAATGCTCGCCATGGTCTAAGGAATAAGCCAAAACCGCTGTGTTCGAATTCAATAGACGGGGTTGGTAGATGATGCCATTATTTGCGATACTGATGCTATTGGCCCAAAAGGCATAAAACCCCGGCTCATGTTCAAAACCCGAAAAATAGCTTCCGGAACCAACACCGCAAACCACGTTGCCTTCGGGGTCGAAAGCCATGCTTTTAACGGCAATGCCTTCAAAAGCAACAAGTTCCCAGTTGCGCATGTCGGAAATGGAGGAGTGGTATACACCGATATTAGACCTGGTGGAGTACCAAGTGCTGACATAAACTTCACCGTTTTCGTTGACGATAAGGTCTTTGATTTCTTGATGATCTTCCAGGGCAAACCGGGTTGAGTCCCAAGTGGCGCCACCGTCACTTGTCCAAATAATAAAGGGACTTTGCCATCCAACGAGTATGTTGTTTGATGGAGAGCGCATTCTCATACTGCAGAAATAATTGTAGCCAGTGCCTTCATCAATAGGTGAAGTCTGTAGCCAGGTCTCGCCGTTGTCGTCTGAGTAATTGATGATACGGTCGCACAGCAAGAAAATCCTGTCTTCTTTTCCGATGATGCAATTACCGATACCGCCGGTGAACACGGTATCCCAAGTTTCACCTTTGTCTTGCGATCGTAGCAGTTTCATAGGATTGCTGTACTTGATGCAGAACAAATCGCCTTGGGAGTTCACACCTTTGAGCGAACCTGGAATAGTAAGGGGTTCCCAGATGTTTTGGGCCTCAAGGATGCCGAGGCTGCCGAGGCAGAGGATGAGGAAGGCAAACAGTTTTTTCATGGTATCAGCGTTTTTAATTGTTTAGTTTTTTAGGTTTGCAATGCAAAAGTATATCATTTCTCCAAACGAAAAACAATTCGTCAAGCCCTTTCAGGGCTTTGTCTATCATGTCGCAAAGATAGAAAAAATTAAACGGTTGGATTTCAATTTGTTGCAAAATCGAAATCCAACCGTTGTCTATGATGTTGTCTATGTGATTGTCGCCGAATTGCCCTAAATAAACCATAAAATCACATAGGATTTGATTATCTCACCACGAGTTTTTGCGTTGCCGTGCCCAAGGTGATGATATATATCCCTGCGGGCAACGATTCGATATGAATGTGTTGGATTGTGTCGTTGATGTGCCCATGTAAGAGGTTCTGTCCCATCAGGTTGGTGATGCGATATTCGGTTGGGGTGAGCGGAGATGCACCTTGTGTTTCCACAACGAGGATGTCCTTTGCAGGATTGGGATAACAACGGAAAGCATTTTGGTGTTCTGGTACAGTTGTCGTAAAACTACCCCATTCGCTAAGATAGGAATCGACACGTTCTTTCAAGAAATCGTCGGTAAGGCTGCAAGCATAAGTCCAATAGGCTCGGCTTGACGGATTGCCCCATCTATAGGATTGCTCGTCAATTTCATGATACAACAAGCCACGTATGTGATGATACCATGGCGAAGTTTGCTCATAGAGGAATACCGTTTGACATAACTCATGGATTCTTTGGTCAAAGCTATCATAAAAATCCTGATTCTCAAGGAGTCTTCTGAACAATAGCGTTGCCCTTCGACTGGATGGCCAAAAGTAGTCTCCTGTATAGGTAGCGTTACCAAAAACATCAAGAACCGTTGGATTGCCAAACGGATCCACACCGCTATTGTTAAAAGTGGCATCACCATCGTAAAACATCCACCTCCATTTGCCTCCCTCCATTTGCCAACAGCGGTTATTGTTGGCTGGCCAATCGAGATTGGCAACAAAAGTCTCGAAAACCATGTAATCAATAAAATTGTCGATGTCAACAAGGCCAGAGAGATAATCATAGTTCTCTTGTATGGTCAAGTCGGCGCTTTCCAACCAGAGCATCATGTCATAAAAGCCTTGTGGATTGCCACACTCCGGTTCCATCCAATTGCTGATAATATTGCACTCATCATGGTCAACACCCAGATGGTCTTCCAAATAACGTTCGTCCATTTTCTCCTGCAAGAAATAGATACCCCAATACTCGCCATTGATATATAGACATACAGGTCTCGTATAGCCCGCTTCCAGTCCGATGCCTATAGCCATCTGACTGCAAATGTAGTCTTGAATTCCAGTAAAGGGATACAAAGAAGAGAACGGCTTAATAAGCAAATGCTTAAAACTATTCATCGTTGTTTCTTCAAAAAAACGGTAGTCGAATCGTTTGTTGCCATATTCCTCGCGTGCGTATATCTTCAATCCTTTTTGAGGTTGCCTACGCGCTCGGTTGCCGTGTGTCCTCAGGCCACAAAGCTGATTGATTCCATCGTTGTCAGCAATGTCACAATATTCCACATTCGCCAAACGCTCCCATTCCCTTCCTTTTTGATAATAATTACCTGTGTGCCCTGGGTAAAGAGAGTCAAAATGAATTCCAGGAACCATGATGCCCTGCTCGTAGTCGAATAGGTCCAACGAATCCGCACAAAGCGAGATGGCAGGCAGGCCATGGGTGTCGCAACCCAAAGCACGAATGTAGTAACTATTGGTCTTCACTGCGCTCACACAGCTGTCATTCTCGTCGAACACTGCCGCCCGAATCACGATGCAATGTCGCACCGAATCGGGCAGGTAGAAGTTTTCTTCTGGACAATTCAAAATGGTGTAAATATTTGATTTTGAATAGAGATGTTCATCCAAAACCAAAGGTTCGGAATACAGCAGTGAATTTGCTGTCGGGCGGGAGCCGTTGTTGGTGTAACGCACATGGTGAAGGTCAGAGAGGCACTCCAGCGATAGTGGAAAACTGGTCTCGTAAAAGCCGCCAGGTGCAGAGAATACAACTTCTTCTTGAGTCTGACCGAATGTCATTAAAGACAGTCCCAGCAAAACTCCCGAAACCCAGCTTTTTTTGATGATGCTTTTCATGGTCATAAGTTTTGGGTAATTCCTTGTTTGCATGCAAAATTAGGGTATATCCCAAACCTAAAACCACCCTGTCAAGCCCTTTCGGGGCTTTGTCTATCATATCGTAAAGATACAAAAAATTAAACGGTTGTATTTCAATTTGTTGCAAAATCGAAATCCAACCGTTATCTATGGTGTTGTCTATCATGCGGACGCATTCAATGCGTCCCTACAAGCCGAAAAACACTATTTCTTCGGCTTCAACTCGTCGAAGATCATGCTGCGCAGGTTGTCAATCGGGACGCGCACTTGTTGCATGGTGTCGCGGTCGCGCACGGTGACGCAGTTGTCAACCAAGGTGTCGTTGTCGACGGTGACGCACATCGGCGTGCCGATGGCATCTTGTCTACGGTAGCGCTTGCCGATGGAGTCTTTCTCTTCGTACTGGCACATGAAGTCGGACTTCAGCGAGTCGATGA